>Ga0307376_10000400_pt1 | contig 54644 bp, 55 predicted proteins | sample TR2MG_FD_202536 | JGI IMG/M metagenome (GOLD analysis project Ga0307376, IMG submission 202536) | Soil microbial communities from Risofladan, Vaasa, Finland - TR-2 | ecosystem: Environmental > Terrestrial > Soil > Coastal area > Acid sulfate soil | place: Finland: Risofladan, Vaasa | collected...
TCGCGCAGGTCGTGGTATTTCATCGGTAAAACCTCTCTCTTTCCTCGCCCGGCGGCCTGGTTTTAAAGCGTTTGTGCAGCCAGAAATACTGCTCCGGCATTTCCAGTATGCGCTGTTCGATGAATTCGTTCATGCGCCGCGTATCGGCGATGTCGTCCCCGCTCGGGTAATTCTCCCAGGCCGGGTAAAATGTCAGCACGTATCCTGCGCCGCCCGGCAGCAATCGCGTGATGCTGGGAACCACTTTTGCCCCGGCCATCTGCGCGATGCGCGGCACCGACGTCATGGTCGCGGCGGGCACGCCGAAAAACGGGATGAATGCGCCGTCCTTGATGCCCTGGTCCTGGTCCGGCGGATAGACGAACGGCATGCCCGCACGCATACCCTTGAGGATGGGGCGGAGTCCCTGTTGGCGAGAGTACAGACGCTGGTTGCCGAAGCGGGCGCGCTTTTTCAGCAGCAGTCCGGTCAGGTAGACATTCTTCTGGTTTGCATACATGCACACCGTGTCGGTATGCTGCGCGATCCACTGCCCGCCGGCATCCATGCCGACAAAATGCGGCGTGAGCAGGATAGCGGGTTTGCCCTGCAATGCCTCGAAATGTTCGACGCCCTCGACACGAATCAGGTTGCTGATGTATTCGGCGCTGGACCACCACAGGATAGTGCGCTCGATCAAACCGCGGGCGAACATTTTGAAGTGCTCGCGCAACAGTTTCGTTCGCGCCGCATCGCTCAGTTCGGGGAAGCACAGTTTCAAATTGATGGCGCCCACCCTGCGGCGTTCTGCGGCGATCAGGTAAAGCAGCGAGCCCAGGCTGGTACCGATCCACACCAGCACGCGGAACGGCAGGAAATGCATAAGCCATAAAATGAAGACGCCCAGCCTGACTAGCATGCCGGTTTTCCTGTTGCGGGCGGTTCTACGCCGGGCGGAACCTTGTAACGGTTATAACTCCACAGATACTGTGCGGGCGAAACCGCAATTACTTGCTCCAGCGCGGTATTGATTTGTAGCGGCACGGATGTTGAAAAATCCAGCTCCAGCGGCTCGAAACTCAGCTTGTATCCTTCCCCGTGCGGCAACCGTTCGGCATAGACCAGCAGAACGGCTGCACCGCTGGAGCGGGCAAGCCGCCCGCTCAGGGTCATGGTGTACGCGGGACGGCCAAAGAAATCCGCCCACTCCCCCTCGCCCTGGCTGGGCACCTGGTCGGGCAACAAACCGATCGCCTCGCCGCGTTTCAGCGCCTTGAACAGCAGGCGCACCCCGCTGAGATCCGCGGTGGCCAGACGGGCCTGGCCGCGTTCGCGACCGCTGCGCATCAACGGTTCCAGCCAGTCCTGCTTCGGCGAGCTGTACAGGTTGGTCAGCGCCAGGTGCTGTGCGATATACAGGCTGGTGATTTCGAAGCAGCCCCAGTGCGGGGTCAGGAAAATGATCCCCTTGCCGCGTGCATGCGCTGCCGTTACATGTTCCCACCCATTACAGATTCGCACGGTGGCGCAGACCTGTTCGAACGGCCTGAGCCACACCCAGGGCAACTCGACCATACCCTTGCCGGCTTCGGCGATGGTTTGGCCAAGCAATTTCGCATAGTCGGCTTCATTGCCGGTCAGATGTGACTGGCGCAGATTTTCCCGGGTGCGGGCGGCATATTGTTTCGACGTGGCATAGGTAATGCGGCCGAGCAGCGCGCCCAAGCCGTGCAGCCAGCGCAGCGGCAAGATGGACAGCAGTCTAAAGATCGATTTGAACAGTAATGGGGTCATCTGCGGTCAGGCTAACTATTTGCTACAATGCGCGCCTTCGAATTTTCTTTGTTTGAGTTGAAAGCCATGAGTGATTATCTGTTTACGTCCGAATCCGTATCCGAGGGACACCCCGACAAAGTCGCAGACCAAATATCCGATGCGATTCTGGACGCCATTCTAGCGCAAGACCCGTATGCGCGGGTGGCGGCGGAGACGCTGACCAACACCGGACTGGTGGTGCTGGCCGGCGAAATCACCACGACCGCGAACGTGGACTACATCACGGTGGCGCGCAATACCATCAAGCGCATCGGCTACGACAACACCGACTACGGCATCGACTACAAGGGTTGTGCGGTGCTGGTGGCTTATGACAAGCAAAGCCCGGATATTGCGCAGGGAGTCGATCGCGCTTCCGATGATTACCTCAATCAGGGCGCTGGCGACCAGGGGTTGATGTTCGGTTATGCCTGCGATGAAACCCCGACGCTGATGCCGCTGGCTATCTATCTGGCGCACCGTGTGGTGGAGCGCCAGGCGGAGTTGCGCCACGACGGGCGTTTGCCGTGGCTGCGCCCGGATGCCAAATCGCAGGTGACGATCCGTTATCTGGACGGCAAGCCGCACTCGATCGATACCGTGGTGCTGTCGACCCAGCATGCGCCCGAGATGACGCTGGCCCAGATTCGCGAAGCGGCGATCGAAGAGATCATCAAGCCGATGCTGCCCAAGGAGCTGATCAAGGGCAATATCAACTATCTGGTCAACCCGACCGGACGCTTCGTCATCGGCGGCCCGCAGGGCGATTGCGGACTGACCGGACGCAAGATCATCGTCGACACCTATGGTGGCGCAGCCCCGCACGGCGGCGGCGCATTCTCCGGCAAGGATCCGTCCAAGGTGGACCGTTCTGCTGCCTATGCCAGCCGTTATGTGGCGAAGAATATCGTTGCTGCCGGATTGGCGACCAAGTGTCTGGTGCAGATTTCCTACGCGATCGGCGTGGCCAAACCGACCAGCATCATGGTGGACACCTATGGGACCGGAAAAATTTCCAATGAAAAACTGACCGAACTGGTGTTGCGCCATTTCGATCTGCGTCCCAAAGGCATCGTGCAGATGCTCGACCTGTTGCGCCCGATCTATGAAAATACCGCGGCTTATGGCCACTTCGGGCGCGAAGAGCCGGGCTTCACCTGGGAAGCCACGGACAAAGCGGCCGAGCTGCGGAATGATGCGGGAAGCTAAGTCATCCCCGCGGCGGTAATCCACTTGCGAACGATACGGTCGCTGCAAGTGCGGTTTTCATTTCGGTTATGATTGGGCCATGCTAAAACGTATCCATGTGGAACAGTTGCGCATCGGTATGCATGTGCATGAGCTTTGCGGTTCATGGATGGATCACCCATTCTGGCGCAAAGGGTTTCTGCTCGACGATCCCAAGGATCTGAAGACTATTCAGTCGACCGTCATCAGGGAAGCATGGATAGATACCTCCAAAGGACTCGATGTCCAGGGTGGTGTGGATGTCAAAGCCATAGAGGCTGAAGTAGACACCACGCTTTTACAGGCAGATTTGGCCGGGAAAAAGGAAACGCGCGCCGACACCGCCCATGAGGCAGCACGGGCAGTGATGATTTGTGCCAAGTCCAGGCGGGCGGTCACCTCGATGTTCAATGAAGCACGCATGGGCAAGGCGCTGGATGCCGAAGAGGCGCGGCCCATCGTGGAAGAAATTTCAGCTTCGGTGTTGCGCAATCCGGGCGCGCTGATCGGCCTGGCGCGACTGAAAGACAAGGATGATTACACCTATATGCATTCTGTCGCCGTGTGCGCGCTGATGGTGTCCCTGGCGCGACGACTGGGGTTGGGTGATGAACAAGTCCGCGAGGCGGGCATGGCAGGCTTGCTGCATGATGTCGGCAAGATGATGATACCGCTGGAAATACTTAACAAGCCGGGCAAGTTGACCGATGCCGAATTCGATCTGGTAAAAAGCCACCCGGTCGAGGGCCATAAAATGTTGCTGGAGGGCAATAGCATCAGTGATATTACATTGGATGTCTGCCTGCATCACCACGAAAAAGTTGACGGCAAGGGTTATCCGGACCGGCAGACGAATGAGCAAATCAGCCTGTATGCAAAAATGGGCGCAGTATGCGATGTTTATGATGCGATCACTTCCGAACGCCCGTACAAGAAAGGCTGGGAACCGGCTGAATCGATACGCAAGATGGCGGAATGGAGCGCGGGAAATTACGATCCGGCCATATTCCAGGCATTTGTGAAAAGTATCGGGATCTACCCGGTTGGTTCGCTGGTGAGGCTGGAATCGAATCGGCTGGCCGTGATCATCGAGCAGAGCGAAAAATCGCTTCTTACGCCAAAAGTAAAGGTGTTTTTCTCGATCAAGTCGAATGGGCGCATCGTCCCGGAAATTCTGGATTTGTCCAAACCCGCCTGCAGGGACAAAATCGTTTCAAACGAAAGTCCCGAAAAATGGGACATTCCCGATATCAACGAGATATGGAGCGGCCTGTCCGATCCGTCCTGGTAGGATTTAGCGCAATTCATCTTTTGCGTTATAATCTGCGTCTTCCGAGGGGTGCTGCAGCGGGGCTGGATACAGTCCCCCGTCAGGCTCGGAGCCAGTGTTCAACGATGCAACCGCACCCATTCATTAACCACTTATGAATGGAGCAACGCATGAACGCTACTGCAAAAAAATTCACCGATTATAAAATCGCCGATATGTCCCTGGCTGCATGGGGACGCAAGGAACTCGCCATTGCCGAAATCGAAATGCCCGGCCTGATGGCGATCCGCAAGGAATTTTCCGCCACACAACCGTTGCGCGGTGCGCGCATTGCCGGCTCGCTGCACATGACCATCCAGACCGGTGTGTTGATCGAGACGCTGACCGCATTGGGTGCGGAAGTGCGCTGGGCATCCTGCAATATCTATTCGACCCAGGATCATGCCGCCGCCGCGATTGCTTCAACCGGCGTGCCGGTGTTCGCCTACAAGGGTGAAACACTGACCGAATACTGGGACTATACCCACCGCATTTTTGAATGGGCGGACGGCGGCCACTCCAACATGATCCTGGACGACGGCGGTGATGCCACCCTGCTGCTGCATCTGGGTGCGCGTGCCGAGAAGGACGCATCCCTGTTGAGCAATCCCGGTTCCGAAGAAGAGACCTGTCTGTTCGCCTCGATCAAGGCCAAACTGGCAACCGACAAGATCTGGTATTCCACGCGTCTTGCCGCGATCAAGGGCGTCACCGAGGAAACCACCACCGGTGTGCATCGCCTGTACCAGATGCACGAACGCGGTGAACTGAAATTCCCCGCGATCAACGTGAATGACTCGGTTACCAAATCCAAGTTCGACAACCTTTACGGCTGCCGCGAATCGCTGGTGGATGCAATCAAGCGCGCCACCGACGTGATGGTGGCGGGCAAGATCGCCGTGGTCGCCGGTTATGGCGATGTGGGCAAAGGTTCTGCCCAGGCGTTGCGCGCGCTGTCCGCGCAGGTGTGGGTGACCGAGATCGATCCGATCTGCGCATTGCAGGCCGCGATGGAAGGCTACCGTGTCGTGACCATGGATTACGCCTGCGAGCACGGTGACATCTTCGTTACCTGCACCGGTAACTACCATGTCATCACCCACGAACACATGAAGAAGATGAAGAACCAGGCCATCGTGTGCAACATCGGCCACTTCGACAATGAAATCGACGTTGCCTCGATCAAGCAATACCAGTGGGATAACATCAAGCCGCAGGTCGATCACGTGATCTTCCCCCCAATGAACGGAAAACCCGAAAAACGCATTTTGTTGCTGGCCGAGGGTCGTCTGGTGAATCTGGGTTGCGGCACCGGCCATCCGTCCTATGTGATGTCATCCTCGTTCGCCAACCAGACCATCGCGCAGATTGAACTGTTTACCCGCAACCAGGACTATCCTGTCGGTGTGTACACCTTGCCCAAGCACCTGGACGAGAAGGTCGCGCGCCTGCAACTGACCACGCTGAACGCGCAACTGAGCACGTTGACCGACCAGCAGGCCGCTTACATCAGTGTGCCCAAGGAAGGCCCGTACAAGGCCAACCACTACCGCTATTAATAGCATATGGCCAGCCCCCGCAATGAGTTCGTCGATTATGTCGTGGAGCTCATGGCGGGCTGGGCAACGGTGTCGGTGCGCAAGATGTTCGGGGGTTACGGCCTGTATCGCGAAGGACTGATGTTCGCGTTGATCGTTTCAGATGAGTTGTTCCTGAAGACCGACGCTGAAAATCTGGCCCGGCTCGAGCGTGCGGGCAGCCACCCTTTCGTATACCAGAACCAGAACAGAACCGTGCAATTGTCGTATTGGTCGGCGCCGCCTGCCAGCCTTGATTCGCCGGCCGAGATGGTCGAATGGTGCGAATCTGCTTTTGGCGCAGCATTGCGTGCAAAAGCATCCAAGCCTGTCAAAGGAGGTGGAAAATGAATATTCAATTGCAGTTATTGCTGATCTGGGTGCTCAACGCACTCGCGTTGCTTGCCGTGGCGAATTACGTGCCGGGCATCCATGTTGACGGTTTCGGCGCGGCACTGATCGCGGCGTTTTTCCTCGGGTTGGTCAACGCCCTGTTGCGCCCGTTGCTGTTGTTGCTTACCCTTCCGGTCACCTTGCTTACGCTGGGATTGTTCATCTTTGTGGTGAACGGCACCCTGTTTTGGCTGGTCGGTTCGGTGCTGCGCGGATTTATCGTCGACAGTTTCTGGCATGGCGTGCTGGGGGCGGTGCTATACAGTATTTTTTCCTGGGCGCTGTCTTCGGCTGCCGCACAATTGATCAGAAAGAAATGAGACTGCCATGAGCAGACAACTATTCAGCTTTGAATTTTTCCCGCCGCAAACCCCGGAAGGCGTGGAAAAGCTCGCGGCCACGCGCCGCCAGCTCGCCCCGCTGAAGCCGGAATTTTTTTCCGTCACTTTTGGCGCGGGCGGCTCCACGCAGGACCGCACCCTGGAAACCATACGGAAGATCAAGGCTGAAGGCCATAACGCCGTGCCCCATCTGTCCTGCGTCGGCTCCACGCAAGCGAATATCCGTGCCATGCTGAATGCCTACCGGGATATGGGTATCAAGCGGATCGTGGCGTTGCGCGGCGACCAACCCTCCGGCTCGGGAATGGCCAGTCTCGGCGAGTTTCACTACGCCAACGAACTGGTGTCGTTCATTCGCGCGGAAACCGGGGATCATTTTCACATCGAGGTGGCGGCCTATCCTGAATTCCACCCGCAGGCCCGATCCGCGCAGGAGGACATCCTCAACTTCAAACGCAAGGTCGAGGCCGGTGCGAATTCCGCCATCACCCAGTATTTTTATAACGCCGATGGTTATTTCCGTTTTGTCGAGTCGTGCAGCAGGCTGGGGGTCACGGTTCCCGTCGTGCCGGGCATCATGCCGATCGTGAAGTTCGCGCAACTGGCGCGTTTTTCCGATGCCTGCGGTGCCGAGATCCCGCGCTGGATGCGCAAGACGCTGGAAGGCCTGGGCGATGACAACAAGGCAGTGCAGGACTTTGGCCTGGATGTGGTCACGCAATTATGCGAGAAACTGATCGCCGGTGGCGCACCCGGCCTGCATTTCTATACGCTGAATCAGGCCGGCCCCTCGCTCGAAATCTGGAAGCGGCTGGGGATTTGATGCGCACCCCGGAATTACTGTTGCCTGCCGGCACACTGGAGAAAATGCGCACCGCCTACGCCTTCGGCGCGGACGCGGTTTATGCCGGACAGCCGCGTTATTCGCTGCGCGCGCGCAACAATGAATTCCGGATGGAGGAATTGCGCACCGGCATCGCGGAGGCGCATGCGCTCGGCAAGAAGCTGTTCGTTGCGAGCAACCTGATGCCGCACAATGCCAAGGTAAAAACCTATATGGCGGACATGGAGCCTGTAATCGCGATGCAGCCGGATGCGCTGATCATGGCCGACCCCGGGCTGATCGCGATGGTGCGCGAGCGCTGGCCGGAAGTGCCTGTACATCTGTCGGTGCAGGCCAATACCGTGAACTACGCAGCGGTGAAGTTCTGGCAATCGCTGGGCCTGACCCGCGTGATCCTGTCGCGCGAACTGTCGCTGGACGAGATCGAGGAGATACGCCAGCAGTGTCCCGACATGGAACTGGAAGTGTTCGTGCACGGCGCACTGTGCATCGCCTATTCCGGGCGCTGCCTGCTGTCCGGCTACTTCAATCACCGCGATGCCAACCAGGGTACCTGCACCAATTCCTGCCGCTGGGATTACAAGGTGGAAAATACCGAGGAGAACAGCACCGGCGATATACAACCGCTTGAGTTACCCCCGGAAAAAATAGATTTCGATTTCGACAAGGCGCTGGGCCAGAGCGCACTATCCGACTGCGGAGGGCAAGCCCGGCATCCGCTGGCCGACCGCGCCTATCTGATCTCGAGGCAGGATCATCCCGATGAGCTGATGCCGGTGCTGGAAGACGAGCACGGCACCTACATCATGAATTCCAAAGACCTGCGAGCGGTCGAGCACGTCGAGCGGCTGGCAAAGATCGGCATCGATTCGCTCAAGGTCGAAGGCCGCACCAAGTCGGTTTATTATGTGGCGCGCACCGCGCAGGTGTATCGCCAGGCAATCGACGATGCGGTCGCGGGACGGCCGTTCAATTACTCATTGCTAGGCGCGCTGGATGCACTGGCGAACCGCGGTTATACCGACGGATTCTACGAACGCCATCACACCCACGAACAGCAGAACTACCTGCGCGGCCATTCCGAGAGCACACGCCAGCAATACGTCGGCGACATTGTCGCGTGTGCAGACGGCATGGCGGTCATCGACGTGAAGAACAAGTTTCAGGTCGGCGACCGAATCGAGATCGTCCACCCTTCCGGCAACCGCATCATTGCCCTGAGCGAAATGCGCAGTCTCGCAGGGGAGATGCTCACCACCGCACCCGGCAGCGGGCACCGTGTGCAGATACCGTTGCAGGGCGAGCTGGCCAGGGGCATGGTTGCACGTTTTTCTAAACAGATTTAAGGAAGCCGATATGATTTTCTCCAACCTCGCCACTGCCGGTCGTTATATTGCCCTTCATCCGCTTTTTTTTCGCGCCTTCGAATACATCCGCAGTACCGATCTGCACGCGCTTGCGCCGGGGGTTTATCCCATCGTCGGCGACGATCTGTTAGCCATCGTGGAACACCTGCCGGGACGGACCCGCGCCGATGCGCCACTGGAGTGTCATCGCCGTTACATCGACATTCAGCTGGTGCTGGAAGGGATGGAAGAAATGGGCTGGAAAGGGCTGACGGATTGCCATCAGCCTGTGGCGGATTACAGTATGGAGAAGGATATCCGTTTTTTCAGCGACACCGCCGCAACCTGGCTCGCCGTGCCTCCGGAACATTTCTGCATCTTCTTCCCGGAAGATGCGCACGCACCGCTGGTCGGCGACGGTGCCATCCGCAAGGTGATATTTAAAATCGCAGTCGAACCGGGCAGGATCGCGGTGGATGCCGGGAAATAGGCTTCCCGCCTAGAACGAAATCCTTACGCCCAGATTCACGCCCTCATCAAGGATTACGTTGGGCCGGTTGTTCAGACCGAATTCGATTCTCCGGTAGCCGACATAGGCAACCGCCTGCGGAATGACTTCGTATTCCACCCTGACATTCGATTCCACATAGCGGTTGGCATCACCAAAGGTGACGATGTTCGGGGATAGATACAATTCACCGACTATGCCCAGCCGCTGGGTGGCGGGGGGCGAATAACGCACCAGTCCGCCCAGCGCGATGGCGGAAGTACGGTTGACGAAGGGTGTGTCGCCGGTTACTTTCGCAACCAACCCCTTTACACCGACACCGACAGAAAAGCCGGGTGCGTTGTCGCCCAGTTCGTCCTGCACCATCAGGCCGAAATCGCCGAGCATGTTATTGCGGTTGACATAAAGGATACCCGCATGAAACTTGGTATGCCCGAGCGGGTCGGTTCCCAGTGAGGATATGTATTGAAACTGGGCGCTGGTATCGCGCAGGTTGATATCGACAGAGTCCGCCAGGGCTGAAGTGCTGAAAGCTGCCAGGGTGCTGCAGGCGAAAAGACAAGCGGGAACAATACGGCGCAATGACATAACTACACTCCTTAAGAAAATCGATGCCGGGTTAATCTGAATATTTTATATTGCTTGGAGCCGAAACAAAACAACACGCCGTGACTGGAATCCCGATTTGGCACTTGCAATCACATTGCAGGTATTTTACATCACGAACCGGCCAGCCATACGCAATCCGAACCGGATTTTCGCATTCCCGTGGCACGGGATTGACCGGATTCATTTCAACAGGTTCCACCGAATGTCTATTTTGGCATTTAAAGGTCTGAATCGAACGCGGTGTCGCCTTCCGCGACTTTTTCACCCGGCTGAATATTCCTGAAATCAAACAGCTCGCCATCCAGCAGGTGTGAAGGCTTGACGTTCTGCATCGCGGTGAAAATGGTCTGGCTGCGCCCGGGATATTCGCGTTCCCACGCGGCGAGCATTTCCTTGATGTTCTGGCGCTGCAGATTCTCCTGCGCGCCGCACAGGTTGCACGGGATGATGGGGAATTCCATGCCGCGCGCATAGCGGGCGATGTCTTTCTCAGCGCAATAGGCCAGCGGGCGAATCACGATGTGGTCGCCCTTGTCGGTTACCAGTTTGGGCGGCATGGCCTTGAGCTTACCGCCGAAAAACATGTTCAGGAACAACGTTTCGATCATGTCGTCGCGATGATGACCCAGCGCGATCTTGTTCGCGCCGAGTTCGCCCGCCACGCGGTAGATGATGCCGCGCCGCAGCCGCGAACACAGCGAGCAGGTGGTCTTGCCCTCGGGTATCTTTTCCTTGACGATGGAATAGGTGTCCTGGGTTTCGATGTGGTATTCCACACCGAGCTGTTTCAGATAATTCGGCAGCACCTCGGCAGGGAAGCCGGGCTGCTTCTGGTCGAGATTCATCGCGACGATGCGAAAGTCGATCGGCGCGCGCTTGCGCAGGGTGAGCAGAATATCCAGCAGCGTATAGGAGTCCTTGCCGCCGGACAGGCACACCATCACGCTGTCGCCTTCCTCTATCATGTTGAAATCGGCGATAGCACGGCCGACATGGTGCTCCAGCCGCCCTTTGAGACGGTTGAAATTGGTGGAATGTCGTTCGAAATGTACCGCAGAAGTGACGGCGGCGGTACATTGCTGTGTTGCGTGGTGCTCGCTCGGTCGCCTATCCACTCGATATGTCTCGGTCGCTCCGCGCCCCGCGCCTTGCACTGCATCCGCCTCGCCGACTTCTGCGGTCATTTCATATGTTATTTCGTTCATATCAATCTTTCAAATGTTGACGCTGCGCCCGCCGTCCACCGCGATAATCTGACCGGTAATGTAAGGCCCATCCTGAATCAGAAAAGCGACGGTCCGGGCGATATCGTCCGGTTCGCCTTCGCGCTTGAGCAGGGTATGGGCAACGATCTTGCGGCGCTGCTCCTCGTCCATCCATGCTTCGCTTTCCGGCCACACGATGACGCCGGGGGAAACGGCGTTGACGCGTACCTGCGGCGCCATTTCCTGCGCCAACCCTTTGGTCAGCGCGACCAGACCGGCCTTGGCGACGCTGTACAACAGATGTCCGTGCATCGGCCGTTCGGCATGGATGTCTGCGATGTTCACGATGCAGCCATGGTGGCGGCGCAATTCGCCAGCGGCTGCCTGTGCCAGGAACAGCGGTGCTTTCAGATTGGTGCCGAGCAGATCGCGCCATTGCGGTTCGCCGATATCCGCCAGGAGAGTGGGGTAAAAACTTGAGGCATTGTTGACCAGCACATCCAGCCGCCCGAAATTTTTGATGACTTTGTTCACCAGTTGCGGCAACGCATTCAAGTCTAGCAGGTCGGCCTGGAACACGGCGGCGCTGTTCGGGCGCAGCGCATTCAGTCCGTCCTGCAAAGCCAGCGCCTCCTGTTCGGAGCCGCGATAGTGAATGGCGACACTCGCCCCGGCCGAATGCAGGCGGCGGCAGATCGCGGCGCCGACGCGTTTTGCGCCTCCCGTAACCAGGATCACTTTGCCCTGCATCCCTTGTTCCATTAGACTCGCGCTCCATTAACCCCGGATATCACTATACATCCGACTCACCCGTGAATTATACCTGACCATGTCCGCTACTCTACCTGCGCCCGGCGCGGAGGCCGCGCAACATAGCGCATCCCTGTCCGAATATATCCGGCGCGACATTGCCGCCCATTACGATGGCGAAACCCATCGCGATGACAAAACCACGTGCGGATGGATTTCGTTTGCACGCTACATGGAGCTGGCGCTGTATTCACCCGGGCTGGGCTATTACGCTGCCGGCGCGCACAAGTTCGGCGAGGCGGGCGACTTCATTACCGCGCCGGAACTGTCGCCGTTGTTCGGGCGCACTCTGGCGAGGCAGGTGGCCGAAATCATGGCATCCAGCGTTCCGCATATTCTTGAACTGGGCGCGGGCAGCGGCAAACTGGCCGTGGATATGCTGGCCGAGCTGGAACAACTCGGCAGCTTGCCGGACAGCTACGCGATCCTGGAGGTGAGTGCCGACTTGCGCGCGCGCCAGCAAACGCGCTTGCGCGAACACTTGCCGCATCTGCTGGACCGGGTGGGCTGGCTGGATGAATTGCCGGAAAACTTCAGCGGTGCGATCGTCGCCAACGAGGTGCTCGATGCGTTGCCGGTGCATCTGGTTCATTGGCGGGACAGTGCGATCACCGAGCGCGGCGTTGCACTCGCAAGGAGTACGCCGCCAGACGCTCGCCTTCCAGGCGGTCTTGGCGCAGCCGCCGATGAACACGGTTTCATCTGGCAGGAGCGCCCGATCAGCGATGCGGCCCTGCTGCATGCCGCACAGCAGATCGCTGTGCCGGACGATTATGTGAGCGAAATCTGCCTGGCCGCACGCGGCCTGGTCAACAGTCTTGCGCAACGGCTGGAGCAGGGCGCGATGCTGTTCATCGACTACGGTTTCGGAGCGCGCGAGTTTTACCATCCGCAGCGCCGCAGCGGCACGCTGATGTGCCACTACCGCCATCATGCCCACGACGACCCGTTCTTCCTGCCCGGTCTGCAGGACATCACCGCGCACGTGAATTTCACCGACATCGCCGAATGCGGGATCGATGCGGGGCTGGACCTGCTCGGCTACACCTCGCAGGCGTTCTTTTTAATCAATTGCGGTATCACCGGATTGCTGCAGGATGCCTCGCCGGAAAACCTGCGCGACTATCTGCCGCTTTCGGCGCAGCTGCAGAAACTCACCAGCCCGGCGGAGATGGGCGAACTGTTCAAGGTGATCGCATTTGGGAAAAAACTGGCGAACCCGTTATCCGGATTCGCCGGCGGTGATCTGACGCGTACTTTGTGAGTGAACGGCCGGATTTTCGGAAGTGCTCGATTACCGGGTATTCCAACCGTAAAAAACCGTCAGCCCTGCTTTAGCGACTCCTCGAACCGGGCCAGCGGTAGCGGCTTGCCGAACAGATATCCCTGGAAATGGGTGCAACCGCGCAGCTCAAGAAACTCGCGTTGCACCTCGGTTTCAACCCCTTCCGCCACCACATTCAATCCCAATGTCTCGGCCATTGCGATGATGGTCTGCACGATCGCCGCATCGTTGGGGTCGCTGGTGATGTCACGCACGAAGGATTGATCGATCTTGATCTGGTCCAGCGGCAGGCGCTTGAGATATTGCAGGGATGAATAGCCGGTGCCAAAGTCGTCCATCGAAAAGCTGACCCCCAACGCTTTTATTTGATGCATCTTGTTGATCGTGTCTTCGATGTTATCCAGCAACATGCTTTCAGTCAGTTCCAGCTTGAGCCGCATCGGATTGATGGCATGCCGTTGCACAACATCATGCACCTGGGCAACGAAGCCGTCATGGTGGAATTGTTTCGCGCTGATGTTCACCGACAGAACCAGATCACGGGTAAGCGCTGCTGCTTCCCATACCTTGAGCTGGGCGCAGGCGGTATCCAGTACCCAATGGCCTATGGGCAGGATCAGTCCGGTTTCTTCCGCCAGCGGAATGAATTGAACAGGTGAAATCGTTTCGTGTGAAGGGCGTATCCAGCGTATCAATACTTCCGCACCCAGGGCACGGTGAAAACTGTCCACCTGGATCTGGTAATGCAGAAGAAATTCGTGATTCTCAAGAGCTTTGTGCAATTCGCCTTCCAGTGAAAACCGGCTGGTCAGGTCTGCCTGCATTTGCTGGTCAAAAAACCGCACGGTGTTGCGGCCGGCTTGTTTTGCCTGATACATGGCGATGTCAGCCTGTTTCAGCAGTTCATCAGGCGCCAGCGAGTTTCCTTTGAAAAGGGTGGCTCCGATGCTGGCGCCGCCGTGGTATTCGTGGGTTTCAAGCTGATAGGACTGGCTGAGCAAAGTGAGCATTTTCTCGCAGACGAATTCGGTTCGTGCCGCTGCTTCAAACAGATGTTCGCTGAGGTTTTCCAGCATCACCACGAACTCATCACCGCCCAGACGGGACACAGTGTCGTCTCCACGCACGCAGGAGGCCAGTCGTTGCCCGACCTGTTGCAGCATCAAATCACCGATGTCATGGCCAAGCGAGTCGTTGAGACTCTTGAAATTATCCAGGTCGATAAACAGCAGCGCGCCTGCTCTGCCATTCCGGGCACTGGAGGCCAATGCATGGTGAAATCGATCCATGAACAACCGCCGGTTGGGCAGTTGAGTGAGCGGGTCGTAGAACGCGAGAAGATGAATTTCCTTCTCGGCCGACTTGCGATCAGAAATGTCGATGTGTGATCCAACATAGTGGGTAACCGCACCATCCGCGCTTTTTACGGTAGAAATGGTAAGCCATTTTGGATAGATATCGCCGTTCTTGCGCCGGTCCCAGATTTCTCCCTGCCAGGTACCGGTTCGATTAACGGTCTCCCACATCTCGCGGTAGAAATCTGCATTGTGGCGGCCGGACTTGAGAATGCGCGGGGTTTGCCCCACCACCTCCTCGGACGTGTAGCCGGTGTCTTCGGTAAAGGCCTGGTTGACACGCAGGATCATCCTGTTGGCATCGGTGATCATCAGGCTTGCATGCGTCTCGAAAGCGGTGGCGGCTATGCGCAGGTCAACCACCGAGTTGGACACGCGCCTTGCATAATCCTGAAGCTTCCTGACTACAATGCCTATCATTGCAGAAGATAGCAGAAAATTTACAACCGCAATATCACCGCTGGAAGTGGCAAAAAATGTCCGGAATGGCGGTATGAAAATAGTATGGGCTACAGCAGCGCTAAGTATCGCAACAAAAATGCTGGGGCCGGTTCCGAACAGGTAGAAACAGATGATTATGGCAGGATAGAAGGTCATGAATGCCAAGCCGGACTCTGCGGGCAACAACCAAATCCGAAAAACGAGCGCCAGAACGAATGTCGCCACAGCCAGGGTAAACCTTAATGGCAGTGATAACTTTTCATGGAGTTCGTTCAGATTCCACATGGCCTGATTCCACAATATATATCGGTTACAACACAGAATAATTGCGCGCTATTTTTTTATCAACGGTTCTATTGCGCTGGTGCGCGCCTGTTGTACTGCGGCAGCAATGCTGTTGTTGTCGGGGCAGTGTTTTGCAATCTCGCCTGCGTCTACCGCGCGCGCGACGCTTAACAGTCGCAGCAAATATTCTTCCTGCGGATAGGCATCATTTTCGTGGCCGGTGCGCCCGCGCGCATCCGAGGCGCATGCCTGCAGCAGATGCGCAAAGCGTTCCGGCCTGCGCCATGCATCCGCGGACTGGAATAACCGGATCACGGTCTCGGCGCGCAACTCCGTGGCGCGATGAATGTCGCCGTGGTAACGCGCGGCGAGCAGTGCCAGGTCGCGGCACTCGCTGGATGCACGCAGGCGTTGCGAGAGTTTCCTGACCAGCTCCACACTGCGCAATTCGTGCCCGATATGGCGCGGCAAAATGTCTTTTGGCGTGGTGGCCTTGCCCAGATCGTGGGTCAGCGCGGCGTAACGCGTTTCCAGCGAGTAGCCGTGTCGTGCCGCATCATCAATCACCAGCATGGTATGTATGCCGCAATCGATCTCGGGGTGATATTTTTCCGGCTGGGGCACGCCGAACAGCGCATCGACCTCTGGGATGATCCTGGCCAGCGCGCCGCAACTGCGCAGCGTTTCGAAAAAGCGCGACGGTGTTTTTTCCATCAATCCGCGCGCCAGCTCCTGCCAGACGCGCTCCGCCACCAGCGCATCCACTTCGCCGCTGTTCACCATATCGCGCATCAGCGTCAGGGTGTCCGGAGCGATGGCAAATCCGAAACGTGCCGCAAAACGCGCCGCGCGCAGGATACGCACCGGGTCCTCGGCAAAAGCGGTACTGACATGGCGCAGGATGCCCGCGCGCAGGTCGGCGATGCCGTTATGCGGATCGATCAGCTTGCCTTCGCCATGCTTGCCATCAAATTCCTGGGCGATCGCGTTAATGGTGAAATCGCGGCGCAGCAGATCCTGCTCCAGCGTGACATCGGGCGCGGCATACACGGCGAAGCCCTGATAACCGCGCGCGGTCTTGCGCTCGGTGCGCGCCAGCGCATACTCCTCATGCGTCGTCGGGTGCAGGAATACCGGGAAGTCCTTGCCGACCGGGCGGAAACCCTGTGCCACCATTTCTTCCGGTGTGCTGCCCACCACCACCCAATCATGATCCTGGACAGCCAGCCCGAGCAACCGGTCGCGCACCGCACCGCCCACGCAATAGATTTTTGCATCACTTTTCATTTTGGTTCGCCGGCTGGTTATCCGCCGGCGGGCTATCCGAAGACTTTGCCGGGACGATGCCCAGCCGCTGCTTGAGCGAACGCGACGGATCGCCGAATTGGGCGGCATAGTAGACGGTATTGCTCATCACCTTCTCCACATAGTCGCGGGTCTCGCCGTAAGGGATGGTTTCGGCATAAATTGCACCTTCGAGCGGTTTGTCCCCGCGCCACTGCAATGCCCGGAACGGGCCAGCATTGTATGCCGCCGAAGCCAGCACCGGATTGTTTTCAGAACGGGATAGCACCGATTTCATGTAATAGGTGCCGATGCGCAAATTGGTATCAAGCTGGTGGATCAGTGAATTGCGATAGCGCTTCAGACCGAGTTTCGCCGCGACCCAGCGCGCCGTGCTGGGCATGATCTGCATCAGGCCCGCTGCCCCCGAATCCGATTTTGCGCTGGTGGCAAAGCGGCTTTCCTGGCGCATCAATCCATACACCCATGCCTCATCGAGACCTTGCTCGCGCAGATGCACCTCCAGGTCATCCCGATACGGCGCGAGATAGCGCATGCTGAAATCGTGTTCAGAGACGGTCTTGTCCGCCGCGCCGATCGCCCGGTCGTACATCTTGTTGCGCAGCGCGATCTGTGCCGCGGTGAGCAGCTGCCGGTCATTCAGATTGCCCACCAGCAAGCGCCATTCCTCCAGCGCGTCACTGCGCATGCCGATACGGTACAGGGCCAGCGTGCGTTGCACGCCCGGCATTGCAGATACCGCGGCAATGGCCTGGCTGTCCGGCTTGTAGGTTGGCGGGGCCTGGCTTATCACCGCGGTGCCGGTCAGCTCGTCGCCGGCAAGTTGACCGTAAAAGCTGTATTGGCCGCTCAATGGCGCGAAGATTTCCCGGGCTTCGGTTGTTTTGCCCAGCGCCTCAAGCGCGCGGCCTTTCCAGTATAGCCAGGCGGGTTCCTGCTGTTGTTGCGCGCTCATCGAGTTCACGCTGGCCAACACTTCCGGCCAATCCAGTGCGCGCAATGCAGCGCGCACCCGCCATGCGGATTGCTGTTCGTTGAGCGGCGAATCGGACGCGTCCCTGAACCATTGCAGCGCGCGCCCATCCAGATTACGCGCCGCCTGGTAAGCCAGTCGGCCATAGCAATAATGCTGCTCCGATACCGGAAAATACCCGGCAATCTTCGCCCAGTACGCGGCGGCCAGATCGGTCGATTGCTTGGCCAAACGTTCCAGTGCAAACATCGCGGCAACACGCTGTCCCTTGCTGGCCAGTCCGGCATTCCATCCCATGGGCGGAACGGTGTCGTCGTCATAGATATTTGCACATGGGCCGTCGCATCGCGCGCCGGCCGATCCGGGCAACCCGGTATTCGCCGCAGTCGATGGGGGTTCGTCGGCGATGCCGAGACCAAGCCGGGACCAAAAACCTCGCCAATCAAATTTTCCCGCAGACGCAATGGCCGCGGCCGGGGGCAGCGGAACGACGGAGGATGCCGGCGTGAAGCTCAAAGCGGGTGATTTGACCAGTGTGGTGGTGGGTGTTTGTTCGGTCGGTATGTCCGGGGCTTTCGTTGCACGTATATTGCCCGAGGAAATTTTTCTCAGGTAGCGATCCGGGTCCGCGGCGGCACTTCTCAGCATGGCAGGCAACCCCGCATACTGGTCATCAAGTAGCGCGGACAGCTGGATGGCAAAAGACACGTTGTTCGCCTCCAGCGCGAGGCGCAATCGGCGGCCGATATCCTGTTTGCTGATGATGCCGGCAGACAGCGCCGCATCGAACAGTGTTTTGCAACTATCCGGCAGCTCCTTGCCGGTAAACCATAATTTTCGCGCCTCGCGCAGCGCGCCGGTGTCCTGGTTGCGGCGGCGCGATTGCAGCGCATAGCAAGCCAGTTCGTTATCCCCGTTGCGCAGGTGCGGATATTCGGCATCAAATTCATCCCATTGCTGCGTTTTTCCCAGCACCTTGAGCCATTCGCCGCGCAACAGGTCGATCACCGGTGTGTCTTCCGGTTGTGACAGGAACTGCTTGACCTCATTGCCGAGCGGTTTTGAAACGGGATTCTGGCCGATATTCTTCAGCGCGAGGCTCAGTTGGTAATAGCGGACGTACACCTCCAGCGGCGACTTTTTTAACCGCAGTGCATAGCTTCCAAGTTTTACCGTATCGCCGGCGAGATAGGCATCGTGAGCGGCAAGAAAATTTGCATCACCCGCAGCCTGGTCCGCCACTGCGGGTGGGGTAACCAGCAACAAAAAATAAAGTAAGAACCTCATTGAAAACCAGGATAAACCATACTCGCAAAGCATAGCACAACGCCAAGTATGTCCGCGCCGGGAGAGCATTAAATATCGGGATTACGGTCGCTTCGGGCTTGTTATTTGTGCGCGGCGCCGGCTGCCCCGGAAGCCTGCTGCAGCAGGTTGACCGTGTCGGCTTCGAACAACGACTTCAATTGTTCCGTGGCCAGTTGGGAATTCTGGATCAGCTGTGCCTCATCGTGATGAACCGCATGTTGTATTTCAATCAACTCTTCGTCATGCTGCCTGAACAGGGTTGCAGCGCGCTCGGCTGCGGCGGCAGTGAATCCGAGGTTGAGCAGGGCCTGCTGCGCGACTGCAATACTGCTCAACAGGGTCTCGCGGTAGATCATTGTGATGCCCAGATCGCGCAATTGAAAATAGTGGGTTCTGTTGCGTGCCCGCGCCAATATCGGCAGATCGGGAAAATGTTCGCGGACCAGTGCGGCGGTTTTCAGCGATGCTTCCACGTCATCGATGGCGAGCACAAAAAGCCCGGCGCTGCCGGTTTTCGCCGAGATCAACAAATCCAGCCGGGTGGCATCCCCGAAATAAATCTTGCTGCCGAAGCGGCGCACAAAATCCACCTGCTGGTAGTTCACTTCGATTGCAGTAAACGGTATCCCGCACATCCTCAATACGCGCGAGACGACCTGCCCGACCCGGCCAAACCCGGCGATGATGACCGGGTTGCCGGGACCGTCTATCACGTCATATTCCGGAGCACTGGTGCGATCCAGCCAGCGCGAGATCAGGCGATCATGCGTTACGAACAGCAGGGGGGCGAGCAGCAGCGAAACGGTCACCGCCATGATCAACAGCTGTGAAGTTTCCAGGTCGAATACACCCAATCCCGTTGCGGCGGCAAACAGCACGAAGGCAAACTCACCGCCCTGGGCCAGCACCACGGCAAGACGTTGCGCATGGTTGTTGCCGGCACCGGTTGCGCGCGAAATGGCGTACACCACCGCAAACTTGATCAGCATCATCGCCAGTGCCAGCCCGAACAGGGTGAGCGGCTCACTCCACACCAGGGTCAGGTTGGCACTCATGCCGACGGCGATGAAGAACAGGCCGAGCAGCAAACCCTTGAACGGTTCGATGTCCGCTTCCAGTTCGTGCCGGAATTCGGAGTCGGCCAGCAAAACTCCGGCGAGGAACGCACCCAGTGACATGGACAGCCCGATCATTTCCATCATCAGCGCTGTGCCGATCACCAGCAGCAACGCGGCCGCGGTAAAAACCTCACGGCTCCGGTTGCGGGCGATGAATTTGAGCGCGGGGCGGATCAGCAGTCTGCTGGCAGCGATGAACACGGCGATTACCGCGATTCCCTTGACTGCGCCAAGCCACTGGCTTGTCCCGTGTCCGGGTGCGGCAGCCAGTAACGGCAGTAAAGCGAGCAAAGGTATGACGGCGAGATCCTGAAACAGCAGGATCGCAAACGATTCCCGCCCATAACGTGTCAGGAGCTGCCCGCGTTCGGACAGGGAAGTCATGACCAGGGCGGTGGATGACATTGCACATCCCAGTCCGATAATCAGCGCCGCCTGCCAGGAAAAACCGGCTGCCATGGCTATGCTCCCGATCACCAGGCCGGTCGCGGCGACTTGCACCCCGCCCAGCCCGAATACCGAATTGCGCAAAGTCCATAAACGTCGCGGTTCCAGTTCAAGGCCGATGAGGAACAGCAACAGCACCACACCGAATTCGGAAAACTTCAGGGTGGACTCAACGTCACCGACGAGTCCCAGACCCCACGGACCGATGATCATGCCGGATGCCAGGTATCCCAGCACGGCACCGAGTTTCAGGCGCTGGAAAATCGGCACGATAAGTACAGCAGTGAGCAGGAAAATCGCGATTTGTTCGAGTAGGTGCATGTTGTTCACCGGGGGTTTGAGCTTGTGCCCCGGCTTAAGCCCGGGAACCGGCCCTGCGGCAATAGCAGTATACAAACTGCTGCACTGTGCCGGACGGGGTGTGATGCGCTTCTTTGGTGTGGCGCAACAGCGAGAACGCCTCGCCAAATTCGGCATGCAATTCATCCGGGCGATAGCGCATGACAGGCAAGCCGCTGCATTGATCCGGCCCGTCTTCGGCAAAGGTGGCGACGATGACATGGCCGCCGGGCTTGACCGAACGGAACACGGTCTGCACATAGGCATCGCGTGCTTCCGGTGTGGTCAGGAAATGGAATACCGCACGGTCGTGCCAGACGTCAAACCGATGATCGGGCAAATGCGCGTTGGTGATATCAGCTTCGGCCCACCGTACCCCGGATGCCCGGGCACCCAGACGTGTTCGGGCTGCCGCGAGTGCTGCCGCGGAAAGATCCAGCACCCACAGATTGGTGTAGCCCATCACCAGGAGATCATCGACCAGCGTTGATGCCCCGCCGCCAACATCGATGATCGTAGCGTCAAGGCCGACACCGGTGGCCTTGATCAGACCGACCGAAAGATCGGCGTGCGGCTGAAACCAGCTCACCGCATCCGCTGCCTTGGTGGTGTATACCTTTTCCCAGTGATCTTTGGGTTGCATGTCACCCCCCGTTCAACAGCCCTTTGCTTCACCGGGCCGGTTTGTCAAACCCATTCCTTCGCCACCAGAAACTCTTCATACAATTTTGCTTCGGCAGTGCCTTTGTCAGGATGCCAGCCATAGCGCCACTTCACCAGCGGCGGCATGGACAGCAGAATGGATTCGGTGCGGCCGTTGGACTGCAGGCCGAAGATGGTGCCCCTGTCGATCACCAGGTTGAATTCGACGTAGCGGCCGCGCCGGTACAGCTGGAAATCCCGTTCATGTTCGCCGTATGGCGTGTCCTTGCGGCGTTCCAGGATAGGCACATAGGCGGACAGGAGGTGGTCGCCCACGCTTTGCTGGACAGCGAATGCGGTGTCGAAATCGGGCGCGCTCAGGTCGTCGAAAAAGATGCCGCCGATGCCGCGCTGCTCATTGCGATGCTTTATGAAGAAATACTCGTCGCACCATTTTTTGTACTTCGGATGCAGCTCAGCACCGAACGGCGCGAGTGAATTCTTGCAGGCCTGGTGGAAATGCACCGCGTCTTCGGCAAAACCGTAATACGGGGTCAGATCCATGCCGCCGCCGAACCAGAATACCGGGTCGGTACCGTCTTTCATCGCGACGAACATGCGCACATTCATGTGTACCGTGGGCGCATAGGGATTGCGCGGATGAAACACCAGCGACACGCCCATCGCTTCCCAGCGGCGACCGGCCAGTTCGGGGCGGTGCGCGGTCGCGGATGGCGGCATCCTGTCGCCCATGACATGGGAAAACGCCACACCGCCGCGTTCCAGCACGTTGCCTTCCTCGAGTATGCAGCTTCTGCCGCCACCCCCTTCGGGCCGGTCCCAACTGTCGCGGAGGAATTTCTTGCCGTCCACCTGCTCCATGCGGTCGACGATCAGCTCTTGCAGCTCAACCAGATATTTTCTTACTGCGGCGGAATCGAAACCACTCATAATTTTCCCAATGTTGATTAGCTGCGTATGATTTTACCATCAGCCCACATGGCGATGGTTGAGGGTTTCCTGTATTTGCCCACGCGCCCCGGCAACACCCAGACCTTGCGGCCGAACAAACGGTGGCATTGCGCAAATGTCCTGGCGGGACGCTGCCCGCTGCGATTGGCGCTGGTGGAGACCAGCGCGCTGCCCACGCCACGGCACAGTTGTGCCGCCTGTCGGTGCGCGGTCAAACGTATCGCCAGGGTGTCGTGTCCGCCGCGCAGCCAGCGCGGTGCGGAATGCAGGGCAGGCATCAGATAGGTGACGGCCTGTGCTCCCGCAACTTCAAGCTGGTGTTGCTGCGCGGGCGTGAGCGGATGCAGATAGCGCGCCACTTGCCGGTAACCGGACGCGATCAGGATCAGCCCTTTGTGCTGCGGGCGCTGCTTGAGCCTGAGCAGACGCTGCACCGCGATGCGATTGTCGGGATCACAGCCCAGGCCGAAGCAGGATTCGGTGGGATAGGCGATCAAACCGCCGCGTCTGAGATGTGCGGCGATGCGGCGATACGAGGATGGTGCGCGTTGCATTCAATGGCCCCCAAAAATCCGCATTTCGTCGCCATACTTTGTTACGCTCAAAAAATCTTGCTCACATATAACCGAATATGCTGAGCTTCAATTTTTATCGCGTGTCTAGTCTGGCTGAGAACTGCGAATTTTTAACAATTATTTCCTGCTGGCAATGGCGCGATAGCCGATATCGCGGCGCATCTGGCAACCGTCGAAGCGGATGCCGTCGGCGATTTCATAGGCGCGCTTCTGCGCCATCTTCACCATCGTGCCCAGTGCGGTGACGCACAATACCCGCCCGCCATTGGTGAGTACCTGTCCGTCGCGCAGGGTGGTCCCGGCATGAAACACATGCGCGTCTTCAAGTCTTTTGGGTAAGCCGGCGATGGCATCGCCCTTGCGTGGAGTATCCGGGTAATTGGCTGCTGCCATGACGACCCCGAGCGCGGTGCGGCTGTCCCATTCCACTTCCACCTGGTTCAGCGTGCCATTGATGGCGTGCTCGAGCAGGGTGGAAAAATTACTCTTCATGCGCAGCATGATCGGCTGGGTTTCCGGGTCGCCCATGCGGCAGTTGAATTCCAGCACCTTGATGCCGCCGTCCGGTGAGATCATCAGCCCGGCATAGAGAAAACCGGTGAAGATGATACCTTCTTTTGCCATGCCGCCAACCACCGGCTGGATCACCTCGCGCATCACGCGCGCATGCAGCTCGGGCGTGACGATCGGCGCGGGCGAATAGGCACCCATGCCGCCGGTATTGGGGCCCTGGTCACCATCCAATAATCGTTTGTGATCCTGGCTGGTCGCCATCGGCAATACATTCTTGCCGTCCACCATCACGATGAAGCTGGCTTCTTCGCCGCTCAGAAATTCCTCGACCACCACACGCGCGCCGGCATCACCCAACTTGTTATCGGAAAGCATCATGTCGATGGCGGCAAACGCTTCATCCCTGTTCATCGCCACCACAACGCCCTTGCCCGCAGCCAAGCCATCGGCCTTCACCACAATGGGCGCGCCATGCTTCTCGACATAGGCCTTCGCCGGCCCGATCTCGCTGAACGTTTCGAAGAAGGCTGTCGGGATGTTGTGGCGCACCATGAAGCGCTTGGCAAAATCCTTTGAGGATTCGAGTTGTGCGGCAGCCTTGGTCGGGCCGAATATCTTCAGGCCGGCGGCGCGGAAGGCATCCACGATACCCTCTGCCAGCGGTGTTTCCGGGCCGACCACCGTCATGTGGATGTCCTCGCGCTGTGCGAACGCGATCAACTCGGGAATGGCGGTGATCGCGATATTCGCCACTCCTTCTTCCAAGGCCGTGCCCGCATTGCCCGGCGCGACATACACCTTCTGTACCTTGGCGCCCTGCGCCAGACGCCATGCCATCGCGTGCTCGCGACCACCGGAACCAATGACTAGTATTTTCATATCAAACCTTAAGTATCTGTTGGATGCTGGTTAAAACGTCACGAGCGATGACAGAACAAGGAGCGCAAGAATGAAGAAGCGGAATTTACTGTTGGGTAAATGAGCATTCTGAATTCTTGCAGCGACGCCGTTATGTCGAGCGTAGTAGTTTTAATGGCGGAAGTGGCGAAAGCCGGTGAATACCATGGCTATCCCGTGTTCGTCCGCCGCCGCGATCACTTCCTCGTCGCGCATTGAACCGCCGGGCTGGATCACCGCCTTTGCGCCGGCTTCGGCCAGCACGTCGATACCGTCGCGGAACGGGAAGAAGGCATCCGACGAGACGACGGAACCTGCCAGGCTCAGCCCCGCGTTTTGTGCCTTGATGCTGGCGATGCGTGTGCTGTCCACACGGCTCATCTGGCCCGCACCCACGCCCAGTGTCTGGCCGTTCTTGCAGAACACGATCGCGTTGGACTTGACGTATTTGGCCACGCGCCACGCGAACAGAAGGTCCTGCAGTTGTTCGCCGGTTGGCTGCGTTTTGCTCGCTACCTTGAGTTGTGCTGCCTGCACGTTGAGCGTGTCCGGCGATTGCACCAGCAGTCCGCCGTTGACGCGTTTGAAGTCGAACTGGTTGTGCGCGTTGGACAGCGGCACGGAGAGCACCCGCACGTTCTGCTTTGCCGCGGTGACCTTCAATGCGGCTTCGGAGGCAGACGGCGCGATGATCAGTTCGACGAACTGGTTGGCGGTGATCTGCGCCGCGCTGTCGGCATCCAGTTCGCGGTTGAACGCGATGATGCCGCCGAACGCCGAGGTGCTATCGGTCGCGTAGGCCAGTTTGTAGGCATTCAACGGTGTATCGGCGATTGCCACGCCGCAGGGGTTGGCATGCTTGACGATGACGCAGGCCGGCTGGTCGAACGTCTTGACCAGTTCCCATGCCGCATCGGCATCGCCGATATTGTTGTAGGACAGCTCCTTGCCCTGCAGCTGGGTGTAGTCGGCGATACCGCCCGGTACCGGAATGAGGTCGCGGTAGAACGCGGCGTGCTGGTGCGGGTTTTCGCCGTAGCGCATTTCCTGAACCTTGGCAAAATTGAAATTGATCTGCGCGGGGAAGGCGCTTTTCGTGCCGTCCGCATTGATCGCGGTGAGGTAGTTGCTGATCGCGGAATCGTAAGCGGCGGTGTGCGAGAAGGCCTTCTTCGCCAGGTCGAAACGGGTCACATCGCTCACCGAACTGTTGTTGGTCTGCATCTCTGCCAGCACATCAGCGTAATCGGCCGGGTCGGTGACGATTGCGACATGGCCGTGGTTCTTGGCCGCCGCGCGCACCATGGTCGGTCCGCCGATGTCGATGTTCTCGATGGCGTCTTCCAGCGTGCAATCGGGTTTGGCGATCGTTGCGGCAAACGGGTACAGGTTCACCACCACCAGGTCAATGGTCGGGATGTCGTGTTTCTTCAGTGTGGCGACATGTTCCGGGAGATCGCGCCGCGCCAGGATGCCGGCGTGGACTTTCGGCTGCAGCGTTTTAACCCGCCCGTCCAGCATCTCGGGAAAGCCGGTGTAATCCGCCACCTCGGTGACCGGGATGCCGTTGTCGGCAAGCAGCTTTGCGGTGCCGCCGGTGGAGAGGATTTTTACGCCGAGCTGGTTCAGTCCCTGGGCGAATTCGAGAACGCCGGATTTGTCCGAAACGCTGATGAGTGCTTGCTTGATCGCTGCCATGTTGTTTCCAGTGAAAAATAAATCGGGGTGGTGCCACGCGAAACATTTTGTTCCGGTGCCTGCACTGTGAAAAGAGCCGTCAATCGATACCGTGCAGTTGCATTTTCTTGCGCAGGGTGTTGCGGTTGATGCCGAGCATTTCCGCCGCGCGCGTCTGGTTGCCGCCAACATGTTCCAGCACCATTTCAAGCAGCGGCTTTTCGACACAGTAAATCACCATGTCGTACATGCCACAGCAGGGGGCTTCGCCGTCCAGGTCCTTGAAATATTCCTTGAGTGACCTGCGCACGTGGCGCGCCATGTCGTTTTCGTTCACCACACAATCAGTCATGCCGCAAGTTCCTCCAAGTATTGCAACTGCGTTCCACGTTGCGATTGTTCCGCAAAAAATTCATCCACGGCCTTTAATTGTTCCGCCGGATCCTCCAGTTGATTCATGTGGTGCCGGAAATGTGCCGATCCGGCCAGACCCTTGGTGTACCAAGAAATATGTTTGCGTGCCACGCGCAAACCGGTGTGCTCGCCGTAGAAAAGATACAGCTCATGCACATGATCGCGCAACACGCGATGGATCTCGCCGACTTGCGGCGCGGGCAGATGTACGCCGGTGTTGAGAAAGTGTTCGATCTCGCGGAATATCCACGGGCGGCCCTGTGCCGCGCGGCCTATCATTACCGCATCCGCGCCGGTCTGTTTCAGCACGTATTTGACTTTTTCGGGCGTGGTGATATCGCCGTTGGCGATGATCGGTATGCCCACGCTGGCCTTGACTGCGGCGATGGTGTCGTATTCGGCGTCGCCGGTGTAGGCGCAGGCGCGGGTGCGCCCATGTATGGCCAGTGCCTGTATGCCGCTGGATTCTGCAATTTTGGCGATACGTATCGCATTGCGATTCTGCTTGTCCCAGCCGGTGCGTATCTTCAGCGTGACCGGCACGTTCACGGCACTGACTACCGCTTCCAGCAATTGCGCCACCAGCGGCTCATTTTGCAGCAGCGCGGAGCCGGCCATCACGTTGCAGATCTTCTTGGCCGGGCAGCCCATGTTGATATCGATGATCTGGGCACCGTTGTCCACATTGTATTGCGCGGCCTGCGCGAGCATTTTTGGGTCGGCACCAACAATTTGCACCGAGATCGGATCGACCTCGCCCTCATGGTTGGCGCGCCGTTTGGTTTTTTCCGACCCGTACAACAACGAATTGGACGACACCATCTCGCTTACCGCCATGCCCGCTCCCAGGCGCTTGCACAACATGCGGAAAGGGCGATCGGTCACCCCCGCCATCGGTGCGACGATGAGGTTATTTGCCAGTAGGTAAGGACCGATGCGCATTCTGATTTATTAAAAGCGAATTATTGCGAGGGGGTGGGATTATAAATGAAACTGGCGGTTGCGACACGGTGGCGTGCAACACTTAAGTGTGGGAGCAACCGCCGCCGCCCATCCCGTAGCGGGAGGGTCGCTGCATGGCAGCGGGGCACCCGTCGGCGGTGTCAATTCCGCATCGAGCTTGCTCGATAGCGGATTGCCTGCCTTTGGTGTACTCCTTGAGGGTGCACCGGATGCTGCGCAACACCGTGTCCGGACGGCTACCATGCTATTATTCTGTGCATGAAATTCGATGTCGCGATCATAGGCGGGGGATTGGTTGGCGCCAGTCTGGCCGCCGCTCTCAAATACAGCGGGCTTTCGCTTGCAATTGTGGAAAGTCAGCCCTTGCTCATGCGGGCTGGCCCGCCGACTGGCGACGGGGACTGGGATAACCGGATTTACGCAATCAGCCCCGGTAGCCGCCGCTTTCTCGAACAATCAGGCGCCTGGCCATTGCAGGATACCGGCCGCATTGCATCGGTCGAAGCGATGCGGGTGTTTGGCGATGCCGGCGCGGAACTGGAATTCAGCGCCTATCAAATGGGCGTGGCGGAATTGGCCTGCATATTGGAAAACCGCGTCCTGCATCACGCGCTGTGGCAGGTGGCCGCCCAACAGGAGAACCTGACCCTGTTGCACCCGGCGCGCTGTGCCGCGCTCAAGTTTGGCGCTGATGCCGCCACAATCACGCTGGAAGACGGCCGCATCCTGGATGCAAGGCTGGTTGTCGGCGCCGACGGACGGGATTCCTGGGTGCGCAACCAGGCGGGTATCAGCGCGGCGCCGCTGGATTACCGGCAACACGGGGTGGTGGCAAACTTTTCCTGTGAATTACCCCATCGCGGTATCGCGTATCAGTGGTTTCAGCCGGACGGGATACTGGCCTTGCTGCCGTTGCCCGGCAATCGGGTTTCCATGGTGTGGTCGGTCAGTCCGGAACAGTCGGCGCGCCTGCTTGCCATGCCGCATGGGGAGCTTTGCACCCAGGTTGCTGCCGCATCGGGGCATAGCCTCGGCGAGTTTACACTGGTCACCCCGCCGGCCTCATTCCCCCTGCGTATGCTGGTATTACCGCAAATCAGCGCGCCGCGCGTGGCATTGATCGGCGATGCCGCGCACAATATGCACCCGCTGGCCGGACAGGGAGTGAATACCGGCTTTCGCGATGCGCGCCAACTGGCACAGATTCTTTTGGAGCGTGGCGCGCAAAACGACTGCGGCGATGCACAATTGCTGCGCCGCTACGCCCGCAAACGCAAGGAAGACATCTACACCATGCAGGCCACGACATACGGCTTGAAGCACTTGTTCAATAATGATGTTCCGCTGTTGCGATCGGTGCGCAATTTCGGGTTGAATTCCGTCAACCGGATCACCCCGCTGAAAAAGATGCTGATGCAACACGCCTTGAATTAAACTACCCCTTCACTATAAAAGAGAATACCCGATGAATAATCATTTTGTACCGCGCGTGTCGAAGTGGATCGTTTCGCTGCTGTTTATCTTTGCTTCCACCGCCCACGCCGGGGTGAACGAGATACGCCAGTCGTTGCAAGCCAAATTTCCCGGCATTGGCAAGATCGAGCATATCGTCAAGACGCCCTATGCGGGACTTTATGAAGTCGTCATCGGCGACCAGCTCTTGTATACCGACGATCAGGGAAAATATATTTTCGATGGCAACGTGATTGACGCAAAAACCCGCCGCGATCTGAGCGAGGAACGGCGCCAGGTGTTGTTTGCGATCGATTTCGACAAGTTGCCGCTCGATCTTGCGATGAAGGAAGTAAAGGGTAACGGCAAGCGCAAGCTGGCCATTTTCACCGATCCGAACTGCCCGTATTGCAAACGACTGGACAAGGAATTGACCGGAGTGAGCGATGTAACGCTGTATCTGTTCCTGTACCCGATCTTTCCCGGTTCCCCTGAAATCGTGCGCAATGTGCTGTGTTCCAAGGATCCGGTCAAGGCATGGAACGACTGGATGCTGAAGGAAATCAGCCCGGCAAAGGCCGTTTGCAAAACCCAGACCGATAAAGTCATGGCGCTGGGCCAGAAACTCCATGTCAACGGCACGCCGAACCTGATTTTTGGCAACGGCATACAGGCACCGGGATTTTTGCCGGTACAAGAACTGGAGAAGTATCTGAACGCGCCCAAGGTCAAGCAAGACATGTCATGAGTTCCGGCACAGAAACAAATCAAAACTTGCTGGTCAAGTCGCTGGGCGGAGCGCGCGAGGGGGTAATCATTGTCGATGCGCTACACCCCGATTTTCCGATTCGTTATGTTAACGAGAGTTTTGCAAGATTGAGCGGTTATAGCAGCGCTGAACTCACCGGCAAGAATTATCGCCTCCTGCATGGAACGGATACCAAGCAGCCGGAAATAGCCGTAACGATCTCCGCTATGGCCAAAGGCGAGAGTTGCATTGTCACGTTACGCAACTACCGCAAGGATGGATCAATGTTTCGCGGCGAATTCAGCATTGTCCCGTTGCGCAATGCGCAAGGCATACCGACCCAGTTTATCGGTATCCTGAGGGACTTGACGGGCAGGGGGCGGGCAGAACACCAGGAAGAAGCTCCAGCTTATAAAGATACGCTGGTCGGCATCGGCAACCGCGACCAGTTCGAACAGCGATTTGCCGACCTGCTGAATGTTTCACAGCATATCCGCAGCGGGATATCGGTGTTGATGATCGAACTTGATCATTTCAAACTGTTCATCGAGCGATACGGCGAGTCGGCGGGAAATGAATGTTTGCACATGGTGGCAAGCTGCATTGCAAAATCGTTCATCCGCGCGTCGGATTGCGTTGCGCGCTATGGCGGTGAAGAATTTTCAGTGGTGTCATTTTTTCCCGGTATAGACGCCTTGCGCCTGCACGCGCAGAGAATGTGCGAACGCGTGCGCGCGCTGAATATTCCGCACGGCGATTCGCCGCATGGCGTGGTCACGATCAGTATCGGCGGCGTTTACCGTGTGCCGAACAGGGATACTACCGAAGCTATGCTCATTCGGCTGGCCAACCAGGAATTGCTTGCCGCCAAGCACAACGGCCATGACCGGGTCCATATCACAGGATAGCAGTTCGGCTTAAATCCGGTTTTTGCAGAGGCGGGACGCAATCGCAGGACTGCTGCGGGACTTTACGGGCAGTAACACAATAAGGAGCAGCCATGATCGATCTTTACTATTGGCCCACACCGAACGGCCACAAAATTACCCTGTTTCTGGAAGAGTCCGGGCTCGAATACCGGATCATTCCGGTCAACATCGGCGCAGGTGACCAGTTCCGGCCCGACTTCCTCAAGATCAGCCCCAACAACAAGATGCCCGCTATTGTCGATCACGCCCCGGCGGATGGCGGCGACATGCTGTCGGTATTTGAGTCGGGTGCAATTCTGGTCTATCTGGCCGAGAAAACCGGGAAACTGTTGCCCGACGATCTGCGGGGCCGCATCACCGTACTGGAATGGCTGTGTTGGCAGGTTGGCGGCCTCGGCCCGATGGCGGGACAGAATCATCACTTCTCCGGCTACGCTCCAGTGAAGATTCCCTACGCGATCGACCGTTATGTTAACGAGACCAACCGCTTGTATGGGGTACTCGATCGCAGGCTCGCCGGACGGGAATTTATATCGGGCGACGCTTACACGATTGCGGATATAGCGGCCTACCCATGGATCGTATCTTGGAAGATTCAGCAGCAGAATCTTGACGATTTTCCAAACGTCAAACGATGGTTCGAAGCAATCGGCAAACGACCGGCCACGATTAGCGCATATGCAAAAGCCCAGCCTTATTCCAAGCCGATGACCGAAGAAAGCAAAAAAATCCTTTTTGGACAGACGGACGCAAGTGTCCGGGCAAAAGCTGGTCCAACCGGTGTCGCGTAACCGGTATATCCGTTCGGTACAGCGAGGCAGAAAATTCAGCGTTGATTCGGGCATGTACCCGCCCAGTTTGCAGTCCGCAACATGCTTGCCGCTATTGCCAGGAACAGCCATTCGGAATAGCAGAGTATATGTCGGCACTTTGGTGATTAAGCGTAGATCAGGTTTGCCTTGGGAAATCAAGATTTCTGAATCGGTTGTTACATCTTCGCCGATTAAAAAAGCCGGCTTATCGCCGGCTTAAATTATTCTGGATTCTGAAAATTACATCTTGTAGTTATAAACCACCGCCTGTGTAAGCTGCCCATAAACCAATAGCTAGTGGTATAGCCGCAATAATAGACACGGCAATCACCAGCATCGTGCCCTTTACGTCATCGGACCTGTTATCTGAAATGTTATCGCTCATTGTTATTCTCCTTGGAGGAAGAAAATCGTTATCCCAACGATCAGGGTTCATACCAAACAACATGATTTAGTTTCAAAACTGCCAAAACTTTGAACTTCCCAAATGATTGGTTACTCCGGCATATAAAACTGACTGCTATCAACGGCAAGGTGACAAAAATAAATGGAAAATGTTTCATGAAGCTCCCTGAAGCGTCTCCCTGTGTTATTTAAGGCCAGCCAAAAATACGCTCAACCACAGATGGATACGTAACATGGCTGACGTGGGTAAATTTAGGTTAAATAGCCACATTAGTCAAGTGGTTAAATAACCATACTAACTAAGTTGATAAATGTCAAAAATTATCAAACGTTTATACGGTCATCAGGTTGGTTGTGTGTCAGCAGCAGTGCCCTGTGGCAATCGAAAATATCAGGCCCCGGCCGCATATTCATTAGATTACATACATTTGTTTACCGAGATCATTCTGGAGACTCTCATGAACCACCCCTTGAGCCGTTGGCTTCAGGGAGCTTCAACGACTCAACGGGGTAGGGGAATGCTCGTTACATATTTTTAGTGCTGGCCTGATAAGGCGCCATGCTGGGCAGGTTTGCTACGAAGAAAAAAAGAACCCTAGGGGCTGAGCGGCGGCTCCGCACCCTTGGGGAACAACACCCACATCTGCCCGGTCTGCTTCATGCGCCCCGCCTGTGCGCCAGCCTGGTCGCCAAAACCCCAGAAGAAATCGCCGCGCACCGCGCCCTTGATCGCCCCGCCGGTATCCTGGGCCAGCATCAGGCGGTTCAGCGGCTGGGTGGTATTCGGGTAAGTGGTGGAAATAAATACCGGAGCGCCCAGCGGGATGGTGCGCGGATCCACAGCGAGGCTGTATTGGTCGGTCAGCGGCACGCCCAAAGCGCCGAGCGGGGCTGGCAGGTCATTGGGCAATACGCGAAAGAACACGTAGCTGGAATTCTGTTCCAGCAGGTTGTCGAGTTGGTCGGGGTGCTGTTCCGCCCAATCCTTGATGCCCTGCATGGAAGCATCTTCGAGTTTGATTCCGCCCATTTCGACCAGTTTCTTGCCGATGGAGGTGTAGGGATATCCGTTCTGATCGGCATAGCCGACCTTCACGATGCTGCCGTCAGGCAATTCGATGCGGCCCGACCCCTGTATCTGCAGGAAGAACAGATCGACCGCGTTGTCCACCCAGAACAGCTCGTGCCCGTGCAACGGAGCCTTGCCGCTGTCGATCTCGCTGCGGTTGTAATAGGGCACGACGCGGTTTCCCTGCAGGCGCCCGCGCAGGCGCAAATCCTTCAATTGCGGGTACGCATCACCCAGATCGATGGTCAGCAAATCATCCGGCACGCCGTACAGCGGATAATGGAAACGTGCGGTTTTGACCCGGCTGCCATACAGTTTTGGTTCATAGTAGCCGGTGATCAATCCCTCTGTGGAGCCATCCGGGTTGTATACCTGGTAGGGCGTAAAATCCTCTTCAAAAAATGCATGCAGGGCAGAATTGTCCGGCTGCGTCATCTGGTCGGCTTGGGCGCATACGCTCTGCCAGCCGGGTTTGTTTTTCAGCGCGGTGCAGCTTTGCCAGAAAGCGGCCCATGCGGGTTGCAGATTAACCGTTTGCCAGTCCGGCAGCATCTCCCACTTGCTTACCGCAAACGGCTGGTAAGGCTGAACGGGCGGCAAGGTGGGCGGCTTGGAGGTGGTGCAGGCGGCAAGAAAAATCAGCAGCAACAGCGCGGCATTAGGCCGCGTGCAGAAAATTGAACTAATGCAGAACACGCGGTACGCTCAAAACGAATTGTGGAATCTCGACCTCGAACTGCGTGCCATCATCGGTTTGCATCTGGTAGCTGCCGCGCATCGTTCCCACCTGAGTGGTCAGCACCGTGCCACTGGTGTATTCGAAACTCTGGCTTGGCTTAAGCAAGGGCTGCTCGCCAACAACGCCCTGTCCGCGAACTTCCTGAACATGGTTGTTGGCGTCGGTGATGATCCAGTGGCGGCTGATCAGTTTGGCAGAAGAGTGGCCGAGGTTGGTAATGGTGATGGTGTAGGAAAACACGAAACGGTTGCCCGTTTCATCGGATTGGTCCGGCAGGTAATTCACCTGCGTCTGAATGACGACGCCATGCTGATTGATATCTTCCATGCGTGGCATTTGAACCGATTTTCGCTTGTGTCGCAAGGGCTTCGCGGTGTTTTTATGCTAATCTTCGCAGCTAATTTACAGTAAAGCCAAATCATGAATGGATATTTGAAACGCATCCTTAACGCAAAGGTTTATGACGTGGCGGTTGAGACTCCGCTTGAGGTGGCCCCCAATCTGTCCGCACGCATCGGCAATACCGTCTTGTTGAAACGCGAGGATATGCAGCCGGTATTCTCCTTCAAGCTGCGCGGCGCCTACAACAAGATGGCGCAACTCACCCAGGAACAACTCAAGCGCGGCGTGATTACCGCTTCGGCGGGCAATCACGCGCAGGGCGTGGCGCTCAGCGCGCAAAAGCTCGGCTGCAATGCGGTCATCGTGGTGCCGACCACCACGCCGCAAATCAAGATTCAGGCGATTACCAGCCGTGGCGCGAAAGTGGTGTTGCACGGCGATTCGTATTCAGATGCTTACCAGCATGCGCTGGAGTTGGAACAGCAAAGCAAGATGACCTTCGTGCATCCCTATGACGACCCGGACGTGATCGCCGGGCAGGGCACCATAGCAATGGAAATCCTGCGCCAACATACCCAGGCTATCCACGCGATCTTTGTTCCGATCGGCGGCGGCGGACTGATCTCGGGTGTGGCGGCCTATGTCAAAAATTTGCGCCCGGAGATCAAGATCATTGGTGTGCAGCCGGTGGATTCCGATGCGATGTATCGTTCGGTAAAGACCAGGCGGCGCGTCATTCTCGACCATGTCGGGCTGTTCGCCGATGGCGTGGCGGTCAAGCAGGTAGGCTCGGAGACTTTCCGGCTGTGCCGCAAGCTGGTCGACGAGATCATTCTGGTGGACACCGACACCGCCTGCGCAGCGCTCAAGGATGTGTTCGAAGACACCCGCTCCATCCTCGAGCCGGCGGGCGCGCTGTCCATCGCCGGCGCCAAGCTATATGCCGCGCGCGAAAATCTGAAAGGTGAAACGCTGGTCGCGATCGCCTCCGGCGCTAACATGAATTTCGACCGTTTGCGTTTTGTCGCGGAGCGCGCCGAGATCGGCGAGCGGCGCGAAGCGATATTGGCCGTCACGATCCCCGAAACGCCGGGCAGTTTCCGCAAATTCTGCTCGTTGCTCGGCAAGCGCAACATCACCGAATTCAATTACCGCTATGCCGATTCCAGGCAGGCGCACGTGTTTGTCGGTATCCAGGTGCGCAACCAGCTGGAAACCAGCGAGCTGGTGGACAAGCTGCAGCGCAGCAATCTCAATACGCTGGATCTTAGCGATAATGAGATGGCCAAGCTGCACCTGCGCCATCTGGTCGGCGGACACGCGCCCGAAGCCAAGGACGAGATATTGTTCCGCTTCGAATTTCCCGAACGCCCCGGCGCGCTGATGCTGTTCCTCAACAACATGAGCAGCAACTGGAATATCAGCCTGTTCCACTATCGCAACCACGGTGCGGATTACGGCCGCGTGCTGGTCGGCATGCAGGTGCCGCATCACGACAAAAAGGCGCTCAACACATTTTTGGACACGCTCGGCTATCGCTACTGGGACGAGAGCGCGAATCCTGCGTACCGGCTGTTCCTGGGATAAGCAACCATGCCGGCTTCACCGCCCCTGACCAAAAGCGGCATCCGCAAGCAACTGCTTGCCCTGCGCGAGCGACTTTCCGCGGATATGCGTGCCGCCCATAGCGCGGCAATCACCGAGCGATTATTGCAGCTGAACGAGTACCGGCAAGCCGACACGGTACTCGGCTACATGAATTTCGGTGCGGAGTTTGCCAGTGAATTCTGGGTGCGGCGGGTATTGGCAGAGGGCAAGAAACTGGCCCTGCCCCGGGTGAACCACCATACCAGCCAGCTTGACCTGTATCGGGTGGAAGATATGGAGAGCCAGTTGGCGGTTGGATTGTGGGGGATACGCGAGCCGATAGTCGAACGCTGTGAGAGGCTGGTCATGATAAATGAGGTAGAATTCGCCCTGCTGCCCGGGGTGGCATTTACCCGGGATGGCGCTCGGCTGGGCTACGGCCGCGGTTTTTATGACAAGCTGCTGGCTCGCATGGCTATCCGGCCCGCATTGGCGGCGGCAGCTTTTAAGCTGCAGATTGTCGAACAAATCCCACAGGAAGCGACGGATGTAAAAGTCGAATGGATCATCACCGAGCAAGAAACAATCGCTTGTTCGGCAAATGGAAAACCCTAAAATTTCATTGTAATAAAGAGAGAACGGAACGATGGCATCATTACCAGATTACGATCCGCAAGAAACCCAGGAGTGGCTGGACGCACTGGAGTCGGTGCTGGAAAACGAGGGCGCGGAGCGTGTTCGTTTTCTGCTCGGGGAATTGCTCGACAAAGCGCGTAATTCCGGCGCAGGCATGCCGTTCAGCGCGACCACACCATACCGCAACACGATACCGGTGGAAGAGGAACAACGCTCCACCGGCAACCAGGACCTGGAACACCGCATTCGCGCCTGGACCCGCTGGAATGCAATGGTGCTGGTGCTGAATGCCAATCGCGATTCGTCCGAGCTGGGCGGGCACATAGCCAGCTTTTCCTCGGCAGCCACCCTGTACGATGTGGGGTTCAATCATTTTTTTCACGGCAAGACCGCCACGCACGGCGGCGATCTGGTGTATTTCCAGGGACATTCGTCACCGGGTATGTACGCCCGCGCCTTCCTCGAGGGACGGATCAGCGAGGAGCAGATGTACAAGTTCCGCCAGGAATCCGAAGGGGGCGGGCTGTCTTCTTATCCCCATCCGTGGCTGATGCCCGACTTCTGGCAGTTTTCAACGGTGTCGATGGGCCTCGGCCCATTGATGGCAATTTACCAGGCTCGTTTCATGCGCTATCTGGAACATCGGGGCATGGTTCAGACTGCAGGACGAAAGGTGTGGGCATACCTTGGCGATGGCGAGACCGATGAGCCGGAATCGCTGGGCGCAGTCTCGATGGCCGGACGCGAGCGGCTCGACAACCTGATTTTTGTGGTCAACTGTAATTTGCAACGGCTAGATGGCCCGGTGCGCGGCAATGGCAAGATCATCCAGGAACTGGAAGGCGTGTTCCGCGGAGCGGGCTGGAATGTCATCAAGGTGGTGTGGGGTGCTCAATGGGATCGCTTGCTCGCCAAGGACAATAACGGCCTGTTGCAAAAGCGCATGCAGGAAGCGGTGGACGGCGATTACCAGACTTACAAATCGAAAGACGGCGCCTATGTGCGCAAGCACTTTTTCGGCAAGTATCCAGAATTGCTGGAGATGGTCGCCGATATGTCAGATGACGAAATCTGGCACTTGAACCGCGGCGGACACGATCCGCGCAAGGTTTTTGCCGCTTATGCGGCGGCCAGCAAACATACCGGCCAGCCGACCGTGATCCTAGCCAAGACCGTAAAGGGTTACGGCATGGGTGAAGCGGGGGAAGGCCAGAATATCACCCACCAGCAAAAGAAGATGGCCGGTGAAGTGTTGCTCAAATTCCGCGACCGTTTCAACATTCCGCTGACCGACGAGCAGGTCGCCAGCCTGAATTTCTATCGCCCGCCCGAGGACAGCCTGGAGATGAAATATCTCAGGGAACGCGGCCGTGAGATGGGTGTGGTACCGCAACGCACGCCGGTGAAGGAGCCGTTGCAAATACCGGGTTTGGAGGCTTTCGATGTATTGCTGAAAGGTACCGAAGAACGCGAGATATCAACCACCATGGCATTTGTGCGCATGCTCGGTATCCTGGTCAAGGACAAAAATATCGGCAAGCAGGTGGTGCCTATCGTGCCGGATGAGTCGCGCACTTTCGGTATGGAAGGCATGTTTCGCCAGCTCGGCATCTTCTCGCAGGTCGGCCAGCTTTATACCCCGCAGGATTCCGAGCAATTGATGTTTTACAAGGAAGACCAGAACGGCCAGATCTTGCAGGAAGGCATCAATGAAGCCGGTGCGATGTGCTCGTGGATCGCCGCTGCCACCGCTTACGCCAACCACGGCAAGGCGATGCTGCCGTTCTATATCTACTACTCAATGTTCGGCTTCCAGCGAATCGGCGATCTGGCCTGGGCGGCGAGCGACATGCTGGCGCGCGGCTTCATGCTCGGCGGCACCGCCGGACGTACCACACTGAATGGCGAGGGCTTGCAGCACGAAGACGGTCACAGCCACCTGATGTCGGCGACCATCCCGAATTGCGTGTCCTACGATCCGACTTTCGCGTATGAGCTCGCCGTGATCATTCACGATGGCATGCGCCGCATGTATGTCGAACAACAGGACGTGTTCTATTACCTCACCGTGATGAACGAAAACTACGCCCATCCGGCAATGCCGAAAGGTGCGGAAGCCGGCATCATCAAGGGCATGTACCTGTTTAAAGGACAGCCGGCAAAAGCCAAGGGGAAAGTGGAGCAACCAACCGTTCAGTTGATGGGCAGTGGCACGATCTTGCGCGAGGTGATCGCAGCGGCGGAGTTGCTGGAGAAGGATTTCGGTGTGGTATCTGACATCTGGAGCGTGACCAGTTTCACCGAATTGCGCCGCGACGGAATGGATTGCGAGCGCTGGAACATGTTGCACCCGGAAAGCAAAGCGCGGGTCAGCCATGTCGAACAGTGCCTGTCCGGACGCAGTGGCCCGGTGATTGCCGCAACCGATTACATGCGCTCGTTCGCCGACCAGATTCGCGGTTTCCTGCCCGGACATTTCAAGGTGCTGGGTACGGATGGTTTTGGCCGTTCCGACACGCGCAAGAAATTGCGCAAGTTCTTTGAGGTTGACCGTTACTACATCGCAGTTGCGGCACTCAAGGCATTGGCCGACGAAGGAACGATCAAGGCCGGCGTGGTCAGCAAGGCGATCAAGCTTTATAAAATCAATCCCGACAAACCCAACCCGACAACTGTTTAAGGCTGGGAGGAGACACACTGTGGCGGAAATGAAGAAAGTATTGGTGCCGGATATCGGCGACTACAAGGATGTGAGCATCATCGAGGTGATGGTGAAAGTCGGCGACACAATCAGTGCCGAAGATAATCTGGTGACGCTGGAAACCGACAAGGCGGCGATGGATGTACCGTCGCCTTATGCCGGCGTAATCAGGGAAATGAAGGTCAAGGTCGGCGACAAGGTGTCGCAGGGCTCGCTTATTTTGCTGCTGGAAAGCAGTGCTGTGGCGGATGCGCCGCCGGCCGACAAGTCGCCCGTCGCAGCGGCTTCTGCGTCTGCAGTTGCCGCAGCACCGGCAGCAGCTCCGGTTGCGGCAAAGCCTGCAGCGGCACCGCCGGCCGCCCAGGTGCCGCAAGCTGCGGTGACGAATGTGCCGGCGGGTAAAGCGCATGCCAGCCCGGCCATACGCAAATTTGCGCGCGAACTCGGTGTGCCGGTTGACCAGGTCAAAGGCAGCGGCGAGAAGGGCCGCGTGACCAAGGACGACGTGCAGCAGTTCGTCAAGACCGCGCTCGCGCAACCGCGCGGCGCCGCAGGCGGCAACGGTCTGCAGGTTCTGCCCTCCCCGGTGGTGGATTTTGCCAAATTCGGCGGGATCGAGATCAGGCCGCTGTCGCGTATCAAGAAGATATCCGGCGCGAATCTGCATCGCAACTGGGTGACCATCCCGCACATCACGCAATTCGACGAGGCCGACATTACCGAAATGGAAGCCTTCCGCAAGGAACTCGGGGCGGAATACGCGAAACAGAATATCAAAATCACACCGTTGGCATTCCTGATCAAGGCCGCGGCTGTCGCACTGCAAAAATATCCCGATTTCAACGCCTCGCTGGATGCCAGCGGGGAAAATCTGGTGCTCAAACAATATTGTCATATCGGTGTGGCGGTGGACACGCCGGACGGATTGATGGTGCCGGTGTTGAGAGATGTGGACAAAAAAGGCATTGTGCAACTGGCCAGGGAGTTGGGCGAAATCAGCGCAAGAGCGCGCGAGAAAAAAATTACCGCAGCCGAAATGCAGGGCGGCTGTTTTTCGATATCGAGCCTTGGCGGGATTGGCGGAACGGCTTTCACCCCCATCATCAATGCGCCGGAAGTGGCGATACTCGGGGTGTCCAGGTCCATCATCAAACCGATGCACCAGGATGACACTTTTGTGGCGCGGCTGATGTTGCCGTTGTCGCTGTCATATGATCATCGCGTGATCGACGGTGCCGCCGCGGCGCGCTTTATCGTGTTCCTCTCGAAAGTGCTGGCGGATACGCGCCGGCTGGCGTTGTAATCCCAGCGTTGCAGGAACGGGCCCTCCAATCAGTGAACAACAAGGCAATCGGTATATTGGGCGGGACGTTCGACCCGATTCATTACGGGCACTTGCGACTTGCCGAAGAGATGCTGGAACTGGCCAATCTCGGCCAGATCCGTTTCGTCCCCGCCGGCACGCCACCGCATCGTGACGAGCCGCAGGTGTCCGCGACGCATCGCAGCGCGATGGTGCGGCTGGCAATCGCGGACCAGCCGGCGTTTGTGCTGGATGCGCGCGAAGTCGAGCGAACCGGCAAGTGCTACACGGTGGATACCCTGCGCGAACTGCGCGCGGAGCTGGGGTTGGATCAACCGCTGTGCCTGCTGATGGGCGGCGATGCTTTCCTGCAATTGCACACCTGGCACGAATGGGAACGATTGTTCGAGCTGGCGCACATCGTGGTGGGTTACCGCCCGGGATTTACGCTGGAGGAACTCATCCATACGGCCGCACCGAAATTGCAATCGCATTATCAGCAACGTTTGTGCGCTGCGCGGGTATTATCACAGAAACCGGCGGGCGGAATTGCCGAACTGGCCATTCCGAAACTGGAAATTTCCGCCACGCTGATACGCAGCCGCGTGGCGGAGAATCGCAGCATACGTTATCTGCTACCCAACGCGGTGGCCGGTTATATTCATCAACATCAATTATACAAGCATGCTAAATACTGAAGAAAAAACCAAGGCAGTCGTCGCCGCGCTTGAAGACGTCAAAGCGCAAAACATCACCGTGATCGACACCAGCAAACTCAGCTCGATGTTCGAGTGCATGATCATCGCCAGCGCCAACTCAACCCGTCAGACAAAGGCGCTTGCCGACAATGTGGTGGTCAAGCTCAAGGAGCTCGGCGAAATAGTTTATGGACGCGAGGGTGAACAGAGCGGTGAGTGGATACTGGTGGACCTGGGCGAAGTGCTGGTTCACGTCATGCAACCCGCCATCCGCGATTACTACAACCTCGAGGAATTGTGGAGCAAGGCACAGGCGGCCAGACCCAAGTTGGCGCAGCCCCCCAAATAATCCCCGTCCATGAACGAAAATTCCCAATTCGTATCCACGGAATACAAGGTAACAAAGCGAAGTTTGTTTTTATTGCGTGTATTCCGCGCTTGAGATGTTCATAAAATGAAACTGATCATCGTATCCGTCGGCCACAAAATGCCGGACTGGATCGCGGCGGGATTTATTGAATACACCAAGCGTATGCCGCGCGAGGCGCAGATTTCGCTGCTGGAAATAAAGCCCGAACCCCGCACCACCGGCAAGACCACGGCACAGATCATGGAGGCCGAAGCGCAGCGCATCCTCGCCGTCCTGCCGCAAAACTGCCGGCGCATCGCATTGGATGAACGCGGCACACAGCCAACCACCAGACAGCTTGCTGCACAGATGCAGGACTGGATGCGCGAAGGGGGCGATGTTGCATTCATTATCGGCGGGGCGGATGGTTTGCATGAATCGGTCAAGCAGGCAGCACAGCAACTGCTGGCGCTATCTGCGCTCACGCTGCCGCACGCTTTTGTGCGTGTGTTGCTTGCCGAACAGTTGTATCGGGCGCATAGCTTGATGCACAATCACCCCTATCACCGGGAATAGGAAATCGCCATGCGCATCATCCAGCCACGCATTTATCTCGCCTCGCAGAGTCCGCGCCGTCGCGAATTGCTCAAGCAAATCGGGATCAACTTCGAGATGTTGCTGTTGCGCTCAGACCCGCGCCGCAACCTGGAAGTGGATGAAACGCCCCATGCCGGTGAGCTACCGGAGAGCTATGTTGAACGGGTCGCCCGGGCCAAGGCAGAAGCAGGCTATGCCGCACTAAGGTTTCGCAACCTTCCGCCGTTCCCGGTTCTGGCTGCGGATACGACGGTCACGCTGGACAATAAAATCTTCGGCAAGCCGGACAGCGCAGAGCATGCAGTTGACATGCTGCACCAGCTTTCCGGAACGGAACACCGGGTGCTGAGTGCGGTTGCAATCGCATTGGACGAGCATGTCGAAGTTGCGCTTTCCATTTCCACGGTGCGTTTCGCCGCGCTCAGCGAAGAGCGTATCCGCCGCTACCTGCTCACCCGAGAATACGCTGACAAGGCCGGTGGCTATGCCATACAGGGGCAGGCCGGCGCATTCGTCGAACATCTTTCGGGCAGCTACTCCGGCGTGATGGGTCTGCCGCTGTTCGAAACGGTTCAATTGCTGCAACGCTTTGATTACCCCACCCCGTAGTATGCTTCTAGGAATTTGTTTTGCGGGAAGGCAGGCTGGACACGGCGATGTACTAAAAGTAGGCAATCCACGATCGAGCAAGCTGGATGTGGAATTGACACCGAAGCATTTGGGGCGGGCAGGCCTGCTGCTTCGCGCTCCCGCACTAGGAGGGCTACGCCCCACCGTGTCGCGCGAGCACCGCAAGGAGCCGCACATAACCAGCGACTTGCCCGCTTGCGGGCTTAGTCGAATGGCTAGTCGTTATATCAGCGAGCGAGGAAACATATCGAACAGATAGGCGCACCCGCAAGGGGTATGCCGCGCGGTACCCGTAGCTGAAGCTACGACCGCTGCGCACAGAAGTGAGCGAGCACGCGACGCCGCGCGCTTGCAAAAGGAATTTATAGAGGCATACATGAGCGAAGAGATACTGATCAATGTCACCCCTCAGGAAACCCGCGTTGCGGTGATGCAACTCGGCGTGGTGCAGGACCTGCACATCGAGCGCAGCAGCAGTCGCGGCATCGTCAGCAACGTTTACCTCGGCAAGGTCAAGCGCGTGTTGCCGGGGATGCAATCGGCTTTCATCGATATCGGCCTGGAGCGATCGGCGTTTTTGCATGTGGCGGACATTTGGGAAAACAGCCACAACATTGAGGCAGCCAAACCGATTGAGAAGGTGCTGTATGAAGGACAGACCCTGCTGGTGCAGGTCATCAAGGAGCCGATCGGCACCAAGGGTGCGAGGTTGTCTACCCAGCTCAGCATTGCGGGACGATTGTTGGTGTATCTGCCCCAGGAGACGCACATCGGCGTATCGCAGCGGATTGAAACCGTGGAACAGCGCGATGCCTTGCGTGCCTGCCTGCAGGCGGCTCTGCCGCCCGAACATCTGGGCGGCTATATCATCCGTACCGTGGCGGAAGCTTCGGCAGAACTGGACTTTGCCGCCGACATCGCCTATCTCGACAAGCTTTGGAGCAGTTTGCAAACCATTGCGAAGACCGCCAGTGCGCCGCAACTGCTGTACCAGGAACTCGACATCAGCCTGCGCGTGCTGCGTGATTTTGTCAGTCACGATACCGTGCGCATCCTGGTCGATTCGCGCACCACTTTCCAAAGAATGCTGGAATTCGCGCAAGCCTACAATACGATTGCGAGCGACAAGCTCGAGCACTACCCGGGTTCCCGGCCGTTGTTCGATCTGCACGTTGTGGAGGAAGAGATCGAGCGCGCCCTGTCCAAGCGTGTCGACCTGAAATCCGGCGGTTATCTGATCATCGACCAGACCGAGGCGATGACCACCATAGACGTGAATACCGGCGGCTATGTCGGGTTGCGCAGTTTTGACGACACCATCTTCAAGACCAATCTGGAAGCGACGCAAGTCATCGCGCGGCAATTGCGCTTGCGCAACCTGGGCGGCATCATCATCTGCGATTTCATCGACATGGATACCCAGGAGCATCGCGATGCCGTACTGGAAGAATTCAAAAAAGCCCTGGCCCGTGACCACACGCGAATTACGGTAAGCGGATTTTCATCGCTGGGATTGGTGGAGATGACCCGCAAGCGAACCCGAGAAAGCCTGGCGCATGTGATGTGCGAGCCGTGCCCGACCTGCCAGGGGCGCGGCGAAGTGAAAACAGCGCAGACCGTATGCTACGAGATATTGCGCGAGATTCTTCGTGAAGCCCGGCAGTTCAATGCGCGCGAATACCGGATTCTGGGCTCGCAGCAGGTGATCGATTTGTTTCTGGAAGAGGAATCGCAGGCCCTTGCCATGCTTTCCGATTTTATTGCCAAGCCGATTTCGATGCAGGTTGAAACGATGTACAACCAGGAACAATACGACGTGATTCTTATGTAAGGAGCAGGGGCATGCCGCACAATTCAAATCTGACTGATATGACCAGAAAACCCCTGCTGCTGTTTATGTTGGCCCTGCCCGTGGCGATGAGCGGGTGCGGCAATTCCGTTCCGTCACAACAGAAGGCGGACGACACGACTCTGTTGTGTCCGGCTATTGTGGGAACAGGCCTCACCAAGCAATGCACGGTCAACAGCAGCGAACAGACAGTTCACATCACAATCGATAGCTTTGACGATAATGCGGCCAGGAATGCTTGTGCCGATGTGGTCAACAGGGTGGAAAAACAAACTGCCCACCTGTCAGCACAATGGATTCTGAAGGTATATTCCCCGTATCGAAGTGACAAAGCGCTGGCTACCTGCCCGCTGCACTGACGTCCCGATACGGTTGCTTCGTCAGATCCGGGCCGGGAATGGCGAACCATGTTGCCGCATGGTTTCAGGCAATTTCCTGATCCTCGTCAGACGGCATGGTCGTGAGTGCCAGCTCAAGGTTCGAGGCAAGATTGCCTGCATATTTTGCCGCCTCGAACAAATGGAGTGATTCGTAGTGCTTGGCTTTCAGACGAAAATTCTTGATATCGTCCGACAGCATCTTCCTGGTTTCGTCTTTGGTCATCTCGCTACTCCTGGTTTGATTGATAACATGGAAAAGCATTTCCATTGATCTTGCTGCGTGAAACCTGATATTTGAATCATGCCTAAAATTGTCTGCCGATTTCCCCGCGGGGGATAATGCAACCATAACGGGGCTGCTTCCGGTATGAATATCGGGCCATGGAGGCTGTCGGGGGAAGGGTCACCGCTTGTTGCGCAATATTTCTTCCACGTCGTCCAATTTGTCATAGAGCTGGTTGATTCTTCGTGCCAGCCCCTGAATTTCAGTATGTGCCCTCCGGTTTATTTCAAAGTCCAGTTCATTCCGGAGGCGGTCCTTCTTGTCCTGGCGATTCTGGCTCATCATGATGACGGGGGCCTGTATCGCCGCCAGCATCGACAAGAACAGGTTGAGCAGAATGAACGGGTAAGGATCCCATGCATTGCCCTTCAATTCGACGTTGATGAGCGTATACCCAAGGAGCACCAATCCGAAAATGATAATGAAGTTCCAGGAACCGCCAAATGAGGCAACCACATCGGCAATTCGTTCCCCTATGGATTGGGATTCTTCAAACACTTCGTTCGGATTTCGTTCGGTTCGCTGGCTAATCAGCCTTTCGGTTGCATGAAACTGCTTGCCCATGACTTTCATCAGGTCCAATCCGGCGTCCGGCTTGCTGCGAATCAGGACAGTAATATCATTGAGGTCCAGTTCTATGCACAGCGATTCCTGGATTGCCGTGGCATCGGTTTGATGCGGGGTCTGTGCCAGCATTGATGCAAAACCGAACAGATCCCCCTTGATCGGTTCGTCCAGTAATACAATCTGATTGTCCTCATCGATGGTAGAGACTTGGACCGAACCGGACAGCATGACGAACGCACGGTTGCTTGGATCGCCTTGCTTGTATATCCGCTGGCGCGGAGCAAACTTGCATAGCTCGACCTGGCTGGCGAGGACATCCAGTTCCTCCTTGTCGAGCAAGGAAAATAGCCAGACATCTTTGAGGACTTCCGGACTGCAGGACATAGGCCACCGAACACTTTCTTAAGCTACATGTGATTGTGTGTACAAATACTGTCAAGTTGCTGATGTTTTTAAAATGGCACCCGACTGCAGTTTTGCCGATCTTCCCGGGCGATCGCGGAGAATTATATAACCCATATCATGTGCTGGCGATTACCTGTCTTCCTGTGTGTCGACCACGCGTATCGCTTCACCCTCGATCACCTCACCCCTGACCACATCATTCTCGCCCATCTCTCCTTCCCTCACCATGCCGGGCGGCGGATAGTTGCGCATTTGTTTGCGCAGCTCGCGGGTTTTCCACCAGAGGTAGGCCCAGCCAAGCATGCCGGCGACTATAATCACCGAAAATACCACCACCGAAAACATCAATGCAAGGCCGAACACGACTACGGTTGCGGCAACAGCGGCCAGGTTGCGCAACGCATCGGGCAGATTGGTCGAGGTATGGGGGAGATATTTCATCGGTTCATGTTCCATGAGGATGATGCCATTGCCTGAAAGCTGCTTTCAATTCGGCAGGTAAAGCAGCAGAGATGTTTGTGCAAAATTGTTCGCGTACTGCAGGGTTGGGCATGCCTGTACCCGATTAAGTTCACCACCTGTAATTTTCACGCTTGCCTTGCAATGATACAACGTAACATTCCAAGTTTGCACGGTATGGCCTGCACACGGGTGGTGAAAGTCTTATGCTTGGCCTCTCCTTTTTGCACCGACTTTGGCAAGGAATCTCTCATTGTTGATTACGAATCGTTCATGCCGCCCTTTGGAGATCAGGTCCACACCATCATGGGCCTGCACACTGAAAATCAGCCTTCTTCCCTCGACCGCAATCAATTCAACGGCTACGGTAACCTCCAGTCCGGGCGGAGTCGCAGCTTCATGGCTTACGTCAATGTGGGTGCCGAGCGTCTGTTCCTGCGGCCAGTCAAGATGGGGGTTGATTGCCCTGATGCAGGCCCATTCGAGCAGGCCCACCAGAAAGCCGGTCGCCAGGACCTCGGGCATTAACGCAAACTCTTCCGATTCCGGATAAAGCGCGGGCACGGTTTTCGATTCTGGAATCACGAATTTGTGCTGGTATTTTATTCCCGCCTGCAAAGTTTCCTTCATCCGATACCTCCGTATGCTCCAGTGAATCAGTTGTCAGGCAACAGGCTTTCCGGTTCGATTTTGCTGCCGGTAACCGCCACCACCTTGTGACGCGATTGTCCGCCCTGTTTGAGTTCCGTGTTGCGCAGCGGAACGCCGAAAAGGCCGGCGATGAATTTCAACAATGCTTCGTTGGCGCGTCCCTCTACCGGCGGCGCAGCCAGCCTGATCTTGAGTGCTTCCCCGTGCAAACCCGCGATTTCGCTGTGTTTCGCACCCGGTTGCACATGCAGCGTGAGCGACAGGATTTCTCCGTTGCGGCGATACCAGTGTTGACCGGGCACCATTTACAATAATCGCCCCGCCAGGCTTTCCAGCATCACGATAGGCACCAACAGGATGATCTGGCAGATCACCAATAGCAGCAACGGAGACAAATCGATGTTGCCGACCAGCGGTATGATTTTTTGCAGCGGGCGCAGGAAGCGGTAAGTAATCGCCTTTAGCAGGGGAGCCAGCGGCGTAAAGGGGTTTACCCAGGACAGGATCGCTTGTGCGACCAACGCGCTCATCAAAAGATAGATGCTGATCTTGAACAGATTTACCGCACTCAATGCCAATAATCCGAGCAGCGGAAAATGCGCAAACGGATATCCGCCCAGCAATAGTGTCAACCACAGATAGACAAACTCGACGAGCAGTGCGAGCAGCAAACTTGAACTGTCCAGTTTCCATGCCGGCGGAATAAAGCGACGCGCGCGCAGCACCGCAAAGTTACTTATCGCCATGATGAATTCGCCGACCGGATTGCGCATCGGTGCGCGCAACCACTGCAGTAGAAAGCGAAACAGCAGCACACCGGCAAATCCCTGCACAAAGATATCAAGCAAAAATTGTATGGTCTGATTGAGCATCACGCTTTACCCAGTTCATCGCCCATTTCGCGCGAGCGTGCGGCAGCAGCCTTGGCTGCCGTGATGATGCGTTGTTTAACTGTGCCCACTACTTTTTCGTCCATGCTCAACAGGGCGCGCTCGGTGGTGCCGTTCTTCGAGGTGACACGCGCGCGCAGTGTGGCCGGATCATCGGTACTTTCACGCGCCAGCTTGGCCGCGCCGAAGGCGGTTTCCAGAGCAAGTTTACGCGCTGTTTGTTCCGGAAGGCCGAGCTCTTTCCCAGCCTGCTCGAGTGCCTCGATGAAATAAAAGAAATACGCCGGGCCGCTGCCGGAAATTGCGGTAATGGCGTCCATGTCTTCTTCATTGCGAATCCAGACGAACGAGCCAACGGCGCCCATGATGGTTTCTATGACGGTCTCAATCTGCTTGACATGCTGTGGAGTTAGCATCTCCTTGAGTGGATAGCTGTATATGAAAAGTCCTGTAATACCTGCTCCGACCAAGGCAGGCGTATTTGGCATGGCGCGGACTAACCTATATTTTGAGGTTGGAACTTGCATCCAACGCATCAAATCCGTAAGACGGATACCGGCAGCAATCGACAGCACAATCTGGCCGGAAAGCAATGGCCCAAGCTGGATCGCAACTGCCTCCATGTTTTGTGGCTTGACAGCCAACACCACAACATCGCTGTTTGCAATCGCCTGCTGGTTTTGCTCAGCAAACACGACGATATTATCGTAGGCTGATTTTAGCCGCTCACGATTGGCCGCATCAATTTCCACCACACTAATCTGCAGTTGTGGGAAGTTCTTGTTCTGCAGGCCACCAAAGAGTGCTTTCGCCATGTTGCCGCCGCCGATGAAGCAAATATTCATAACTGTTTTCCTCGTAATAAATCAGGCCTTTTGATAAGGCCGATCACCAAATATAGCAGTGCCGATGCGCACTATGGTCGCACCTTCCGCGATCGCTGCGGCAAAATCATGCGACATGCCCATCGACAAGGTATCCAACTGCAGGCCCTGCCGGTTCAACTCATCGCGCAATTTGCGCAACTGCGCGAAGGACAGGCGTTGCCCTGCAATATCATCGACGGGAGCGGGAACCGCCATCAGTCCGCGCAATTTCAACCCGGGCAATGCCGCAATGGCGTGTGCCAGACCGCTGACTTCATCCGGACGTACCCCGCTTTTGCTGTCCTCGCCGCTGATGTTGACCTGCAAACACAGCTGCAAATCCGGCAAGTGGGCGGGACGCTGCGCGGATAAGCGCTGCGCGATCTTGAGTCTGTCCAGGCTGTGTACCCACGCGAAATTTTCCGCGACGGCGCGGGTTTTGTTGCTCTGGACCGGCCCGATAAAATGCCAGTCGATATTCAAATCCCGCAGCGCGCTGATCTTGTCCAGCGCCTCCTGCAGGTAGCTTTCCGCGAATGATGCCTGTCCGGCACGGTATGCCTCGCGTAACCTGTCCGGCGCAAAAGTCTTGCCGACTGCGAGCAACTTGACTTCGCTTGCGCGACGACCCGCCTCGGCAGCCGCTGCAGAAATCGCGTCGCGCACAGCTTGCAAGTTGGAAGCGATTGTTGTCATAATCCCGTACGGAAAAACATTCCGCCTAACATTCCTAATTCGTGCGGCCCTGTGTCAGTCGCTTCAGGGCAGCCTCACCAAACCGGGACGATTATAATGGATATCACCGAACTGCTTGCCTTTAGCGTCAAAAACAAAGCGTCCGACCTGCACCTATCCGCCGGCCTGCCGCCGATGATCCGTGTACATGGCGACATACGCAGGATCAACCTGCCGGCGATGGAACACAAGGAAGTGCACGCCCTGGTGTATGACATCATGAACGACGGGCAGCGCAAGGCCTACGAAGAAAACAAGGAAATCGACTTCTCCTTCGAAGTTCCCGGACTCGCGCGTTTTCGCGTCAATGCTTTCGTGCATAACCGGGGCGCGGGTGCGGTTATGCGGACCATTCCTTCCAAGATATTGTCACTGGAAGATTTGAAAGCGCCCAAGAGCTTCGAGGGGATTTCCGAATATCCCCGCGGCCTGGTGCTGGTCACCGGACCAACCGGATCGGGAAAATCCACCACGCTTGCCGCGATGGTTAATCATCGCAACGAAAATGAGCTGGGCCACATCCTGACCGTGGAAGACCCGATCGAATTCGTGCATGAAAGCAAGAAGTGTTTGATCAACCAACGCGAAGTCGGCCCGCATACCCTGTCATTCCAGAATGCATTGCGCAGCGCGCTGCGTGAAGACCCGGACGTGATCCTGGTCGGCGAAATGCGCGATCTGGAAACCATACGCCTGGCGATGTCAGCGGCGGAAACCGGCCACCTGGTGTTCGGCACGCTGCACACCAGTTCGGCGGCCAAGACCATCGACCGTATCATCGACGTGTTTCCGGCCGACGAGAAGGAAATGGTGCGCGCGATGTTGTCAGAATCGCTGCGCGCGGTGATTTCGCAGGCGCTGCTCAAGACCAAGGACGGAGCCGGACGGGTGGCCGCCCATGAGATCATGATTTGCACCCCGGCGATCAGGAATCTGATCCGCGAAGCCAAAGTGCCGCAAATGTATTCGGCGATACAAACCGGCCAGTCGCTGGGTATGCAGACGCTGGACCAGTGTCTTGCGACCCTGGTCAGGGAAAACAGGATTACCCCTGCGGAAGCCCGCTCCAAGGCGGCAAACAAGGAATCGTTCCCCGGTTAACCACAGTCCGCAGATCAGGAGCATTTCATGGAAAGAGACCAGGCCACCGAACTGATACACAACTTGCTGCGCGGTATGCTCAGCAAAAAAGCATCCGACCTGTTCATCACGACCGGCTTCCCGCCGGCCTTCAAGATTGACGGAAGAGTGACCCCGGTTTCCAGCCAGGCACTCACGATGCAGCATACCCAGGAGCTGGCGCGCAGCATCATGAACGATCGCCAGGCGGCCGAGTTTGAAACAACCCATGAATGCAATTTTGCGATCAGCCCGCACGGCATCGGCCGGTTCCGCGTCAATGTATTCCTGCAGCAGCAACGCGTCGGCATGGTGCTGCGTACCATCACCACCAAGATCCCCGATCTCGACGAGATGGGTATGCCGCCGGTGCTCAAGGACATCGTGATGACCAAGCGCGGCCTGGTGATCGTGGTCGGCGGGACCGGTTCGGGCAAATCGACCACGCTGGCCGGGATGATCGGTCATCGCAACAAAAACAGCTATGGACACATCATTACCATCGAGGACCCGGTGGAGTATGTGCATGAGCATGTCAATTGCCTGATCACGCACCGCGAGGTGGGGGTGGATACCGAATCGTGGCACAACGCGCTGAAAAACACCCTGCGCCAGGCACCCGATGTGATCCTGATCGGCGAAATCCGCGATAAGGAAACCATGGAATATGCCGTGGCATTTGCTGAAACCGGACACCTGTGCCTGGCCACGCTGCACGCCAATAGTGCCAACCAGGCGCTGGATCGCATCATCAACTTTTTTCCGGACGAACGCCGTACCCAGTTGCTGATGGACCTGTCGCTCAACGTAAAGGCGTTTATTTCGCAGCGGTTGATCGCGAAAAAAGGCGAGGAAGGGCGTGTTGCCGCGTTTGAAATCATGCTCAACTCGCCGCTGATTGCCGACATGATCTTCAAGGGCGAAGTGAACCAGATCAAGGGTGTGATGGCGCAATCGCGCGAACTGGGTATGGAGACCTTTGACGGCGCGCTGTTCAGCTTGTATGAGGCGGGCAGGATATCCTATGAGGAAGCCCTGAAGAACGCGGACTCGGTTAATGATCTGCGCCTGCGCATCAAGCTGGAAAGCAAGCTGGCGACAGACCGGAACCTGATGAGCGGTACCGAAAATATGCAACTTGACTGATGTGCCGCCAATCAGGACTTGCGAATAACTGAACCCCGGGATGAGCGGCCGGTCATGGCCCCGATGAAGCTGGTGCGGCTGTCCTGGGTCGATTGCTTCCGGACACGATCCTGTACTCCAGCAACCGGCATTCAATCGCGCCGTTGAACAGCGGGGTGCGCTTCGACGGAGACAGTCGCATCAGCTTCAGGATGGCCTTGTCGGCGGTGAACAGGTAAGCCGTCCAGCCACCGAATTTCCTTTTCAGTGCATCGCCCAGCTTCGGATAAAGCTCGGCCAGTTCGTCCAGCTCGCCCATGCGTTCGCCGTAGGGCAGGTTGGCCACCAGCATGCCGTGCTCCCCGGGCGCGGAGATTTCCAGAACGTTGGCCTGTTTCAATTCCACGCATTCCGACAGTCCCGCCTCATCCAGGTTGCGCCATGCGGTCTTCAGCGAGTCGCCGTATAAATCGCTGCCGTAAAGTTCCAGCGGCTTGGCCGGCAGTTGTGCGGCAATAGCCTGTTCGCGCATTTTGTTCCATAGCGCCGCATCGAAATTCTTCAGTTTCTCGAACGCAAATCCACGGGCGATGCCCGGTTGGATGTTCAGCGACATCTGTGCAGCCTCGATCAGGAACGTGCCGCTGCCGCACATCGGGTCGAGCAACGCTGTGCCGGGCTGCCAGTTCATCAGTCGCAAAATGCCCGCAGCGAGGTTCTCACGGATCGGGGCGATGTTTGTGTGCGAGCGCACACCGCGCTTGAACAGCGCGTCGCCGGACGTGTCCAGATACAGCATCAGCTTGTCGTCTTCGATGAACACATGGATGCGCACGTCCGGTTCCACAGTGTCCACGCTGGGGCGTTCGTTGCAGTGTGCGCGGAAGCGGTCGCACACCGCATCCTTGACCAGCAGGGTGATGAATTCCAGGCTTTTCAGCGGGCAGCGGATCGCGGTGGTGTTTACGCGGATGGTATGGGTGACATCGAACCAGCGCTGCCACTGCAACTGGAATGCTGCCTGGTAGATATCCTGCTCGCTGCGGTATTGCGTTTCCTTGACGCGCCACAGGATGCGGCTGGCGATGCGGCTTTCCAGATTGGCGCGATAGCACAGCGCCCAGTCGCCGGAGAAATGCACGCCGCCTTCGGTACCGCGTACATTCTGCGCGCCAAGCGCGTCGAGATCGTTATGGAGCACGGTTTCCAGACCGCGCGGGCAGGGGGCGAAAAAATCAGGCATCAGGTTAATCCCAGAAAAAGAAATTTGCCACAGAGATCACAGAGTACACAAAGCGGGCAAGGTGGTTTTCTCTGTGATCTCTGCGCGCTCTGATATAACTACTGGTGAAACAACTAGCCATTCCACTAAACAACCAAAAGACGGTTGCCAAGTGGTTGGTTATAGCCATTCGACTAGGCTGCCAAAAGTCACCAGCCAAATCTCTGGTTATGTGGCTAAAATGGTTTGACGGTGACGAGGATGACGATAGCGGTCAGGAGCAGCACCGGGATTTCGTTGAACCAGCGATAGAACACATGACTGCGGGTGTTCCGGTCGGCAGCGAACTGTTTGAGCAGTTTGCCACAGTAATAATGATAACCGATCAGCAGCAATACCAGAAAAAGTTTGGCATGTAGCCACCCGCCGCTGAAACCGTAGCCCAACCACAGCCACACGCCGAAACCCAAAGCGAGCCAGGCGATCGGGGTGACGAAGCGGTACAACTTGCCTTCCATCAGTTTCAGACGGGCGATCTCGGCGGGTTCGGTCGCCATCGCATGATTGACGAATATTCGCGGCAGGTAGAACAGGCCGGCAAACCAGCTTACCACGAAGATGATATGAAACGCTTTGACCCATAGCATCGCGAAATTCCTTTTGCGTGTTCAGTTAAATATCGCCGTTCAGTAAGTTGCTTCGTGAATTTGCGGCATACCGTCCTCGACCCAGCGGGCATATCCGCCGTTCAGGTTGAGCACGTTCCTGAAGCCCATCATCTGCAGAACGGCGCAGGCCATCGCGGAGCGGCCGCTGGTTGCGCAGTAAACGACGACCTGGCGGTCGCGTGCGGCAGTCAGTTCCGGCACGTGTTTGGGATACGCGGGGTCGGCAGCTGCCTCGATGATGCCGCGCGGCACCAGGTGAGCCCCCTTGATGTGGCCATTTTCATATTCGCCATGCTCGCGCACGTCGATCAACAGCAGGTCATCCTTTTTGTTGAGTTTGTCGACCAGCTCCTGTGGGGTGATTTCCCTGACGCAGGACTTCGCAGCGCGGACAAAGTCCATCAGGCTCATGGGTTGTTCCGGTTTGAAGGTGTTGTACATCTGTCGTTCTCCTATGCTTGTTTTGAAAAGATTTGACCTGTGCCGGGCCGGTCATTGAAAGATGACATTGAAATCAATCCCCATGACAATGCTGCCGTTTGTCTGGTCCATTTGAAACGCGTCTACTGCGCCAGCCTGCGCCGGAACAGCACCAGCGACACATAAAAACCGAACAATGCGTAACCCAGCAATACCGAAATATGCAGCATGAATTCGGACGGCACATGGTTGGTCAACAGCGGCCGGGCCAAATCGATCGCGTGGGTCAGCGGCAGCACGGACGACACATTCTGCAACATTGGCGGCAACCGGTCGACCGGAAAAAACACGCCGCATAATAGCACCATCGGGGTGATCGCCAGCGTGAAGTAGTACATGAAATAGTCGTAGCTGGGCGCGAGCGCGGTGACGATCAGCCCGACGGAGGCGAAACACAACCCCACCAGAAAGGCGAGCGGAATGATCCACAGCGACAGCAGCGAGTGCGACAGTCCCAGCATCCAGATCACCAGCAG
>Ga0307376_10000402_pt1 | contig 54410 bp, 47 predicted proteins | sample TR2MG_FD_202536 | JGI IMG/M metagenome (GOLD analysis project Ga0307376, IMG submission 202536) | Soil microbial communities from Risofladan, Vaasa, Finland - TR-2 | ecosystem: Environmental > Terrestrial > Soil > Coastal area > Acid sulfate soil | place: Finland: Risofladan, Vaasa | collected...
CGGACATAACAGGAAAAACAACACCGGGAATACCCCCTTTGACTGCTAGTAATAGGATAGGAATAAACATTGGATCTGGAGCATCGAATAATAGAATAGGCGGCCAAACATTGCCTGAACGAAATATTATTTCAGGAAACTATATGGGAATTTATATATTCGAAAGTACAGGCAATTCTGTTCTGGGCAACTATATAGGTGTTGATGTCACCGGAGAAGTGGGATTGGGTAATGAAAAAGATGGTGTAGTAATCAGAGAATCTTCGGAAAACATAATTGGGGGAATCGGTGAAGGAAATGTTATTTCGGCTCAGGGTATATATGGAGCTGCAATTTGGATTTATGGATCTGGTTCAACTGAAAACACAATCAAGGGCAACTATATAGGACTTAATGCTTCTGGCACTTCACCTTTAGGGAATATTGGAGTTGGTGTATACATCAGTCAAGAAGCTTCTAACAATATCGTTGGTGGTGTGATGTCAGGTGAAGGAAATGTAATTTCCGGTAATAATGGATCAGCAGGTAGTGGAATTCAAATTGATAGTGAGGGTACAACAGATAATAAAATAATCGGTAACTATCTGGGTACTGATCATACCGGAACAGTTCCAATTGGTAACAAGATTGGATTGTTTATCGGCAACGGGGCTTCAAATAATCAGATAGGGGATACCCTTATAGGTGCTGGAAACATTATTGCTAATTCTCAATTAGATGGAATTCTGTTATATGGAAATGGAAATGGAAATACTGGGAATAAAATATTATCAAATTCAATTTATTCAAATGGCCGTCTTGGCATTGATCTTGGATATGATGGAGTAACCTATAATGATGAAGATGAAGGTGAATATGAATTTGAACCTGACGATGACACCGGTCCCAACAACCTCCAGAACTACCCGGTGCTTGATTCTATTAAGTTTAGCCCCTTAACAGTTTATGTGAGTGGATATTTAAAGAGTACTCCCAATAGTGAATTCACGCTGCAGTTTTTTACAAGTAAGGTAGGTGATAACACTGGGTATGGGGAAGGACAGAAATATCTGGGTTCTAAGAATGTAACTACAGGTGATGATGGTAAGATCGGTTTCTCAGATACCCTTACAATAAAAGGCTCATGGGGCGATGTAATAACAGCAACTGCAACTGATAAGGATGGAAATACATCTGAATTTTCAAAGTCTATCGGAGGCTTACAATACCAGATAATTGCAACAAATAACTGGCCATTTAGCTTTAGTACAAATATAGACGGGGTACCTAATATTACCGATGGCAGTGACCTGGTTGCTGTCAGTAATTCCTTGCAGACATGGTCATCCATTGCAACAGCTGATATAAGATTTGTTAATGCCGGTACTACTTCAGCAAAAAATGCTTCTGCTACTGACGGGATCAACCTTGTCAGTTTTGTTGACGAGGAGTTTCCGTTTGGTTACGGTGTACTTGCTGTTGCTGCAAAAACTCTTAAACTGGATCCAATTGATCAGGTGGCTCAGATCATAGACGCAGATATAGTCGTGAACCCTGATTTTGTAAATGATATAACCTATAATCTTGGTGTAGGATATGATAATATAAATGCAGGATATTTTGATATTCAAAGTGTTATAACTCATGAGCTCGGACATGCCCTGGGATTGCTGCATTCCGGTTTGGTTAATTCAACAATGTTCTTTACCATAGATAAGGGAATTACTGTCAGAAGTCTTGAACAGGATGATAAATCATGGGCAAGCTACCGTTATCCTAATGCTGTCTATAATAGCACCTATAGCTCAATATCAGGCAATATTACATACGGCTATGGCGGCGATCCTGTAGCCGGAGCATTAGTAATAGCTATAAATACGGCCACACATGATTCTGTGCATGCATACAGCGATGCACTGGGTGATTATCTTGTTCCGGGACTTACTCCGGGAGATTATAATATTTACATTCAACCCCTTGATGGAGATGTAAGCGGTTATCCGCTCAGACCGGGGAATATAAGCTCTTATATATACTGTAATGCGGTCTATACGGATTATCCGGGGGAATATTATAGTGTAAATGAAGGTGCTGATGAAGAGGATGATGTTGCAAAAGCTGTGAGTGTTTCAATCGGACCTCCAACTGAAGGTATAAACCTTATAACAAATAAAGACATTACACCGCCTACTGTTGTTTCTGTTTCTCCAGCTTATGATGCTGTAGATTTCGATATAAAAGAGAACATAATTATTAGGTTCTCTGAGCCTGTGGACATCAATACTCTTTCAGGTGAGACTTGCTATCTGGTATTAGGATCGGAAGAAAAGAATTTTACCGGAAGTTTTACAACCTTAGCGGACAGTGTCAATATCATTCTATTTGACCCTGATTCAGTTCTGCGATATGATGAAGATTATACTCTTCATGTTACAAAAGGAGTTAAAGACCTGAAAGGCAATCGCTTACAGGTAGCGGATGAAGAACCAGATGATTTAGATGCTGAATTCCAAAGCAGCTTCACTACAATAGAAGCTGATAAAAATGCACCTGAGATTACAGACATAATCCCTGCAAATGGAGCCGATGGCGTGTTTGTGAGGTCAAAAATTATCCTGTTCTTCTCAGAACCGATGAATAAAGCTTCCGTTGAGAACAGCTTCACTCTTACATGGACTGAAGGAGAACCAGCCGTTACAAAAGAGGTGGATGGTGCATTTAGCTGGGACCAGGATAATACATCGTTTACTTATACTCCTTTCGGAAGTTTGAAAGAAGGAAAAGAAGAATATACTATTACAATTTCAAATGATGCGACTGATCTTGCAGGGATGAAGTTAGATGGTGGATCTTTTACCTTCACAACTGTTCCTGAAGCAGCTCCTGAAATCATCTATATTGGACCAGGTGATGAAGAGACAGGTGTTACAGTTCAAACACCCGTAGTTGTTGATTTCTCAGAACCGATAAATACTGCTTCTGTAAATTCAACATCATTTAGATTGCTATCAGGTAATGCACCGGTTTCGGGCTCCTTCGTGTTTTTAGATGAGAATTCACGAGTTATTTTCAGACCTGACGCTGACTTGAGCTTCAACACAAACTATACAATAGAACTAACTACTGGAATTCAGGATGTTTCTCAACCAATAAGTCTGCCTTTAGAAAATGAATCATTAACATTCTTTAAAACTGCAGACAAAATAGTCCAGCCACATATCAGCTACCTTGATCCACCTAGCGGAGTTACTGGAGCAGTGGTTACAATTGCTGGAAGCGGATTTGATCCTGATCCTTCTAAAAACACAGTGATTTTTAATGGCATAAGTGCTGAAGTTAGTAAGGCAAATCTTACAAGCCTGACAACTGAGGTACCTTTGGGAGCTATGACAGGACAGGTTTCCGTTACAGTAAACTGGACTCCATCAAATACCATGCATTTTGATATAATTCCAGAATCTTTGACCCCATGCGATGATGTTATTGCGAATAAATCAATTGGTTCCGGCTCAAACCATGATGTTGACCTGGTGGATGGTGTTTTAGTTGATGGTGTAATTACTACATTTGCATATATTACCAATCCCGATGAAGGTAAAGTTACTGTCGTTAATCTGACCTCTACAGACCTTAAAACAGAGTATATAACAATCGGGGAGGATAAGACACCAATGAAGATAGACATAAATCCAATGGGTACAAGGGCTTATGTTACCAATTTTACTTCACACGATGTTTCAGTAATTGATCTTTCAACAAATAAAGTCATTAATACAATTAGCGTAGGTATTGAACCTTATGGCATAGCAGTAACACCTGACGGGAAGAGGGTTTATGTCGCCAATTATTATTCTGAAAACCTGTCTCTTATTGATGTGGATCCCGCCAGCGGCGGATTCGATCATGTAATAGCAAATGTAAGTACAGGTAGCAGGACCAGGGATATAGCAATTACTCCGGATGCCGGGATGGTTGTCGTTACCGGTGACTTTGGTCTGAAGATCGTAAATTCCGATCCTGATGACGAGGACTATAACAGTGTTATTGCAAATGTCAGTGCAGGAACAAGGACAAGGGATGTTGCGATAACTCCGGATGCAGGGCTTGCAATAGTCTCAACTGAGGAGGGCAGCCTGTTAATAGTTAATCTGCATCCTGAAAATGGTGATTATTCCGATGCTGTGATTGCCAATGTCAGGACAGGCACCAGGGTTTCAGATGTGGAGGTTAGCGGTGATGGCCTGTTTGTTTACATGACTGATATTGATAATGATAAGATCTTGGTGTATAAAATCGGAATGGGTGGAGCCGGAGCAGCCAGTACATCATATTCTGCTTTTACACTGACATTGCATAATAAAATTCCTATTGGTGATGCTCCTGCAGGATTGGTAATAGATGCTGATGCCAGAAATCTTTATGTAATTGATGGAGAGTTAGATGTGGACCAAAAACCAACCGGGAATAGGCAAGTTACTACTGTCCAGATTTGCTGCGGTCCGATATCTCCAGCCAAAGCGATAGGAGATCTTATCATTGCCATTCAGAACATGATTAATAATGGTACTATTTCCGAATCGGCCGGTGATGACCTGATAAAGAAACTGAATGATGCTTTGTTATTACTTTATGCTGGTAAAACAAAAACTGCAATTAATAACCTGGGGGCATTTATCAATAAAGTTAACAACCGGATGAAATTTGATCTGATTCCTGAAGAACAGGGTAAAGCCCTTATTGATGCTGCGAATGCAATTATTGCCCAGCTGCAGGAGACCAAGTCTGATACGCCGGAATATGAGCCTGAATTAAGTGAGCATGGAGAGCAATATATTCCTGAAGAAGATATCTCTCCAACCAGACTTGGAGTAATATATCCAAATCCGTTCAGCCAATCAGTTACAATAAATTATGTGATAGCTGAAAACAATGATATGCCTGAAAAGGTGCTCATAAGGATTTATGACATTAGTGGCCGCCTCGTAGGAACACTTGTTGACACGCCTATGAGGCCGGGTAGCTATTCAACTGTTTGGAAGGGCATTTATGAAAATGGTAAAAAGGCACCATATGGGATCTATTTTGTGCTTTTCAGAGCAGGTTACGATGTGGAAGAGATAAAAGAAATAATGATAGTGAAATAACTTAAAAGAAAGGAGAGAGTAAAAAAGCGGGGGTAATTACTTCCGCTTTTTTTTTGTAGTGACTATTTAATAATCTCCTGAAGATGTTTCATAGTAATATCTTTTATATGGTTCTTAGTTTCATTAATCTTTAAAGTGTCCTTTTCAAGTTCGATATAATTCTGCCATGAGTCAATGCTCTTAGTTAATTGACTGGAAGCTTCATAAGCTTTCGCTAAAAATAGATTTGTCTCCAGCTCATCCTTTTTAATTTCTCTGGAAAGTTCAAGATATTTGACAGCAGTATCAATCTGTTCCTGAAGCAAATATGCATTACCAAGATTTTTATAGATAAGGTAAATGGTATTTGATTCAGGGTATTTATCCTTTGCCAGACTTAGAATAAGAATGGCATCAATAGGCTGATTTATAGAATTATACAACCTGCCCAAGGCACTGTATGCAGGAATAAATGCTGAATCTATCTCAATAGCCTTTTCATACCATTTTATCGCTTGATTATAATCTTTTTTGTCATCAAGCGCATAGGCCAAATTATAAGCTGCATAGCAATTATCCGGATCGAGTTTAATAGCTTCCAGTGTCTGAAGGATTGCCGTGTTTAAATCTCCCTCTCTTACACTAACTGCAGCCATCGAGCTCCATGCATTGGAATTTTTAGGATCACTCTCCAGTGCTAATTTCAATTCTCCTTTTGCTGCCTCCAATTGATCATTGTCGATTAGGTCAACCGCATTTATAACATGCGATCGAGCCACCTCCTTTTTTGTTTTATTAATTCCAAAAAATTTAGTTGGTCCCTCACCGCTAAAGACTAAAATAATTACAGAAGCAGTTACCAGGAAAGAAAAAATAGTCTTGCCAAGGTTCTTGAAAAATAATTTTTTGTATTTGTTTAATCTGCCATTTCTATTGATCAAAATGGTGCCACTGTCTCGAACCTGAGTCTGTTCAGGCAGGGTTATAGAACTTTTATCATATTTTAGAACGTCCTCTTGAGACTCAGTTCCTTTTAATAGGAGATTGTCATTTAGTGATGATGTATGTAATCTATTTAAACCATTAATAATTTCATAAATTGCGTTTGCAACTTTATTAATTTGGTCGCGGTAATATATTTTATTCAGATTGTCATGTGGATGATCTTCATCTGCTCTCAATGGTCTGTTAACGCCGGGCGATTTATAAATAAAATCAATAGAACGTAAACCTCCATCTAATACATCTTCACATAATCTCAGATCTGTTATATTTAAATCATGTATCCGAACAGGGAGCACCCTGCTTGCCACATTCCCATTAAGCAATTTTACTTTTAGTCCTAATTGATCTTGTGAGGCTTGCTCGATAAATGCCATAAACTCATGTTTCCATGCAAAGCTTTTCGGATCGCAATAGGTTCGTGAGATGATTGGTATAAAAACCAGGCAATGGAGTTTTTCGTTAAGGGAAGCATCAACATCATGAGTCTCTAAAAGTCCATCATATGGATTGATGTCGAAATATACATTTATCTCTTCTTTAAAAGTCGATTCGAGTTCGTTATTAAGTGAATCAACAAACTCACTGACCCACTTTCCCCCTTTGTTATCTTTCTGGCGGTAGCTGATAAAGATATCATACTTATAGCCTTCAATTATACTTGCCATCAGGTAAAGATAAATAAAAAGCTAACTTCAGCTTTCCATTAGTTTCATTATCAAAAATAAACCTTAGTTACGCCAAAAACAAAAAAATGTTACGTAGTTATAATCTCCAAAATACTTTCGGAGCATATTTTTAATTCAGTTATTTTTATCATACTCCTGTTCAGTATATAGAGGGACTGTAAAATTAAATTTACTACCCTGACCATTTTCACTCTCCACCCAAATTTCTCCGCCATGCTTTTCTACAAATTCCTTGCAAAGGAATAATCCTAAAGTTGTTCCTTTCTCCTCTGATTCACCCAGAGTTGTATTAATTTGAGAACCATTTAACATTTTTTCGAGATACTCAGGCTTAATTCCTGAGCCTGTATCCAAAACAGAGATAACTACATTTGAAGGTGTTTGCTTTGCAGAAATATCAATATGTCCCTCACTGTTGGTATATTTTATTGCATTTGATACAAGATTTCTTAAAATAGTCTTCAGCATATAAATATCAGCAAAAACAGAAATATCATCTTCTACAAAATGGTTTATTGTGATGTTTTTTGCATCGGCATTTGGTTTAAGAATAGAAACAGCAGTTTGGCTGACTTTTATAAAATTTAATTTTTGTGGTCTGAAATTTATTTTCCCCTGGTTCATTCTTGTCCATTGAAGCAAGTTATCAAGAAGACTGTACAGGTTGGTAGCTGATTTACTCATCATCACTGCCATCTTTTGAAGTTCTTTAATTGGTAGCGTATCCAATTCCTCAGCCATCAGTTTTGAAAAGTTATTAAACAGGCTGAATGGAGTGTAAAGATATTGGGCAATGGTGGAATAGAATTTGTCTTTTTCTTCAATTGTCCTTTGCAATTCCTTCTCGCATCGTTTTATTTCAGTTGTATCTCTGAGAACTGCTCCAAATAAATTATATCCGTCTAATTTAATTGGGAATACATTACTTTGGATATTTCGTATTTCTGAAGAATTTAATGAAATTATTTCATTGTCAACTATCTTATTGAAAGCTTCGGGTGTTTGAAGTGTTACAATCCCATTTATTGTATTTTCAATTTGTGTTCTGTCCCTTATTTCCGGCGGAGTAAATTGATATCGGATATCAACAATGTTTTTATTTATGGTTTCATGTGCTTTTAGTCCGGATATATCCTCGATCCCCTGGTTCCAGATAAATATTTTTCCTTCTTCATCAAAAACAATAATCCCATCGTTTATCTGATCAATTATTTCTTTAAATTTTGTTTCACTTTCTTTAAGAGCAAGTTCCATTTTTAAACGATCAGTAATATTTCTGGCCAAGCCTGTACAACCAATAATCTCATTATTATCATTATAAATAGAATTATAAAATACTTCATAATCGCCAAGGTTAGAAGTACCAAAAGTTTGCGTAATTGAATGGGATTCCCCTTTTAATGCCCGGTCAAAATTCGCCTTTAATCTTTTTCTGTCAACATCTGAAGAAATACAAACCAGCATATCCATTCCTATTTCAATATCTGTATTATATGCATACTTCATGGCATCTGCATGGGCTTTATTGAAAATCAGATACTCATAATTCTTTCCGATGGAGAAAATTATTGTGTCTTTTTGGCTCTCAATGCTTGACTTCAGAAGTAACTGCGATTTTATTAGTTCTTCCTCTTCCTTCTTACGCGCAGTTATATCAATTACGTTTGCCAGCCAGAAGGTTTTTTTGTCTTCCTGGACAAATGGTGAAATAATTATATTGACATTAACTGATTTTCCTGATTTATCTGTGAAAATAAGGTCAAATCCGTTTTCTGGAGAATTATTGCTAAGAGTTTTCTCCAAAGCATTATTTATGTTATCTATATCATGCTTAGCCCAATACACATAGGGTGGACGTTGTCCTAATAGTTCGTCTTCATCCCAACCAGTGATTTTGCAAAATGACTGATTTACATATATTTGTTTTCCCGTATCATCAATCACAGCAATACCACTCGGAATGGCGTTTTCAATAGCTTGTCTGAATGACATTTCTTTTTGTAATGATGCTGAAATTTCTTGTTCTTCCAGATCGCTGAGCTCGAGCTCCAGATCTTTTAATCTGTTTTCAGGTTTATTGTTATTCATCCTAATAATTTAGATTATTTGCATGGGAAATATCAAAACTATTACCATAATTTTCGATGTTTATTACTGCACTTCATGCCAACAGCACATATCTGTACCTTACGACATTCCGAGCGGATTAGATCTATAGGTAAAAAAACAGAGATCCAAGTAAAATTGGGTAGTACTGATTTACCTATGTTTTGTTCTGCGGTTCTTTATTTAGAAACAATCAAAACTACTTTTTGTTTACAAACCTTTATGAAGTTTCTATAGCAAAAAAATCTGTTGAGTTTTCTATAATTTCAGATAACAACAGTGGAATGTAATATGAGCCTTGTTTATTCGTACCTTTGCAAAATGAGAGATGAAATAATAATACCGGTACAAAAAGATGAAGATTTAATTGCTGCAGCTAAGCGCAGCGAGAAGTATTCACAAAAAAGGGATATCCAGGCAATGGAGTTTAACAAAGCTATTGCCCATAGACTGGCAAAAGAAAAAGAGAAGGAACAGCAAGAAAGTAGTCAGAGCGAAAATTAAAAGCAAACTTTTACCGCCTCGTAAAAGAAAAAGCCCTGCCGCTTTAGCGGTAAGGCTTTTTCTTTTGTCGGGGTGGCAGGATTACCCACAGCTTAATTGATCATTTTTTCAACATCCCGAAAAATCAAATAAATATATCTTCATCTTAATAGTATAAGCCACTTTTAGACGATCCTAAAAATTAGCTAGGTTTTAGAAATTTTCAACAAATGTAAAACCTTTAACATTTTTCCAATAAATTTCTATTGTAAGATCCCCCCTTTATTATGATCACGGTCGGGTGAGAATACTGAATATCTTCAAATGAAGAGGTCCTAAATGGGACTAAAAAATAATAGATGATTTTCTTATCTGTTATTATGAGATGGTTCCACACGACTTTAAGTAATCAAGAACCACTAAAAACCAACTATTCTAATTTCACTTGCCCGGTCCCTCAGAAGGGGGATTTGGGTGAGTGAATTATTAACTACTAAAATAAACTTGACTTTGGTCTAACCATGGTGTAAATTTGGTAAAGAATATATATTGAGAAGGTTAATCTTAAAATGATCTCAGATGATAAATAGATTGAGAATTTCAGGAGCAATCATTTTTCTTCTGCTTATATTTTTAATTCATTCATGCAAGAAGGATGATGACAGTGTTATTAAAGATGGTGATGGTAATATATACACCTCAATAGTAATTGGCACACAAGTTTGGATGGTAGAAAACCTAAAAACAACCCACTTTAAGAATGGTACAGATATACCCTTAATTATAGATGGTACAGCATGGAGCAGCCTTAGTACACCCGGCTATTGCTGGTATAATAGCGATGAATCTGCCTATAAAAATATTTATGGAGCATTGTATAATTGGTTTACAGTAAAAACTGGTAACTTATGCCCTACAGGTTGGCATGTTCCCACCCAAGACGAATGGATAACATTAAGTAACTATTTAGTAGGAGGGAATGTAGCCGGTAAAATGAAAGAAACAGGCACAGCACACTGGTCTAGCACTAATGCCGAAGTAACCAACGAAAGCGGTTTTACAGCTCTTCCGGGTGGCTATCGTTATAACGATGGAAAATTTGATTTTATGGGAATAAACGCTTTTTGGTGGTCAGTTACAACGTCCAATGCGGATTGGGCTTATAGTCGGGAAGTGGACATCGATTACTCAGACTTTTTTGAGTTTAACGACCCTAAGAAAGCCGGTTTCTCTGTTCGTTGCTTGAGGGATTGAGTTTACAGCATAGCGATATTTTACCTGACGTGTCCCTGGAATACCTTTGATATCTCGCATATAAAGTAAAAGTGATATCTAGTATCCACTTTGGTGTATAATCCCTTTCCCTAACCATATATCACCGATAGGGGGATGAGCCAGAGGAAGTCTATACATGGCTCGAAAGGTCTTTTGCTGCCAAAGAACAAATGCTTACCTTCTTGGGAGTAGATCCGGCATTTAAGAAATTCAGGAACGAACCACGGGTAAAGAACTTACTGCAAAAAATGAAATTCCCGATTTAGATAATCCATCATGGCAAGCATATTACCAGACTACGAATATGACATATTCATCAGCTACCGCCAGAAAGACAACAAAGGCGATAAGTGGGTGAATAAGTTTGTTGATTCGCTGAAGGCAGAATTAGAGGCTACTTTCAAAGAGGATATTTCAATATACTTTGATGAAAATCCCCACGACCGGCTTCAAGAGACACATGATGTCGACAAGAGCCTTGAAGGTAAGCTGAAGTGCCTCATATTCATTCCTATACTTTCCCAAACGTATTGTGATCTCAATAGCTATGCATGGCAGTATGAATATCTTACATTTAACAGATTTGCCAACAATGATCATTTTGGAAAGAATATCAAGCTAAGGAATGGTAATTATGCAAGTAGGATTCTTCCAATACGTATACATGAACTTGAACAAGAAGATCTAAAGCTTTTTGAGAAAGAGAGCGGAAGTGTTTTAAGAGCAATGGATTTTGTGTTCAAGACAGCATCAGGTGTTAACAGACCATTGCAATCAAAGGAGGATCGTCCGAATGATAACCTAAATAGAACTTTATATCGTGATCAAATAAATAAGGTAGCCAATTCTATTAAGGAAATTATTTTGACATTGAAATCAGATACAGACACAAAGATTGAAGGAGAAACTAAAGTCGCTCCAAGTGAAATTTATATTTCAAAAACAAATTTTGCAAGCCTTTATTTGGCTTTTGGTTGGCAAGAAAAAGCATTAAAATTGTTGGAAGAGGCATATTTAAACCGAGATTATGGATTAATACACATCAATAAATCCCCTGAGTTTGACAACCTGAGAAGTAATCCAAGATTTATTAATATTCTGAAGAAAATGGGATTCTAGGTGTGTAGGTGTTCGGGTATGCTCTCTATGCGTTGCACATTCCAAGCATTTGAGTTAATCCCTGGTAGATGGTTTTTACTATAATTCAATGATTGTTTGATGGTTATTTCGTAAATTTGTACAAAGTACGATTTTATGTTGCTATCATAATCAATGATCTATGAAGAAACGTCGAATTTTTCTTTTCCTGTTTTTTCTTTTCCTGGTTGGCAAATCTTCCTCCCAGAGTGTTTCGATAACTACACCCAGGGTTGAGTTCAATGGCGATCAATTACTTATTTCCTATGATGTTATAAGCAAAAATCTAACAGATCAATTCTATGTTTGGATTGAGATAGAGAAGAAAAATGGTGAGCCTATCCAGGTGAAAGCCCTTTCCGGTGATGTTGGCGAAAATGTAAAAGGAGGTGCAAACAAGCAGATTTCATGGATTCCTGAGAAGGACTCCATTTTTCTAAATGAAGAGGTATTTGTTGAAGTTAAAGCTGAAAAATATGTTAAATCGTTCAACAAAGGTTCAGCAATGCTAATGTCCACTGTAATGCCCGGCCTGGGACAGACAAAGATAAGTAAAGGTAAGCCCTGGTGGTTGACCGGAGTAGCAGCATATGGAGCTCTGGCAGGCGGTTTAATTGTTCACAACAGTTATATCAAGACTTTTGATTCTTACAGAATAGAAGAAAATCCTTCGGTGAGAGCTGATCTGTTGAATCAGGCGCAACAACAGATGAATCTTTCCAGTGTATTGATTGTGTCAGGTGCGGCCATATGGGCGGCAAATATCTTTTGGGTAGCTATGACTCCAAACAAGTATAAGCCACTGCAAAATGTTAAGCTTTCATTGTATCAATCAACCGGCCCTTATAAGGGAACGACATTATTATCATTGAGATTAAACTTTTGATTATTATCGAAATGAAGAAGCTTATTATAGTTTTGATTTTAGGCCTGTCACAGTTGACGATCACTTTTGCACAGGTTGTAAGCAGCGGAAAGGTTTCAGTATTTATAAACAATAAGCCGAAACAAGAAGTTAAGCAGAATGTACCTCCTATGGTTGAGCCAAGTACAATAGTTCAACCATTAGCTGAAGCAGAGTTATCAGTTGGCGCCGGCAAATACTATGCACTCATAATAGGAATTAATGATTACGGCGATCCACAGATTAACTCACTTGACTATTGTATAAGGGATGCAGGATTGTTTTATAATACCATCACCACAAAATACACTTTTGAACCTGAGAATGTGAGATTGATAAGGAATGCTACCTATGGAGATATTATTAATGCACTTGACTATTATGCAAAGACAATAAAGCCGACTGATAATTTAGTGATTTTTTATGCCGGTCACGGAGTATGGAATGAGGCATCGGATATTGGCTTTTGGCTTCCCAATGATGCAAAGAAGAACAGCAGAAGTAACTGGTTTCGAAACAGTACTCTTCGTGATTACCTCCGGGAGATCAATTCAAAGCATACATTACTAATTACTGATGCCTGTTTTGGGGGCTCCATCCTGAAAAGCCGGGCTGCTTTTATGGATGCTTCCGTAGCAATAAATAAACTCTATGAGCTGCCCAGCAGAAAAGCAATGACCAGCGGAACACTTACAGAGGTACCTGACCAGAGCGCGTTTATGAAATACCTGATTGACAGATTACAAAATAATTATGAAAAATATCTTCCTTCTGAACAGTTGTTTAGCAACTTCAAGATAGCTGTTATAAATAATAGTCGTGTAATACCACAATTTGGTGTGGTTCAGGATGTTGGTGATGAAGGGGGAGATTTCATCTTTATCCTCAGATAGTAGAAAATGGGTTTACTTTAATATTAACAGGTAATTCAATGGTAGTGAAAAATAAAATCCCAAATCTATTCCTTCTTCTTATTCTTTCGCTTTGCTTAATAGTACCTACAACATGCAAGAAGCTGGAAAAGTCGATGTTGGTTTCAACTGGAGAAGTAACAAATATTTTGTCAAATTCCGCAGATGCTCCCGGGGAGATTATAGACCTCGGTAATGGAGCTAACCAGCATGGCCACTATTATGGCAAAGAGTCCAACTTGACCACTTCGGATTTGAAAACACAACTTGGCCAGCCCTCAGCTATTGGTGGTTTTACAAGCCAGTTATCAAATCTGGAAGCCAATACACTGTATTACATTAAAGCATATGTAAGTAATAAAAAGGAAACTGTATATGGTAAAGAGATAAGTTTTACAACTCTTGCAGCTTCTCTTCCAACTGTTGTTACAATAGCAATAACTTCAATAGCAACAACGACTGCCACTAGTGGAGGAAATATAACCAGTGATGGAGGAGCATCAGTTACTTCACGAGGAGTATGCTGGAACACTGCTAACAGTCCTACTATATCTGATAATAAAACTACTAATGGTACAGGTCCCGGTAGTTTCGCAAGTAATCTTACAGGATTATCAGGTAACACTACATATTATGTAAGAGCTTATGCCACAAATAGCGTGGGGACTGCATACGGAAATGAGTTGACCTTTACTACAAATGCTATCACTTCAACACCCCCATCATCAGCAGCAGCAGCAGCAACAGCTGTGACAAATACAACAGCTACACTAAACGGCGCAGTTAATGCAAATGGATTTAGTACAGCTGTAACATTCGAATACGGACCTACTACATTATATGGATCTACAGCTACTGCTACACCAAGTCCTTTAACTGGAACAAGTACAACAAACGTAAATGCGGCATTAACCGGATTAACTCCAGGCACCCACTATCACTTCCGTGTAAAAGCAGTTAGTGCAGAAGGAACAGCTTATAGCGACGATCTGACATTTACAACACTTCAATTACCTTCAGCAACAACAGAAACAGCAATATCTGTTACAACTACTACAGCTACTCTGAATGCAACTGTGAATGCTACTAATCTTTCTACTGATGTTATATTCGAATATGGAACTTCTATTTCCTATGGATTAACAGCGATTGCAGCACCAAACCCCTTAACCGGAACGAATACAATAAGTGTTAGTGCAGATATTTCCGGACTTACCCCGGGTACATTATATCACTTCAGGGTCAAAGCAGTTAGTTCTGGGGGAGCGACTTATGGTGAAGATCAGAGTTTTACAACTCTTTGTGCATCACCTTTAACAAGCACAAATGATGCTACAAACCTGGGCTATATGACGATTACACTTAATGGCACAGTAAATGCAAATAATTTTTCAACCATTGTATCATTTGAGTATGGTACAAACACAGGCTACGGAAGTACAATAACAGCAGATCAAAGCCCTGTTACAGGGAATAGCGATATTGCTGTCAGTGGAGAAGTGACTGGATTAACCTCAAATGTTACATATCATTACAGAGTAAAAGCAGAAAATTGCGGAGGAATAACATATGGAGCTGACCAGACATTTACACCATTAAGTGAAGAAGTAATTAATGAAACACTTCTATTGTGTTATTCTAAATTATATGAGTATATTGAATTTACCTACCTGTTTGATGCAATTTACTCAAATAATGTTCCGGCACCTAATAGTACATGGAATGAAATATACGAACATACACAGTCTTCTAATAATGCGAAGGTTTTAAAGCTGTGGTCAGATGCATATGATATTATTTACAGCATTAATTTTATTTTATCCAACTCAGAATTAGTAATAACTGACCAATTGACCCGAGACAAAATTAATGCACAGGCAAAAGTAATAAGGGCGTACCTGTTCAATAGTCTTTTAATCTGGTTTGGTGAAATTCCTCTTGAAACCGGAATTTCTGAAAGCATGAATCCCAGAAACTCCGTTGCAGAGGTTATACAACAAATAAAGAAGGATGCAGCAGATGCAGCTCTATCCTTACCTCAGAGTTGGCCTTCACCTGAACAATTCAGAATACCTAAAAGTATTACTGATGGATTACTGACGCGTGTATCATTGTACAATGAAGATTATTTTGAATCAATAACTATTTGCAATGAAATTATAGCTAATGGTGGGTATTCTTTGAGCATCGATACAAATAACTTTACATCAACAAATAGTGAAATATTCTGGGGTTTTGATAAAGGCAGCAATACTGAATTTAATGATTTTTTCACAAAAGGTTATTTTGTTCCTGTAATCAGGTTGACTGAGACTTATTTATCTTCAGCAGAATCAAAAGCAAATGTTGGAGATTTGGCAAGTGCTCTGGCTTTAGTAAATCAGTTAAATATGAGGCGTGGCGAACCCGATACCCCATTCTATTCTACAACCTCAGAGGCATTAGAGGATATATTTCAACATTGGAAAACTGAACTGGTTAAAGAGGGGAGTATGTTTATTACATTAAAGAGGTTTAATAAAGCAATTACTGATTTGCAAATTGCAGATTTTAAACTTTTGCTACCTATTCCGCACCCTGTTTTAAACATAAATCCTAATTTATATCAGAATCCAGGTTATTAATCGAAGTTTCTTATTAAAGAAGTTCAGGTTACTCTCTTTAGGGTGCATTAGTTTCTATTGGCTTAAACATGCAACATAAATCGCAACCCTCACAATTGATATATGCCAGCCTGCAGAAGTCATTTATAAAGATAATTTGTATTTGACTATCTATTTGCTTTCTCTAACAGCTTCTTACCCTCTTCCTGGATATGCTTCTCTATAATACCCTCCAGATACTTACTTATGGTTACCTTACCATAACTCTTACAGTAAATCTTATATATGAGCATCAAATCCTCATAAACGCTACCATATACATACGTCGATAACTTCCTCTTTTCTGTTGCCATAATAATATAATTATACCATAATCCATTTTCTACAAAGGTAGACCACCTTGTTAAGAGGTGGTCCACTTATTCGAATAAAATATCCACAATATCCTGTTGACAACCCTGGAATGCAATTTTACTCTATAAGCGGATACCCAAGCTAATATTGTAAAAATCCATGGGTGGCGGTTAAAAACCGATCTGGGGGGCTATTTATATATAGCCATATGGGGCCCCAGAGAAAAAACATTTAAATCTTATAAGTTATTCTGATTCGGGTATAAACTAAAACATATCCGATATGAAAACACCAGATTTATTTTCACAGACTGAGATCGCTGAAGTTCAGTTGATCTATCGAAGTAAAGTTCCTGCATCACAACGAGTTAAGATAACTTGTTCCCGAGATGCTTATGATTTGTTATTGAAGAGTTGGGATTCCGATACTCTTGAATATGTTGAAGAGTTCAAGATCCTCCTAATGAACCGTTCTAATGCTGTATTAGGCATCCTGGCTGTCTCTAAGGGTGGAATATCAGGAACTGTAACAGATGTCCGGTTAGTCTACGTGGCAGCCCTTAAATCGAATGCATCAGGCCTTATTGTTCACAACCATCCCTCAGGTAATCTTAATCCTAGTGAATCGGATAGCAAGATCACTCAGAAGATTAAGGAAGCAGGAAACCTAATGGATATTCAGATTCTGGATCATCTTATAATCACCTCGGAGGATTACTATTCGTTCGCTGATAATGGACTGTTGTAGCTAAGAGCCATCGCAATGATGGCTTTCTTTTTAAATCCAAGTTATTCATATACCTGTTAATCAAAACTTATTTATTATGAAAAGTAATTTATTCTTCGGTTGTACTTCTAAAGATGAGGTTCAGCTACGATTCGATGAATTATCCAGGGTTTTTAATGACCAGGATGAGATGCTTAATACTATAAAGGTTGAATATTCAACTTTGATGAGTGTTCTTACTGAATCTAACCCTGTTGAGGCAGTAAAAGAAAAAGCCACCGTGTCTGAAAATGTTGTGAAAGAGAAAGCAACTGCAACTGAGAAGATCCGGGAACCAGGAGCCAATTCCTCTTGAGATAATCCGTGAGAAGTATGGAGTCACTGAAGTCGCTCTCCGGTAGTAACAAAAATAGGAAGTTTATATGCTTCCTTTTTTTTTCCAAGACTCCCCGCAAAGGATTTATTGTATACAAAGCAATTCGACAAGTATTGAAGTAGGGTTGATTGAGGAGAATTTTATAGTATTCAATTCCAATTCATTTTTATTGTTTAACTTTAGTATGAATTGTAAAAGTGAAAAGTCAGGCTTAAGCATTGTATTAATATGTATTTCACTACATTATTGGAAAGATGTTTCTGTGACTGACGGGGCAGGGCTTTAAGTGAATGGTAGCTCTGAGGCTCATAGATCTGAGTATAAATTTTGACCCTTACTGTTTTATGGCCGGGGAGCCTGGCATAATTTAATAAAAATGTAAAATAAATGATTGTCAGATATAAGTATAAACATAATGATATCTACCTGCCTGTAATTTTAATAAGCAATTCTATTAACTTTATAAACGAGTATGTAAGGTTTCGTACATAATATCGTGATATCCAACACGCAAGCAAGAGTTTGGCAGCCTGCCACCGCGACAGCCCTTGCCGCTGCCAAACACATGCTTATTACCAAACCCGCCTAGATTCTGGTATATTTGCTTAAACAGTTAATAAATTAAACGTAAAATACTGATCAATAGATGAAATACAATCTCAATGATCAACATTGGCAACAGTTTGAAATTTTTGCTTTTAGGTGCCTCCAAAAAATAGTATCCTCAGGAGTAAGATTTCTTGAGGGAGGTAATGATAAAGGAAGAGACATAATTTATGAAGGCCAATCCAAAGAATTTCAACCATCTTGGAGTGGAAGCTGGATTTTCCAAGTAAAACACAAATCATATAAAGATGCTGAACAGAAGCAAAATCACCAGTCACTTTTAAATGATTTGAATAATGAGTTAGAAAAAGTTTTTATTAAAAATAAGTCGACATTCACCAATTATATCCTCGTAACAAATTTGGTAATTACACCCGACATCAATGACAGGGCTGAAATCGTATTTAATGCTTTTTGTAAAAACAATAAAGTTGAGGTAAAGAACTTTAGCATAATTGGTTATAGGCATTTAGAATCATGTATTGACCAAAATATTGATCTTAAATGGAGTTTCCCAAACTTAATCAGCCATCCAGATTTTGAATTGTTATGCAGAACAATCCTTGATTCTATTATTCAGAATAGAAATCTAGGTTGGTTCAGAACAATAAGTAAATACAGACCCTATTTTATTTATACAAATTTTTATGAAAAAGCTTACAGAAAATTATTTGATTCCCATGCAATATTGTTAACAGGACCACCTAAATCTGGCAAGACTTTCAATGCTGAGATATTGGTTTTTAATTTTAAGGGAGAACATGATTTTAACCCACTAAAAATTGATTCACCAGATGAGATAGAACAATTTTATAAAAAAGAATTAAGTCAAATATTTTTTTGCGACGATGCATTTGGATCTCATAAATTATCATACGTAAGCGCAGATGAATGGGATCGAAAAATTGAAGGTATTTTAGCTCTTGCTGATGACAAACATAAGTTTATATTCACGAGTAGAGAACATGTATATAATGCGTTCCAGAGATATGCAAACAATTTTAATGAAAAACATTTAGAAAAAATAGTCGTAAATAATGAAAGACTTTCTCCCGGCGAGAAATCTGCACTATTCGATAAATACATAAATTTATCTAATCTCTCCGTTCAAACAAAAAACTTCCTGCTCGGATTTGAGAAAGACATAATAAATCATGACAAATTCTCACCAGAAACATTAAGATCATTTTTTGCAAATCTTTCAGAGCAAAGGGATTCTAAATATCTTGTTCATCAACAATTAATTTCACACCTAAACACTCCAGATGAATATCTAACAAATTTATTTTTTCAACTGGATGTATCAAAGAGAATTATTCTACTCGCTGTTCTATGTTCACATAATTCTGAATTATTGGATATTGGGAATTCCTATACTAATCTTTGTAATGATCTCGGTTCTTCAAAAATTGATTCTTACAAATCGATATTGACTGAATTGGATGGGGGCATTCTTAAAACCAATCAGACCGACAATTATTTTCAAGTTAAGTACTACCATCCTTCAATGAAAGAAGGATTAATCAAAATTATCAAAGATGATGAAAATGGTACTATACATAATGCTGTTATAAAGAACCTAAATCTAGATTTGCTGGATAATTGTTATTTCGACTCTCCTAATACTCAAAAAGACAACAAATCAATTGGTATTAAGTCGCATGATATAGATTCCCTATCGATAAGTATAAGTAGGTTAATTATCAACAATGATTTCCAATTCCACCATATAGTTATTCTAATTAAATGGTTCACATTAAAAAATAATTCTTTGCTAAAAGTCTTAGACAAACCATTCTATTCCGCAATAAAGAGAATAATCTTAGAGTATGTTGATTACCTAAAATCAGATAAATTCTATCTTAAATACAAAAATGAACATATTACCAAATGGGCTGATCTTTTGTGGTATCTTAAAAGTTTAAGCATTTCCTATGCCATTAATCTTGAATCACTATATTGTGAATACTGGACCAATTTATTAGTTGAAAGGAAACTAGATGAAGATTATTGGAAATTAGTTTTTCGCTTATCTAATTATGTTCCAGAGGATACTATAATTCAAGAAGTTGGTAGAGATTGGCTCAATAATTTTTACAAGGAACTTAGATCTCAATTATATAAATTAGGCTATGAAATATATGGTTCAGAATTTCCAAATTTTCCAACATACAATAGTCTAACAAAGGAACAAAAACTTAAATATTCAAATGATCAAAAGTTAAAGCATAAGCCAAATAGAACTTGGTATCCAAGATTCCTCCTAAGTAAAGAAAAGTACATGATTTTAAAGGATATAAAAGGTAATAAAATAGGTCGAAACATTTTACTTAAAATAGAGAAGGAATTTGAAGTATTGCTTAGAATAAGTGATTATGCTTCTAACAGACACACCTTCAATGAGGAGCAAAAGTGGTGGTAGAAGTTTTTCTAGTTACAATAAGATCAAAGCTGCTATTTATTAACCCTGACTTATTTTGATATTAGAAAACAAATTCTCAAATTTGCAATAATAAATAATCTACTATGACAACAAGAGAAGTAAGGGATTTTAAACGGGTTATTAAAGCAAAAACAAAAACTGTTGCAAAATCCAAAAGTAATGCAAGAGCATTTCTTGTTTCTACAGGCATCCTTACATCTAAAGGTAATCTTAGCAAGTCATATACTAACTTATGTACTCCACCAAAACAGGGTTAATACTTGGATTTCATGGTTGTGATGAATCCATTATAAATGATATTCTGCTAGGGAAAAAAGAACTTAAACAAAGTGATAATACTTATGACTGGTTAGGTCATGGGATTTATTTTTGGGAGAATAGTCCTTCTCGAGCAGTCGAATTTGCGGAATTTCTAAAAGATAATCCTCAACGAGCAAAAACACCGATTGAATCTCCTTCAGTAATTGGTGCAGTGATTGATTTAGGTTATTGTTTAGATTTTACTGATTATTCAAATCTCCAATTGTTAAGAGAAGGATATGATTTATTAAAGACAGCTATTGCTACATTAGGAGTAAAATTAGTTAATAAACCAATTGGTGAAAATAATGATCTTTTGTTTAGAGAACTAGATTGTGCTGTTATTGAAACATTGCATTCTCTTAGGTCCCCAGATTCAGACTTGAGACCATTTGACTCTGTAAGAGGAGTTTTTTGGGAAGGAAAGGAGATATATCCTAATGCTGGATTTAAAGAAAAAAATCATATTCAGATCTGTATTCGTAACCGAAATTGTATAAAAGGATATTTCTTACCAAGAAAAGTTGATTCTGGCTATTCAAAAGTATAACCAAATTATCTCCAACTTATTCTCGCTGTCAGGCACATTTGCAGCTCACACAATCTTAACCGAAACCAAAAGCTGCAAAAGCCTTCCAGCCTTGCCATCCTTGACAATAAGAAAGATTACTTGACGACAAACTTTCATACATCTCGACAATTTTAAAATTTACCCTACACATAAGCGGGTATAAGCAATAAGCTTATCACGGCATTTGCCGGACAATAGTTCCCTTTACCGGGATCACTGCCAAACTTTATACCGAGATCGCACCTCTGCTACTAATAAAACAACAATACCGGGATAAAATATCAATACCTAATAAAAATTGTACCGCGAAGCTCGTATAACTACCGAAATCTCTGCCCGGACTGCAAATGCCGCGCCATGGTGTCTTGCCCACCGGGACAACTTCCCGGCTAAAGTACCAAGACCAGTGCCCGGATGGCTGCGCCAGGTAACAGGCCTGCCCTGCAGGCTGGCTCCTGCGCTAAAATTGCCTATTAGGCAATTTCTTAACGCTCGGCCCTCTTTATTGCCGGGTCGTCAGACTGTCTAATAACTAAAATGAAGTCCTTGAGAATCGATTATTTGACATTTTTCATGTATAGGTATCCGAATAAATAATATATTTAAAATAGGTTATTAGACAGACTCCCGTTGGCTGTAATTAAATACATACACCATGATGGAAACAGACTTAATAATACTTGAAAATACAAAGATAGAGGATATTGTAGGTGAGATCGTAACCCTTAAAAAAAGAGGAATGAACTATCTTGGCTTATGTCCATTTCATAATGAAAAAACGCCATCCTTTGTAGTGTCCCCATCAAAACAAATCTTCAAATGTTTTGGGTGCGGTAAGACTGGAAACAGTATATCTTTTATAAGTGAAATCAAGAAAATATCCTATCCTAATGCAATTAAATTTATTTCTGAAGCTTATAATATAAAAATACCGGAGGAACTAAAAATAAGTGTAGATAAAGAATCTTACTCGGAAGATTCGATCTTATCCGTTACAAAACCCATTATAGATAGTTTTAAATCTCATATTGATTCTGTAAAATCATTAATGTCATTTGACAATATACTTCTAGACTTCTGCATTGACCAAATAGAACAACTTAATGCGAGAATTAAAAATAATAATGAGATTAAAATAACAAATGTTTATTTCTTCCCTGAGACAACTTTAAAAGAGCTTAAGCTTATAAAACAACATGAATCTTTTAAAATTCAACCTAAATTTCTAAATTGAAAATTATACAGCAGGAAATTTACACTTCAACTTCGCACCTGTGGATTTTTGCGAAGAGATTCCCTACTTTTCTTCAAAATTAGGGTAACCAGATGGATTTTCATCCGCTTTTAAGGTGTTTTATAGTCATAATTTCACGTTTTTACATAATTTTTCCATTCTGTGTTTGCGACAGTAATGTTTCCGGAGGTGTTTTGAGAGTTTTTCAGCAAGCTATTGATAGCCGTTGCTCAAAATCTCGCCATTGGTCAGCATACCAATAATGCCGTGACATTTTGACTGTCACTTTACGGGCAGTTTTGACAACTTTGCCCGGAACATTGATAAACCAACGGAAAAAAGTCAGGTGTTCCTGCCTCCATATTTTACTGTTTGCTTCATATCGCATCATTACCGATAAATTGTAACCCAATACAGATAACTGCCAAAGTATATCGTTTGTCGAAAAATCATCGGTCAAGGTTTGTGAAGCATGAAGTTGATTTTTGGTTTGCTCAATCCAATTTTCACTCTCAGCACGCTTCTTGTATAGCTCATGCAATGCTTCACCATCCTTGTCGTTCAGATTAGAGCAGTAACAAAAGTACTCATATTCAGGCTCAAAGGATATTTTTCCAAAGAAGTTGGTCTGTTTGTATCCGGTTAAAATGCGGATGCCTCTGAGTGTTCTTGCCTTCTTCCAATCTTTGGCCTGGTACTCAAATTCACAAACAGACTCTTTTTCATTGATGGATGACCATTTTTGTTCCAGCATCAATCTGCTTAAGTTCTTGAGCTTTACTTTCACCAGATAATCGTGTCCTTCATTCTCCAATAAATCAAACAACGCTCCATTAAAATAACCACTATCTGCCCGAAAGAAGATTCTCCGTATCCTTCGTGGCAATGATGCGAGTGTTTGCTTCATGAACTCACAAATACCATTTGAGGTATAGGCTGAACCTGTGCGAAACCAACTATTGAGAATCAGCTTCATCTCTGTACAAAAACAGAGTTGTGAGTGATAACTGTTAGCTCCTAATTTGTACGGGTTATAACCCTTGGCCGCCCCCTCCTGGTTACCATATACTGTCGCTACAGTGGAATCACAATCTATTGTGATATAACTTAGATTGCTCTTTTTCTGCATCTTACCTGTCACCCGAAAGAGCCCTTCCTGCAAAGAGAATGATCCTCTTTGACCTAATGCCTTCAAACGACCGGTTAATGTATCTTGATCTATATCTTCCTTCAAACTCAATAAATGTTGTACCAATGGGTCGCAGGTAAAATTCTCTATTCTACTCATCCTATGCACATCTGCCATAGAAGCTAACACAACAGCCAACATAATTTGTGTCGTACTGAACTTCGTTGCATTTTGTTTTACGGTTGGAAACAATCTGTCTAACAGCTTTCCAATGCCCTGTGCCTGAATGTATTTTGAAACTACGGTCAACCCCGTGTAACTCGTTAGTCGTTCCTCTGTGAAATTTTTATCGGCTTTCCCTGCCCTAAATTCTATGGTATTATTACTTTTGTTCTGCATCTGTTGGGTGAGTGTTAAATTATGTTCTAACACACTAAATATAAGCATTTTATCTGACAGATGCATCTTTTATTTTAGAAATTTAGGTTCAATATGAATCAATATATAATCAGTGTTTGGTACTACTCGTGTCTTATTTCACATCAACAGTAAAGGACTTATTTAGAGATGCTCTACAGTATTATTCAGATAAGAAAAAGGAATCTCTAAAATCAATCAATGCTGAACTTAAATTCACTTTTGAAGAATTAGAATCATATGGTTTCGATTTGTCCAAGTCAGTCGGGGACATAATTATCAAAAAGAAGAATCTGGCTTTTCAAGATATGCAGAGTATCTGTAGAGAGTTTCAGACATATTTTAGTATTAAGATCGAAAAGGATGAATTAGTAGATAATATAATCCTTGCTCAAGCAGCGAGACATGCAATTGTCCATTCATTATCAATTGCAGATGAAAAATTCATGAATCAGATATCACAATCTCAGGCAAGAACTTTGAAGAAAAATATTTCTATGAATGATGAATTAAAATTCTCGCCAAACGAGATAGAAGTTATAATGAGTGACATGAGAGAATTCTTGAAAAGAATTGAACAAATGTCTTTAGTTAATAAATAACAACCACCAACACGGACAACCAAGGTAAGTTGTTTGTTATGGTTTTTGCTTTTTTTACTGCATCACGTTCAGAATTGTAATGCAGATAAAGCGACTTATCAACTACTGTTAACAAAATAACACTACCGAGACATATTCCAGATGCAACCAAGATTCTACCGTGACTTCATTTCTTTTGCTCTGTCAACATCGAAAGATTTGGGTACCATTGACAGTTTTAAAATTGGCCCGAAATGCTAACACGGACAAAGGTAAGTTGTTCGGTACAGTTTTTGCAAACTACTGCTATCAAGACAAATACTGCCAAACAATGTACCCGGATTCGCTCATCTGCACGCAATAAAATTTCTACACCATGACAATTTTCTGCTTTCGGCCAAACTTGTACCGCGATACTGCGCCAGTGCAACTTTCATTGTTCATCTACCGGGAGAAATTCCCGACCACTTATCAAATTTGTACCGTGATCGCACCTGCACTCAATATAATTTGTTCCCGGACGGCAAAAACGCGTGCCATACCTGTCTTGCCACCGGGACAGTTTTCTGCCTAAAGTACCAGGACCGGTGGCCGGATGGCTGCGCCAGGTAACAGGCCTGCCCTGCAGGCTGGCTCCTGCGCTAAAATTGCCTAATAGGCAATTTCTTAACGCTCGGCCCTCTTTATTGCCGGGCCGTCAGACTGTCTAATAACTAAAATGAAGCCTCTGAGAATCGAATATTTGAATTTTTTCGTGGACAGGTACCTAAATATGAATGTATATAAAATAGATTATTAGACAGACTCCCGTTAGGGTTAATTCCTCATTCCCTGCATGTTAGATAATGACTACGATAACTAACCCTAACATTAAAAGCATATTCCAATTACAGAAGTAACTTCAATTCATCTTCCTAGACAAATGCATTATGACGATTAATCTCTCTTGCTCAATCTGGAAATGAAATTTCACTAAATAAATACACTATGAAATCTAAATTTTACGTCGATGCTGAAACAAATGATGACAAAGCTTATCAATTAGCAATGAGTTTTGCCTGTGAACTATCTAAAAAAGATAACCAAATTGAAAGAATTGTTTTGTTTATCTCTACCATAGAGACAACAGGCTGGTTTAATAGAATTTTTGGTCCTGACACTGTTAAACAACTCTTTAAAGGACATAAATTTACAAATTGCCCTGTCCCATTTAAGTTTGAGACAAAACTAACTTACAAAGAATTTGGAAATGCTTCAGACATAGTTATCACTTGCGGGATTGATTCTGAAGATCTTTTTAAAATTGATGATTATTATTCAGTTAAATATATCATAGCAGTACCTTGGCTTAGAGAGTTGACTGAAAAATGGATTAGAACCTGGGATGCGGATGAAATATCAGGTAAAACCAAATCTGAAAAAATGCCAGAGCCTAGCCCGATTATTAAGATAGCTTTACAGCACTTGACGAGAACGATAAATTTATCAACAGGAATTACACATCCAAGTGATAATGAGAGAGCTAAAACATTTATAAGAGCTTTACATAAATATGAACCAGAATTAAATCCTGATATTGTGGGAGCTTATTTAATAAAAGAACTAAGCTGGCATACAAAACACGCCAAGGAAATAGAAAAACTTATTGAAACCCTGAACAATGGACTTTTCTTTAAAGGAGGAGCCAAAACTGGACTTAAAGAATATTACAAACAATGGGAACAAGAAAGTAAATAAGGCAGCCGTAAAAATGACAATAGGTATATCAACTTAACTTAAAGACCGAATGTACTTTCTTAAAATTAGATTTCTGATTCCAAATAATTATTCTTTTTCTCTAGAGAATAATCAAAAGTTGACTATTGATCTTGATGACATATTATTTACATTTAGTGTATGCACCACAGAATCTACAAGTTATAGAACATATACTCTTAAGTCAAATGATTTTGACTTTCCGATGAATGATGAAACTGTTCAGAAAATAGTTGATTCTTTATACCTTACAAGTCTAGAATTCGGTGTTGGAATCCTAATCAATCCTGACCTAAAATCATCTTGGTTCACAAAATCATTTCTTGAAGAAATGAAATCAAAGAATGGTATGAATATCGAAGATGAATTTATTGGAGCTCAAGTAGTTCCTTCGGGAACTATTTTCATAGGTTCAAATCCAGTAACAATACATAGTGAATCAAGCTTTAAAATCTTTGAAGAACTTTTAAATAAGTATATCAGGATAAAATATCGAAAATCTGAAAAACTTATACGGGCAATCGAAATTTATAATTCCTCGACATATTTAAATATTGTAAATCATTCAGCACGATTCATTCTTCTAATGACATCAATAGAGGCGTTGATTGATCAGAAAAAAGTCTCAAAAAGGTTACAAAACTCATTAGATTCCTATATTAAGCGAATTAATAGATTAAAAATAAATAGTGAAGAAAAAACATCTATAGTTGGATCTTTAGGTCTACAAAAAAAGGGTTCAATAAAAAGAAGTGGGAAAATTCTGGTTGAATATCTGCTTGATAATGACAAAAGGTATAATGGATTTCTTCCTTCTGCTTTTTTTAGCAAAGCATATGACTTGAGATCAAATTTCGTCCATTTTGGAAAAACAAAGTCAAAGGATCTAAATATAAGAACCATTCAAATGCAAGAATTCGTAAAAGATATGCTTAAGTCTTATTTTGAAAATATCTCTTGCTAATTATAAAAATGTTTTTCTTAATCGCTATACAAAGAACTCTTATATCATACTTATGAAAAGTACACTTGGCTATGTAAATGAGAGGATTAAGCTACTTACTGAGCAAGTTCTATGTAATAAAAGTATCGAGGCTATTCAAAAAATGCTTTTTAAATCCTTTACCTTCCCTTATCATATCTTTCCACAGATAGCAGGCAGCAAAGCATTTAGAGGACAAACTTGTTCAAATCTACCTTATAACAGTATTAGCAGAATCTCCTACAATCCAACCCCTTCAAAGGTGATTGGCAGAGCGAATCTGATTAATGAAAGTATTTTTTATGCATCAACATCACTTGACACATCAGCTATTGAATCTTGTCAAGATGGAATAAGAAGCGGGATCAAAGAATTCTTTGTAACAGTTGGAGAATGGGATATACAAAGGAATCTTCAAATAGACATAATGTGTCATTCTAAACATGCGCTATCAACTGCGACAGACCTCCCAATTGCTGCAAAATCGATTGATCCAATGATGAGAAAGGGAAGAACAGAAGATCAATATCTTGCCTTATTAGCAAAAAGTGAGTTTTTTTCTGATCAATTTGCGAAATCCATAATCAACTGCCCCAAAGACTATGCTTACAGCGCAATATATGCATCTCAGATTATAGATCCAAAGAAAAATATTTGTGATGGTATAATGTATCCAAGTGTTGCGTACAAATTGAAAGGATTTAATATAGTGTATTATAAGGACTTAATTGATATGAAAACTATTAAGTTTAATTGTGCACATTTAGTAAGATTGAAGTTTAATGATCCTGATGTTTATCCAGAATTCGAAATACAAAAGAAATCATCTGGAATTCAAAATGATTTAATAATATGGTAACCTTAAAGTTTTGCCTAAGACAGTTAAATCAAAACTTTTTTGAGATTCCTAATCCTATCTGCATATCAACGTTGCTAGCTTCTTTTGCTAATAATTCAGTTAACGAGACATACTTTCTACCTTTGTATAATTGATTTGTAACCAATTCTCTAATTATTATTTCATTAAATCTCTCATAATAGCGGCCAGTTAAAAATCTTGAATCTTTTGTAATGTAATACTTTTCCTTTTTTATATGGGAGCATATTGTTGAATATGACTGAATTGTGGATTTGTCAAAATTCATATAAAGCTCTTTGATGTTTGTAAAATAACCTATTACCCAAGTCACTTCAATGAAACTCCCCGCGGCAAGCAGCGGGGAACTAACCCCGAAAGAGATTAGAATAGCCTTGAGTCCGCTGACCCCTTCGCTAATAATGACATTACTCATTCATTTCTTGGGTATAGTCGCTACTACGAGTCAGTCCGCCATAAACAGACGCATCGCTATTTCAACCTTTCCCATTCGGGTTCTCGGCTTTTTCACTTAACATCGACTGTTTGCTTCTCCTGTTCCGTAAACATGCCCAGATAGAGTTCCTGCCGTCTTAATGCCGGATACCATGCAAGCAATAATCAGGTTACACCTTGCACCTTGCTCTCTCGCAGTTGGCAGCCGCTCGATTTCGATACCATGACTGTTATTTACGACACTTCAATAACGGTTTACTTTCGTTCAACTCCTCTACCCACACTAGGACTGAATGTATCCAGACTTTTTCCGGACCTTCAGTCATTAACCTTGATGCTAAAAGTACCCTACTCTTGAAAAGTGAGCACCACAAGGCGGTTTGGTCACTGTGCCTGAACACCCCTGACCGATAGACCAATTTCAAAGTCTTTTGTCATCTCTTTGTTCGGTGAGACCTCCAGTCTCTGGACTGGCTCGTTTCCCATTGACAATGACAAAGTACCTTGACTATCATCATGGTTACAGTTTTGTTGTTGCTTCAAAGAACTTTTACTCCTCGTACCCTGCAACAACTCAGGACACACCACTAAACTCAACACGGACATTAACGGTCATATTAAAATGGATACTCAAGGACTTATAGACAACAGAAACATTGATTTGTGGAATACTTTGTGTACTGTGTGTGAAATAAATATTCAAAGAGAAAAACGAAGTACTTATTATGTTTTTTCAAAGAATAATAAGACAATCATTTATGTTCCCTTAGGCGACAATGATCCAGCATATTTCACTCACGAGCTTTTACATGTTTTTTTAAGGATCAAGGACGTTTTTATTGGAGCCGGTTTAAAACTTTCAATAAAAGAAAGTAAAGTTCTTTCCAATATATTTTCAGATAATCTTATTGAACATATTGGTAATTGTCTTGACCATATCAAAATGTTTCCTGAATTTCTTAAACTTGGTTATGACCCTGAAAAATTTCTCTCAGATTATTCAGAAAACAAATTGACCAAAGAAAATATTTCCAAAATAAAAAAACACTTCATTACTAAGGGACTATTTAAAAAGGTTTTTTATAATGCAACTGCTATCGGCTTATATATTGGAAAATATTTTGCTGCTGTTTCTTGCCCCAACAAATCAATTGATTACTTCAATCAACTAACTGATTTAAAAAAGATTGATCAAGAGTTGTATCGGATATTAGAAGATTTTATAATTGCATGGAATACTTTTGACTTTAATGACAAAGATCCAATAACAAGCGGTTATCATCTTTTATTATTTGATTTTATTGATAAACTTGAAAAATGGGCAAATGGAAAGACAATAAAATAGTTATAACCGCTAATAATAATAATAAGGTCGGTATAGTTAATTGCCTGTGCAGGCCGGACCACTTTGTCCTGGAAGAGTATAACTCCAATAAAAACATAAACCGGATCGTAGGATTTTGAGTTGATGCCTCTTAAAATATCTTTAGTAGACTGTTATATAGAATATTGCTATTAAGGTAATATTATAAAGGGAAGTTTTGCACTTCCTTTTTTACTTAGACTCTCAGTAAAGGATTGTAATTGAATTGTCGATAGTTAGTATTTCCGATATATTGTTTAATTTTAGTCTTCTTAAAATATAAGTCAATGCCTCCTAAAGAAGCCAAAGCCCGTATTAAGATCAATAATCTACTTCAGGAATCAGGATGGCGACTACTTGATGACAGTACAGGTCTTGCAAATGTAGTCCTTGAGAACAACGTAAAGATAACTCACACGGTTGCAGATGACATGGGTGAAGATTATGAAAAGACTTCAAATGGATATGCTGATTACCTTTTACTCGATGAAAAGGGATTCCCACTGATAGTACTAGAAGCAAAATCTGAAGATAAGAACCCATTGGTAGGGAAAGAACAGGCTCGTAAATATGCCAGGGCACAGAACTGCGGATATGTGATACTCTCAAACGGTAATATGCACTACTTCTGGGATATTGAAAAGTCAAATCCTACGATCATTACAAAATATCCCACTCAGAAATCTATTAAGGATTACACCGCATACAAGCCACAGCCGGATCGCCTTATCAATGAAAAGATCTTTGAAGATTATATTGCTATCACACAAAAACCAAACTACTGTGAGGTACCGGAATATAAAGATAAAAATACCCGGGAACAGTTTGTCCAGGCTAATAAGCTAAGGTTTCTTAGAGAGTATCAGGTAAAAGCTGTTAAGGCTCTCCAGGAATCAGTAAGAAAGGGCAATGAAAGGTTCCTCTTTGAGATGGCAACCGGTACCGGCAAGACCCTTGTCTCGGCAGCAGTCATTAAGCTGTTCTTACGCACAGGTAATGCTAAAAGGGTGTTATTCCTTGTGGATAGACTTGAACTCGAAATACAGGCCGATAAAGCTTTTAATGAGTACTTGAAGAATGATTGCAAAACAATCATATACAAAGAGCGAAGGGATGACTGGCGCCATGCAGAAATAGTTGTTACCACTGTACAATCATTACTATTCAATAATAAGTTTACCCGTCTGTTTTCACCTACTGACTTTGACCTTGTTATCTCAGATGAAGCTCACCGGTCTATCGGTGGTAATGCCAGGGCTTTGTTTGAATATTTCATAGGATACAAACTTGGGTTAACAGCAACGCCCAAGGACTACCTTAAGCGGTTTGATGCTAAGAATCCTTCACGTAATGATCCCAGGGAGTATGAACGGAGACTTCTACTAGATACCTATCGTACTTTCGGATGTGAAACCGGAACACCTACTTTCAGATACTCTCTTATTGAAGGGGTAAATGAAGACTTTCTGATAAACCCGGTTGTTGTGGATGCAAGGACAGATGTTACTACACAGCTTCTCTCAGATAAAGGTTATGCAGTTCTCATTCCTGTTGAGGATGAAGGAGGGGAAAAGGAAGAAGAACAGTCATTTTTCCAGAAGGACTTCGAGAAGAAATTCTTCTCAGATGATACTAATACAGTTTTCTGTAAGGCATTCCTTGACAATGCCCTTCGCGATCCTATTACCGGAGAGATAGGTAAGACAATAATCTTTGCCGTGAGCCAGAATCACGCTGCTAAGATCGCTCAGAAACTCAATGAACTTGCACATCTGCTATTCCCTGGGAGATATAACTCTGACTTTGCACTACAGGTTACTTCTCTTGTTCAGGGAGCACAACAATACACCCTAAACTTTTCAGATAAAAGCAATAATCTTTCAGGCACTGCAAATTTCCTACCCTGGTACCGGACAAGCAAAACACGGGTCTGTGTTACTGTTGGTATGATGACCACAGGTTATGACTGCACTGACATACTTAATATATGTCTTATGCGTCCGATATTCTCTCCTACTGATTTTATCCAGATAAAAGGACGCGGTACACGGAAACATAACTTCACGGTTCAGGTTACCGATCCTTCCCGGGCAAAAGAGATAGGTAAAGTTGAAAAGGAGAAGTTTAAGCTCTTTGATTTCTTTGGTAACTATGAATATTTTGAGGAGAAATTTCAATATGACCAGGTACTTAAACTTCCATATGGAAAGAAGAAAGAATCTCCTGGACCTGGTCCCGAACCTCATCCAATGCCACCTGATTATGAATTATTTGATCCTGATATACTTTATCCTGTAAATGAGATTGCAATCGGACTGCAGGGTATGAAGATCGACAGGATGTTCTTTGACCGCTTTGGAGAAACTGTGAAGAAAGATGAGGTAGTAGTACAGAGCCTGGAAGAGGGTAACTGGGATAAGATACTTGATCACATCAACCGTGAGATACTGAATAAACCTGAAGATTTTTATACTATTGAGAAACTTCGTAAGTCCATCAATACAGACCGACGCGTTACACTTAGGGAAATCGTTGAGTATATATTTGGATTGATACCGTTTATAAAGTCAAAGGAAGAGCTCCTTGATGAGGAATTTAACAAGTTTATTACAGATTGTAAACCCGGAGAGAAAGATGACATCATTGCTTTGAAATATTTTTTCAAATCATACATAACAGATGGCAAGTTGCGGGACATAATTGAAAGTAAGAAATATGCGGAGCTGAATGTTAATCCTTCATTCAGTACAAAAGATTTTAAAGCTGTATCTGAGCAATGGCGATTTGCAATACCTGAGTACATTAAGGATTATGTACCACTTAACAAATTTACTAACTGACCATTATGCTGGATAGCGAAACAAAAACACGAATTAATACTGCACGCGATATTCTTGTAGGCAAAGTCCCAGACCCTAAAAGTCAGGTTGAACAGATCACGATTGCTCTGATCTATAAGTTCATGGATGATATGGATGTTGAGGCAGAAGAGCTTGGTGGCAAGAGAACATTCTTTAGCGGTGAATATGCAAAGTACTCATGGAGAAAGATCTTTGATCCCAGGCAGAGTGGACATGAGCTATTGAACCTCTACAGTGAGGCTATTGCTAAGATGGATATTAATCCTGAAGTACCAAAGCTCTTCAGGGATATATTTAAGAATGCCTACCTTCCATATCGCGATCCAGAAACTTTAAAGAGCTTTCTGAAGATCATCAATGAATTTGAGTACAGCCACAGTGAAAAGCTTGGGGACGCATTTGAGTTTCTGTTATCAATTCTGGGCAGCCAGGGCGATGCAGGTCAGTTTAGAACTCCCAGACATATCATTGACTTCATGGTAGCACTGATAGATCCTAAGAAGCATGAGATCATCTTAGATCCTGCCTGTGGCACTGCAGGGTTTCTAATATCTTCATATAAACATATTATAAAGCATAACTCATCAAATTACACTCCTGATGAAGACAAAGGGATTGCAATTAACGGAACTCAGTCTGTTAATGAAGTAATTCTTACAACCAATGGATATAGTGGAGATAATCTGACAGCTACTGAGCGAAGCACACTTGCTGATAATATGCACGGATATGACATCTCTCCGGATATGGTTAGATTATCCCTGGTGAATATGTACCTACATGGAGTAAAAGAACCACAGATCTTTGAATACGATTCCCTTACCAGTGAAGATCACTGGCACGAATATAGTGATGTTATACTTGCAAATCCTCCTTTCATGTCACCTAAGGGAGGTATCAGACCGCATAAAAGGTTCTCAGTTCAGAGTAACCGGAGTGAAGTATTGTTTGTTGATTACATAGCTGAACATCTTACTCCTGATGGAAGGGCTGCTGTTATTGTTCCAGAAGGGATCATTTTTCAGTCTGGGAATGCGTATAAGCAGCTTAGAAAGATGTTGGTGGATAATTACTTAGTAGGAGTTATTTCCTTGCCAGCTGGAGTTTTTAATCCCTATTCCGGAGTTAAGACATCAATCCTATGGCTTGATAAGACTCTGGCAAAGAAGACGGATAAGATCCTTTTCATTAAAATTGAGAATGATGGCTTTGATCTTGGTGCACAAAGGAGAGCTGTCAGGGGTAATGATCTTCCTTTAGCTCTACAGAGTATTTCAGAGCATAAGGATAAAATTATCATTGGGAAACAATCAGATTTCAAATCTGATACGAACTTATTATTAGTAGCAAAGAATGACATCGCAAGTACGGGAGAATATAATCTAAGTGCAGAAAGATTTAAGTTGCATGAGGTAAAAAGCAGTCAGAATGAGTGGAAATCACTTGGGGAGATTGTTGAATTTATGACAGATGGGAACTGGATAGAAAGTAAAGATCAAGCTGAATCAGGTATAAGATTAATCCAGACAGGGAATATTGGGATTGGTGAATATAAGGACAAAGATGAAAAGGCACGATTCATATCTGAAGATACCTTCCAAAGGTTAAATTGCACGGAAGTTTTTCCAGATGATATTCTAATATCACGACTACCTGATCCTGTTGGAAGAGCATGTCAAATTCCATTATTGTGTACCAAATTAATTACAGCCGTTGATTGCACCATATTACGATTTAAACAGACCAAGATTATACCAAAATTATTTGTTTATTACACTAAATCAGAAAAATACTATGAAAGTATAAATCCCTTTCTAACCGGTTCAAGTAGAAGTAGAATAAGTAGAAAAAATCTTGAATCAATTAAAATTCCCCTTCCTCCTCTATCGGTCCAGGAGGAGATTGTAGCAGAGATAGACAGTTATCAGAAGATTATTGATGGTGCAAGGCAGGTGGTGGAGAACTACAAGCCGAGGATTGATATTGATCCGGAGTGGGAGATGGTGGAGTTGGGAGATGAAACTTTTTTTAAAATTGAAGCTGGGGGAACTCCAAGCTCCAAGATAGAATCATTCTGGAATGGAGATATTGATTGGGCAACATTGGTTGATCTACCTAAGTCAGATTATATATCTGAAATTAATTCCACAATAAGGAAAATTACGGAGGCAGGATTAAAAAACTCCTCTGCAAAAATAATTCCACCAAACTCAATTATTGTGTCAACCCGAGCAACTATTGGTAGAGTAGCTATTAACAAAGTACCAATTGCAACAAATCAAGGATTCAAAAATATAATTATTAAGAGCAAATCAATCATTCCCAATTTCATAGCTTTAATTATGAAAAGTCTTGAAGAGAAAATGAATATTCTGGCTACAGGGGGTACTTTTAAAGAGCTTTCAAAAACTAACTTTTGTTCTCTCCAGATACCAATGCCTTCTTATAAAATCCAAACAAATATTGTCACCCAGATAGAGAAGGAGCAAAATATTGTTACATCCAATAAACTATTGATTAGAATTTTTGAGCAAAAGATCAAAGAGCGGATAACAAAGGTGTGGGGGGAGTGAGATAGGCAAAAGGCGTAAGGCAAAAAGGTTCATAGCATTAATAAAATATGGCTCCTTATTTACCTTTCCTTTTCTCAATTGCTTTAGCTATTTGTTCAAAAGGATATTTAATCTCAGCAAAGGTATATTTATTAAATACTGCTTTTACTGATTTATGCGTGTGGGTATTGTTAATAACCTCTGTTTTTACTAATCTGAGTTGATTTGTTAGAATTGTAATCGCCTCAGCATTAAGTTTATCACCAAGGCTTAGTTTCGAAGTCGCTCTAAAAAGTTTTTTTCCTGGATCACATTCTTCCAATATTTCTGTAGATGCATTCCTATCACAGGTGTATTTCATGTGATCTCCTATTATATCATCAAACTGAACTGCACCTGGAACTATCTTTCGTGCAATTGCTTTACATTTATTACATTCAATAGATTCTTTAAATAGAAATAGTTCCATACTACGCTTCTATGGCTGTAAATAAATCCCCTTGTTTAATACCAAATATCTCAGATACTTCATCAACAGAAATAGAACTTTTAAGGCTTTTGCAAATATTTACGATAGCATTATAATATTCTGGTGATTCAATAGCTTTAAGTTCAATAAAATATTTTTCTCTGTTCTTCAATAATTCTTCTTCATACTCCTCTTCGGAAATCTGTTCCTGAAGCATTTGTATCAACAACTGAAGAAATTCATTTTTCTTCATCAAATTTGTTATTGCTTTAGTATACAGTTCTTCTTTAGCTTTGCTGAAATTCAAAAAATATTCATACTTCGGAGAAAGTTTAAAGAAAATATTAGTTTTTTTTGAAAAGCTAATAGCCTTAAATTCACTCATATTGGCATCTTCATCAAATTTTATAGGTCCTGTTAGTACATCTATTCCCATAGTTCCTTCTTTTTTAAATAATCAAAATGCATGATAATGGTATCTTCTTTTATAATTGAAGTATCCTTATAATGAAAATTGTAAAATACAATATCATCCTTTTGCTTGTCATTTTCGCAATTTAAAATCACATTAATAATAAAATTATCAATCTTTTTACTGAATTGGATCGTATTTACATTATAATCTTTATGATAGCTGTCAATTTTAAAATTTGAAATTGAACATGGTTTCTTAAATCTGAAATTAAATCCGACAGCCAATTCTGGAGTATATGGTAAAAGGTGCAATAATTTAATAGCAATAGAATTTGCTTCCTTTAGTAGTTCAATATTAAAAGGTTTTGGAATTTTAATCTCAAAGAGTGAATCAGTGGGGATTAATTGTATTGTTTTGTGTTTATAAATAGGTTGAAGACTATTCTGATTAAATGCAACCTCAATTAATCCATTTTTGCTTTTCACACCAATAAGCTCTTTCAACATCCAAAAGGGTGTAAAAATTTTCACATTCCATTTCCCGGCAATCACAATTGATATATCAAAAAGTTTTTCCATTGTTAGTTGCAAAGGAAACTAAAAATAATTATAAAATATTACTTTATTGTTTTTCTGTTTCATAATTCAGATTCATCCTATTCTTAAAAGACTAAGTATACTTAAAGCATAACAGCAATAGAATATTTTCTTAATAACATCAATTTAAATAAAAATGTTGCATTTGACAAAAATAAGTTTCTATAATTGATATTTGATAACGAAATATAAGGATATTTAATCATTTATTTTGAAGAACTTTAAAAGAAGGCGACACTTTTGTGAAAGTCAATGTCTGCAATACAACGCGGATAGTGTGTCTACTGTGTCTGATAAAAGGAAAGTGTCGCCTGGAGAATCTTTATATATCATTATTTACACATTCAATACAGCATTTCAAATTTATGCTAATTGGATTATATTTCATAATTTTAGCATAAATAATATTAAGGAAGAAACAGACATTTTACTTTATAGATATTAATAGCGTTAAGCTGTTATTCTTGAGTAAGGAAACCGCTAGTTTAATTACATCTGCAGGAGTAATAAGTAAGACGCTCACGGACAACGTGGGCTTTGTTTGTTTGTGGATGTGGGTTCCTAGCGGTACCTCTTACTCAGATAAGATTTAGGTCCACGTCCTTTTTATTAGTTATAAGTATTTTCAGAACTTATTAGACATATTATGAAAAAATCAATTTGCATTTCAGCTGTATTTCTAATTATGTCTGCACTATATAGTCAAACTGCAGAGGAATATTTCAGAAATGGAAATATAAAAATGGCTAGCCAGGATTACAAAGGTGCAATTACTGATTATACAAAAGCTATTGAATGCAATCCTAAAAATGCAATGGCATACATAGGTCGAGGAACAGCAAAAATCGAACTTAAGGATAACGAAGGAGGATGCTTGGATTTCAGTAAAGCTGGAGAGTTAGGCTTAGCAGAAGCTTATGAGGCAATAAAATTATACTGTCAATAAAAAATTTATATCAAAAGTTGGACGTCCTTGTTATTGGGCTTTTGATATAAGTAAAAAAAAGATTTGATTTTGGCCCCGGCACTTTCTAAATTTGAATTACAATATTGTCGGGCCGTTAGCACTCCCGGTCAATTTAGCGAGGCCCTCCGGTAACAACGTTGGGGGGTGTTTAAGTTACATGATTTTTGAGTGGAAGACACTACATCTTTTTAATAATTTCTTCAAATTTGCTTTTGTCAATACCTAAAATTTGTAAAGATGTGTGTATATGTAAAATAGGAATATCCTTATATTGTGAAATTATTGTTATTGGTCTAGGATGTTGTTTTCGGGTCTATTATAAATATCATGATCTCCTTTTGATCTAATATAAATAAGCCCCTGATCTTTAAGAAATTTTTTAAACTTTTTTGTTGGTATTTGCTTAATGCCCATATTTTAGCAGGGAATAGCAACATTTTCCGTAAAATACTGAAAAGAATTATTCAGAAATTGAGACTCAATTTTTTTGGGTGGCATGTATTTTGGCTCGGGAAGTCTCCTCAAACACCAACCTAATCTTAATAGGATTTTTTCAAGCGTTCCGGTTTTCTCAGTTTCTTCAATAAATATTGCAACTTCTGTTTCGAAGTTGTTCCTTGCCTCATCCTCGGTTTTCCCGTAGGAAGACAATTCCAGAGCAGGACAATAGGCAACAAAAAAATCACCTTGTTTCCCTAATGCCACCTCAATGCCTACGTTTATTGAATTACCCGCTTTATGTATTGTACCCTTTTTTCTCATTTAATCTGTTAGTTTATTAACCCCCACAATAATATGTTTTGCTGCTAATTCATTTTTATATAAGACAGTTAAAGATACCATTTTGTTGCATTTCGCAATAAAAAAAATCATTTATAAGTGAAAGTTACTCTGCTTTCATTTAAAAAACAAGCGACAAACGTATAAAAAAATATCTATCTAAGGATGTTGTATATACAAATTTCTATTTTTAACCCATGTTAATCAATAATACCGGCTGTAAATAGCATGTAAATGATTCTTATCAAACCCTTCTTGCCTGCTATAATAAAACAACAATTTTTTTAAATTACTAAACTCGTGATTTGTGGTTATTCAATACAGTTTTTTACCTTGTGGTACAATTGCGGGGAAACAAAAAACACATTTATCTGATATTATGATAAATGGATCTTTCAAATGTCGGGGTGGCAGGATTACTTTTAGTGATCCTGGTTAGGAGGAAACTAAAAGAAAAAGCCTTACCATTCTACGCATGGCTCAGGGCTTTTTAATTATTCGCTAATGCAGGTAAAGACCTGCAACGCTCTTAATGAAAAAAGCCCTGCCGCTTTAGCGGTAAGGCTTTTTCTTTTGTCGGGGTGGCAGGATTCGAACCTGCGACCCTCTGGTCCCAAACCAGATGCGCTAACCGGGCTGCGCTACACCCCGAAATGGTGTGTTTTTGAGAGTCGCAAAAATAAGCTGAGTTTTTTAAATTTCATAGCAATAAGGAAACTAATTTAAATATAAATTATAAATCATAGATTATCAGATAAGTGGAGATCATTAGACTCATTATGTCAATGCTCAGAAAGAATATCTTGACGTTGTCATCGATTTACCTTAATGACAATTCCACTTGCCGGAGTTTTGCCTTTAGTATTAAGTGATGCAGGTTTGGTTATCTCTTTTTCATCGTAGTAAAGATGAATATAATACAAACCCTCTTTAGAGAAGATGAGTGGTATTTTATATGAAGAACCGCTCTTGTATGCTTTTATATCCCACGCTCCTTTGGTCAGAAATGTTTCATTTGTATAATCATTATAGCTGCCTTTCCTGTTTATCTCGTTAGGAGTTAACGATAAAGGGAATTTTCCCCTGTAAATAATCAGAAAGTAAATAAACTTATCCCCATTGGTTTTTACAGTAATTGAGCAGGGCTCTCCAACTTTAACATTTTCAGGTATATCCTCAAATTCAAAATATCTGTCTATAAACTCTTCATAATACCTGAACTGGTTTCCTATAAGATAGAACCCAATACCAGCAAAATTATGCGATTTGTCAATTATGTTCTTTTTATGTCCGTTATTCGGAGACCTTTCAGCCATGAAAGAAGCATGACCCGATTTCATCATTGTGCTGATAGTTGATGATGACTGGTTATAATTAGCAGAAGACCATTCACCATATGCGTTCTCGGATACATGATCATATCCACCTGCGAAAGCATACCTGTGATATGGCTTTTCACCAGCCATATTCCAATGGCCAAAATAATTATTTTCAGCCGCTTCCCTGCTCATCTTATTTGCAACTCTCGAAGCAAGAATATCTAACTTGACTGGTGTCGCTTTGTGTTTTTTACGGCTGTTGTTGATAATATCAACCTGATGGAGTTTTAATTTTAAAACTTCATCACTATCTTTATATGCTGAAAGCCTGTGTTCGCTTTCATTTAATTTATAATAGGTTTCAAAACTATCCTGTATCGATTCATTCATCTGAGAGGGGAGGATAGAACGAGGAAACCAAAAAAATATTAAGATTAAGAATAAAAAAACTATTAGCTGTCTCGCTGTCTTTTTGAACATAATATTTTCCTGAATGTTAAAGTTGTAAAAGTAAATTATTGGACATGAAAACAATTAAAATTGGTTTACTATTTTTATTATCGGTTTTTTCTCTTGCAAGCTTTGCACAGAGTTCAGCTTTCTATGATTTTAATGTTAAAACCCTTGAAGGAGGTGATTTCGATTTCAGCACCTTAAAGGGGAAAAAGGTAATGGTGGTAAATACTGCTTCGAAGTGTGGTTTCACTCCTCAATATAAGGATCTTGAAGAAGTTTATGAACAATACCAGGGCGATCTTGTAATAATCGGCTTTCCCGCAAATAATTTTATGAATCAGGAACCTGGTTCAGCTGCTGATATTAGAAAATTCTGTACTGAAAATTATGGTGTTACGTTTCCTATGATGGAGAAAATTTCTGTTAAGGGAAAAGATATGCATCCTCTTTATAAGTGGCTCACATCTAAAGATGAAAATGGCGTTATGGATTCAGAAGTAAAATGGAATTTTCAGAAATATCTTATTGATGAAAACGGGAAACTTGTTGATGTCATATACTCTAAAGACAAACCCTCTTCAGAGAAGGTAATAGCCTGGATTTCTTCAAAATAATACTTGTTTTTAGGTTATTAAGGGTTGTTTCGTAGAATATCAGCGAAACAGCCTTTTTTTAATAACAATAAACAGGGCATGGGATCTCTCAGGGTAATCAGATAATGAATGGAAGGAATATATTTTTCTATTTCTAAGAAATTTTTTCGTTAATTTTTTTAATATAGTTATAAACCTCGAGCTGTGAATTGATAGTTTTTTTGCCGGGTTTAACAAAGTTATTTGAAAGGGTTGCATCGATCTTCCGAGCTTTTACGTTATCACTCCATTGAATATCAAATATCTCCTTCATCTCATTTTTAATTCCTTTGTCAAATACCGGACAAGTAACCTCAATACGGTGTTCGATATTTCTTGTCATGAGATCAGCTGATGAAATATAGCATTTCTCATTACCGCCGTTACAAAAAATAATAAACCTGGTATGTTCAAGGAAACGGTCAACTATACCTATTGCTTTAATATTCTCACTTATACCACTTAACCCCGGGACAAGTGAAATCATTCCTCTTATTATTAAACGGATAGTAACTCCCGCTTTACTTGCTTCATAAAGATGATTTATGATTTCGCGGTCGGATATATTATTAAATTTAAGGTAAATAAACGCTTTATTCCCTGCCTTTGCATTCTTTATTTCATTATCTACCAAGGATGTAATCTTGTTGCGAAGGGAAAAAGGCGAAAGAACGAGATGATAATAATTGTCCTTTTTGTAATTGACATTGAAGAAGTTGAACGCCTTATAGACTTCATTTGTTATTTTTTTGTTTGTTGTCAGAAGGAGATGATCTGTATAAATTCTTGCCGTATCCTCATTAAAGTTACCAGTGCCTACTGCAGCATAACGCTGGGTAATATCATTTTTGACCCTGGTTATCAGGCACAACTTCGAATGAACTTTGAGTCCCGGGACACCATAAATAACTTTTACTCCTTCTTCCATCAGTTTGTTTCCCCACAGAATATTGGCTTCTTCATCAAATCTTGCCTGCAATTCAACAACTGTTGTAACATTTTTACCGTTTCTTGCAGCATTTAAGAGTGCATTAATAACACTTGAGTTTCTGGCCAGCCTGTAAAGTGTTATCTGGATGGAGGTGACATTCGGATCGATTGATGCTTCCCTTAACATATCGATAAAATTATCGAAAGGGTGATATGGAAAGAAAAGCATAATATCCTTTTTCTTGATTGCCGCTAAAATGCTTTTCCCAGTCTGGATATCTCTGTGTGGGATAGGAATTAATGGTTCATAATAAAACTTTTTACGTCCCAGTTTAGGAAAATTCATGAAGTCTTTAAAATTATGATACCTGTCAGCCGGGATTACAACATCATCAGGACCAAAATTGAGCTTCCTGGTGAGTATTTTTAATAGGTCTTTAGGCATCTCCCTGTCGTAAATAAAGCGAACAGGTGTTCCCCATTTACGTTGATGAAGGCTGCGTGATAGTTTATCAATAAAACTCTCAGATATGTCATCAACTATTTCTAATTCAGCATCTTTTGTGAGTTTAATTGTAAAGGCTGAGAACTCATCATAATCAAATATAAAGAAGATATCTTTAAGTCCGTATCTTATAATATCATCAATAAATATAACGAATTTATCATCTCCGACTTCAGGAAGAACGATGAACCTGGGAAGAACATCTGTGGGTATTTCAAGAAGAGCGAATCTCTTTTTCGGAGTCTCCTTTTTAATAAGCGAGATAGCAAGATAGATGGCATCGTCAGTAAGGTTGGGTAATTCCGAATCTTTCTCAATCAGGAAGGGCATTAATCTGGTTCTCAGCTCTTTATGAAAATATTGTTGGACAAAATCAGTCTGTTCCTGGTTGAGCTGTTTCTCATTGATAATATGTATTTTATGTTTATCCAGTTCCTGAATAAGCCTGGAATAAATCTTTTCAAACTTGACGTTTTGAGACAGAACAATATCGTGGATCTTTTTTAATGTATCTTTAGGGCTATAACCAAGGATGATTTCTGATTTAGGGCCAAATTGTGAAAGTCTTTTCAGGGTTGCAACTCTGACTCTGAAATACTCATCGAGATTATTAGAGTAAATACCAAGAAATTTAAATCTTTCGATAAGAGGAACATTGGTATTCTCAGCTTCTTGCAAGACGCGTTCGTTAAACGATAACCAGCTGATCTCTTTTGGAATATAGGTCTTGGTCATAATGTTTTCTCTGGTTTTAAAAAATACTCCAAAGTACCGGAGTTACGTTTTATCTCCGACCATGTCGTAATATTAAATGAGATACCAATGATACCGGACTTAGGCAAAAAGCCGGAACCTTCCTTACTTAAAATATTGGGAATCTCCGTGAATGAAGGGTTATGTCCAAACAGAGTGATGGAATTGATCTCTTCATTAATAAGAGAAGTAAGTTTATGGAGATATTGAAAACTCATTTTATAATAAAGATTACTGCTAAGTAGTATCTTCTCTGGTTCCACCCCAAATTCTTCAGCGAAAATAAGTGCTGTTTCCAAAGCTCTGAAAGCAGGACTTGTGATAAATAACCCAGGAATATTTTCTTTCGCTTTTAGTCTGGCTGCCATTTTTCTTGAAATAATTTTCCCTTTTAATGACAGGGATCTTTCAAAGTCAGAAATTTCCGGAGGCTGAGCTTCTGCTTTTCCATGACGGATAAAAATAATTTTTTTCATATTCTAAATTTATTGAAAAAAGATGGGTTTTAACTAAATATTACAAGTCAAATACCGAAACTTGTTCCCATATTTCGTGCCTGAATAACTAGTGGGTCATTTTGTTCAACAAGCTTTAACTTACCTGAAACATCTGAGAGAGGAACAGATAATATTTTGTTGTCTTTCAGAGCCACCATCTTTCCATAGTCGCGTTCTGCAATCATGTCTGCTGCTGCAGTTCCATACCTTGTAGCCAAGACACGGTCCATTGGGGATGGGGTACCTCCACGTTGAATATAACCCAATACAGTCTCTCTTGATTCAAGCCCTGTCATCTCATGTATTCTTTTGCTTATATATTGTGCAGCAGATCTGTCTTTGGTTGGGTTTTTAATACCCTCGGCAACGATTACGATCGAATAGGGTTTATTCCCTTCTACACGTTGAAGAAGATATTCCGCAATTTTGTCTTCATTATACTCTATCTCAGGAATAAGTATAACATCCCCTCCACCTGCAATACCTGAATACAAACCAATCCATCCGGCATTGTGTCCCATCACCTCAATTATCATAATACGTTTATGAGAGTTAGCTGTTGAATGTAAACGGTCGATGGCTTCAGTTGCAATATTAACAGCTGAATCAAACCCAAAGGTTAAGTCGGTGCCCCAAACATCATTATCGATAGTTTTGGGAATACCAACTACATTAAGACCTTCCTGTGACAGAAGGTGAGCTGTTTTATGTGTACCGTTTCCCCCTATACAAACCAGACAATCGAGTCCCATTTGTTCATAATGCTCTCTGATAAGTATTGGTTTGCTTATTTCATGCTTTCCTTTACCTATCCCTTTAAATGGTTTTTCCCTTGAAGTACCCAGGATAGTTCCTCCAAGCGTAAGTATTCCAGAAAGATCGTGCTCAGAAAGTTCTCTGTATTCCTTATGGATCATGCCGGTAAAGCCATCACTTATTCCTATCAGTTTCATCCCATATTTTACAATAGCTGTTTTGCCGACACCGCGAATAGCAGCATTAATTCCCGGACAGTCACCTCCGGCAGTGAGTATACCGATCCGCTGCCTCCTTATTATTTTACCCATTTCAATATGTTTTTGAATTATTTTCAGCAAATTTAACTTTTTCTTTTCATTTTTTGCTGATCATACTGATCTATGTGTTTTTAGAGAAATAAAACAATTATCTTGAACTGCTCCGCATTCTGGAAGAATAAATTGAATTTTATTCAATAGCAACGAGATCACTAAATTACAAATTACGATGTTAGTATTCAATTTTTTTTCATTGAAAATGAATTGATATCTCAATGGATTCTATTAATCATTGGTTGTTTGACCTGATTATTTTTATTGTTAACTTTATAGGGCTCATATTTAGCTAACAGAAACTAACACTATGGAGCTGGACTATGTGAAATTGAAGGAAATTAAGCCTGTATTGGCAGGATATATCAGAGAATCACAAACTTTGCTGAAAAGTTCTGTTGTACCTGGGGACAATGTAATTCATGATGTGCGTGTTTTGATGAAAAAATCGAGATCTGTATTGAAACTTGCAGGTAATCAGATGGATAATAATTTTTTTAAGCTTGATATCCTGGCATTTAGAGAGGTTGGTCGGATCATGTGTTCATGGCGTGAAACATCAGTTCTCAGAAAAACTTTTAAAGAACTACGAAAGGAATATCCTGAGATATTTTCCGGACTTAATGAAAATGAAAAACTTATATCATTGATGCATAAACCGGAACCGGTACAGGAACCATCTGATGATATGAAAACAGGATTGGAAAAAATAGATAAGCTTCTAAATAAAGCCGGATACAGGATAAGATTTCAAACTATGGATAAGTTGGATCCTCAGCTATTACTTAAAGAACTTGAGTCGACCTATATTATTGTTGTGGATGCTTACCTGACCTGCAGGAACAATCCTAAGGCCGATAATTTTCATGAATTCAGAAAAAAGGTAAAGGATTTTCTTTATCAGCTCTATTTTTTCAGACCACTTAACTCTTCGGTTGTTAAATCCCTTGAAAAGAGGCTGGTTAACCTTACTCAAAACCTTGGAAGATATAACGATTATGCTCAGCTCGTTAAGGCATTGGACTATAAGTACATTGATGGCACAAATATTCCTGCAATGGATGAATTGATTGTGAAAATCCGAGATAAACAGGATCGTTATCTGGCAAAAGTATGGCCTTCGGCCTATAAGGTATTCTGCCCGGGTCAGAAACTTGTAAATGTTTTAGGATTCAAAGTGTTAATAATATAGTTTTACAGGTCTTTTTTCATCTAAAATTCAACTTGTTACTTGATTCATTGCTGTCAATTATTAATTTAAATAAATTCTAAATAGCCGACATTTATCAGATTGTTAATTTGTTAACAGTCGATTTGTTGTACTTAAGATTACCCATACATTTATTTATCTAAATATATTAATAAAAGCTCATTATTTTTTTTCTTAATTTGTGCTATAATTAAACTAAATAAATGACTAGCAGAAGAAATTTTATTAAAATTTCGGCAATGGGAGCCGGTGTTTTGGCAGTCGGAGCCGGAGGATATAAAGTTATTAAAACCCTTTCATCACCTGAAGAGGTTGAAAAACTGGTAGTTGATTTGAAGCGGACCCCAACTTATTGTGAGATCTGTTTTTGGAAATGCGCAGGCTGGGTCTATAAGACTTCTGAAGGAAAAATCTGGAAAATTATTGGTAATGACGAAGATCTACATAGTAATGGCAGGTTTTGTCCAAGAGGTACCGGAGGGGTTGGAATGTATTATGATGAAGATCGTCTGAAAACGCCAATGATACGTGTTGAAGAACGTGGAAAGCAGATTTTCAGAGAGGCTTCGTGGGACGAAGCATTCAGTTTTATCGCTGAAAAGATGAAGATTATTGCTAAAGAGCATGGTACTGAATGCATTGCGCTTTTTACACATGGCTCAGGAGGAAAATACTTTGGTGATCTGCTGAAGGCTTTTGGTTCTACTAATATTGCAGCGCCATCATATGCTCAATGTCGTGGACCGCGCGAGGTTGCATTTATTGCAACCTTTGGAGAGGGTCTCGATTCGCCTGAACCAACTGATATTCGCGACACAAAATGTCTGGTGCTTATAGGATCTCATATTGGTGAAAATATGCACAACGGACAGGTTCAGGAGATGTCGGATGCAATTGATAAAGGTGCTACAATTATCACTGTTGATCCTCGTTTCTCCACTGCTGCAGGCAAATCAAAATATTGGCTGCCAATTAAACCGGCTACTGATCTTGCTCTTCTTCTTTCGTGGATACACGTTATTATAAATGAAGAGTATTATGATAAAAAATATGTTGAAAAATATACTTATGGTTTTGCACAACTTGCTGATGCTGTAAAAAATTATACTCCTGAATGGGCCTATGGTATCACAACTATTAAACCAGATATCATTAGGAAAACGGCAAAAGAAATGGCAAATGCTGCGCCTGCAGTTATAGTTCATCCGGGAAGACATGTTACCTGGTACGGTGATGACACACAACGTGAGAGAGCTGTGGCAATATTAAATGCCCTTCTTGGCAGCTGGGGACGACGTGGTGGATTCTACAGATCTGAAACATTTGAGTTGCCATCTTATCCCCATCCGGCTTTCCCTGAAACTAACAGGACTTGGAGAGATGCTTTCCCAGGGAAGTTTGTATTAGCCGACCTTGCTCTTGCTAGTGGTGTTTGTGAAGCTACTATTCCGGTTACTACGCGCGACTGTTCCTATAAAGGTTGGATAATTAATGGAACAAATCTAATTGAAACTCTTCCCAATCAGAAGCAGACTATTGAGGCTATTCAGAATCTTGATCTAATGGTGGTGATCGATACAATGCCTATGGAAATAACAGGGTGGGCAGACGTTATATTACCTGAATGTACATATCTTGAGAGATATGATTCCTTACGAACCAGTCCACATCGTAAACCCCAGATCGCTTTAAGGATGCCTGCAGCGGAACCTAAATATAATACAAGGTCTGCTTATTGGATGGCCCGTCAGCTGGCAATAAAACTTGGGCTTGAAGCATACTTTCCATATGAGAATATTGAGGAAATGCTGGATTGGCAGTTGAAAGAGATTGGTTCATCTCTGGAGGAGATGCAAAGAATTGGCGTAAAAACCATGCCAAGAGAAACTGGTGATCTCTATTTTGCTGATAATGAAGATATTGAATTTTATACCAATACCGGAAAGATTGAGCTCTATTCAACTTCGTTTGTAAATGAGGGTTTTGATCCTATCCCTAAATATACTGCTCATCCAGAGCCGCCTCAGGGTTTTTATCGTTTGATTTATGGCAGGGCACCTATGCACACCTTTACCCGGACATCCAACAATCCAAATCTGTTTGATCTTATGGATGAAAATTCTCTATGGGTTAACCCTAAAGTAGCAAAAGAGTGGTACCTGAAAAATGAACAGGAAATTTTTGTGATGAATCAGGATGGTGTGAAAAGCCAATTTCCTATTAAAGTCCGGATCACTGAAAGGATCAGATGGGATTCTGTATATATGGTTCATGGTTTTGGTCATGCTGATAAAAAATTAAGTCGTACCTATGGTCGTGGTGCCAGTGATACAAAGTTGATTACCAATGTAATGGTCGATCCTATAATGGGAGGGACCGGGATGCGTGGTAACTTTGTTACATTTCTTACTAACCTTGACGAAACGGAGGTGGCATCATGAGGTATGCAATGGCAGTAGACACAAGAAAATGTGTAGGATGCAGCGACTGTGTTGTTGCTTGCCAGACAGAAAATAATGTGCCAATAGGGTATTGTCGCGACTGGGTTGTTGAGGTTATTGATGGTACCTATCCTCAGCTTGAGATGGAGATAAGGTCGGAAAGATGTAACCATTGTGTAAATGCACCTTGTGTACGTTGCTGTCCGACCGGAGCCAGTCACATGGTTGATGGAGGAATTGTATTAGTTAAACAAAGTGAATGTATTGGCTGTGGAGCATGTATGGAATCATGCCCATACGATGCCCGTTACCCTCATCCTTCAGGATATGTAGATAAATGTACATTCTGCGAACACAGAATTAAGAATGGAATGTCCCCGGCATGTGTGGAAGTATGTCCAACAAAATGCCTCCATTTTGGTGATCTGGACGATCCAAACAGTGATGTTTCTGTTGTGCTGAAAAAGAGAAAATCCAAAACTCTCATCCCTGAAGCGGGAACTGATCCACAACTATATTTTCTAATATAGAATATTAATTATCAATTAAATATGAAAGAAGAAATTTTTGTCAGCGGAAGGATGAATCAACTTATTGATCCGCATCTGCATATCTGGCACTGGCAGATCTCTCTCTATCTCTTCCTGGGTGGAATGGCGGCAGGTATTCTTGCAATTGCAGCTCTATATTTCATCAGAGGAAAGGAAAAAGATTACAGGACAGCTGTCCGGATTACACCTTTTCTGGCACCTGTTCTTCTTATTCTGGGACTAATCGCTCTGTTTATTGATCTGCGGCACAAGCTATTTTTCTGGCAGCTTTATACAAATATTAAACTGCAATCACCTATGTCGTGGGGTGCATGGACTCTCCTGGTTATTACACCTGTTTCATTTATTTGGAGTGCACTGCATATAAAAGATATATTCCCTGAATGGGACTGGAAATTTCGATGGCTTTATGATATTGAAACATTTTTCAATAAATACAAAAAAATACTGGCGTGGATAATGCTTATCTATGCAATAATTCTTGGAATATATACTGGCATTTTACTATCAGCCTTTAACGCACGTCCTCTTTGGAATACATCGATCCTTGGACCGCTTTTTCTTGCATCAGGTCTGTCAGCCGGGGCAGCAGCAACATTGCTTTTGTCGAAAGATAAGGCTGAACGAAAACAATTTGCCCGGATTGATCTTGTATTAATTGGAATTGAATTGTTTCTTATTATTCATATGTTTATGGGATTTCTTGCCAGTACACAGGTGCAGATTGAAGCTGCAAATATGTTTCTTGGCGGACCATATACAGTGTCATTCTGGATTTTTGTTGTAATACTTGGTATGCTTATACCGGCTCTTCTCGAAATAATGGAATTGGAGAAGTTTCATATACCGGTTATGGTACCTGCCGTGCTTGTAATATTTGGTAGCCTTATGCTTCGTTTTATAATTGTATATGCTGGTCAGGTTAGCAGGTGGTTGTATTAGGCGTCAGGTGTCAGGAATCAGAAGTCAGGCATCTGGCATCAAGGATTTCCAGTAACCAGTAGCCAGTAGCCTTGAATTCTAAAAAGATATTAACGATTAATAATTAAAATAATGGATAAATCGAAGGCAATTAAAAAGACAAAATACCTCAATCCATATATAGGAGGGGTGTTACTTGGTATTGTTCTTTTGGCTGCAAACTTTGTTTCAGGCCGTGGACTAGGTGCCAGTGGTGCAATTAAAAGCACTGTTGTAATGGCTGTTACAAATGTTGTTCCGTCCTCTGTTGAAAATTCGGAATTTATTAAGGAATTTAGTGAAGCACATCCCGGAAATCCGATGAAAACATGGCTTGTTTTTGAGATGTTGGGTGTTTTGGTCGGTGGATTTCTTTCAGGAGCATTTGCAGGTCGTCTGAAACTTAAAATTGAACACTCACCAAAAATCACATCTAAAAAGAGATTATTGCTTGCTTTAGGTGGAGGTGTACTCTTCGGATTTGGATCACAACTTGGGAGGGGCTGCACCAGCGGCTCAGCACTCAGCGGGATGGCTGTTTTGTCATTAGGTGGATTTATAACAATGGCAGCAATATTCGGAACTGCTTATGCTCTTGCTTATTTCATGAGAAAAAATTGGATATAATGAGGAAGGCTGTAGTAGCTGTAAAGGCTGTAAAGGCTGTAGAAGCTGTAGATGCTGTAAAGGCTATAGCCTCTAACGCCTCTAATGCTTTAATTCAATAAGACAAATATTAAAATTAAATAATATACCATGGGACCATTAGCAGTAAATGAATTAATATCAGCAAACACAAATCTCTTCCTGGCTTTTATAATAGGAATTGGTTTTGGTTTCGTACTTGAACAGAGCGGTTTTTCTTCGAGCAGAAAACTTGCTGGGGTATTTTATGGATATGACACAGTTGTCCTGAAAGTATTTTTCACAGCTGCAATAACAGCTATGCTTGGACTACTCTTTTTCAGTCTGTTCGGTTGGATCAACCTTAACTGGGTTTATGTTAATCCAACATACTTAACATCTGCAATAGTTGGAGGAATCATAATGGGAGCCGGTTTTATAATGGGCGGTTTTTGCCCTGGAACAAGCTTCTGTGCTGTATCAATAGGGAAACTGGATGCTTTAGTCTTTATCGGAGGTTTGTTTATAGGTGTGTTTATCTTCGGTGTTGGTTATAATCTTTGGAAAGGAATGTATCTTGCAAAATTTCTTGGCTTTCCGAAAATAAGTACAACACTTGGACTAACCGACGGAGTATTTGCTATTTTATTGATCATAATTGCTCTTATTATGTTCTGGGTTGCTGAATGGGCTGAAACAAAATTCCCAAGAGAAGAGTATTAGGAAGGCTGTAAAGGCTGTAAAGGCTGTAAAGGCTATAAATGTTGTAAATGCTGTAAATGCTGTAAAAGCTAAAAATCCTCTAAATCATAAAATAGAAATAATATAACTTAAAGACTTACATTATGAAACCACGTACATTATTAGCTTTATTTATTATTCCAATGGGGCTTATCATAGCTGCTGTCCCTCAGAATACGACAAAACCTTATAAACTTACTGCTGAGGAATTATTGAGTGAAGTTAATACACGGACTCAATTTGTAACTCCGGATGTTGTTGCCGATATGATCATTAATAAAGATCCTTCCCTTCGTCTTATTGATGTCAGAAGCCAGGAGGAATTTGAGAAATACAGTCTCCCCGGAGCAATCAATATTCCGGCAACTGATCTTCTTTCAGATGTCTATACTGATATTCTGAATCAGGATGTCAAAATGAATATTTTTTATTCTACCGGGACAATCACTGCGAATGAAGCATGGATGGTTGCCAGACAGCTGGGATATACGAACAATTTTGTGCTTGAAGGTGGACTTAATTACTGGTTTGAGGCAATACTTAATCCACAAAAACCGGCTTCAACCAGTCCGGATGAAGAGTTTGCTAAATATGATTTTCGAAAAAGCGCAAGCCAGGCACTAGGAGGTGGTTTGACAGTTCAGACAACACCAGATCAGAGTGTTGCATCACCTTTGCCAGTAATTAAACCAGTAGCTAAGAAAAAGAAGGCCGCCGGAGGCTGCTAATATATCTTTTGGATAATATTTTTTTATCAATATATATTCTGGTATTTGTTGAATATTAAATTTTTGATATCTATATTTGATTCACACACAAACTAATCTATGAAAACGAAAATCTTTGCATTATTTCTAGTCTCATTTCTTTATTGTCTTACTGTTTCTGCACAAAGCAGATCTCCAAAAGTTGATCCTGTTGGTCAGTGGAAGTTTGAAGCACCTTATGCCCCTGAAGGGTATACTACGGGGGTAATAGAGATCGGTTTTACAGAAAAAAAATATTCTGCATCAATGAATTTCTCCCAACTTGATTACAAAGTCATTGGAGAAAAAGTAAAATTTGAAAATGACTCTCTTTCCTTTTTAATTTATGTTGAAGGGCAGGATGTTATGGTTGGTTTGAAGATGGAGACCGGAACAAAAATGTCCGGAAAGGCAGTATATTATGAGGGTGAGATTCCTCTTACTCTTGTTAAATCAGTTGATGCAGAGAAGAAATAAAGATTAAATCACTTCTGCTTACCGGCATTATTTAATTTCTTAATTTGAGGCTGGCTTAGAGTAATACTCTGGCTTATTAACTTGTTAAGGGTCACTGACATTGAAATCCGTATACTGGATAATCAGAAATAGGTCTGATTATGATCAAAAAATACCATCCAGGAAATATTCAGGACTATTTGTTCAAGTATCATTTACATTTTATATATATGTCAAAATTGGATTGTAAATTTAGATAATTTTTAAGGGTAAAAAGTTATAAACAACCTAAATCAAACAATGGCACAGCTTATGAAAAAACTTCTGATAATTATTATCGGACTATTATTCTACCTGCAACTTGTACATTCACAGATAGTCCTGAAGCAGCCGCTTAGTGAAAGACTTACCTGTTATAAAATTGATGCTGCACTCGATCCCGTTGCAAAAACAGTTATGGGTGATATGGATGCATTTTGGGTTAACAAATCAACAGATATTGTACCCGATGTACGGTTACATCTCTATATGAATGCATTCAGGAGCAACAAATCTACATTTAATAAAGAACAAGGCGGGACAATAGACTACAAAGAATCTGATTTCGGATGGATAGATATTAAATCTCTTTCTGATAGGGATGGCAATGACCTAATTCGCTTAATGGAATTTATAAGCCCCGATGATGATAACGCTGATGACAAGACAGTTTTGAAAATTAATCTGCCGAAACCAGCCAGCCCTGGAGATACTGTCTTTCTAAAAGTAAATTTTGAGTTAAAACTTCCGTCAAAAATTAGAAGAACAGGTTATACTGATGATTTTTTCTTTGTAGCACAATGGTTTCCAAAATTTGGGGTTTATGAACCTGAAGGAATGCGATACGCAATAACAGGAGGATGGAATTGCCATCAGTTCCATCGCAATTCTGAATTCTATTCGGACCATAGTGCTTATGATGTAAAGATCACTGTGCCAAAGGAATATGTTGTTGGAACGGGTGGGTTGCTGATTAGTGAGTCAGATGCCGGTGATGGGACAAAAACTCTGACATACAGGGCTGAAGATATTGTTGATTTTGCATGGACGGCATGGCCCGGGTATGCTGTATTTACAGATCAGTGGAAACATGTGAAAATAACACTTCTACTTCCTGAAAGCAGAGTTGAACAGGTTGAAAGGCAATTCACAGCAGTTAAGAATGCTCTGGAATACCTGAATGAAAATGTCGGCCCTTTTCCATGGCCACATCTGACATTTGTTGATCCTCCTGAAAAAGGTAATGGGGCAGGAGGAATGGAATATACAACTCTTTTTACTTCAGTTTCTTCAGATGTAATGCCCTATTATCTTCATCTTCCTGAGATGGTTACTATTCACGAATTTGGTCATGCCTATTTTATGGGTATCCTTGCTAGTGTCATGACAATTTAATTATGAAACGTAATATTTTGACAGTTTTCGATCAGCTTTATATTTTGTGAAGCTCCAGTAAATTTTTCGTTTATCGAAATTATT
>Ga0307376_10000407_pt1 | contig 54043 bp, 72 predicted proteins | sample TR2MG_FD_202536 | JGI IMG/M metagenome (GOLD analysis project Ga0307376, IMG submission 202536) | Soil microbial communities from Risofladan, Vaasa, Finland - TR-2 | ecosystem: Environmental > Terrestrial > Soil > Coastal area > Acid sulfate soil | place: Finland: Risofladan, Vaasa | collected...
CGGGGGACAACGTCAGTATCACGGTGAACCTGATCAACCCGATCGCGATGGAAGAGGGTCTGCGCTTCGCGATTCGCGAAGGCGGTCGTACTGTCGGTGCGGGTGTGGTTGCAAAGATTATTGAGTAGGAATACAATGCGCGCCCTCGCGTGGTCCGGCTCACTGGTCTGAACCACGCGATTTCGTTCTTTAATTAGCGGCATTGCCGCGTATATGCAAGAGAAGATTATGCAAAGTCAGAAAATCCGCATTCGCCTCAAGGCGTTTGATTATCGTTTGATCGACCAGTCGGCTGCGCGTATCGTTGAAACAGCGAAGCGTACCGGTGCGGTGGTGAATGGCCCGGTGCCTTTGCCAACCAAGATCGAGCGTTTCGATGTGCTGCGTTCACCGCACGTCAACAAGACTTCGCGCGATCAGTTTGAGATCCGTACCCATCTGCGTTTGATGGACATCGTTGATCCTACCGACAAGACGGTGGATGCGCTGATGAAGCTGGATCTGCCGGCCGGTGTTGATGTGGAAATCAAGTTGCAGTAAGAGTTGCACACAGTTTCGTTTGTAATAGCAGTTGGCAATATAAAAATCGGCTGACCAATTGTAGTTAGCCCCTTAACAAGAGGAAATATAAAATGAGCTTAGGACTTGTCGGTCGCAAGATTGGCATGACCCGCGTATTTACCGATGACGGTTCTTCGTTGCCGGTGACTGTGCTGGAAGTGTCCAACAATCGTGTTACTCAGGTTAAATCTGCGGGCACAGATGGCTACACCGCTGTGCAATTGGCACACGGAGTGCGTCGTCCCGGTCGCGTAAGCAAAGCTGCCGCCGGACACTACGCCAAAGCGGGTGTGGAAGCCGGAAGTGCGCTGAAAGAATTCACCGTGTCCCCTGGGCAACTGGACGGGCTGCAGGCAGGTTCTGTAGTCAGCGTGGAGATTTTTCAGGTCGGTCAACTCGTGGATGTAACGGGCACAACCAAAGGCAAGGGTTATGCCGGTACCATTAAGCGTTACCATTTCAAATCAGGTCGTGCATCGCACGGTAACTCAAAATCGCATAACGTTCCCGGCTCAATCGGAATGGCGCAGGATCCGGGTCGCGTGTTCCCGGGTAAGCGCATGACCGGTCACTTGGGTGACGTGCAGCGAACTGTGCAAAATCTGCAGGTGGTTCGGGTTGATGTAGCCCGTCAATTATTGCTGGTCAAAGGTGCTGTGCCTGGAAGTATCAACAGCAGCATCATCGTGCGTCCCGCAGTAAAGGCAGGTGTGTAATGGAACTCAAAGTCATTAATGATAAGGGTCAGTCAAGCACGAATCTGAAAGCTTCTGACGAGTTGTTTGGCCGTGAATATAATGAGGATCTGGTCCACCAGCTGATTACGGCCTACCAGGCAAACGCCCGAGCCGGAAACAGCAAGCAAAAAGGGCGTAGTGAAATCGCCAAGAGTACTCGCAAACCTTTCAAGCAAAAGGGTACGGGTCGCGCGCGTGCCGGTATGGCATCCAGTCCCTTGTGGCGCGGTGGCGGCAAGATTTTCCCGAACACTGCAGAAGAAAATTACACGCAAAAAGTCAATCGCAAGATGTATCGGGCTGGTTACGCGTCTATCTTGTCCAGATTGGTTAGTGAAAACCGCCTGGTCGTCGTGGATAGCCTCACAGTTGATTCGCCAAAAACAAAATTGCTGGCTCAGAAAATAAAGGGGCTGGGTGTGGATACCAAACTCTTTCGTCTGTTGATCATCACCGACAGTATTGATGAGAACCTGTATCTGTCGTCGCGCAATTTGCCTAACGTGCTGGTGTTGGAGGCCAATCAGGCTGATCCGGTCAGTCTGGTGCGTTTCCCAAATGTTTTGGTGACGCGTAATGCGGTCGCAAAAATAGAGGAGATGTTCGCATGAGTACCCCAAAAACGAACTCCCAGAAATTCAGCAAGGAACGTTTGATGAACGTGTTGCTTGCGCCGCAAATCTCGGAAAAGGCAACTTATGTTGCGGAAAAAAATGAGCAGGTAATCTTCCGGGTTGCGACGGACGCGACCAAGCCTGAAATAAAGGCTGCTGTTGAGATGATGTTCAAGGTGAATGTTGACAGCGTGCAGGTGGCTTGTGTCAAGGGCAAGGTCAAGCGTAGCGGTCGGGTGCTTGGCCGTCGCAATGACTGGAAAAAGGCTTACGTGTGCCTGGCTACCGGTCAGGAAATCAATTTTGCTGCTAGTGAGCAAGGATAATCATCATGGCATTGATTAAACTAAAACCAACAACCCCGGGTCAGCGCGCGGTAGTGCGCGTTGTCAATCATGACCTGCATAAAGGCAAGCCAATTGCGGCTTTGCTGGAAAAAAAGACCAAAACTGCAGGTCGCAATAATAATGGGCACATTACCACCCGCCACATGGGCGGAGGGCACAAGCAGCACTACCGCCTGGTTGACTTCAAACGCGATAAGGATGGTATTCCCGCGACAGTAGAGCGCCTGGAATATGATCCAAACCGCAGTGCTAACCTGGCCTTGTTGTGCTACGTGGATGGTGAGCGTCGCTACATCATTGCACCCAAGGGTGTTGCGGCAGGCGCAACACTGGTGAGCGGTTCGGAAGCGCCGATCAAGCCGGGTAATGCGTTGCCGTTGCGCAATGTACCTGTCGGCTCGACCATACATTGCATTGAAATGCTGCCGGGGAAAGGCGCTCAATTGGCGCGTTCTGCTGGAACCTCAGTGCAACTGCTGGCTCGCGAAGGCAGTTACGCGCAGTTGCGTTTGCGCTCCGGTGAAATACGCAAAGTACATATTGATTGCAAGGCAACCTTGGGCGAAGTGGGTAATTCCGAGCACAGCCTGCGCTCTATCGGCAAGGCCGGTGCCATGCGTTGGCGCGGCGTTCGTCCGACCGTTCGCGGTGTGGTCATGAATCCGGTCGATCACCCGCATGGCGGCGGTGAGGGCAAGACTGCTGCCGGGCGTCACCCGGTCAGTCCGTGGGGTGTGCCGGCCAAGGGTTTCCGCACACGTCGCAACAAGCGCACCAGCGGCATGATTGTGCGTCGTCGCTTTAAGGTTTAAGGGGTAGATAAATATGGCACGTTCAGTTAAAAAAGGTCCGTTTGTTGACGCTCACTTGCTCAAGAAGATTGAGACGGTGCGCGCCACCAATGATAAGCGCCCGGTGAAAACCTGGTCGCGTCGTTCCACGGTGTTGCCCGAATTCGTCGGTTTGACCATTGCGGTACATAACGGCAAGCAGCATATTCCGGTGTACGTTTCTGAAAACATGGTAGGTCACAAGCTGGGTGAGTTTTCCCTGACGCGTACCTTCAAGGGCCATTCTGCTGATAAAAAAGCAGTGGTCAAGAAATAGGAGGCATGATGAAAACGACTACTGCAGTTGCACGTAAAATTCATCTCTCTGCCCAGAAGGGTCGCTTGGTTGCCGATCAGATTCGCGGTTTGCCGGTTGCGCAGGCTCTCAATATCCTGACATTCAGCCCGAAAAAGGCTGCGGTCATCATCAAAAAGGCACTTGAGTCCGCAATAGCGAACGCTGAGCACAACGATGGTGTTGACATTGACGAGTTGAAAGTCAAAGTTATTTACGTTGACAAGGCTGCATCGGGGAGGGGCTTCTCGGCGCGTGCCAAGGGTCAGGGCAATCGCCTTGAAAAGCAAACTTGCCACATTACTGTCAGCGTCGGGAGCTAAGGGTAGATTATGGGACAGAAAATTCATCCAACCGGTTTCCGGTTGTGCATTCGTAAAAATTGGGATTCGAAGTGGTTCGCCAACAGCGCCAATTTTTCTGATTTGCTGTTAAAGGATATCGAGGTGCGGGCTTACCTTAAAAAGAAGCTGGCTTCTGCTGGTGTCTCCAAGGTAGTCATCGAACGCCCGGCCAAGAATGCCAAGGTGACAATTTACACCGCTCGCCCCGGCATGGTTATAGGCAAAAAAGGCGAAGACATTGAATCATTGCGCGCCGAATTGCGCAAACGTATGGGCCTTCAATCTGTCGATGTTGCCATCGAAGAAGTGCGCAAGCCTGAAGTTGATGCGCAACTGATCGCGGAGAGCATTACCTCGCAACTGGAAAAGCGCATCATGTTCCGCCGCGCGATGAAGCGTGCAATGCAAAATGCGATGCGCCTTGGTGCGCAGGGCATCAAGATCATGAGTGCGGGTCGTTTGAACGGTATTGAAATTGCTCGTACCGAGTGGTATCGCGAAGGCCGTGTGCCATTGCATACTTTGCGTGCAGATATCGATTACGGTACATCCGAGGCCAAGACCACATACGGGATTATCGGCGTGAAGGTTTGGGTGTTTAAAGGTGAAATTTCGAATCAGGAAACTGTTGCACCAGTCGCCGCTGAGCCGGAAAAGAAAGCAAGAAAGTCGGGAGTAAAGCATGCTACAGCCAGCTAGAAGAAAATTCCGCAAGGAACAAAAGGGCCGGAACACCGGAATTGCCACCCGTGGCAACAAGGTGAGTTTTGGTGAATTTGGCCTGAAAGCAGTCGTGCGCGGACGTTTGACGGCACGCCAGATAGAAGCCGCACGTCGTGCTATGACGCGTCACATCAAACGTGGCGGTCGAATCTGGATCCGCATTTTTCCGGATAAGCCAATCTCCAAAAAGCCCGCTGAAGTCCGTATGGGCAATGGTAAAGGAAATCCAGAGTACTACGTTGCCGAGATTCAGCCAGGCAAGATGTTGTATGAAATGGACGGCGTAAGTGAAGCTCTGGCCCGCGAAGCTTTTGTTCTGGCTGCGGCAAAGCTGCCGCTGGCCACCACTTTTGTAGTTAGACAGGTAGGTACATAACATGAAGGCCAGTGAACTTAAAGCCAAGTCCCCTGCGGACTTGCAAGCAGAACTGCTGTCTTTGACCAAGGCGCAGTTTGGGTTGCGTATGCAGGTTGCGACACAACAATTGACCAATACCAGCGAATTTCGCAAGGTGCGTCGCGATATTGCCCGCGTTAAGACTGTGTTGACAGAAAAGAAGGGTGCGCAGAAATGAGCGAAGCAAAAGCAACAATTGATTCCGGTATGAAACGTACCCTGACCGGTACGGTGACAAGCGACAAAATGGACAAGACCGTAACGGTACTGGTCGAGCGCAAAGTAAAACACCCGCTGCTGGGCAAGATCATTCGAGTATCAAAAAAATATCATGCGCACGATGAAGCCAACGAGTTTCATACCGGTGATGTGGTAACGATTGAAGAGTGCCGTCCGCTTGCCAAGACCAAAGCCTGGCGAGTTGCCAGGCTGCATGAGAAGGGCGTGGAAAATTAATCGTAATTTGTGCTTGCGTCATTTCTGAATTTGCATATAATACGCGGCTTCGTTTCATCGCCGCTTGCGGCGACCTAACCCGAACGGGTTCCAAAACTGGCCGCTGTGAGCGGAACAAGTTGGAGAGTAAATAATGATACAAATGCAGTCTGTTTTAGATGTGGCCGACAATACCGGTGCGCGGTCCGTGATGTGCATTAAGGTGTTGGGCGGTTCCAAGCGTCGCTATGCTTCCGTTGGTGATGTGATCAAGGTCAGCATCAGGGATGCGGCTCCCCGTGGCCGTGTAAAGAAGGGCGAAGTTTACAACGCTGTAGTGGTCCGCACTGCAAAAGGTGTGCGCCGCTCCGATGGTTCTTTGGTCAGGTTTGACGGCAATGCTGCGGTTTTGCTGAATGCCAAATTGGAGCCGATCGGCACACGTATCTTCGGGCCGGTTACGCGCGAGTTGCGTACGGAAAAGTTCATGAAGATCGTTTCGCTGGCGCCAGAAGTGCTGTAAGTGGTAACGAATCGAGTCGAGGAAAATCATGCGCAAGATTAAGAAAAATGATGACGTAATTGTAATTACGGGCAAAGACAAAGGAAGTCGTGGCAACGTATTGCGCGTACTTGGTGAATACCTGCTGGTTGGCGGAATAAATAAAGTCAAGAAGCACCAGAAGCCTAACCCGGTCAAAGGATTGACGGGCGGGATTGTGGAAATGGAATTGCCCATTCATGTTTCGAATGTGGCGATATACAACGCGGCTGCCAAGAAGGGTGATCGAGTCGGTATTAAAATGCTGGAAGATGGGCGCAAAGTTCGCGTGTTCAGATCCAGTGGCGAAGTGATTGACGCTTAAGGGGTATAGAGCATGGCTCGTTTGTATGGGTTTTACAAAGATAAGGTCTCCAAAGACCTGATGAAGCAGTTTGGATACAAGTCCATTATGGAGGTGCCGCGCATTGAGAAGATCACCCTGAACATGGGTGTCGGTGAAGCGGTAGCTGACAAGAAGGTGATGGAGTTTGCGGTTGGCGATATGCAAAAAATCGCCGGGCAGAAGCCGGTCGTGACTTTGTCCAAGAAATCGATTGCCGGATTCAAGATTCGTGAGGGTTACCCGGTCGGTTGCAAGGTGACCCTACGCAAGGAGCGCATGTATGAGTTTCTGGATAGGTTGATCTCCGTGGCAATACCCCGTATTCGCGATTTTCGTGGAATTTCTGGCAAGTCTTTTGATGGCCGTGGCAACTACAACATGGGCGTCAAAGAACAAATCATTTTTCCGGAAATCGAGTACGAAAAGATTGATGCGCTGCGTGGTATGAATATCACCATCACCACCTCCGCGAAAACTGACGAAGAAGCGAAGGCTCTTCTGTTGGCATTCAAACTCCCATTAAAGAAATGAGGGAAGACTAATGGCTAAGATGGCAGTTATTAACCGTGAACAAAAGCGGCGTGAAATGGTTGCAAAATTTGCAGCTAAACGCGCGCTTCTGCTTGCAACGATTTCGAATGTAAAGCTGGGCGAAGAAGAGCGCGCTGAAGCTCGCCTCAAATTGCAGGCATTGCCGCGCGATTCAAGCCCGGTTCGTTTGCGTAATCGTTGCGCGTTGACTGGTCGCCCGCGCGGTACTTTCAGGAAATTTGGTTTGGGGCGTATCAAGTTGCGTGAATTCGCGATGCGCGGTGAGATTCCCGGTATCGTTAAGGCCAGCTGGTAGGAGAAATTATATGAGTATGAGTGATCCAATCTCCGACATGTTGACGCGCATACGCAATGCGCAGATGGCGGAAAAAACATCGGTTGCAATGCCCGCGTCAAAGTTGAAGGTGGCGATAGCCGAGGTGTTGAAAGACGAAGGTTATGTGGATGCTTTCAAAGTTATTTCTGGCGAAGGCGGCAAGCATACGCTGGAAATTGGCCTGAAATATTATAGTGGCCGTCCGGTAATCGAAAAGATTCAGCGCATCAGCCGTCCTGGGTTGCGTGTTTACAAGGGTTCCGGTGATATTCCCAAGGTTATGAACGGTTTGGGAATTGCCATCGTGTCGACTTCCAAAGGTTTGATGACAGACCGCAAAGCACGCGCCAATGGTATAGGTGGTGAAGTGCTGTGTGTGGTCGCGTAGTGAGGTAAGCATGTCTAGAGTAGCCAAGAATCCTGTTGTAGTGCCTAGCGGTGTTGAAGTTACACTGGCGACAGGTGAAATATCGGTAAAGGGTGCGTTAGGTACTCTTAAGCAATCGTTGTCGGATAACGTAAGTGTGGTGCTCGAGGGCAATAGCCTGTTGTGCAAAGCGCAAAATGATTCCAAGCAAGCCAATGCGATGTCTGGTACGTTGCGGGCTTTGTTGGCGAACATGGTTTTGGGGGTCAGCAAGGGCTTTGAACGCAAGCTGACTCTGGTGGGTGTGGGTTATCGCGCGCAAGCTGCCGGTGATACCTTGAATCTGACTTTGGGTTTTTCGCATCCGGTATCCTACAAGATGCCATCTGGTGTGAAAGTTGAAACGCCAACACAAACTGAAGTTGTGTTGAAGGGTGTCAGCAGGCAGCAAGTCGGACAAGTTGCCGCTGAAATTCGCGCCTTCCGCGAACCGGAGCCATACAAGGGTAAGGGTGTTCGCTATAGCGATGAAGTGGTGATTTTGAAAGAAACCAAGAAGAAATAATTGAGGCGGATATGTTGATCAAAAAACAAGCGCGTCAGCGCAGAGCACGCAAAACCCGTGCACGCATTGCTGAAAAAAAATCGGTTCGTTTGGCAATAAATCGCACAAATCTGCACATCTATGCGCAAGTGATTTCAGCTTGTGGCAGTAAGGTACTGGTAAGTGCATCCAGCATTGAAGCCGAGGTGCGCAAAGATTTGGCAAATGGCGGCAACAAGGCTGCCGCAGCTATGGTTGGGAAGCGTATTGCGGAAAAGGCAAAAAGCGCCGGCATCACCCAGGTAGCCTTTGACCGTTCTGGTAATCGATATCATGGTCGTGTCAAGGCGTTGGCAGAAGCCGCGCGTGAACACGGCCTGCAGTTCTAATTGGAGTTGAATGATGGCTAAGCCGCAAGGAAAAATGCAGCAACAGGAAAAGCGCGATGATGGTCTGATCGAAAAGATGATCTCCGTGAACCGCGTCACCAAGGTGGTAAAGGGTGGTCGTATCATGGGATTCGCCGCACTGGCCGTCGTCGGTGATGGGGATGGCCGTGTGGCGATGGGCAAAGGAAAGTCAAAAGAAGTTCCGGTTGCAGTGCAAAAGGCCATGGATGAGGCGCGCCGCAATTTGACCAAGATAAGTTTGAAAAACGGCACTTTGCACCACACCGTAACGGGCAAGCACGGCGCCGCAAAAGTGTTGATGCAGCCTGCTTCAGAAGGTACCGGGATTATTGCCGGTGGTGCTATGCGCGCGGTTTTCGAGGCGGTAGGTGTTCGTGATGTGTTGGCAAAATGTATCGGTTCGAGTAACCCATACAATGTGGTCCGTGCCACGTTGAACGGCCTGACTGCAATGAATTCGCCGTCGGTGATTGCGGCCAAGCGCGGTAAAAACATTGAAGAAATTTTGGGGTAAGTCATGACAAAAGCCAAAACTACTACCAAGACCATCAAGGTGACACAGATCAAAAGTCTGATCGGCACCAAACAATCGCATCGCGACACGATTCGCGGATTGGGTCTGCGGCGTATCAACCACACCGTGCAGCTGGAGGATACCCCCTGTGTGCGCGGCATGATCAACAAAGTGTTTTATATGGTTAAGTGCGAGGCATAACAAATGCAACTCAATAAAATTCAACCCGCATCAGGCGCCAAGCACAGCAAACGCCGCGTTGGTCGCGGTATCGGTTCGGGTCTGGGCAAGACATGTGGCCGTGGCCACAAGGGGCAGAAATCACGTGCCGGCGGATTTCACAAGGTCGGTTTTGAAGGTGGGCAAATGCCGTTGCAGCGGCGTTTGCCCAAGCGTGGCTTTGTTTCGCTGACGCGTAACGATACTGCGCAAGTCCGCTTGTCGGATCTGCAGAAGATGCCGGTCGATAATATCGATTTGCTGGCACTCAAGCAGGCTGGCGTCGTCCATGCAAATGCATTGTCCGTAAAAGTAATTCTGTGCGGTGAAATTTCCCGTGCAGTGAAGTTGCAGGGTTTGCTGGCAACCAAAGGTGCACGTACAGCGATTGAAGCCGCTGGCGGTAGCATCGCAGAGTAAGGCAACTAATGAGTACGGTTGCAAAAGGTGCGAGCAAAGGAAAATACGGCGATTTAAGCAGCCGTCTCTGGTTTTTGCTTGGAGCGCTGGTGGTATTCCGCATCGGCGCGCATATTCCGGTGCCCGGTATTGACCCGAAAGTATTGGCGGATTTGTTCAAGTCGCAATCGAACGGCATCTTGGGCATGTTCAATATGTTTTCAGGTGGCGCCTTGTCGCGCTTTACCATCTTTGCACTGGGGATAATGCCGTACATTTCTGCATCGATCATCATGCAGTTGGCCACGATGGCGGTGCCGCACCTTGAGCAATTGAAGAAGGAAGGCGAAGCAGGCCGCCGCAAAATTACCCAATATACCCGCTATGGAACCTTGTTTCTGGCGATGTTTCAGGCTTTTGGAATTTCGGTGGCTTTGCAAACGCAGCACGGGCTTGTACTAAATCCGGGCTCGATGTTCCAGTTGACTACGGTGATAACTTTGGTGACTGGAACAATGTTCCTGATGTGGTTGGGTGAGCAAATCACCGAGCGCGGTTTGGGTAACGGGATTTCCCTGATAATTTTTGCAGGTATCGCGGCAGGTTTGCCGCGTGCGATTGGCAGCACTCTGGAATTGGCTCGCACTGGAGCGTTTTCCATCCCTTTGGTATTGGTTTTGTTTTTTGGCGCAGTCGCGGTAACTGCATTGGTCGTCTTCGTTGAACGCGGTCAGCGAAAAATTTTGGTGAACTATGCCAAGCGCCAGGTAGGTAACAAGGTTTACGGTGGGCAAAGTTCGCACCTGCCGCTGAAACTGAATATGGCTGGTGTGATTCCGCCAATTTTTGCTTCCAGCATCATCCTGTTTCCGGCCACGATTGCCGGATGGTTCGGAAGCGGGACAGGAATGAGCTGGCTCAAGGATATCAGCGATAAGTTATCGCCTGGACAGCCGATTTATGTGTTGTTTTATGCCGGTGCGATCGTATTTTTCTGCTTTTTCTATACTGCGCTGGTGTTCAGCCCCAAGGAAACTGCGGAAAATCTGAAGAAGAGTGGAGCGTTTTTGCCCGGGATTCGTCCTGGTGAGCAAACTGCCAATTACGTTGAAAAGATAATGATGCGCCTGACCATGGTTGGTGCGGTGTACATCTCCCTGGTATGTTTGTTGCCGGAGTTTCTGGTGGTTAAATGGAATGTACCGTTTTATTTTGGCGGCACGTCACTGTTGATCATGGTGGTTGTAACGATGGACTTTATGACACAAGTGCAGTCCTATCTCATGACACACCAGTACGAAGGTTTGCTTAAGAAGGCAAACTTCAAAGGCGGGTTGACACGCTAATGTCCAAAGAAGATGTGATTCAGATGGCGGGCGAAGTAGAAGAGTCGCTCCCTAACGCAACATTTAGAATCAAGCTGGAAAATGGTCATGTAGTACTGGGTCATATTTCGGGAAAGATGCGTATGCACTACATACGTATCCTGCCCGGCGACAAAGTGACGGTCGAGTTGACGCCCTATGATTTAAGCAAAGCGCGCATAGTGTTCCGCGCCAAATAGTAAAGCAGGTAAGGAGAAGATAATGAGAGTTCAAGCATCTGTTAAGAAGATATGTCGTCACTGCAAGATCGTGATTCGTAAACGTGTGGTGCGAGTCATTTGTACCGAACCGCGCCATAAGCAACGCCAGGGCTGATTGAATCAGGCTGATTTGAGCTTGACGGCTTTGGGTGTTATAATTTTCGACTTTCAAAAGATAGGGTAGCTGCATGGCACGTATTGCAGGGGTCAATATCCCCAACCACCAACACGCTGTGATTGCTTTAAGGGCAATCTACGGCATAGGACGCACTCGCTCGCAAGTTATTTGCGCTGCAGCTGGTGTGAATGGCGCCACAAAAATGAAAGATCTGACCGACGCGGAAGTGGAAAAACTTCGCGAGCAGGTTGCAAAAGTCACGGTTGAAGGTGATTTGCGCCGTGAAACGACCATGAATATCAAGCGTCTGATGGACTTGGGTTGCTATCGTGGCGTGCGTCACCGTCGCGGTCTGCCATGTCGCGGTCAGCGCACTCGCACCAATGCCCGTACCCGCAAAGGTCCGCGCAAGGCGATTGCCGGTGCCAAAAAGTAAGTTTGCTATAACGCCTTAGAGGATCAGAGTATGGCCAAGCCAAGCACGAAAGTGCGCAAGAAAGTAAAGAAGAATGTAGCGGAAGGTATTGCGCACGTTCACGCGTCCTTTAATAACACCATCGTCACTATCACCGACCGTCAAGGAAACACTCTGGCATGGTCCACTAGTGGTGCGAACGGTTTTAAAGGTTCGCGTAAAAGCACACCCTTTGCTGCGCAGGTTGCAGCTGAAACAGTTGGCAAGTCCGCAGCTGAGTGCGGCGTAAAAAATATTGAAGTGCGCATCAAGGGACCCGGCCCAGGCCGTGAATCCGCAGTACGCGCATTGAACGCTGCTGGTTTTAAGATTACCAGCATTTCCGATATAACACCGGTGCCGCACAACGGCTGCCGTCCGCCTAAAAAGCGTCGTATATAATTTTGGGAGTCGATCTTGGCTAGAAATCTTGATGCAAAGTGCCGTCAGTGCCGCCGCGAAGGCGAAAAGCTGTTCCTGAAGGGCGAGAAATGTTTTACCGACAAATGCGGTGTTGAGCGCAGAGCCTACCCGCCCGGCCAGCACGGTCAAAAGAAAAACAACCGCTTGTCTGAGTACGGTGGCCAGTTGCGTGAAAAGCAAAAAGTACGCCGTATCTACGGTGTGCTGGAAAAACAATTCCGTCTGACATACAAGCAAGCGGACAATCAGCGCGGGATTACCGGCGAAAACCTTCTGCAGATACTTGAATCGCGTCTGGACAATGTTTCCTACCGCATGGGTTTCGGCGCTTCGCGCTCAGAGGCACGTCAGGTGGTGCGCCACAACGGCTTGCTTGTAAACGGCAAACGCGTGAACATTCCGTCCTATCAGGTGCGTCCCGGTGACGTGGTTGAAGTGGTCGAGAAATCCAAAGCTCAGCTGCGTATCAAATCAGCAATTGCTGCTGCCGAGCAGCGCGGCTTTCCGGAATGGATCGAAATGGACACCAAGGCCTTCAAGGGAACATATAAGGCCAAACCGCAACGTGCCGAACTGCCTGCAACCATCAACGAGCATCTCGTGGTTGAGTTGTATTCCAAGTAATCCCCGGGAGTAGCGTATGTCTAGTAATGAATTTTTGAAGCCCCGTATCATTGACGTGCAAAAGATTTCCGACACCCAGGCAAAAGTGGTGATGGAGCCTTTTGAGCGCGGTTATGGCCATACATTGGGCAATGCATTGCGTCGTATTCTGCTTTCATCAATGCAGGGTGCTGCTCCTACCGAAGTCAAAATGTCCGGCGTGTTGCATGAATATGCCACCATAGACGGTGTGCAGGAAGACGTCGTTGATATTCTGCTGAATCTGAAAGGTGTGGTTATGCGCTTGCATAACACAGCAGAAGTCGTGCTTACGCTGAAAAAAGAAGGACAAGGCGTGGTGACGGCTGCCGACATTGCGGGTAATGCAGATGTTGAAGTAGTTAATCCGGATCATGTAATCGCCCACCTTACAGCAGGCGGAAAACTGGATATGCAGATAAAGGTCGAGCAAGGCCGCGGTTATGTATCTGCGATATCCAGGCTGGCGCCAAACGAGACCCGTGCAGTCGGTCACATCGCGCTGGATGCATCATTCAGCCCGGTTAATCGTGTGAGCTATGCAGTTGAAAGTGCGCGCGTCGAACAACGCACCGATCTGGACAAGCTTGTGATGCATATCGAGACCAATGGAGCGATCGATCCCGAAGAAGCAATCCGTAATGCGGCGCGCATTCTGGTTGATCAATTTTCCGTGTTCGCTGCGCTGGAAGGCACCGAGCCGATAGTCGAGAAGATACAGGCTCCCAAAGTTGATCCTATCCTGTTGCGCCCGGTTGACGATCTGGAACTGACCCCGCGTTCTTCCAACTGCCTCAAGGCGCAGAGCATCCATTATATTGGCGACCTGATCCAGTACACCGAAAATGATTTGCTGCGCACCCCGAACCTGGGACGCAAATCGCTGAACGAAATTAAACAAGTCCTTGCCGAGCACAATTTGTCGCTGGGTATGAAGCTGGAAAACTGGCCTGTCGCTGCGGTTTAAGGCAGCACAACAATATAGAAGCAAGAAAGGCTAATCATGCGTCACCGTTTAGGTTTAAGAAAACTCAACCGTACCAGCAGTCACCGTCTGGCGATGTTTCGCAACATGACAGTGTCCCTGTTGCGTCATGAACTGATCAAGACGACCTTGCCCAAGGCCAAGGAACTTCGCCGTGTAGCAGAGCCTATCCTGACACTCGGCAAGACTCCGAGCCTGGCGAACCGTCGTCTGGCATTTGCCCGTTTGCGTGATCGCGAAATGGTCACCAAGCTGTTTGATGAACTTGGCCCGCGCTATGCAGCACGTAACGGCGGCTATCTGCGCATCCTCAAGTTCGGTTTCCGTAAAGGAGACAATGCTCCGATGGCACTGATCGAGCTGATGGATAGGCCGGCAGATGCAACAGCCGTTGATGCTGAATAATCAGACGTTCAAGATTTAATAAAAAAGCCGGTTTCGTCCGGCTTTTTTATTGGGCAATAAATAATTGCAGTTAATCTTCGACCTTGCCGCGCAAGGATTTCAGTTGTCCGCGCTGAGTTTTACTATCCAGGCGTTTCCTTTTTGAAGCCCTGCTAGGTCTGGTTGCGGTGCGTGTCTTGGGCATGACGGACGAGGCTGAGATCAATGCCTGCAATCGTGCAAGGGCATCCTCGCGATTCTTGTCCTGGCTGCGATAGCGCTGCGCCTTGATGATGATCACACAGTCGCCGGAAATGCGCCGGTCAGTCAGGTGCCTGAGTCTTTCCTTGTAAGTTTCCGGCAGTGATGATGCGTTGATATCAAAGCGCAGATGGATAGCGGATGAAACCTTATTGACATTCTGTCCACCTGCGCCTTGCGCACGAATTGCATGGAACTCGATCTCGGAATCATGAATGCTGATTTGTTCAGATATTCTCAACATAGTTTTGGTTCTGTGCTTATCTGCCGAGTATCTGCTTCAAATACGTTCCGGTCACGCTAAGCTTGTTCTGCGCGATTTGCTCCGGTGATCCTTCGGCAATAATTCGACCCCCGCCATCGCCGCCTTCGGGGCCAAGGTCAATAACCCAGTCGGCGGTTTTGATCACGTCGAGGTTGTGCTCGATCACCACCACGGTGTTGCCCTGATCTCGCAGTTTGTGTATCACTTTGAGCAGCAGGGCGATGTCGTGGAAGTGCAGCCCGGTGGTGGGTTCGTCGAGAATGTACAGGGTGCGCCCGGTGTCACGTTTGGATAGTTCCAGGGACAGCTTTATGCGCTGTGCTTCACCGCCCGACAGGGTGGTGGCGGATTGCCCCAGTGTGATGTAACCCAGGCCGACATCCAGCAGGGTTTGGAGTTTGCGCGCGATGATGGGCACCGGGGCGAAAAATTCATGGGCCTGTTCCACCGTCATCTGCAGAATCTGGTGTACGTTCTTCCCCTTGTATTGAATCTCCAGTGTCTCTCTATTGTAGCGTTGGCTATGGCACACATCGCACGGAACATAGACATCAGGCAAAAAATGCATTTCGACCTTGATCATGCCGTCGCCCTGGCACGACTCACAGCGCCCACCTTTTACGTTAAACGAGAACCGTCCCGGCCCATAACCGCGTTCGCGGGCTGAAGGAACGCCAGCAAACAACTCGCGGATCGGAGTAAACAGTCCGGTATAGGTCGCAGGATTGGAACGCGGAGTGCGTCCAATCGGGCTCTGGTCTACGTTGATCACTTTGTCGAAAAACTCCAGGCCGCTGATCGAGGCATAGGGTGCGGGCTCTGTATTGCTGCCATACAGATGCTGTGCGACGGCGGGATACAGCGTGTCGTTGATCAGTGTGGATTTTCCAGAGCCTGATACGCCGGTTACGCACACCATCAGGCCGACCGGAAGATTCAGGGTCACGTCTTTCAAATTGTTGCCGGAAGCGGACACGATCTGCATCATGCGTTCAGGGTCGGGCTTGAGGATTATTTTCGGCATCGCGATGCTGCGCCGCCCGGTCAGATAATCGCCAGTGAGCGAATTCTTGTTTTCGCAGATTTCCTTGGGTGTGCCTTGTGCAACAATCTGGCCCCCGTGTTCGCCTGCTCCCGGCCCCATGTCAACCACATGATCGGCGGCCAGGATCGCCTCTTCATCGTGTTCCACCACGATCACGCTGTTGCCCATATCGCGCAGCTTCTTCAATGTGGTCAACAGACGGTCGTTGTCGCGCTGATGCAGGCCGATGGATGGCTCGTCCAGTACATACATCACCCCGGTCAGACCAGAACCTATCTGCGAAGCCAGCCGGATACGCTGCGCCTCGCCGCCCGACAGGGTCTCGGCGGAGCGCTCCAGCGACAGATATTCCAGCCCGACGTTGTTCAGAAAGGTCAGGCGGCTGGCGATCTCATGCACGATTTTTTCCGCGATTGCCTGCTTCTGGCCTTGCAGTGTCAGTTCCTGGAAAAAAGTCAGTGCCTGCTTCAAAGGCAGCGCGCTGATCTCGTACAGGTTCTTGTCCGCGACGCGCACATGACGCGCTTCCAAGCGCAGCCGTGTGCCATTGCATTCCGGGCAAACGCAGCCGTTAAGGTATTTTGAGAGTTCCTCGCGCACGGTGGGGGAATCTGTCTCGTTATAGCGCCTTTCCAGATTTCTGACGACACCCTCGAAGGCATGTTCGCGCAGCACCGGTTTGCCGCGTTCGTTCAGGTATTGAAAAGCGATCTCGGTCTTGCCGCTGCCATACAGGATCACCTGCTGAATCTTCTCCGGCAGGCTCTCGTAGGATTGCTCGATATCAAAGTTGTAATGCTTGGCCAGTCCGGCGAGCAACTGATGGTAGAACTGGTTACGCCTGTCCCAACCCTTGATCGCGCCCGAGCTCAAACTGAGTGACGGGAAAGCAACGATGCGCTTGGGATCGAAGAAGCTGATGTTGCCGAGGCCATCGCATTTTGGACATGCACCCATCGGATTGTTGAAAGAAAACAAACGCGGTTCCAGTTCCGGCAGCGAATAGTTGCAGATCTGGCAGGCGAATTTGGCCGAGAACATGTGCTCTCTTCCGCTGTCCATCTCCACCGCAACAGCGCGGCCTTCGGCATGGCGCAACGCAGTCTCGAACGATTCGGCCAGTCGTTGTTTGGCTTCTACATTGACCTTGAGGCGGTCCACCACGATCTCGACAGTGTGTTTTTTGGTTTTCTGCAAAGCCGGCAACGCGTCGATCTCATGCACCTTGCCGTTGATGCGCAATCGAGTGAAACCCTGTGCACGCAATTCATCGAACAGATCAAGCTGCTCGCCCTTGCGTTCCACCACCAGCGGCGACAGGATCATGATGCGCGTATCCTGTGGCAGTTCCAGCACATGATCCACCATTTGTCCGACGCTCTGTGCCTGCAGTACCAGATCGTGCTGCGGACAATAGGGATCGCCGGCGCGCGCGAATAACAGACGCAGGTAATCGTGGATCTCGGTAACAGTCCCGACCGTGGAACGCGGGTTATGCGAAGTGGCTTTCTGCTCTATCGCGATCGCCGGCGACAAGCCCTCAATCAAATCTACATCCGGCTTTTCCATCAATTGCAAGAATTGCCGCGCATAAGCGGAAAGCGACTCGACGTAACGACGCTGCCCCTCGGCATACAGGGTGTCAAATGCGAGTGAGGACTTACCTGAGCCAGACAAACCGGTGATAACCACCAGTTTGTGGCGGGGCAGATCAAGGCTGATGTTCTTTAAATTGTGGGTGCGGGCACCGCGTATAAGTATCTGTTCCATGCCATCCATCTTGATTTGGGCGACCTGATAGTTTACGCCCTTTTGCATGCTTTCCCAACACGGAGCGCTGGCTACAGTGATACATCGAAAGTTTGCCCGATCCGAGTGAGTTGCAAACTGTTGATGCTGTTCCAGACCGGATGGTTAATCAAGTAGGGTCAGCAGTTGTTTGACCACGGCTTTTGTACGCGCGGGCGTCGGCTTGGTCCCGCCGAGAACGCGCAGTCCCCAGATACTGGTCATGAGGAATGCAGCCAGCGCCTTTGGGTCCTTGTCGGGCATCAGCTCACCGTTGGCCTGGGCAGTCTTAAGCGCATGCAGGAACAGCGCCTCGATATCGGCAAGATGCCGATTGACCCGTTTTTGCACCATTTCATTCTGGCGGGAAATTTCCAGCACGGTGTTTACCAGCAAGCAGCTGCGACCCGCACACTCTCCCGCAGCCTCATTGCCCATGTTCAGAAAAAAGTTGCGTATGCCCTGCAATGGCGTGTCCGCACCGGCCAATGCGCGCTTGATCCTGGCAACACTCTGTTGCGCATAATGATCAAGCGCAGCCAGAAACAAGCCTTCTTTGGAATCGAAAGCAGCATAAATGCTGCCGGGCTTTAGTGATGTGGCATCGACCAGGCTGGCCATGCTGGTTGCGTTATAGCCCTGATCCCAGAATACCTGCATGGCTTTTTCTAGGACATCATCTCGTTCGAATTGAGCGGGTCTTGCCATGTCGTCATCCCCAAAATATATGTCAATATTACCATTGTTGAGCTATCGTTCAACATCATGTTGACCGTGGAATTGAATTGACCGACAATAATTGAGCAATCGTTCAACTATTGAAAGAAATAATATTCATGAACATGCTGGTAAACGAAATTGCTGCCTACAAGGCAGCTGCAAAAGAAAAGGTCCCGGACCAAATTCGCGCAATCATGACCCAATGCACCAGTGAAATAAAAGAATCGGGCATCGAGGGCCGTGCATTGAAAACCGGCGACAGAATGCCGGATTTCGAACTGCCGAATCAGCGCAATGAATTGCGCCGTCTGTCAGACTATTTGGCGGTATCGCCGGTGGTATTGAATATCTATCGGGGTGGCTGGTGTCCATACTGCAATATGGAAATGAAAGCTCTGCAGGGTGTATTGAAAGAGATCGAGAGCCACGGAGCCAGGTTGGTTGGGTTGACGCCGGAGATACCGGATCAGGCAATGAGCACAGCCGAGCGTGCCGGCATATCCATCGACATACTCAGCGATACCGGCAACCGGGTGGCGGAACAGATGGGCTTGGTCTTCCAGCTCCCGCAGGCGCTGCGCCCGATCTACGAAAAGTTTGGCATCGACATTCCCGCTTTCAATGGCGACGAGAGTTTCAGGTTGCCCGTGCCTGCGACCTACATCATCGCCCAGGATGGCGTGATTACTTACGATTTCGTTAATGCCGACTACACCATGAGATTGGAGCCTGCCGAAATCGTTGCGCTATTGGCCAGGCGCACGGTTTGAACTTGCGGCTATGCAACTGAACTTTATTGGTTCCGGATGAACCAATTGGTCGACAGTTTTCCGGACCGCATCAACACCGAATCTCAGACATACACATATACCAACAAGGAGAACAATTTGTACACCCTGAATCAGCCCCTCCAAGTCGGCGAACTGAATCTGCCCAATCGCATTGTGATGGCCCCCCTTACCCGATGCCGCGCCAGTCCAGGGCGCATACCCAATGAGTTGATGGCCAAGTACTACGCCCAGCGGGCCAGCGCAGGGCTGATTCTGAGCGAGGCAACGTCGGTTTCCCCCCAGGGAGTGGGTTACCCGGACACGCCGGGAATCTGGTCGGATGAGCAGGTTCAGGGCTGGAAGCTGGTAACCAATGCGGTGCATGCCGCCGGTGGACTCATATTTTTGCAGCTCTGGCATGTGGGCCGGGTTTCCCATCCCGACCACCTCGGCGGTGAACTGCCTGTCGCGCCGAGCGCCATTGCTCCCCGGGGTCATGTCAGCCTGTTGCGGCCAAAGCGGGAATACGTGATCCCCCGCGCTTTGGAAACGGATGAAATTCCAGTTATCGTCGGGGCCTATCGCAAGGGTGCCGAGAACGCCAAGCTTGCCGGATTCGACGGCGTTGAAATTCATGGAGCCAATGGGTATTTGCTGGACCAGTTTCTGCAGGACAGTACCAACAAGCGCAACGATGCTTACGGCGGTGCCATAGAAAATCGTGCCCGTCTGTTGCTGGAAGTCACCGATGCCGCAATTTCGGTGTGGGGCACCGGCCGGGTAGGGGTGCATCTGGCACCCAGGGGTGATGCCCATACCATGGGTGATTCGAATCCCCTAGCCACTTTTGGATATGTAGCGGAACAATTGGGCAAAAGAGGCATTGCCTTTATTTTTACAAGAGAGTCACTGGGGGAATACCGCATCAGCCCGGAACTGAAAAAACGCTTTGGCGGTGTGCTTATCGCAAACGAAGGGTTCAACCGCGAGACTGCGCAGCAGGTGCTCGTTGCTGGCGAGGCGGACGCGGTATCCTTCGGCAAGGACTTTATTTCCAATCCAGATCTGCCGCGCCGTTTGCAACTGAATGCCGGCCTGAATCCGTTTCATACCGAAACTTTTTATGGATATGGTTCGCAAAATTGCGCGGTAGGCTATACCGACTATCCGTATCTGGAAGAGGAATTTGCATAGTCCAAGGTTTAATCGCGAACCTTGTGAAAAATTATTAACGCAACAATCCTGATTTTCAGTGAGGCGTTGCATAAGCATAGGGAGAACTTGCATGTCGGAACAGTATTCGCGCGTTGCAATCATAACCGGCGCAACTTCCGGTATCGGGGAGGCAACAGCGAGAAAATTTGTAGCGAACGGCTATGCAGTGGTGGGGAATGGCCGGAATGCAGAAAAGCTGCGCGTACTTGAACAGGAGATGGGGCCTGCATTTGTCGGTATAGCAGGCGATGCATCTGACGGAGTATTGCTGGAGCGGCTGTTTGATGCCGCAAACAAGCGCTTCAAAAAAGAAGCCGACATCATCGTGGTCAATGCAGGCCGTGGTTTGGGCGGATCGGTCAAAGATGCCGATTTGTCCCAGTTTGAGGACATGCTGAAACTTAACGTGACGGGCGCGTTGGTGTTGCTGCAAAAAACTGCGAAAAAAATGGCCGATGAACAGCCGTCGAGCTACCCCAATCAGGCTAGGGACATCGTGATTATCGGCTCGGTCGTGGGCAGACACATATCGCCATTCAGCGCGGTTTATGGCGCCACCAAGTTTGCCGTCCATGCGCTGGCCGAAGGACTGCGCCGCGAACTGGGCCCTAAAGGGATACGCGTGTCGCTGGTTGAACCGGGCATCGTAATCAGCGGATTTCAGGAGGGTGCCGGATACGGCGATAATATGGTGAAGAGCTTCGACGAAAAATTTGGCCCGTTGCTGCACGGGGATGATGTGGCGAACGCCATTCTCTACATCGTTGCACAACCGCCCCATGTGCATATCAGCGACATCATGGTTAGGCCCACGCGGCAGGATTATCCCTGAGCGAACCGGGACGGGCGGTGAATTTCATGACATGTTTATCCGATTCAGACTTGATAGATGGAGGACAGAATGCAACATCGTGAACTGGGCCGTTCCGGCCTGAAAGTTTCAGCCCTGGGACTCGGCTGCATGGGTATGTCGGAATTCTACGGCGGCCAGAACGAGGCGGGTGCGGTTGCCACGATCCACCGCGCCATGGAACTCGGGGTGAATTTTCTGGATACTGCCGACATGTACGGCGTCGGGCGCAACGAGGAGCTGGTCGGCCGGGCCATCCGGGGCAAGCGCGACCGGGTCATCATCGCGACAAAATTTGGCAACATGCGTGGCAAGGAAGGCCAGTTTCTCGGCGTTAATGGCCGGCCCGACTATGTGCGCGAATGCTGCGAGGCCAGTCTGAAGCGTCTCGGCATCGAGGTAATCGACCTCTACTACCAGCATCGCGTCGATCCGAATACACCGATCGAGGATACGGTCGGCGCCATGGCCGAACTGGTGCAGCAAGGCAAGGTGCGCTATCTGGGTTTGTCAGAGGCCGCTGCGCAGACGATACGGCGGGCTCATGCCGTGCATCCGATTGCCGCACTGCAAACCGAGTATTCGCTGTGGAGTCGCGAACCGGAAGGGGAGCTCCTGGCCACGGTGCGCGAACTCGGCATCGGGTTCGTGCCCTATAGTCCATTGGGCAGGGGTTTCCTGACCGGGAAAATCAAACGCATCGAGGACCTTGAAGCGGATGATTACCGCCGCAATTCACCGCGCTTCCAGGGAGAGAATTTCCAGAAGAATCTGGATATGGTACGGGAAATCGAAGCAATGGCGAAGGTCAAACAGTGCACGGCGGCGCAACTGGCGCTGGCATGGGTACTGGCACAGGGCGATGACATCGTTCCCATTCCCGGCACCAAGCGGCCAAAACTGCTGGAAGAAAATATCGGTGCGCTGGCAATCAAGCTCGGCAAAGCGGACTTTGAGCGTCTCAATCAAATCCTGCCGCCGGGGGCGGCCGCAGGCACGCGCTATGCGGCCCCGCAAATGCAGGCACTTAACCGCTAGACGCAACGGGAAATTTACTTTTCGGCCCGTATGCCGGCGGAAAATAATGGCAGTTAGTTTATCAACCAATGGGAGCGAGCAATGCAAATTGAAATCTGGTCGGACGTGATCTGCCCGTGGTGCTATATCGGCAAGCGGCATTTCGAAAAGGCGCTTGAACAGTTCGGGCAGCACCGGGACATAAACGTGATATGGCGCAGCTTTGAACTCGACCAGAATGCACCGCGGCAATACCCGGGAACACCAGTGGAGAGGCTTGCGAACAAATACGGCGTCAGTCTGCAAGAAGCGGCGGCAATGAATGCCCGTGTGACAGCGGTCGCGAAGGAGGCGGGGCTTGAGTATCATTTGGCCAATGCACGCCCGGGAAACAGTTTTGACGCACACCGCCTGCTGCATTTTGCAAAGTCGAAAAATCTGGGCGACCGCGCCACCGAGTCGATTATGCAGGCTTACTTTTCCGAATCGCTGCCGGTGGGGGACCGTGCTGCGCTGGCGTGCCTTGCGCCCAAGTTTGGCATTGCTGAAGCAGAGGCGGCGAAAATGCTCGAAAGTGATGATTACTCCGGGGCGGTACGTGCCGATGAATTGCGTGCAGTTGAATTTGGCGTTACCGGTGTGCCGTTTTTTGTTTTCGATGAAAGGTCCGGCATATCTGGTGCACAACCGGTTGAGGTGTTACTTGAAGCGCTGCAACAATCAAATCTCTGAGCATTGGGTAGCCCGTATGTTTACCGACAGGCTGCAGCGAACAAAATATTTCCTTGTGACTGCCTGAGGAGATCGCCAATGTACGAAGAAATTCTGAAATTCTGGTTCGATGAAATCGATCCATCCCAATGGTGGGCGAAAGATGATCATTTTGACCGGTTGCTTGCGGAGAAATTTTCAGCAGTTCATGCCCGCGCAACCCGTTGCGAGTTGTTTGAATGGCGAGTCAATGCCAAAGGCAGGCTGGCTGAAATCATCGTTCTGGATCAGTTTTCGAGAAATATGTTCAGGGACTTGCCGTCGGCTTTTGTTAACGATCCGCTCGCGCTGGCATTATCACAGGAAGCGATTTCAGCAGGGATGGAAAATCAGCTCACGGCGAAGGAACGGAACTTCCTCTATATGCCTTTTACGCACAACGAATCGCTGCAGATACATGAGGTCGCTATCGGGCTGTTCAAAAAAATGGAATTAATAGCAATCTGGATTTTGAGGTTAAGCACAAACATATCATCGAGCGGTTTGGCCGGTACCCCCATCGAAATAGCATCTTGGGAAGGGAGTCAACCGTTGAAGAGGTCGAGTTTCTGAAAACGCCGGGTTCCGGATTTTAAGGTTGGCAGAATGAATCACCTTCCATTTCAACCCGATACACGACCATCCGTTTTGCTCCTGCGTGTGCACCAGATGCCCAGAACAATTTTCACATGCCATGAATGCCGGCCCATACACAACTTGGGTGGGCAGCGGCATTTCCGGTATAGAATTGGCGCGATGAATTTCATTTGCAACAGAATCAAGGTGCGGGAGCGGATGTGGATATGACATTCGCAGGTATCGGGCTTTACGTTTTTATTGCGTTGTTTTTCGCCATACACGTTGTCCGGTCGGGGCAGCCGATGTACTGGTTGATCATTTTGTTCATATTTCCCCTGCTTGGAAGCGCCGTTTATTTCTTTGCCGTTTATTTGCCGGGCTTTCGCCTCAATCACCGTGCCAGAAGCGTTGTAGCCGCGGCAGCCAAGGCGCTCGATCCCCAACGCGAAATCCGTGAAGCCAAGGCCGCTTTCGATGAATTGCCGACCGCACAGAACCAGGTACGTCTGGCCGAAGCACAGCTTGAACTTGGCATGTCTGATGCGGCAGCGGAGAACTACGAGGCCTGCCTCAAAGGCCCATTCCTGAGCTCTCTGGAGATCAGGTTCGGCGCCGCTCGTGCTTTTGTGGAGTGCAAGCGATACCAGGAAGCGCTCGAACATCTTGAGGCGATCCAGAATATAGACCAGATTTTCCGGCGAGAAGCGATTTCACTTTTGCTCGCCCGCGCATATGCCGGGGTGGGCAGAGCCGACGAAGCTCGCGCCAAATTCGAGTCGATTCTGGCCCGCTACGGAACTTTCGAAGCGCGTGCCGAATATGCCATCTGGGCGCTGACTATCGGGGACACTGCTACAGCGGCAAGACTTCAGGCCGATATCGACCGCATTACAAAGCGCTGGAGCCCGCAGGCGAGGGAGTTGAATGCGGCGTCTATGCGTCGGCTGAATGCCGCACGCGAGCTGTCAGGCAAACACCCTTGAATCCCGTCTTCCTCAACAACTTCTGCCGGTCATCATGTTATTCGTGAAAATATATTTCATACTGGGTTTGGCGATGTTTCTGGTCGCACTTTGGGATTACAAATATCTGCATAGGACGGCGGACCGACTGGTCAAAAAAACGGGTGACAAAACCGGCTTTGCACTTGTTGTACTGTCGGTACGTAACTTGATGGTGATGACTTCGTTTGCATTTTTTCTCTGGCCAGTGGTTGTGGTATTCGAGCTATCGGGACCGGGGAGAAGGTGAGTATGGCCGTTTGTGTTGTTGCAGCCGAACTATGGACGTTCTGCAGTTCAGCCCGGAATCACGGGAAACATCTGCTCCGAATGCTTTGGAATTTCAACTGTCCGCTTTTTGACCCCGTGTGCAATATTTTCTTTCGTGATTCGTCTTCACCCGTATGGATACCACGTTAAGCCTTAAAGCGATGACGGCCGAACATGACAAGCGCATCACGGATACCGTGTTGCGCGAGCGCGGCCGGCTCGGGAATTTCATCCGCGGGCGTGTACCCGACGCAAGTGAGGCGGAAGACATTCTGCAGGATGTGTTATACGAGTTCGTGGAGGCATACCGCTTGCCTGAACCCATCGAGCAGGTCGGGGCATGGCTATTTCGCGTGGCGCGCAATCGTATCATCGACCGCTTCCGCAAGAAGCGGGAGGAACAATTGCCCGAATTGTCGGGCGAAGACGATGAGGGAAACTGGCTGGAAGAGATGCTGCCATCTGCGGATGCCGGGCCTGAAGCGGCCTATGCGCGTGGCGTGTTGCTGAATGAGTTGGCTGCCGCTCTGGATGAATTGCCCAAGGAGCAGCGCGCGGTGTTTATTGCCCACGAACTGGATGGGCTCAGCTTCAAGGAGCTGGCGGAGGAAAGCGGCGTGGGCGTTAATACCCTGCTGGCGCGCAAGCGCTATGCGGTGCTGCATCTGCGCGCGCGACTGGGTCTGGTTTATGAACAGGCGGGCGTGGTGATTTAAAATCTCGATGCATCGGCCATTCGGTAATGTCACGTATAATCCGCGGTGTTAATCCCTGGAGCATATATATAAATGACGGCCTTGTTGTTCGGCTTTGGTGCCACGCTGTTCACGGCGATGGGCGGGATGTTTGCCCTGAAGCATACCGATCGCCTGCACCTGATTTTGAGTTTCAGTGCGGGCGCCGTAATCGGCGTTGCGTTTTTCGATCTGATGCCCGAGGCATTCGAGCAGGCGGGCACTTATCACGGGATATCCGAGATTGCTGCATTTATCGCGCTTGGATTTACCTTCTACATGGTGCTTAACCGTTGGCTGCTGCTCAGTCCCGCTCACGACGAGGGCTGTAAAAACCCCTGGCACCGTGGCCAGTTTGGCGCCGGCACGCTTTCGGTCCACAGCTTCATGGACGGTGCAGCGATCGGGATAGGGTTCCAGTCCTCAGCAGGTCTAGGCATTGCCATTGCGTTTGCCGTATTGATCCACGATTTTTCCGACGGCATCAATACAGTCGGCATGATATTGAAGAACAATGGTCCTCGCAGGCTGGCCTGGAAATGGCTTGGTGTCGATGCGATTGCACCGGTGGCCGGTGTTTTGTCGACGAGTATCTTCATCATGCCGCCGGATTATATTGCCCCGGCGCTGGCGATATTTTGCGGTTTCTTCCTTTATATAGGCGCAAGCGACATGCTGCCTGAAACGCACCATGCGCATCCCAGATTTCTTTCGGTTCTGGCCACGATAGGCGGGCTGCTCACCCTGTTTCTGGCAGGTCATCTGGCGCGCGGCTAAGCCGTTTGGGATCACTACGCCGGCAATGAAGCACCACCCCTCGTTTCAGTGAGGGTCTGTTTGCCATTCACGTGCAACACTGCACGAAACCGGTTTTTTCTTGACTGCCCATACAATATTCATGCTCGTGTTTCGTCTTCACAAGTATGGGCGGGATGCCCGCTTGCTAGTGGTTGATAATGATATGCGCTTATCCGTATATTTTTGGAACAACCGCGCCCCATGACGAATTGAATCGGTAAAGGAGAAATGAGATGGGCATGAGCTGCTGTAGATCGAAATGCTGGAAGACCGGGTTGCTGGTAGTTATTGGTATCGCGGCATTGGGCTGGGTGGTGATGTCACTGTGGAATTGGCTTGCCCCGGCGTTGTTCGCCGGTGCGCACGGGATCAATTACCTGCAAGCCTTGGGGCTGCTGGTATTGAGCAAGATTTTGTTCGGCGGATTCCGCGGGCACGGCTGTCATGGGCGCTGGCATCGTCACAGGCAACTCGAGCAGATGACGCCAGAGGAGCGCGAGAAATTTCAGGCCGGTATGCGTGGCTGTTGCAGCAAAAGCAAACCGGGCGCCACAGACAAGGCAGGAGAGTGACGGGCACGGAGTGCTGCATTAATCACGGCGCAGTGAATATTGTGGCCGGGCTTTAGCCTTGATGATGTTGTTTGGGATGTCCGTTTTGGCGAGCGGAATGCGCCGCCAAGCTGGCGGAAAAGCGGGTCTTTTCCACAATTTTAATAGGTTAATAATGTACTTGTTGATTTGAGCGCGGCTGCTATAGAATCGCGCGTTCCGATTGCAACAGAAACATTGCGGCTCCGACGGCGTTTTAAGATTTGTAATGATTGCATTGCTGAAAAGTTGATAACTAACTGTGAATAAGCCGATTAAAAAACTTGCCGTTGTATCGACCATCGCTGTGCTGATGTCCGGTTGTGCCGTGGGTCCCGATTTTCAAAAACCGGCCCCCCCTGCCGTGAAAGCCTATACTGCTGAACCGCTATCCGTTCATTCCTCCTCGGCGGATGCCGCAGCCAAATTGCAGCAGTTCGACCCGGGCCGGGATATTCCCGCCCAGTGGTGGGAACTGTTCCATTCGCCTGCGCTTAACCGCTTGGTCGAGCGTGCGCTCAAGGCCAACCCGAATCTCCAGGCGGCACAGGCGACTTTGCGCCAGGCTCAGGAAAATGTCTATGCAGCGGAAGGCGCACTGTATCCCTCCGTGGATGCCAACGGTTCGGTCGTCCGGCAACAAACCGGCGGTGCCCAGAATAACCAGCGTTTCCCGGGTTCATTGTTTACACTTTATAACGCATCGGTGAGTGTTTCTTACGGCATAGACCTGTTCGGTGTTGCCCGCAGGGGCTTGGAATCGGTGGAGGCGCAACAGGAGTTCGAGCGATTCCAGCTTGAGGGCGCCTATCTGACCCTGACCGCAAATGTGGTTACCACCGCAGTGCAGGAAGCTTCGCTGCGCGCGCAGATCGCGGCAACCAGCGAGATCATCGATGCCGAAGCCCAGCAGCTTGATATGTTGCAGAAGCAATTCAGCGTGGGCGGTGTTTCGCAGTCCAGCGTGCTGGCGCAGCAAACCGCGCTGGCGCAAACCCGCGCCAGCTTGCCGCAGCTGGAAAAGCAACTGGCCCAGATTCGCAATCAACTGTCCGCGCTTGCCGGCTATTTCCCAAGCGAAAACGGGGTGGCGTCGTTCGATCTTGACATGCTGCAGCTTCCGCAGGAATTGCCGGTAAGCCTGCCTTCCAAACTGGTCGAGCAGCGTCCCGATATCCGTGCCGCGGAATCCCGGCTGCATGCTGCCAGCGCCCAGATCGGTGTCGCCACCGCCAACATGTTCCCGCAACTCACCCTTAGTGCCGGAGCCGGTTCGGTTGCCAACAGGGCCGGCGACCTGTTTTCGGCAGGAAGCGGGATATGGAGCGTCGGCGCCGGGCTGTTGCAGCCGATTTTCCGCGGCGGCACGCTGCTGCACCAGAAACGTGCGTCGGTCGCCGCCTACGATGCGGCTGCTGCGCAATACCGCGGTGTCGTGTTGTCGGCGTTCCAGGACGTGGCGAACGTGCTGGACGCATTGCAGTCCGACAACCGCATCTTTGCAGCTCAGTCGGCGGCCGCGCAATCTGCAGCCGACAGTCTTGACATCACGCGCAAACAATACCAGATCGGCGCAGCCAGCTATCTGGCGCTGCTCAATGCCCAGCAGGCGTACCAGCAGACGCGGATCGCGCTGGCTCAGGCACGGGCCGGTCGTTATGCGGATACTGCCGCCCTGTTCCAGTCGTTGGGCGGAGGGTGGTGGAATCGCGACGATGTGCCGGGGCAGACTGGGCACCAAACAACAGGGGTAGACAAACAATGAATTCCAAGACAAACCAGCAGCAGTTAAAACGGAGACAGCGACAATGACAAAACGAATGGTGATCATGCTCGTTTTGGCCGGGGTGATATTCGGCGGCATTTTCGGCTTTCAGGCGTTCAAGGGGCGCATGATGAAAAAATTCATGTCATCCATGGGCGATGTGCCGCAAACGGTTTCAACCGTCAAGGCAGACTATCAGGAATGGTTGCCGAAGCTCGAAGCGGTGGGCAGCCTGCGTGCGATAAATGGCGTGGAAGTCAGCCCGGAGGTGACCGGTATCGTATCCGCCATCAACTTCAAGCAGGGTGAAGACGTCAAGAAAGGAAAGCTGCTGGTGGAACTGGTTGCCGATAGCGACATTGCCAGGCTGCACGCGCTCCAGGCAGCTTCCGCCCTGGCCAAGTCCACCTACAATCGAGACAAGCAGCAATTCGAATTCAAGGCGATCAGCCAGCAGGTGCTGGACATTGACAAGGCGAATCTGATGCAGGCTGATGCCGCCGTGGCTGAACAACAGGCAATGGTAAACAAGAAATTCATCCATGCGTTGTTTTCGGGCCGTGCCGGTATCCGCCAGGTGAGCGTGGGCCAATACCTGAATGCCGGCACGCCGGTGGTATCGCTGCAGTCGCTTGATCCGATCTTCCTGGATTTTTCGGTACCGCAACAAAACATCAGCATGATCCACCATGGACAGAAGGTGACTGCCACCTCTGATGCTTATCCGGGGGAACAATTTACCGGGAGAATCGTTGTGATCAACCCGGAAGTTGACACGACCACACTGAACGTCAAGGTTCGGGCAGAACTGAAAAATCCGCAGCACCGGCTATTGCCCGGCATGTACGCAACGGTGGACATCTCAACCGGCACGCCGCAGCGCTATATCACGCTTCCGCAAACCGCGGTCACCTATAACCCGTATGGGAATATCGTGTTTCTGACCGAACAGCATGGCACGGATGCCAAGGGCAAGCCGAAACTGATCGTCAAGCAGGTCTTTGTGACGACCGGCGATACGCGCGGTGACCAGGTGGCTGTGCTCAAGGGAATCAAGGCGGGAGATGTTGTGGTGTCCGCAGGACAGGTCAAACTGCACAACGGATCATCCATTACCATCAACAACGATATCGAACCGAGCAACGAGCCTGATCCGCAGCCCAAGGATGAATAACACGAGACAGCCGCAATGAAATTTACCGATCTTTTCATCCGGCGGCCGGTACTGGCCATCGTCATCAGCCTGGTCCTGCTGGTGTTGGGGCTGCGCTCGTTCGGCGTCCTGCCGGTGCTGCAGTTTCCGCGCACGCAAAATGCGGTGATCACCGTGAGCACCACCTATGCGGGTGCCGATCCGGCGCTGGTAGCCGGTTTCATCACCACGCCGCTGGAAAATGCGATCGCCCAGGTCAACGGCATCGACTACATGTCCTCGACCAGCACCAACAGCAGCAGCCTGATCACGGTAACGCTGAAGCTGAATTACGATTCGGACAAGGCACTGACCGAGATGAATGCGCAGATCAGTTCGGTGCTCAACCAGTTGCCTCCGCAGACGCAGAAGCCGGTCATGACCATCAGTATCGGCCAGACCCTTGACGCGATGTATATCGGTTTTTCCAGCAAGGTGTTGCCGTCCAATTACATCACCGATTATTTGTTGCGTGTAGTGCAGCCCCGGTTGCAGGCGGTGGAAGGGGTGCAGACAGCGGAATTGATCGGTGCGAAGAATTTCGCGCTGCGTGCATGGCTGGATCCGAAGAAGTTGGCCGCCTACGGATTGACTGCGTCTGATGTCAGTACCGCGCTGGCACAAAACGATTTTCTGTCCGGTGTGGGCAACACCAAGGGACTGATGGTGCAGGTCAATCTTGATGCGTCCACGAACCTGCATTCCGAGGAGGAATTCCGCAACTTGGTGATCAAGCAGTCGAACAATGCCATGGTGCGGTTGAAGGATGTCGCCAATGTCACGCTGGGTGCGGAGAACTATGACTCCGAAGTCGCGTTCGACGGCAACAGTGCGGTGTATATCGGCATTCAGGTGGCGCCTGCCGCCAATCTGCTCGATGTGGTCAAAAGGGTCAACCAGCTGATGCCCGAGCTTCAGGCGCAGCTGCCGCAGGGCATAAGCGGCAAGGTCATCTACGATTCCACAAAATTCGTGAACAGCTCGATCCACGAGGTGATCAAGACACTGTCCGAATCCCTGCTGGTGATCATTCTCGTGGTGTTCATTTTCCTCGGATCGCCGCGTTCGGTGCTGATTCCGGTAGTCGCGATCCCGCTGTCGCTGATCGGCACATTTACCATCATGCTGGCGCTGGGCTTCTCGATCAATCTGCTGACACTGCTTGCCTTCGTGCTTGCCATCGGACTGGTGGTGGACGATACCATCATCGTGGTGGAGAACGTCAACCGCCACATCGAGGAAGGGGTCGCGCCGATGCGGGCGGCGATTCTTGCGGCGCGCGAGTTGGCCGGCCCGATCATCGCGATGACCATCGTGCTGATTTCGGTGTATGTGCCGATCGGATTTCAGGGGGGGCTGACCGGCGCGTTGTTCACCGAATTCGCCTTTACCCTGGTTGGCACCGTGACTGTTTCCGCCGTCATCGCGTTGACACTTTCACCGATGATGTGCTCGCGCCTGCTCAGGCCGCATCTTGCGCAGGATACCAGCCTGGAATCCCGCGTTGTGCATTTCATCGACGCCAGCTTTGACAAGGTGCGCCGCCTCTATGCGCGCACGCTGCACGGTTCACTCGACTACCTGCCGGTGACAGCGGTGTTTGCCCTGATCGTGCTGGGCAGCATCTATTTTCTGTATGGCAGCGCCAAGAGCGAACTGGCACCCCAGGAAGATCAGGGCGTTATCATCGCCTCACTGACCGCAGCGCCTGACTCGACCTTGCAGCAGCGCGAGCCCTATGCGAAGCAGAATTACAAAATCTATGCCGGGCACCCCGAGACCGCACACGTTTTTCAAATCGACATGCCCGGCAGAATGATTTCCGGCATGGTGTTGAAACCGTGGGATGAACGCAGCAAGACGACGAATCAACTGCAACCGGTGGTGCAGCAGCAGTTGAGCCAGATCGCGGGTGCGCAGGCAGTGGCATTCCAACCCCCTTCGCTGCCGGGCAGCCGCGGCCTGCCGATACAGTTCGTTATCGGCACCACCGAACCCTTCGACCGCTTGAATGACGTAACGCAGGAATTTTTGCAGAAGGCGCAGAAGAGCGGCATGTTCATGTTCATCAATACGGATCTGCGCATCGACCTGCCGCAATCCACCGTGGTCATAGACCGCAACAAGGCTGCCCTGCTCGGCCTGTCCATGCAGGACATCGGCAACTCGCTCGCATCCATGCTGGGTGGAGGCTATGTCAACTACTTCAGTCTGGCGGGACGCTCGTACAAAGTAATACCGCAGGTGCAACAGCGCTATCGCCTGAACACATCGCAGTTGCTCAATTATTATGTGCGTACGGCCAGCGGCACTTCCGTGCCGTTGTCCAGTGTCGTTCACATTACCTCTAAAACGACACCTGAATCGCTGAATCATTTCCAGCAACTCAACGCCGCAACCATACAAGGCGTGGCGTTACCGGGCGTGACCACCGGGGAAGCGCTGGGCTATCTCAAGAATCTTGCCGACAAGACATTGCCACCTGGTTATTCGGTAGACTACGGCGGGCTGTCCCGCCAGTTCATGCAGGAATCCAGCGGCTTCATCGCGATGTTCTCGTTCGCGCTGGTCATCATATTTCTGGCACTGGCGGCGCAATTCGAAAGTTTCCGCGATCCCTTCATTATCCTGGTGTCGGTGCCGATGTCGATTGCCGGTGCGCTGGTTTTCATCAGCCTGGGGGTTGGCGGTGCCAGCCTGAATATCTATACCCAAGTCGGGTTGGTGACCTTGATGGGCCTGATCAGCAAGCACGGCATCCTGATCGTACAGTTTGCCAACAACCTGCGCCAGGAAGGCAAGAGCAAGCGCGAGGCGATTGAAGAGGCGGCCAGCATCCGGCTGCGCCCTATCCTGATGACGACCGCTGCGATGGTGCTGGGGGTTATCCCGTTGATCACCGCGAGCGGGGCCGGTGCGGCGTCGCGCTTCAACATGGGTCTGGTGATTGCCAGCGGACTTTCCATCGGCACCCTGTTCACTCTATTGGTGTTGCCGGCGGTGTATATGCTGCTTGCCAGCGACCATGTAAAACCAGCCGAACCGGATGGCGAGCACGAATTGTCAAAAGCCTGATTGTCTTTAGCTGGCAGCGCAATCCTTACGCCTGACCGATAGCAGGGGGTAGGGATGGGCTGTAGCTGTGCTTCATATCCCGATAAAATTGAGTCGTAACGGCCAGCCAAATCACCTGTCAGCACAGTGATTCAACAAGGATACATTTGCTCACATTACATTGGTGATGGGGGCGTGCCCGAGCCGAGTTGAACTGTTAAAATAAGGATCCCCCAACATTACTGATCCAAGGACATCCATGCAAAAAGTACCCGACACTATGACCGCGATCGAGCGTCGCTCCAGCTTTGGCCTGGCAAGTATCTATGGCCTGCGCATGCTGGGATTGTTCATCATTCTTCCGGTCTTTGCGATCTATGCGCAACATCTGCCCGGCGGAGACAGCCATCTGCTGATCGGTATCGCGCTCGGCGCGTATGGATTGACCCAGGCACTGCTGCAAATTCCTTCCGGCTGGTTATCGGACCGCTACGGGCGCAAACCGGTGATCTACTTTGCCTTGATGCTGTTCGCGATCGGCAGTTTCATCGCCGCCGATGCGCACGATATTTACTGGATGATCATCGGGCGCGTGGTGCAGGGCGCCGGCGCGCTTAACGCAGCGGTGATGGCGCTCACCGCCGATCTCACCCGCGAAGAAGTGCGCACCAAGGCGATGGCGATGATCGGCATCACCATCGGTGTCACCTTTTCGATATCGATGGTGCTTTCGCCGATGCTCGACAATCTAATACATGTCCCGGGCATCTTCGCGCTGACCGGCGTGCTGGCATTCCTGGGAATACTGGTGGTGAAATTCATGATCCCTGATCCGGCGATCACGCATTTCCACAGCGATACCGAAGCGAGCAGGAAACATTTCAGCGAAGTGCTGCGCAACAAGGATCTGTTGCGCCTCGATTTTGGTATTTTTTCGCTGCACGCGATACTGATGTCGGTATTCATGCAGGTGCCGTTCGTGATGGAGAAAGATGGCCTGCCTTTATCGCACCACTGGTATGTCTATCTGCCGGTAATGCTGGTGGCATTTGTGCTGATGGTGCCGCCCATCATCATTGCCGAGAAGAAGGCCAAGATGAAACAGATATTCATGCTGTCGATCTTTCTGGCGATGTGCGCGCAGGTACTGCTGATGTTTGCACAGAACAGCTTGTGGGGCGTGGCTGCTGCGCTGCTGGTTTTCTTTACTGCGTTCAACGTGCTGGAAGCGACACTACCTTCGATGATCAGCAAGATCGCCCCGCTGGCAGCCAAGGGCACCGCGATGGGTGTGTATAGCAGCGTCCAGTTTCTGGGTGCGTTCTCGGGTGCGGCAATTGGCGGCGCGTTGTTGCAATTTATTGGCGGGAATTCGGTGTTCGTGTTCGCCATTGTGATGCTGCTGCTGTGGCTGATCGTTGCATCCACGATGAAGCCGCCGGCACTGGTGCGCACCAAGCTGTATCATTTACCCAAGATGGATGAAGCGGCTGCTGTACAATTGCAAAAGCAGCTCATGCAACTGCAGGGAGTTAAAGAAGCGATGGTCGTGGCAGTGGAAAACATCGCGTCACTCAAGGTGGACATGCAGGGTTTCGATGAAACAGCGGTAGACAAACTCGTGATGAAGGGAGCTTGATATGTCGGTGAACAAGGTAATCCTGATAGGCCGCCTGGGCAAAGATCCGGAAACGCGCTACATGACCAGTGGCGAGGCGGTTACCAACGCGACACTGGCAACTTCGGAAAACTGGAAGGACAAGAGCGGCGAGAAACAGGAAAAAACCGAGTGGCATAATTTGGTGTTTTACCGCCGCCTGGCGGAAATTGCCGGCGAGTATTTGAAGAAAGGTTCGCAGATATACGTTGAGGGAAAGCTGCAAACCCGCAAGTGGCAAACCAAAGAAGGGCAGGATCGCTACACTACCGAGATCGTGGTCAATGAAATGACCATGTTGGGTGGCAAATCATCCGGTGCCGGCAGCTTCGAGGTAGTGGAAAACAAGCCGGGGTCTTCAACCGGTAGCGCGGCTCCCGCCAAAGCTGCACCGGCAGCAAAAGGCAGCTTTGATAATTTCGACGACGATATTCCGTTTTAGGACGCAGCAGAAGCAATTGTGTAAAGATTGGCCACCGATTCGGTGGCTTTTCTTTTTTATAATCATAAAATTGAGTTGTTGCTTTTTAAAATAACCCGAATTCGGGCGGGTGGTACATGCGGCAAAATATCGCCTGCCATTTTCGGCAAACCAGGAATCTATCTGAAATACTTCGTCAACAAGGTCATGCCCCAGTCGCTGGAAATTCCCGCAAGTACAACGACTAACACGAAAATAAAAACTGATACGATAACCACCAATTTATTTTGCATAATGTTTCCTTTTCGGGGGGTAAATAATAAGGCTATATTGTATTAGCTAATGAATCGCCATGAACAGTCATTTGGGGTGCAATGGGTATAACAACCACATGGCCGAGATTCAAGGTTAATCGATGCGCATGGTTGAGTACAACAGCTGTTTTACTGTCTTCGAGCAGTTCGTAGAATCGAACTGGTACATTGCATTGAGCGCAGTTCATCTGATCAATCCCTGATGTTCTGGCTATTGATTGGCCGGTGACGTGCCAGCTTTTTGGGTTTGAACAATCGGCAAAACTGGCGATAGTTTGGAGCTATGACACGGATGAATTTTTCCACATGAAACCGGCGCTTTTGCCGGATCCAGCTGTTACAATTTATTGCTTCAAAAACGCGAACAGGAGAAATGGAAATTGAATATATTGAGCGTAACGGTAATCGTTGCCCTGTTGCTTGCGGGCTGTAGCAGACAAACCGCAGCTCAGCGCGATGCGCTTGAAAGTTCCAAGCCGGGATATCTGGTGGCCAAGAGTTACTGTTCGCAATGCCATGAGCTGCCATTTGCCGACCAGCACCCCCCCGCCGCCTGGCCTTATGTTGTTTTGCGCATGCAAGGTTATATGGAATCTGCGCACAAGCGGGTGCCAGATCCCGCAGAAAGCAAAGCGATCATTGGATATTTCGAAGCGAATTGACAGGGTTGGCAGAAGCGATTCCGTGCACGGTTATTGAAATTGCAGCGGCCTAATCGGTGCTTGCACCGATTAAGCCGCCTGTTGCTGGCACAACAGCCTCTGGCTTAACGCATCAGCCGTTCAGGCGTAGTAGCGCAGGCGCCTGGAAAACTGTTGCAACGCCTCGATACCGCTGGACTCCGCGCGATGACACCAGTCCTCCAGATCCCGCACCATCTGTTCCTTGGTTGCCGTGGAACGGTGCCAGACCGCGATGAGGTCCTGACGCAGCGTGTAGGCGATATTCAACCTTTGACTGGTCTGCATGACCAGGCCGAGCTTCAGTTTTTCCTGCTCGCTCAGCGCGTTGACATCCATATGCAGCCAGTGCTTGATGCGTTTCAGGTCCACTTTTCCCAGGTCGGGCATGCGTGGTTTTAGCTGCGCGATTTCTTCGCGATAGGTTTTCTTGAGTGTTTTGGCATATTTAGCCATTACCTCGTAGCGGTTGGCCATCACCGCGTGCAGTGTAGCCAGATCGCATACTGTTTTCGCGGTGTCGAGGCGGACCTTGGGCGCGACTCTTCTGATCTTCGCCAGTCCCAACACGGCCATGCTGCGGATATACAGCCAGCCAATATCGAATTCATACCATTTGTTGGATAGCTTGGCAGAGCCGATATAAGCATGGTGATTGTTATGCAGTTCTTCCCCGCCGATCAGGATGCCCCACGGCACGATGTTGGTGGATGCATCGGCAGGCTGGAAGTTTCGGTAGCCCCAGTAATGCCCGGCACCGTTGATGATGCCCGCCGCAGTGACGGGTATCCAGATCATTTGCACAGCCCAGACGGTGATACCGATCGGTCCGAGCAGCAGCATGTCGATGGCCAGCATCAGCATGATCCCCAGCATGCTATGTTTTGAGTAAAGGTTGTGCTCCAGCCAGTCGTCCGGGGTACCGCGACCATATTTTTCGAGCGTTTCCTGGTTTAGGGCTTCCTTGCGGTACAGTTCCGCGCCTTCCAGTAGCACCTTTTTTATGCCCAGTATCTGCGGGCTATGCGGGTCTTCAGCCGTTTCGCATTTGGCGTGGTGTTTGCGGTGGATGGATGCCCATTCCTTGGTCACTGTGCCGGTGGTGAGCCACAGCCAGAAACGAAAGAAATGACTGGCAATCGGGTGTAAATCCAAAGCGAGATGGGACTGATGGCGGTGCAGATAAATGGTTACCGACACGATGGTGACATGGGTAAGCGCCAGGGTGGTGAGTACATAACCCCACCAGGGCAAATCGATTAATCCTGAAAACATACAACCTCCGGATTGCAATTGTTAATTGCAATAGATAATTTTAAAAGTGTAAGCAATTGTACAGAAGCAAAACGGGTACGGGTGACTAAATGCGTTCGATTACTGCCGCAAAAAACCCGTCGGTATTGTGGATATGGGGGCGCAGTTCCAGATAATCAACCGCTTCCAGCGCGATCTTCTGTTGCTGCAATATTTCACTTGCCGGACGCAACACAAAGCCGGGGTGAGCGGCAAGGAAAGTCTGCACGATGTGCTGGTTTTCTTCCGGCAGGAAACTGCACGTCGCATATACCAGGCGCCCGCCTTTTTTCAACAGTCGACTGGCTGAGGCGAGAATCGCAGCTTGTTGCAGCGTGAACGCCTCGATGCTACCGGGCGATTGACGGAATTTCAGATCGGGGCTGCGCCGCAGCGTGCCCAGGCCGCTGCATGGCGCATCCACCAGCACTCGGTCTATCTTGCCGGCCAGGCGTTTTACCTTTAGGTCGTTTTCGTGCGCGATCAGCATCGGCTGGATGTTGCTGGCGCCGGAGCGTTTCAGGCGCGGCTTGAGATTGGCGAGGCGTTTTTCCGAAACGTCCATGGCATACAAGCGGCCCTGCGAGTTCATCATTGCAGACAGCATCAGTGTCTTGCCTCCCGCGCCGGCACAGAAATCCACCACCATGTCATTGCGTTTGGGTGCAAGCAGGAAGCCGAGCAACTGGCTTCCCTCGTCCTGCACCTCGATCTTGCCCTCGCTGAACAGCGCGTCCTTGTTCAGCGGGATTTTTTCCCTGAGGCGGATGCCGATCGGTGACCAGGGGGTGGCGGTTGCATCGATATTTTTATCATGCAATTGCTGCAGCACATCCTCGCGCTTGGCGAGCAGGGTGTTGACGCGGATATCCAGCGGTGCGCCCTGTTGCATAGACTTGCCGATTGCGAGGATGTCCTGATCGGAATAGTTGGCGCGCATTTTCTCCACCAGCCATTCCGGCAATTCGGCCTGCACGGGTAATGGCATATCCTCAATCTTTACCCCCTTTACAGTGGCTAACCAGTCCTTTTCGCCGTGTTTAAGCACCGGCTCGAGCTCGCGCAGGTTGTAGCCGCCGAACCTGTACAGCCATGCGAGTCCCATGCGCCGCGGGGTGGCGTCACCCGTGCAGGTGTGTTCCAGCAACAACCGGTGGCGCAGCACGCCGAATACAGTCTCGGCAACCAACTCGCGTTCATTGGAACCGATGCGCTCGTTCTTGAAAAAATAGCGCAGGGTCGTGTCGGCGGGATGTGCCAGCGGCAGGATGGCACGCAGTGCCTGGATGACGATTTCTAAACGGTATTCGGTTATCAGCATGGGGAGGGACTTTTCAAATCAGGCGGGCAGTTTAACAGTGTTGTCGGCGGAATAGCTGGCACGGATTTGTGGATGGGTGGGCAGCACGGCAGCTTTGGGCATACGGAATACTGGTCGGATTCATTTATCCGAGGCACGGATAGCCGATATCACATACTCGTCGGTCACTTTTCCCGAACTGTCGACCTCGCGATATTTCACCGGTAACCGGCGGTATTCAAGTCCCAGCCAGATTTCAAAATAGGCGCTTCCAGGTGCGTGCATTTCACGAAGGTGCAACGCGCGCAGCTTGCCGATCGGGGTGTCGACATCCTCTCTTGGTCCAATCTCGATCTGATATTGCCGAAGTTGCGCGGTGTCACCGACCCGCAACGTAAAGAATTCCTCATTAATGGAAAGTTGCGAGAGTTGATACATGAAGCTCAGGCTATCCTGTGTATCTGTGGGTAGCGCGGCTGAGCTGCCGTCCGAGAAGCGCAATGTTCCCGATTTATGGTCCAGCAGGCTTTGACGGTAAAGCTTGCCGGCAGCGGTGATTTTTTCTATCTCGTAGAGGTCGGGGTGCAATCCGTGTTCATCGATATTGCCATGGCTGGTCTGAATAAGGCGGTCATTATTGCGCAGGCTGGCCAATCCGGAAGTTTCGCGCACTGACCTCAATACATACCTGCCATCGTTTATATCCAACTGCTGGCGAATCTCCCCCGTCCTCAAACCATCTCCCCCCTGGTAAGCGATAAAGGAAAGCTGCAGGTGCTTTGGGAACGGCTGGGTCGCTGTGTTTTGCATCGTCTTGTTCATCGGTGCCATGGATTTGCTTTCTGATCTGGCCGATAGCTTATGGTCCGGTTTGGGCAGGTCATCGGGCGGTGCAGGTTTCGCATGTTGCGGCTGTTCGGTGATTAATTTAAGCGGCGTTGGCAGTGGCTCCAGCCTGACGGAGAGGGGCGGAAATTCCACTCTGGGTTGGGGCAAGGTGATATAGGGGAGCCAAAGTAACGCGGCATGAATGATCAGTGAGAGGGTGATGGCCAGAGCGATCCTGCTGCCGGTTGTGCGAAAGGCTGCGGTCACGGCGTGGAAACGATCCTGGTCAATACCTGCGAGAGCTGATCACCATCGGGATCGGTGATGACCATCTTGTATGGGAAATCAGTGTGCTTGCCGGCCAGCCAGATTTCGGTCCGGTTGGATCCCTTTTCGGGAACGCTGGCAATATACGACGCACTGCTCGTGCCGAGCGGAGTCGTCAGGCGCTGGTCATGTGTGATACGGTAATTGTAGATATCGAGTTTGCTGCCATTGGTCATATGGAAACTCAGCTTGTCGGTATTGCCCAGCGACAGAAACTGGAATTGATACATCGCGCTGAGGCGGTCTTGTGTGCCGTCCGGGAGCGGGACCACCGTGCGCCGCTTATGCTCGATCATGGTCAGCTTCATGGTGTTCCAATCAAATTCGGCGCTGCGGTCCCGGTCCTCATCGCCTTCGCGCACATCGCTGAAACTCAATGGCCTGAGCCCGTTGGCATCTACCAGGCCGCTGCTGTGCAGGATAATCCTTCCCGGCCTGAAAATCGCCAGCAAACCTGTGGCACGGGTGGTGCTGACTATGGTGTAGTGATTATCCTTGTCGATGGCAAAATTTTCGTCGATCTCGCCGATCTTGATGCCGGCCTTGTAGATGTCATAGCCGGCCTGAATGCTGCCGGGCGTCGCAGCGTACGAGGATCCCGCGACAAGCGGCATCAACCACGCGAACAATACCAGGATCAATTTCATGTCATTCCAGGCTGGGGCTGACCAGCGCAAAGCCGGACTGCTTGCGATTCCGGAAAATGACTTTGCCATGATTGTCCAGAGCGATGCTTTCGTTGCATAGCCATTTGATTGCCTGCGGATAAATGCGATGCTCCTGGTTCAATACGCGGGCTGCCAGTGTTTGCTCGGTATCGTCGTGCAACACCGGCACGGCGGCCTGGATGATGATTGGCCCGTGGTCAAGGTCCGGGGAAACGAAATGCACCGTGCAACCATGAATTTTTACGCCGTCCTGCAGTGCCCGCGCATGGGTATTGAGTCCCCCGTGGGCGGGCAAAAGCGAAGGGTGAATATTGACCAGCCTGCCGTGATATCGCGCCACGAAACCGTTGCTGAGGATGCGCATGAATCCGGCAAGCGCGACAATATCGGGTTCAAACGCATCGATAGCTTGAGCCAGCGCGATATCAAAACTGTTGCGGTCCGCATAATTGCGATGTTCGACGACTGCAACAGGAATGTCATTCACTCTGGCGATGTCCAGTCCTTCCGCATCGGGACGATTGCTGATTACGGCAGCGATACGGCAAGGCAGTCTGGCATCCAGCAGTGCCTGAAGATTGCTGCCGCGGCCGGAGATCAGGATGACCAGTTTTTTCATGGATTATTTGACTGAAAATCAGGCGACTTGCGTCTGTGCCTCGTTGCCCAGGCGCGCGCGTATTGTGCCAATCACGGTGGCGCGCTCGCCGGCGGCGTTGAGTTGCTTCAGTGCCGCATCGGCATCTTTCTGGGCCACTATCACCACCATGCCGACACCACAGTTGAAGGTGCGATACATTTCCTGCGGGGCGATATTGCCCGTCTCGCGCAACCAGTCGAACAGCGCGGGTGTACGCCAAGCCTTGCCGTCCAGTTGGGCGACCACGTTTTCCGGCAACACGCGCGGCACATTTTCCAGCAGGCCACCGCCGGTGATATGCGCCATGCCTTTCACGGTCAATGACTTCATCAGCGCAAGCAGCGGTTTCACGTATATCCGTGTGGGAGCCATGATCAGGTCGGACAACGCTTTGCCATCCAACTTTTGTTCGAGATCCACCTTGCGGGTATTGATGATCTTGCGCACCAGCGAATAGCCGTTGGAATGCGCGCCGTTCGAGGCAAGGCCGATTACCGCATCGCCCGCCCCGATGTCCGCGCCGCTGATGATGTCGGACTTCTCCACCACGCCGACGGCAAAGCCCGCCAGGTCATATTCCCCGACCGGATACATGCCGGGCATCTCGGCGGTTTCCCCGCCGATCAGCGCGCAGCCGGCCTGTTCGCAACCCAAGGCGATGCCCTTGATGACTTCGGTGGCGGCTTCCACATCGAGCTTGCCACAGGCAAAATAATCGAGGAAGAACAGCGGTTCAGCGCCCTGCACCAGAATATCGTTGACGCTCATGCCGACCAGGTCAATGCCCACCGTGTCATGGCGGTTCAGTTCAAAGGCCAGTTTCAGCTTGGTACCGACACCGTCGGTGCCGGAAACCAGTACCGGTTCGCGATATTTCTTTGAAATCTCGACCAGCGCGCCAAAACCACCGATGCCATTGAGTACTTCCGGGCGCATGGTGCGCTTGGCATAGGGCTTGATATTCTCGACCAAACGGTCGCCTGCATCCATGTCCACTCCTGCGTCCCGGTAAGTCAGTTGCCCGCTGTCAGCCGACGAAGGTTTGTTGCTCGGTTTATTCAAGTTGAGTTCTCGCTTTCTTCAGGATAAAGTGCTGCACGAAATGCCAGAATTTTACCCGAAATGACCCTGTCCCGCTTTGCTGCCTTGCAATGGCTGTCGTTTGCCGTCGTAGCCGTTGTGCTGATCTATTTGCTCAGCCCGATACTTACACCGTTCGTCGCGGCCGCTATCCTGGCTTATATCTGCAATCCGCTGGTGCAGCGGTTGTGTGCCTGTAAAATTCCGCGCACGCTGGCGGTGTTGCTGGTGATGAGCGGATTGTTATTGTTGTTTGCCTTGCTGTTGCTGATCATGTTGCCGTTGCTGGAAAAGGAAATCAGCCGGTTTGTAACTCGCCTGCCGGACTGGATAGAAGCCGCGCGCATACATCTGTTGCCGTTGTTGCAACGGTGGTTTGGCACGGATCTGCAATGGGATAGCACGGCGCTGAAGAACGCGTTGCTGAGCCACGGTCAAAGTGCCGGCGGGATCGTGAAGAACCTGCTGGCGTGGCTGGGAAGCAGCGGCGGCGCGCTCATCGGGGTTGCGGTCGACCTGTTGCTGACCCCGGTGGCGATGTTCTACCTGCTGCGCGACTGGAACATCTGGCTGAGGCGCATCGATGATCTTGTCCCGCGCCATCTTCATGCCAGGACAACCGAGATCGTCGTCGAGGTGGACCGCATACTTGCTGAATTCCTGCGCGGGCAGATTTCCGTGATGCTGCTGATGAGCGCCTATTACGTGCTGGTGCTGTGGCTGGTCGGCCTGCAATTCGCGTTGCCCATCGGTATTGTCGCCGGCATGCTGGTGTTTGTGCCGTATCTGGGCATGATCACCGGTCTGGTTCTGGCCACGCTGGCGGCTGCGATGCAGTTCACCGCATTCGGCGACGTGGTACTGGTCTGGGCGGTGTTCGGTGCGGGACAGTTGCTGGAAGGCATGGTTGTCACGCCCTGGCTGGTCGGCGAGCGCGTCGGTCTGCATCCGCTGGTGGTGATTTTTTCACTGCTGGCTTTCGGCCAGTTGTTCGGGTTCTTCGGTCTGCTGCTGGCGTTGCCGCTTGCGGCCATCTCATTGGTGGGGCTGCGCTACGGCAAGGCCTGGTATCTGTCCAGCACCATGTATCAAAAATCATGAGCCAGCTTTTGCTCAATATCGCTCCCGAGCGGCAGCTGACGCTGGATAATTTCGTGGTGGGACGCAATCTGGAATTGATCTCGGCGTTGCGCCATGCCCTGTCGGGCGACAGCAGCGAGCGGTTCTTCTATGTGTGGGGCGAAACCGGCAGCGGCAAAAGCCATTTGCTGCAGGCCTGCGTGAACGCTGCGCGGGACCTGCTGCTGGATGCAGTCTATGCGCAGGGTAGCGTTCCCGCACAGGTTATGGATACGGGTGCAACCGTGGTCGCGGTCGATGATGTCGGGCAACTTGATGATGCAGCGCAAATCGAGTTGTTCGGTGTATATAACCAGATGCGCGACAACGGAGCCATGTTGCTGGTCAGCGGCAATGCGTCCCCGCTACACCTCATGTTGCGCGATGATCTGCGTACCCGCCTGGGGTGGGGCCTGGTGTATCAACTGCACGAGTTGAGCGACGAAGAGAAAGCGCGTGCGCTTGCGCAGCATGCACGCTCGCTGGGTCTTGTCCTGCCGCAGGAGGTCACGCAATATTTGTTGCGGCACGGGAGGCGCGACCTGCCCAGCCTGATGGTGGTGCTGGAGTCGCTTGATGCCCATTCGCTGCGCCTGCACCGGCCGCCGACCGTTCCTTTGCTCAAGGAAGTATTGCAACAAATCGAACAACAAAAAGGTGCCTGAAGTGAATCTGGCTTTATTTGATCTGGACAATACCCTGCTCAACGGCGACAGCGATTTCGAGTGGTCGCAGTTCCTGATCAGGATCGGTGTGCTCGACCGCGAGCTGTTCGAGGCAAAGAATCATGCTTTTTATGAGCATTACAAGGCGGGGACGCTGGATATCCGCGAATTTCTGGATTTTCAGTTGAAGCCGCTGGCACGCCATGCACGCAAGACACTGGACGAATGGCATGGTCAGTTCATGCGCGAGCAGGTGTCTGGCATGATCACCCGGGGTGCGCGCGAACTGGTCAACCGTCATCGCATGGCAGGCGATGTATGCGTGATCATCACCGCGACCAACAGTTTCGTGACTGCACCAATCGCGCGCGAATTCGGCATCGAGCATCTGATTGCCACCGAACCGGAGCACAGGGATGGCGAATTCACCGGACGCGTTGCCGGTGTGCCGAGCTTCCGTGAGGGGAAGATCACCCGTCTGGAAGATTGGATGGCACAGCGCGGCTGGAACTGGGACAGCTTTGCCGACACGACTTTTTACAGCGATTCGCTCAATGATTTGCCGTTGCTCGCCAAGGTCAAAAATCCCATTGCGGTGAATCCGGACGACACGCTGCGCCAGCATGCCGTGCAGCACGGCTGGCAGGTGATGAATTTGCGCTGAACGGGTTTGACCGGGGTGTTGCAAGACAACGCCTATGCGGTGACCGAGTTGGCGCTATTCCCTCCGGGATGAATTTTATCGCTGCAATCCGGTTTCGGCTGCCAGCCGCTTTTCGCTTCCGGCCAGCCGCTCCACCAGTGTGAGCGCAAAGTCCATTGCTGTGCCGGGGCCGCGCGAGGTGATCAGTTTGCCGTCTTCCACCACGGCTGAGGGCCGTTGCATGACCTGCGGAAATGCATCGAGTGCGCCGGGGAAACAGGTGGCTTGTTTTCCGCCTAGCAATCCTGCGCTTGCCAGCACCGCTGGCGCGGCGCAAATTGCGGTCACGTATTTTCCCTGTTGCGACATTTGCCGGATCAGCTTCAATACCCGCGCATCGGCTTTAAGATTGTCGGTTCCCGGTTGCCCGCCGGGCAACACCACCATGTCATAGTCGTGCTTCAGCGCGTCGTCCAGTGTGGTGTCAGGCATCAGCACAATGCCGCGGCTGCCACGCAACGCGCCGGCCTCCAGACCTGCCAGGGAAACTGAAACGCCACCGCGCCGCAGGATGTCAACGACCGTGACCGTCTCCAATTCTTCACTGCCAGCGGCGAACAATACCAGAACGGATTTCATGGCTATCCCATCAGCCGGGGACCGATGCCGGGCGCATCAGTGCCGGAAAGATTGGTTGGCCTTGCGCTCCAGCGCGATACCGGCCAGTTCCAAAATGATACCCAGGGCGAACAACAGCGCGCCCGGCCACAGTTCCGAAGCGAGGAACATCAAAATCGCGCCGAGCACGATCATGATTGCTGCAATGGTGCGGCGGATACGCTGATTTTTTATCATTTCGTTTCTCCGTCCTTGACAAGAACACGATGTGCAAATGAACTATCGGTAAAACTTTCGCAACCCTGCCGGCCCGAAATCCGGTGTCATGCCGGCATGAGTCTGCAACTCCGGTTACATCATAGATACTCTGCGAAATTTGACAAGCGCATTTGCCGATCCGTATTCGCGGATCAGGAAAAATCCGCATGTCTGCGCGAAAACCGGTTGGGCGGGTTATAAAACCGCGTCGTTCAGTCGCGGAAATTCTGATATTGCAGCGGAAAGTCGGTGATGGTTTTCTTGACGAATGCGATCGCGTCCTGCAGGTCATCGCGGTTCTTGCCGGTGACGCGCACGGTGTCACCCTGAATGCTGGCCTGCACCTTGAGTTTGCTGTCCTTGAGGTGCTTGACGATCTTCTTCGCCAGTTCGATTTCAACGCCGACTTTCACTTCGCAACCGCGTTTGACCTTGTTGCCGCTGACCTTTTCGATCTTGTCGCTAATCTCCAGACACTTGATGTCCACGCCGCGTTTGGTCAGCTTGCCATTCAGAATATCCTGCACCTGATCCAGCTGGAATTCATTGTCCGCCCAGACGGTCAGCTTGAGTTCGGCTTGTTCGACCCGTGCATCCGAGCCCTTGAAGTCGAAGCGGGTGCTGACTTCCTTGTTGGTTTGCTCGATGGCATTCTTGACTTCGGTCTTGTCTACTTCTGAAACGATATCGAAGGTTGGCATGTTTTACTCCTGCTGAAAAATGAAAAACAAATACTGTCCACGAAAGGCACTAAAAGCACGAACATACCAATTATCAATATTGTGCAGGTTGGATTGACGTTTTTTGTAAACCAACATGGTTCGCTTCATTGATGGCCTGTGTAGTTTCGTGTCTTTTGTGAGTTTCGTGGGCAAATGTTTTTAACCGAAGCTGCAAACGTAATTGATGACCTCGTTGGCTTCGATCACAAAGCTGCTATGCGCTGCCACGGAAAACCGGTCACCAGCGGCATAGGTCTTGAATTCCGGTTCATCGCCGATCTTGACGCGGCAGGTGCCGGAGGTGATTTCCATCAGCTCGGGCGTGCTGACATTGAAGGTCAGCGTGCTGGGCAGGATCACGCCGACGGTCTTGCGCGTGCCATCGGCAAACAGCACCGAGTGTGACACGCATTTGCCTTCGAAAAACACATTGCCCTTTTTTTCCACGCTGACGTTGTTGAATTGCGACATGCTATTTTCCTTCCCTGGGTTTGGTTATTTTGGCGGTTCGTTGGCCTTGACGCCTTTTTGGTAAGTAACATAAATGTAAACGGGGATGCCCAGATCACCAAGCTGATTTTCGACCAGTGGTTTTACCTCGCCCCAGTCCAGGCCGGTCATTCCGCAAGCCAGGCGCGGCAATGCAAGGCTGCCGACTTTTTCCTGTTGCACGAAATTGCGCAGCGCATGCAGGGAGTGGTTGACGTGGTTGAGCTTCGCGCGGCCGGGTTTGCTGCCGTGATCGTATGCGGCATCCTGGGTGAACAGATTGGCGATGTAACGCCCATCGGAACTCATCCACGACCAGACGCCGCCGGACTTGGGATGTTTGGTCTGGCAGTAGTGGCGGAAGTCCTTGTACATCGCCGGCATACGCTCGCGCAGTTGCAGTGCCAGGCCATGATGAAAATCGTCGTTGGGCGCGACACCCTGCGCGATGGCTTTTGCACCGCTGAATAGTATGTCCCCGCTCAGTTCGTGGATCATGGAAGCCTCTGGAAATCCATTTTTTGGGCGAATCGCTGTGTCGCGCGCTCGCTCATTCCTGGTCTATCAGTCTGATATGCCTGCGCCATTCGCTGTGCGGCTTCTTTTGTGCCTATTTTCTGTTGTGCAGATTTGCCGCGATGCGCAGGCGCAGCGCGTTCAGCTTGATGAAGCCGGCAGCATCTTTCTGGTCGTAGGCGCCCTTGTCGTCCTCGAAGGTGGCGATGGTGGGATCGAACAGCGAATCGGACTTCGAGTCGCGTCCGACCACAATCACGTTGCCCTTGTACAGCTTGACGCGCACCCAGCCGTTGACGGTCTGCTGGGTATGATCGATCAGTGTTTGCAGTGTGCGGCGCTCCGGTGACCACCAGTAACCGTTGTAGATCATCGAAGCGTAGCGCGGCATCAGGTCATCTTTCAGGTGCGCGACTTCACGGTCCAGCGTGATCGATTCGATCGCGCGGTGTGCCTTGAGCATGATGGTGCCGCCCGGCGTTTCGTAGCAGCCGCGCGACTTCATCCCGACGTAGCGGTTTTCCACCAGGTCGAGGCGGCCGATGCCGTGCTTGCCGCCAATTTCGTTCAGCCTGGACAACACTGCGGCAGGGGACATCTTGTTGCCATTCAGCGCCACGATGTCGCCGTTGACGAATTCGAGGTCCAGATACTCGGCGGCATCCGGGGCATTCTCCGGCGACACGGTCCAGCGCCACATGCTTTCTTCGGCTTCCGCGGCCGGGTCTTCCAGATGCCGGCCTTCATAGGAAATGTGCAGCAGATTGGCATCCATCGAATACGGCGAGCCGCCTTTCTTGTGTTTCATGTCGATTTCTATGCCGGCCTTTTCGGCATAAGCCATCAGCTTTTCGCGCGACAACAGATCCCATTCGCGCCACGGCGCGATCACCCTGATGTTCGGGTTCAGCGCGTAGGCGCCCAGTTCGAAACGCACCTGGTCGTTGCCCTTGCCGGTCGCGCCGTGCGAGATGGCCTGTGCGCCGGTTTTGGCGGCGATCTCGATCAGGCGCTTGGCGATCAGCGGACGCGCGATCGAGGTACCGAGCAGATATTCGCCCTCATACACGGTGTTGGCGCGGAACATCGGGAACACGAAATCGCGCACAAATTCTTCGCGCATGTCATCAATGAAGATGTTTTCCGGTTTGATGCCGAATTTCAACGCCTTGGCACGCGCGGGTTCCAGCTCCTCACCCTGGCCGATGTCGGCGGTGAAGGTAACCACTTCGCACTGGTAGTTATCCTGCAACCACTTCAGGATTACCGAAGTGTCCAGTCCGCCGGAATAGGCGAGTACAACTTTTTTTATATCAGACATATTTTATCAACCGGGTTAATCAATCAATAATTCAAAAGCAACGATAAATCCAACGACCACCATGACTGCAAGGCCAAGCAGAAATATGACATCGGCCAGCCGCTCGAATTTTTCCGCCAGCACTGGACGCCTGATGGAAAAATAAGACAGCATCGCACTGGTTAAAAAAAGCAGGCTGTCGAGCGCCAGCAAATCGTTCACATGCCTGCTGATGCTGTGCTTCGGGATCAGATGAGCCAGGCTGATGACCGTCATGCACACCCCGATCATGGTGGCCGATGACGGCAAAATATGATCGGCCAGGCGGCTTTCCTTGCTATGACCCGGATCGGCATTGGGTTGCGGCTTTTCGCTCATACAGATATTTTTCCTGGTGACAGGTGAGAGTTCTGAACCTTAGGTGGATTTGATCAGTTCCGGCTATCGCTACGTGCGCTAACTTGCTGCGCAAGCGGCCTTCGCACGGATAGACAGAACACCTCGCCTATTGTTCAATTAACTTGTCAATTTACCCAGCAACAAATATTCCATCAGCGCTTTCTGCGCATGCAATCGATTTTCAGCCTCGTCCCACACCACGCTTTGCGGGCCATCCATCACCCCGGCAGAAACTTCTTCGCCGCGATGCGCGGGCAGGCAGTGCATGAACAGCGCGCCTTTTGCCGCGATGCCCATCATCTCCTCGTCAACCTGCCAGTCGGCAAAATCCTTCATTCGCTCCTCGTTTTCGGCCTCGAAACCCATGCTGGTCCACACATCGGTGGTGACCAGGTCGGCCCCTCGCGCGGCTTCCATCGGGTCGGCGAATTCCTCATAGTGGTCCACACCGAACAACCCGGCGCGTTCCGGCTCGACTTCATAGCCGGGCGGGGTGGAGACATGCACGTTGAAATTCAGTATCTCCGCCGCCTGTAGCCAGGTGTTGCACATGTTGTTGGAGTCGCCTATCCAGGCCACGGTCTTGCCCTGTATCGAGCCGCGCTGCTCGATATAGGTGTAGATATCCGCAAGGATCTGGCAGGGGTGATATTCGTTGGTCAGGCCGTTGATCACCGGCACGCGCGAGTTCGCGGCAAAGCGCTCGATGATGGATTGCTCGAAGGTGCGGATCATCACGATATCGCTCATGCGCGAGATGACCTGTCCGGCATCTTCAACCGGTTCGCCGCGGCCCAGCTGCGAGTCGCGCGTATTCAGGTAGATCGCCGAGCCGCCCAATTGCTGCATGCCGGCCTCGAAAGACAGGCGCGTGCGCGTGCTGGCTTTCTCGAAGATCATCACCAGTGTGCGGTCGGTCAGCGGCCAGTGCTGCTGGTAGGACTTGAATTTCTGCTTGATGATGCTGGTGCGGGCGAACAGGTATTCATACTCCTCGCGGGTGAAATCCTTGAATTGCAGGAAATGCCTTACTGGCACCGGTTGGTTAGCTGACATGGTCCTATTCCGCTCCGAATTGCAGGAAATCTATTATCAACGGGCACAGGATATCCAGCAGTTGTTGCGCTTCGTCCTGTGTCATGATCAGCGGCGGCAACAACCGTATTACGCTGTCGGCGGTGACATTGATCAACAACCCGTTGGCAAGAGCCAGTTTGACCAGGTCGCCACAGGGCCGGTCGAGTTCCACGCCTATCATCAATCCCTGGCCGCGAATTTCCTTGACGCCGCTCACACCCTGCAAGGCAGTGGCGAAACCCTGTTGAATAAACCGGCCGAGACTGTCGGCGTGCGCCAGCAATTTATCCTGTTCCAGAATATTCAGCGTAGTCAGGCCCGCAGTACAGGCCAGCGGATTGCCGCCGAATGTCGAACCATGGTTGCCCGGCTGGAAAATGTCCGCAGCCTTGCCGGCGGCGAGACACGCGCCGACAGGAACCCCCGAACCCAGCCCTTTGGCGACTGTCATCACATCCGGCAAGATGCCGCTATGCTGGAAGGCGAACCACTGCCCGGTGCGGCCGATGCCGCTTTGCACTTCGTCCAGCATCAACAGCCAGTTCTGCTCGTCACAGAGTTGTCTCAATTGCTGCAGATAAGCGATGTCCGGCATGCGGATGCCGCCTTCGCCCTGTATCGGTTCGACGAATACGGCCACCACGCTGCGATTGTTCTGGGCAACCTGGCGAATCGCCTCCATGTCGCTGTAGGGAACGCGCACAAAACCCTTCACCAACGGCTCAAACCCGGCCTGCACCTTGCGGTTTCCGGTGGCTGAAAGCGTTGCCAGTGTCCGCCCGTGAAAGGCCTTTTCCATCACGATGATGGCGGGTTCTTCGATACCCTGCTTGTGGCCGTACATGCGCGCCAGTTTGATTGCCGCTTCATTTGCTTCGCAGCCGGAATTGCAGAAGAACACTTCCTGCATGCCGGTCAGGCCGCACAGTTTATCTGCAAGCAGTTCCTGGCCGTTGACCTGGTAGACGTTGGAACAGTGGATCAATTTGCCGATCTGTTCGCTCAGCGCGGCGGTCAAGCGCGGATGCGCATGACCCAGCGTGTTTACCGCGATGCCCGCCAGACCGTCCAGGTAGCGTTTGCCCCCGGTATCCCACAGCCACGCGCCTTCGCCGCGCACGAAGGCGACGGGGAGGCGGGCATAAGTTTTCATTACATGTGACATAAAATAATGACGGCGGACCAGCCGCCGTACAGTTATGAATCAAGAGGCGTATATTGAGCCAAACAGGCCAGTCTAGGCAAGGGAAACCGGCGATATCCCCAAAGCAAACAAGCCGACATCACTGTCGGCTTGATAAACAACTGGCCAATCCACGAAGCCGTCAAATAACGCCGGATAAGCAGCCGGTTACTTGCGGTTAATCAAAATGTCGCGGCTATATGCCGAGTCGCTTAAGCCATTGCCTTGATGGCGGCGGAAAGACGACTCTTGTGGCGGGCGGCCTTGTTCTTATGGATGATCTTCTTGTCGGCGATGCTGTCCATGGTGCTGACGGAAGACCGGTAAACGGCCTGTGCGGCTGCTTTGTCTCCGGCTGCAACCGCCTTGATGACCTTCTTCACCGCGGTGCGCAATTCTGAGCGCAGGCCGCTATTGTGAGCATTCTGTTTAACTGCCTGACGTGCACGCTTGCGGGCTTGTGCGCTATTTGCCATGACTACTCCTTAGAAATTCGGTACGACGAAAGGCGGGCATTCTAATGATTAATACCGGATTATGCAAATCATTTTGCCTTGAAGGGCGGGTGGGACAAGTCGTAGCTGAATCCATTTATCAGCCAGCCTCTTTGGTTTCACTGCAATTCATCAGCGCCAAAGTCTTGCTGTTGGCAAATGCTTGATTGTGTTTTCCCCGCTTATACCCCTAATGGAAGATGGATTCATGCCGATATAGTTATACCGTGTAACAAAATGTACGGTGTGTTGATTCTGACGCGGTGATTTCATCGCCGAATCACTTTTACCTTAATTCAGGAGAATGATCATGAGTTTCAAAGTTCAATATAACTTTAAAAGAGTATGTATTTCATTAACTGCCGCTACGGTACTGGTATTTGCCAATGCTGCCTATGCCGCCGATACGCCTGTCAGCCTCAAGGGTGCCACTACAGTTGATGCTGCCAAAGCCAGGTCGCTGATCGATTCAGGTGTCATGGTGATTGATTCGCGCGTTGCCAACGAGTATGCCGAATCTCATATCAAGGGTGCGGTCAATGTCCCCTATAAGGAAAAAAGCGCCAAGGCAGTAAATTTCGATGCGAGCCAGGACAGTTTCGACCTGAGCAAATTGCCTGCCAATAAAAGCACCCCGATTGTGATTTACTGCAACGGCCCGGAATGCTGGAAGAGTTACAAGGCATCAACAGAGGCGATCAAAGCGGGTCACAAATCGGTGTATTGGTTCCGTCTGGGAATGCCGGAATGGAAAGACAAAAGTTATCCAACGGAATAACTTCCAAATCTCAGGCGGCATCGTCGAGGTGCCGTCTGCCGAATAGCACGATGCAAACCTTTAGCTTTTACAGGGCATTATTTCTTGGCGCACACTCGTCGACTGCTGGGATGGAACAATTTGGAGCATGGTTATGAATCTCAAAACACTGATGGCGAAACTCATATTGGCATTTTCGATGGCAATCATATCTTTGCTGGTGCTGACTGCCGTTGATGTGTATAGCGTTAACAAGGGCAGCGAAGCTTTGGCCTACGTTTATGAAAACCAGATGCAACCGGCCACGTCCTTGCAGGAAATGGATAGCTCCATCAAAGAGATTCGCTTCAGAATGGCGGGAGTATTACTTGATCAGATGCCCGCGGCGGGTTCACGCAACCAGCTCAAGGAAGTTCGTGGAAAGATTTTGGATGATTGGGACAGTTTCAAAAAGGCCACTGCAGGAAATACCTTTGACAAGGATGCGCAGACGCAAATCGCCAAGATAGACAAACAGATTGTATTGTTACCGGCATTTTTGGACAAACTGGATAGTGCTTATGCCGCAGACCAGAAATCCCTGATTGCACCTATGCTGGAAGACGAATGGCCGGCATTTCACAGCGGGCTAATCAAACCGATTTCCCTGCTGCTTCCAGAGCAGCAGCTTGCGGTCAAGCAAACCTACGAAATCAGCAAAACAAAGGGCAAGGGGCTAATACTGGTCGGAATATGCATTTTCAGCATCAGCCTGCTTCTGATATTGGTATTTGGCTGGCAAGTCATAAAGAACCTCAACCGCGGCGTACATTTGCTCCAGTCGGCTTTTGCGCAGATTGCACAAGGTAACCTGAAGATAAGCATTGGGCTTAAAAGTCAGGACGAATTTGGGCAGATGGCCAAATCTCTTGATGACATGGCAGCGCACCTGCAAAATATTGTCGCCAGCGTCAAATCTTCAGCAGACAAAGCCGTGCATTCTTCTGCCATTCTTTCAGTTCAGGTTGAGAAGTTGATAGAACGCGACAAACAGTTGGGTTCGAGACTGACAACTGTTACAGCCAACATGGAGGAAATTACGGTGGCAAATTCAGTTGTTGCGGATACGGCAGCAAGTGCTGCAGATGCAGTCAACCGTAATGAGGAATTTGCACGCGACGGGGATTCAAATGTGACGCAAAACATGTCTGTAATCGGCAATGTAGTTACGACTGTCAATAGCTCTGTAAGTATCGTCAGTCGATTGAATCAGTCTATCGGAAAAATCGGTCAAATCACGACCGTCATCAAGGAAATTGCTGAACAAACCAATCTGTTGGCGCTCAATGCAGCCATCGAGGCGGCGCGCGCGGGTGAACAGGGGCGGGGTTTTGCTGTTGTTGCAGATGAAGTCAGAAAACTTGCTGAACGTACCTCAACCAGTACGAAGGAGATTAGCGGTGTAGTTGACTCAATACGATCAGAAACGAGTGATGCGGTAAATGCGATGGGAAATATCGAGACAGAAGTGCAAAAAGGCGCCAACTTGAGCCAGCTCATAAGCGAGGCCTTGAAGAAAATCGTAGAAGCGGCCAGTAAAGCAACGACCTTGGTGGGTAATATTGCGTTAAGCACCACTGAACAAGCTTCCGCTACAGAAGATGTGACGCGTAATCTTGAAGAGATTTCCGCCGTGAAGGAACAAAATGAAGCAGGTATCCAGAATGTGGGAAGAATGGCGGAGGAAGTCGCAAACATTGCCACTGAACTTCAGAATGTGGTTGGCCAATTCAAGTATTGAGTAATTTTTTAAGTTCGGAAGAGTAATCAAGAATAATATTTTCGAAAAATCTTATTCTTAAAACTTAAG
>Ga0307376_10000408_pt1 | contig 53888 bp, 102 predicted proteins | sample TR2MG_FD_202536 | JGI IMG/M metagenome (GOLD analysis project Ga0307376, IMG submission 202536) | Soil microbial communities from Risofladan, Vaasa, Finland - TR-2 | ecosystem: Environmental > Terrestrial > Soil > Coastal area > Acid sulfate soil | place: Finland: Risofladan, Vaasa | collected...
AATAAAGCTGATGTTTAAAATTTTTATAATTTTCTCTGCCTATTGGTTGTCTATCTGGTTTAATTCGTAAAGCTCCATAAAAATATTTATTAAATTCACCGGTTGTATCGAAATAAACAACATCATTCATTGACTGTTTTAGCTTCATTACAGCAAGTGTTATCTTCTTTACATACTCGTTACTGTATTTCTTAAACTTAATCAATTTAAGGCCATCCCATACAGCAATTAATATATGTTTATCGGTTACTTTAATCGTTATCATTTTTAAATATATTGTTTAGATTGTTTTCATTTATTAAATCACTTGGTGAAATTAAAGGATATTCATAATAAATAAAATATCCACCAGCCTCAGTTATATGATCAAATCCACTAGACTTATCAGGTATCCCATTCTTATCATTTGGCATTCTTTCTAATGCTTCCGTATATTCTGGGCAAGTACGAGTATTTACAAAATAGTTTTTATCTCCATTGCCATTGCAAAACATCCTATTCATATTTTTTATCCGGTCTGTAACAACCGGGTTAGTTGACCTATATTTTACAATGAAACCAGCTTGTTTCAATTGCTCAATATCGGTAGTATCTGCATTAGTTGACCTATTCTTACCACTTGAATCTGGATATATTATAATTTTATTGTTTTTATAACGTTCTTTAATTACATTTATCATTGATTCAGTATCATATACTTTGGTAATTTCATCAACTGCAATAGGTTGTGATCTTATAACATGAGTAACAGCGTGCATATTTCCTATATTAAAATCCATTCCAATATACAACGTATCATTTTCTTTAAAATACTCATCTGAATGATTTTCTTTCCGGTTAAATTTATAATATACCGTTCCTGATGTTAGGTTAACAAATTCACCGTGTAAATAAGCTTTTAATTGTATATCATCGTATAACTCCCGTAAGCCGTCAATATATCCATCACCTAAATTATCAGCATTATCTAAGGTATCTAATTGATATAACTTTTTATTGATATTAGCTTGTTTAACAAAAAAATTATACATATAAGCATAACCCTCCGGGGTGCTAACAAAGTCAATACAGTTCTTTGTTGACTTTTTAAATGAGTTCCGGCTGCTTATCCTTTTAATTGCATCAATCCTCTTATTAGGGTGAACAACATCAACCTCATCTATTAACGAATATCCGACTGAATAAGAAACAATCCTGTCAGGTGTATCCATTGATCTCATCCATATCTCACCGTAAGGTGTTATTAACTTACTCTCTGCTTTATTGTGCTTATGTACGGTTTTTATGCTTTCAAATATATTATCAAATTTAGGAATTAACATATCTTCTATCAAACCATAGGTAGGTAAGTAATAAGCTATTGGAACTCCTGGGGCTTGCAGTAATTTAGTTACAACTTTAACCGATGCGGCTAAACTCTTCCCACTCTGGTATCCTCCAACTATTCCTGAATGTAAATGTTTTGATTTTATAAAGTCCTTTTGAGTTTGATGTAAACGACTTAAATTTAACTTATTGTTTTTGTCGATATATATAATATCATTCATCAAATGTTATCCCTTTTATATCTATGCTTTTAGTCTCAACCTTTTCGGCTATTTTTCCATACAAAGTATCTTTTATTTCTTTATATGCTGCAACATCTCCTTTTAATGCTTTTAATATTATGGCCAATTCAATCTTATCTTCAAATGTTCCTTTAATTTCTTTTCCACTTGTAGGGTCTTTAACTTTAGTATTAGCCTCAATCCATTGTCGTAATAATGTAGCCCTATTTTTAGTTCCTTTTGGTTTCCCTTTTGGATTTCTTATTTCTCCTTTAACAGGAGGTTTTATATTTTGAGGATTTGGCATATTTATCAAATCAATTTCAAATCAATTAAACAAAATTATAAATTATTTATATCATTTCAAAATTATAAATTCAAATAATCTTCATTTGTCTCATTTCCAGATAAATAAACTCCTTTGTTATGAATTAACAAATCTTTTTTAATATAAAATTTATCATTCATATTTGATTGTCTTAATATTCTAACTGATTCAAATATAAATTTTGACCAATCAATTGATTTATCAATTCCTTTATAATTATTTATTTTACCTATTTTAACATGATCAATAAACTCAACTACTTTTGATAGTAAATTTAATGACTGTTCTGGAAATATAACAGGCTCAAAACTTGCCCAGGTTTTTATCCCATTATTTGCTAATATTTCTAATATATTAATTCTTTCAATTGGTAAGGCTGCCCCAGATTCCCAATATAAAGAATCTTTATTATTGTCAAATGTTAATGTAGCACCTATTTTAATTCTACTACCAAATAATTTAATAAGTTCTAAATCTTTTAATATATTTTTACCCCCCTTAGTAAGGATTGCCACTTTGTGATTATACTTATTTAAAATTGTTAATACCTTAGTAGTTATTTCAGGATTAATACCACAATAAGGGTCTCCGGTAAATGAAAGTAATATCTGATGACATCCTTTATTTTTTTGTGCAGATTTTTCAAGTTCTTTAAATCCTTTTTCATCTGGAATAAAAATAATTTTATGATTATAATTACTATTAAATCGTCCTAACATGTTGGGAACATAACAATACTTACAATTATGAGGACATCCTTTGTAATAATTCAGTGCTAATGGGCTATATTCTCTTGCCCTACCTGTTGGTTCATAAATTTTCATATATTTATATATTAAGTTTGAAAATAAAAATAATTTTTTCTGTCAATAAAATATCCCTATCCTCTGAGTATTATTTTGTAAAACACCGTCTATATAAATATGATTTAGTAATAAGTTTTTTGTTTTTTCACTTACGTTTTTTTGTTTATTCCTTCTTTTATTTCTTTTCTTTAGTTCCTATTTAGATATTATGTTCCCCGTCATCAATCCACTCAAACCCGGCGGATTCTATTTTAGCATATTTTTTAGGCATTCCCATATTTTCTGCAAATACATTAGAAAAATCTTGTAAAAAATGAGCTGTTTTAATTACGTTTTTTAGATCAATCAGAAAATTATCTAAATTATTTTTATTAGTACACTTTATCATATCTTGTACTGTATTTATTTGGTGTTTTTTATTTTTTTTCATGTAATTTTATAAATATTAATTTTTCATATTATTTAAGTAAATAACCAAATTATTAAACCTATAATAATTAATGCACATCCAAATATTAAATATCCTAATTTTTGATCTTCATTTACATTGTTTAAAGGTATAATTTTTTTAATGAAAAAACTATTTAACACATCGTCTTCATGCCCAGCTGGTAAATTATATTCCTTTATTCTTTTTTTGCTTTTTATAAAAAACAACTCTCTAACATATTCTTTTGATATTCCACACATACGCTCAACGCCTTGCTGGCCTCCTATTTCATAATATATGTCGTAATAGTTATTCATAATTTTTAAAATAAAGTGGAGTAAACGATAATCTCTATTGCTTACGATTGTAAATTATTTGGTTTCTCCACTTTTATTTAATTTATTTGTGATTCATCAAAATGCGTTTCAATTGCTTTAATACAATTTTTCGCATCAATGTTGAGGCTTAATCTTTCATTATTCAATCTTACAGCGTCTTTAGTACTCAGCTCTTCAATTGCTTTTAAAACAACTTTAATTTCTTTCTTAAATTGTTTTTTCTCTTTATCATTAAATTGTTGTGCCATAATTAATTAATTTTTAAGTTTTGGTAATGTAAATTTTTTATTTCTGCTAATTCCAAATCTTTTTCTAATTCCTCAATATCTAAATTTCCAAATGTAGGTATTGGAGGCTCAATTAAAATCGAATTTTTTAAATATCCAGATAATTCAAAATAATATTGAATCCTTTCTAAATGCCAATCATAACCACATCCACTCAATGCTTTGTTATTTTTTTGATAACATGCCCAGTCTATATGATAATCTATAAGTGATTGGGTTGTCTTTATTAAATACTGCTGTTTTTTAGTATATTGCATTAATTTAAATAAATTATTTCAATTTCTCCTTTTTTTAATATATCAGTTTTTAAAAATACATTACCATCTTCATTAGTTATTGGTATTATATATTTTACCATTAATGGCTTTTTATCATCACCTATTATTATTTCCCTTAAATCATAAACTTTTTTATTCTTTAAATTTCTAACCTGTATTTGCATGGTGAATTTTTTTTATATCAAAAATATATTTATGCCTGTTATTATTATAAAATCTGTAAATTAAATTATCACCATAAAGCTCGGTTATTAAATCCATTAATAACTTGCTATTTTGGAAATTATCTATTAACCTTATTAAAGCTTCCTGTTCTTCTAGGTTTTTAATCATTATTTTATAATGAAAGTATCAGGTTTTGCAATATATAATTCTCCGCATCTTAAACATTTACGTCTAAATGGCCTGCAATTAGGTTTTATTAAATAAGTTTTTCTTAATGTTGCTATTCCGGTAGTAAACTCATCTACATATACGCATTTACATGAATCATAAGGATATTTTTTTGTGTAAATAATATCTCTTAAATAAAAAATTCTGGAAGGAATATGATTTTTACAAATTTCTTTCTTGCCTATTGTATCACCTTCAAATATATAAATTTGTTGAGAATACATTTTATTAGCCAATAAAAGCCATAAAATTATTACAAATAGGACTATTGCTAAAATTTTATATGTATTTATTCTAAATTGCATAGTTCAAAAATATAAAATATTAATTAGAATTGCAAATTTAATAATTATCGGTTACAAGTTTTAAACCATTAAATTTATAAATTTTTAATTTTCGTTTTATTGCCCCCTGATAGCTTATATTTTCATCTTTGGCATATTGTGATAATGTTTTAATATTTAAAATAATAGCAACGTGTTCAAAAATTTGAACCAAATCATCATTATTTAGCTCTCCCTTATGAATACATGCAAATAATCTATCTTTTATAATAAGCGATCTATCAGACATTTATGTTAAGTTTAAAATTTTGAACTGACTTTATACAATTGTTAGCGGCAAGCGAAGAAAGGCTTCGGCATTGGCTTCCAATATATTATTTTATTACTTGGTGGTGGACTGCTTTTATATCTATTTTCCCACTTCTCACTACCATCGGTAAATTTAAAGTGCATTAAATGGTGTATTGTTCTGTTTTCAAGCATTACAATATATTCTGCTGTCATATCTGTTTGCGGTGGATAAAAAATATATGAACGCCAGCCGCTAACAAGCAATATAAAAAATGCCTTAAAGTGTGCTAAAATTGAAGTTCTTGTTTTCATATTTACTTTATTTTTAATTGATAAATTAGTTCTTTGTAGTCGGCACTTTTCATATTGCCGACCATTAGGCAACATAATGCGCTACTGCTGCCATCCAAAGTATATGTATAACGTTATCAACTATCACATGCCCCCAAAATTTGCTAAAATCATTCTGGAATTTACCAGTCACCCTGCAAAACCAAGCTACAAAATGTGTTCGGTCTTGTATGTAATGTTGTACTGCAATAAGCAATAGTTGTATTAAACTTAGTTCTGTAAATATAAACGGTATCATGTACGTTAAAATGTGTACACTACACGCAAAGTCGCTTTTCTTTTTGTTACCTGCCATCCAATCATTTTGTAGCAAGTAGTCACCTATTAAGTGGGCTAATATCCAAGGCAAATTTAGTCCTATCATAATTACGTTGCCTAACAATAAATATAGCAAATAGCCAAGTTAGGCGTGCATTTGTCACTATCTGCGTGTTTATAATCATTTTACTGTATTCAAAGTTTGTGCTATTTATGGCTACTTGCCATATTCTCAACGTTAGCAAACATTAAAACGATTTGCTAACACGGTATATAACCAATGCTTACCGTGTAGCTTCGTATTAAGTTTCTGCAAGTGCTTTAAAAATTTTGCCAACGCTCTTTAATTTTTTTCAAAAATTATTTTTTAGTTTCATCACAAATATTATATTTTGGACAATAAGTACATGGCTGTGGAGGTTTTAAAAAATCATCATTTTTTACAGTAAAAAATTCATATAAGTCTTTGCATAAATATCTATCACACTTTAAAGGCATTCTTTCACCTCCATTTTTAATTATTGATTTTATTCTTAATTTACCATAACGCCAAGGTGATTCTAATTTATATGAATACATTTGTATATTTTTTACTTTACAATAAAAATCTATACTTAAATACTCACCATCTTCAGATGTTTCAGTTTCTTTTATTAAATGTTTACAAAAATTAAAACACGAATGTTTATTATTAGGATTTTCTTTACATGCTTTTTCGTGTTTTATGCAATCATTTGACCTTTTATAAATTTTATTACAGTAATCGCATTTAAAAGCTTCTATTTTTTCCATAATTTATTTATATTAATGTTAAAAAATGCCCCCTAAAAATTTTTAAAACAGGAACTCCTGTTCTCGTATCGAAATTTGTAGGTTTATTCGCACTGGTCATATACCCACCGTTATGTACAAGCGCAAAGCAGTACATCTAATAAAGTTCAGTGGGAGTAATTTTATTATTTTTTCTTCCTACCTCCTCTTTTAACATCAAGTTTTCTAACTTCTAATTGCCAATCTAAATGTATCGGAAATTTTTTACCTTTTAAAGTATGATAATTATAACCTAATTCATCACACATAATTTTTAAATTACCAAACGGCATAATTTGCTTTTTATACCAATCAATATATAGTATTGTTTTCATTTTTATTTTCCCAAAATATTATTGATGATTCAAATGGATATATAACTCTTGCTTGATGTTTTCCACATTTAATACATTTTCTTTCAGAAGGAGTTATCATAATCCATTTATGTCTATGTAATAATTTCATATTTGTGTAGCTTTTAAATTACTTAAATCTGGAAAATTTATTAAACAATTGAGTTTATTAATCGCTCTGTGTTTTGCATTATCTTTAGTTGTGGCATCAATAAACATTGTTTTTCCTTCTGGAAATAATTTTTGAGCAAGTTTACAATTTCGCCCCTTACTACTTAATTCTACTGCAAATGTTTTCATATATTATGTGATTTTTTTAATTATACGTAAATATAGTTATTATGTTTCTAATAAACAAGAATTATAGTGTTTATTTTTCTATTTTAATTAAAATATTTTTGCCATCACACAAAAAATAATAAAATTACCTTTCTTCGTAGCGTGCTAAGTGGCTGATAATGCGCCAGTACATAACACGCAATAAAGCACATTAAAACGATGCCTTATTGCTGTCCGTTGTACGCAATAAAAATTACTTACGTACTAGTATATTTAATGGTTCTTTGCCTTTTCCTATCAAATATTTATCTACCGCAATTGCAGCTTCTCTTTCTGTATCATAAGTTTTTCTGCAAACATTTGGCAGTGTTATCATCCAGTAATTTTTATCAGTAGTTTGAGCACACTGCTGTACATATTTGTATTTACTTTTTCCGTATTTTGTTGTCTGTTGTGCCATAAGTCGTAATTTTAAAAGCGTACAACACGCTGTATAGTTAATAAGCCGGATAGTTTTGTGCGTTGATTTGGGGCTGTGTGGTCGGCTTACATAACCATACAGCCATCCATTATAAACAAGCGTAAATAAGCACACCTAAGATTAAACCAACTACAAAACCTACAATTCTGTTATTTATTGGATCGTTCCAAAAACGCCAGTTTATAACATTTTGTAAATGCAAGCCGTTTGCGCTCGCATCAGCTTTCACAGCCGCACTATCTAAACTATCAAATACGGTGTCTTTAATCTCATCCCATATTTCAGGTTCGTGTTTTTTAATCAACCTTAATAATTTAAAGTAAGTTTCTCCATTCATTGAAACTCCGCTAATTGTCACTTTTACATCTTTAATATCTGCCATCGCTCGGTTATTTATAATTTATATTCACGTTCATAATTTTGTGCTATTTTCAACAACGGCCAGCACTTACAAGTTGCCGTTAGCGGCAAGCTGGCCTCCACAATTCAAATTTATCCATTAATCCGTCATCCCTCATCACCTTACCTACTCCTATATATTCAGCTTCTACCCAATCTATATTTCCTTTATATCTAATTCTATCACCTATTTCTGGCTTTTCATCTTCAATATTCAGCCAGCCGCTAACATGCGGTATAGGTAATTTGCCGTCCTCCGATTTAAGTTTGTGCAAATCTGCCAAAAAATTATCAACTAATTCTTTTGTTTCAAATCCTTCCAATGCTTTAGAAAGATTTTCATACTTTGTTATTAATTTCTGTATCATAATTTTTTTAAGTTAAGTATTTCAATTCAAGTCTGGTGCGGTGCGTGGGGCAAACATACCCATACCGCCAGCCGTTAGGCACAATGGTAAGTTGCACCTTTCTTCCATTCCTCCACACGCTTTTGTGCTGCCTCTAATGTTTTAAAGCTTTTACTAAATGGTTGTAGTATCGGCCAAGTTTGTATCACACCACCCCACGCATTTGTTCTGTACCAACTCCATTCTTTGCGTTTCCACCAAAGCATTCCTTTTTCTTCATATCCTCGTATTTGTATCTCAAATGCTCCGCAATATTCTCTAATTCTATATTCTACTTCTTTTTTCATAAACCACTGTGCCTAACAATAAATATAGCAAATAGCCAAGTTAGGCTTGTATTTGTCACTATTTGCATGTTTATAATCATTTTACTGTATTCAAAGTTTTGTGCTATTTATGGCTACTTGCCATATTATCAACATTAGCAACTATAAATTGCCTTCAATAAATCTATCTACGTGTCTTTCTGGTATGTACAGGTGCATTTCCTCGTCCTCATTAATCCATTCACGAAAGGCAATTAACAGTTCCCTTCGGTTGCTAACAACGGGTATAGCAAATAATTTTACTATCTTTTCTGTGTAATTGTTAATACTTTCTTGTATTTCACCAATTGTATTATCTCTCTCGGTAATCTGATTCTCAAATTCAATTAATAATTTTTTTACTTCTTTTTTCATAATATAGTTTTTTAGTGTTTCAAATCCGTAAAATTACATTGCCATACCCAAAACGTTATAAAACATTTGCCAACCGCACTATTGTTGTCAATTTAATTTCTTCTTTTTTCAGTGGACATTCATTTGGGATATTTCCGTCACGGCTATTCTCGTGTGTTATTATCATACACTTGTATGGGTCTTTAAGCTTTTCAAAATATGGATGACCACATTTCATAGCATTTCCTGATGTCGTGTAGAATGGACATTCATTCCAACATCCTTTTACTTTTTTGGTTTTCTTTATAATTTCCATCGTTAAAAACGTTTTATAACAACGTATAAAATTAATTGCTACGTTATTGGGTTATTTAATGTATTTACTTTTAATCAATTTTTAGTAGTTTGCGAAAGTCGTGCATCTAACACGCAACTAATCTTATACCAACGTTATACACAAGCGTAAGAAAGTTTCGTTCATTTAATCAACACCTGTGCAACCTTGCCATAATTATTTTTTGCCTTCGCTCTTACAATTTTTCAAATTGTTTAGGAATTGGTTTAATGGTTCTTCCCAATGTTTAGCAAGTTTTTGAGAGCCGTTAACAGCTTTTACTAAAGTAGTGTCGGGCATCTTTAATTGTCGTTCTATTCCTCTAAGGCTTAACGAGTCTTTATTTTTTCTTAGCCATTCTAACATGAAGCTCCGCTTAAATAGTTAGCCATATTGCATGTATCAAATAATGATGCAGGTTTTTTAATCCTTTCATTATTTTCTTCTAATCCTTTTAGGATCCATTCTAATTTTTGAATGTCTTGTATTTGCTCCATTATCGTAATTCTGCCTTTACTTTCTCCTTCGCTACCAGTTTTATGAACTAAACACACAACACCACCAACCGAAACATAAGCACCTATTATTTCATATTGGATTAAATCATCTTCAATATAATCAACCCAACCGCAACTACAATAAGCGTTTGTTTTTATACTATTATTAATAATACGCTCAGCCTCATTACACATTAGCTTGATAAGGGCTTGTTTTGCTTCTTTAATTTCAGTTTTCATAATCTTAGTTTTTCGTTAAACAATATCCAAATATAAGGGTAATATATTTAATATCCTAATATAAAGGTAAAAAAAGAACCCCTCCCTAAAAAATAATTATTACTTCCGTGTTTCAAATGTAGGTAAGTGATTAAACGCCAGTGTATAACAACGCATAAAAATAAAAGCCTTTGGAAGCTTATTATTTCAAATTAACGTTGTAGTGTCGGCTTCAATTCTTATGCAAACCGTTAGGTTTCATTTGCCACCGCCACACGGTTATCAGACTCCCACGCCTCAATTGCAAAATGCTGTGACCGTATGTAGTTTTCATGACTACGATAGCCACATTTAGAACATTCAAGCCTAAAAGCAACACCGTTAAACGAACTGCCATTGTCTCCACATTCTTTGTCTATTTCTGCTTCTCCTCCGCATTTTTTACATGGTATTTTTTCTGTACTCATAATCTTGTTTTTACCCCACCGCACAAAACGAAAACCTAACAATTTATATATTGCAAATTTTTTAGTAATTGTAGGTGAGTGGTTATTAATTTATTTTATCTCTAATTGTTAATTTATCTCATTCTGGTTGCAAAATTCGACAACATATAAGTTGCCGTTAGCAGCCATACAAGGCTACTTTTCATATCTTATTGCTCTGTCTTTCATTATGTGCCCACACTCAATGCATGGCTTTTCAAACCACACTTTACCATCATGCTTACATCCTTTACATACAGTTATTTCAACCTTAGTAGTACGGCTGCTAACAATATGTTTAGGTAATTGGGATTTTGTGTTATCTTGTTTCATTGCATTTCAATTTTAAGTTTATCAATATTTGGTAGGGTAGTGCAAGTAATCCCAACTACCCAAACACTCAACATTAGGGCGAATTAAGCCGACTTAATAAGTTTAAGGCTATCTTCACCAAAACCCGAAAAAGAATTGAAATTATAGCAGGTGTTTGCTTTTACAAATGCTTTCTGCCAAAGTTCCATCCCTTTGCTTCCAAGTACATATAATGGAGTTCCGTCACAATCTCTAACGCATCCAATTATATACAGTCTCATTCCTGCATATTCACAATCTTCATCCCAAGCTATAATTTCAACCAAGTCATCTACTTTATACTTGTGCTGTTTAGCGTTATTTTCTTCTCTATAAGTTTTCCCAGTTTTCGGGTTTTTAAGGTCTGCAATATTTATAAGTTCCATATCTAAAAATTAACTCGCCCTAACAATAAATAAACCCAATATGGCAGGGGCAAGGTTCTGCCATTGTTTAAAGTTCGGTAGGCTGCCAAACTGTGTTTATTAAAACCGTTGTGTGTAATACTACTTACTAAGCTCAATTAAGCAATTCTTTAGTATTTCAAACGCATCCTCTTGCGCTGCTTCTGTTGTGGAAAATCCAGCCCCACGCTCACTCGGTTCATGCAAGCTTTCTTCTAACACTTGCAATGCTTTTTCGGCAGCATCTTCTATTGCGTTATCCACACGCTCACGCTCTTCAATTTCTTCCATAGCTATTCCATAACCTTCCCAGTTATCTACTCCAGCGCATTCCAACGCACGCATTTTAGCTTCAATCAACTCTAATTCTTTTAATCTACTTTTTGAAATTTCCATTTTATTTAAGTTTTGCGGCTTAAAGTACTACACACAACAACGTATATAGTTAAAAAGCCATGTTAATATTCGTTCATTTAATCAGCGTTTGCAGTTGGCTTTCAAACCATATACCAACGTTAGCGGTAATTGCTACACCACTATCGGCTCTTCGCAAAATGGACATTCGCCAATCTGTATTACTTTTGTTTTGTAGAAGCTCCACGCACTAGCCCTATCAATTTCACTTTCGGTTATTGGTGTATACCAGTTTCCAGAAACTTCGCCTGTAATATCATAATATCGTCCATTGTATTTAGTTATTACGTGGTCTTTTTCTTTGCTTATAAAAGCCTCACTTTCTGGGAAGAATGTTTTTAGCAACAAGTGAAATTGATAACACGCACCATTCATATAAATCATTTCAATATACCTATCTGTTTGGCGAAGTGCGTTAATAAACCGCAACATACCGCTAACAATACCTATATTTAATTGGGCGTTTACTGCCTCTTCAAACTCTTTTGCTTCCATTTTGCTTTACTTTATATTGATAATTTAGTGCTATTAATGCCCAACTAAACATAGCCGAGCCGTTAGCAAACATTTATAAACCGAATCGTTCAGGTTTATAAATTTCGTGCTTCCAATCTTTTAAATGAGTTTCAGTACTCTTTTTAATTTTTGCGTGTGCAGGTATTTTTTGGTCAGTAAGCAAACATTCGAATATCAAGCCAGTAAATACCTTAGGAGCTGTATAGTCTTCTAACCAGTAAACTATTCCTATTTCTAAATTTTGTGTGTAGTGCATAATAAAACGATTTGCTAACACAACCTATACACCATAAAGCGATATAGTATTGTATTAAGATTAAACATTGTGCTCTTTTTGCTATGTCTATTTTTGGCATGAGTATTTTTTAATTTTTATTTATTAATAAGATATTATTTTTACCGGCTTCTTTACCTGCATAATAAAATTCTAAAAATTTAGTAAAAAATAACATATCAAATTCTTTTCGTGTAAATTTATTACTTATAGTTTCATAAACTTCGTCCATAAATTTAGTTATATCAAAACATTATTTTTCTTCAAAAAAATTAAAACATGTCATTTTCGAATTCTTTATTTACTTCTAAATAATTATCAAATATTACAATATCTTCAACATCCCATTTTGTAAGACTATTATCATTAACCTTTACTATTATATCATCTAACATTCCATTCCTATGTTTAGATATTATAATTTCGACAATATTAACAAGCGAATTACCCTCATCATCTTGAAAAATTCCATATTTTTCAGGCCTATGTAAAAACATTACAATATCTGCATCTTGCTCAATAGCTCCTGATTCTCTTAAATCAGAAAGCTGAGGTCTTTTACTACTTCTGTTTTCAACACCTCTGTTCATTTGGCTTAATGCAATAATAGGTATATCTAATTCTTTTGCCAAAACCTTTAGCCCCCTGGATATACTTGATATTTCTTGTTCTCTACTTTTTTTATTTTGTTCATTCGAATTTGTCATTAATTGAATATAATCAATTATTATCAATTGAATATCATATTTCATTTTTAATCTTCTTGCTTTAGCCCTTAATTCCATTAAAGATAATGCCGCCGTATCATCTAAATATATAGGCAAATCGACTATTTTGTTTAAATGATTATCCAATATTTCCCATTCTATATTACCATCTCTTAAATTAGTTGGTGTATATTCTGAATCAATACACATTAATCGCCCTGTTAATTGATTTGTTGACATCTCTAATGAAAATAAAGCAGTTGGCACATTTGAATTTTTAGCACAATTAAGCGCATAAGCAGTTTTTCCCATTGATGGCCGAGCTGCTATAATTATTAAATCAGTTTTTTGCCATCCTGAAATAATTCTATCCACCCTTGTTATACCAGAAGGAATACCAGTTAATTTATTTTTTTGCTTTTGTATTATTTCGATTTCTTTAATCTTATCTCTTATAGCTTCTTTTAAAATAACGGCATCTTTTTTAATATTAAAATCAGTCACTTGATATAATTCATTTTCAGAATAATCTATTAAATCTTCTAATTCAATTGATTCATCAAAGGCCATATTTTGTATGGCCGATGAAACCCTTATTAATTCCCTTTGTATAAATTTCTGATAAATAATTCTAGAATGAAACTCTATATTTGATGCAGAAGCAATACTATTAGTAAGTTGTATAATATAAAAAGGGCCACCAATTTGATCTAATTTGCCTGATAATCTTAATTGTTCTGTTATTGTTAATATATCAATAGGATTTGACTTTGTATTTAATTCTATTGCAGCTTTATATATTATTTGATGAGCTTCTTTATAAAAGCTATCTGGTTTTAAAAAATCACATATTTCATAAATAGCATCTTGTTCTAACATTAAAGCTCCTAATACAGCTTCTTCCATATCCACAGCTTGCGGAGGTATTTTACCGTATTCAAAATAATTATTCATTTTTGTCTTTTTATATATTCCATTAAACCAGGTAAGTTTTCTTCAATACCAAAAACTATAAATTTCATTCTATCATTCATATTAATATGTTGTTTAGGTTTTTTAGTTTCAAAACCTTCTAATGATAATTGATTATCTAATTGGTTTTTCATTTTGTAATTGTTTTCTTAAATTAATACCCGTTTTTATTTGTGTATTTATTTTATTTTCATCTTTAAACCAAACATTAATAGCTTTTTGTTTCCAATTTTTAACTGGCTTGTCATTTGAATCTTTCCAGTCATTTATTGAATATGATTTAAACATTTTAATTGCAGTATCTTCTTTATATCCGTTTTCTTTAAAATATTGTTTAACATCATCTAAAATTGGAGGTATAAATATATTTACTTTCTTTTTCTTTACTTTACTTTCCTTTACTTTAATAGTATTACGTTTTATATTCGATTGTTTTACGTTCGTATTACGTTCGTATTTTTCCCAACGTTTATTAATACTTTCACGTGCCTTTTCACTTTTCGCAGCCCTTAAATTCAATCTATCTATAACACTTTCTGACCAGAACTTTTTATCATCTTTTTTAAATAAATCAAAGTCAAATAATAGTGATTTTATAAGTTCGTTATTTGTTCGTAATTCGAATGAAATACGTTCGTATTCAGTAAATAATAAATAGCCGCCTTCTTCATAAAGCATTTCAATTAAACACCAATAAAGCCCAATGCCCTCAAGTTTATGTTTCATTAAAACTTTAACAAGCTCTTTGTCATTTCTAGCGTAGTAATCGTGTGAAAAATAATCCTTCATAATTCTTAATATATGAAGCAGTCACCCTGTTAGGAATACAGCTAACTCAGTAGAGGAAGTGCCAGGGCAACTGCATATTTTAATTGTGTGTGTGTTTTCATTAGACTAAATTAACTATATTCCTACAACAAATATACTAATTTATAATTAAAAAATACTATTCTTAATTAAGTTTTTAAAATGTTTTTTTATTAACCGTCCAGTTAATTTATAATAATTTTCACTGCAATGTACATATTCATACCGTTTTATAGTTGATTTAGAATAACCAGTTAATTTTGACATTTCTTTTCTACTTAACTCCATTTTTTCACGCCTTAATTTCACTATATCCGATATGCAAATATCAAATGGATCAATACATGAATCGCATATATCACATTTTTCGCCAACCCAACCTATTCTTAGATAGGATATGTGTAAACAAATAAAACATTTACTTTTAATTTTAGATGCATTAATTAAAAAAGATTCTTCGGTGCATATATGTCCCATAATTTATTTTTTTATATTTTTATTAAATTCATATTGTGATTTATTAATTTTATTATCGGGTTTTTTTGTTAAAATAAAAGTTCTATCATTTATTTTAACTTTTCGGTATAATTTTTCTCTCTCTCTTTGTTTTGCTTGCAATTGAATAATTTTTTTTTTATGCTTAGTGATTTTTTCTAAATCTTGATTTTTATTTATTATTTCCATGATACAATTATTTATTTTTTTGGTAACCTATTATTTTTTTAGGTTCAATTTCAACTCGAATTATATTTTTATATTTATTATTCCATTTTTTTTTAAAAAATTCAATTTCATTGGTGTTTAAAGAACCATATATATAATTTATATTTTTGTTATTGCCTGTGACAATGCAGAAGTGACAATAATAAATTACACCCTGTTTTAATTCGCCTTTATATATTAGGTTCATTTTTTATTAAATTTTCAATTTCCTTAATCATTTTTCTATATTCTGTATTTGTTTCGCATAAATTATTAACAGTTTTACACGAATATAATACAGTTGCATGGTGTTTATTACCAATTTCACTCCCTATTTTTGCCAATGTTAATTTTGTTAAGTTTTTTGAAAAATAATGAGCAATTTGCCTGGCTTGAACAAATTCTCTTTTTCTATTTTCACAGTTTAAATGAAAGTCTAATATATTAAAATAATCGCAAATAACCTTTATAATATAATAAATATCTATATATTTTTTTCCAATTACTTTTAAAATTGCTTTACGACAATTCCATTTATGTTTAATTTTATTAATATTTTTTGAATTAATTTTATTAAGTTCGTTTGCTATTAAATTTATTTCATCAATTGAATAATAATTTAGAGTTTTTTTCATTTTACATTTATTTTTATCCATCTATTTAATATAGCATTTGCAGTATTTATATTGAATTTATACCGGCAATATAATCGTTCAATATAATTGTCAAAGTTAGGACAGCCGATAAGATTTTCATTAACTTTAATTTCAGATATAACACCTTTAATCCAAGCTTCTTTACGGTAGATTTCTAATTCTTTTTTATTCATTTTATTAGCTGCTATGCAAACGTAAATGAATAAAATTAGAATTGTTATGAAAATTATTGATAGTGTTTTCATAAATTATAGTTTTTAAGGAATTTATTATAATAATTATCTGTTTTGTGTTTAGGTAAAAATCCACCACACCAAAACCGGGCTACTTTTTCAGGATTATATTCCGAGTTCCAATAATCGTTAATAATATAAAACATTTCAATAGATTTGGAAAAGTTAAATCTATCATCATAAGAATAGTTAAATCCAGAAATACGATTAGCCTCATCAACAGCAATTTTAAACATTTGTAATATTCCAGAAGCTTTAGATCGTTTATTTATTGCCTTTTCATTAAAGTTTGATTCGATTTTCATTATAGTAAAAAGACATTTTTCTTTTCTTAAAACAAGCTCCTTAAATTCTTTAAAAATATCAAAGTTTAATTCTTTGTTTTTTAGTGGAAGAAAAATAAACGTTATAAGTATAATTATAATCATTTTTTTCATTAATATTAATTTGGTTAATATTTAAGACAATAGATTTTCTATTGAATATTGGTTTAAAATTTTGAACTAACTTTATTCAATTGTTAGCAATCAGTTTGCCGAGCAGAGCAATCATAATCACCGTGTTTACATATATTGTTTTCATTATTTGCACAAGCATTTGAGTAGCAAACCGAATTGCTAACAAGTTGTATAATTAATGCTTTGTTCTCGTCTGTAATTTTTGCCCACGCACACTTTTCTTTGTCAAGTCCGTACAAGGCATTGCTAATCTCATTGTTAATATCTTCCCACCTATCATCTTCCTCAATCTCCTGCTCTTCCTCACATCCGCATTGCCTGCATATAGTTGTGTTTAAATGCCACTTATTACTACATACACCATCGTTTAGGTCAAATATTGCTCCGCAATGCTCGCAGGGTGTTGGCATTTCCATTTGTTCTAAATCATATTCTTCCATCGCTCGTAAATTTTAAAGTTTGTATCTCGTATTATCTTTTCTGCAAATTTGGTAAAGCGCACTAATCATACAACAGTACCGTTATGCCCCATTAGGCTTAACATCTTCTACTCTATATTTAAGTACTTCTGTTTCTGAAACACCGCAACACACGCATCTAATTACATCTACTATTTCATCGTGCATTATTTCGGCTGCAGGGCTTTGTACTGGCACATCTACCCAAGTGTTACTACGTAGTCGCCCAATAACTTTGTGTGTGTATTGTTCATTTTTACAGCCATGTCTTTTCTGCTCAATTATTCCGTAATCTCCAAAATCTAAAACGGGGCATAACAATGCATCATATTGCATAGCCTCGTTGTTATCGGTAGTTTCGTTCTTTTTATTCATTTCAGTTTATATTTTAAGGTTTGTAATTCTAATCAAAAGGCTACGCAACATATGCTAGCCATTATCGGCAACCTAAAAAGACAGCGTACCTTGTTTGATACTTTCTGAAATTCGTTTGATTGCCTTGTCAATATATTCTTTGTCGATTTCACACGCTGTTAAGTGTAAATTCATTTTATCTAATCGGTTTGCTTTATCAACTGCCAAAGCTATTGAGCCGCTCCCGAAATGGGTATCTAATATCTTCATTCCTTCGGTTGCGTAGTTTTTTAAAGTATAACTATACAAACATATTGGTTTTTGTGTGGGATGGAACGTGCCCCCTTCACGCACTAAAACAAGTGGATTTTTAGTATATTCACGCAAAGCCCTATTAAATGAAGTGTAAGCAAGTTCAGCATCGGAACTGCTAAAATTACCACGGTCTTTTCTCCATATAATCCAGCCCATCGAAGGCTTTAAATATTCCACCATATAGTTAGCTCCCCAAATTATTTGGTTTTTGCTTACTCTGTATAATTCTTTAAAGTAATCTTCTGTTGGTATGTTTGTATCCCAGCCTTTAAATTCGTGGGCTTTTCTTCCTCCGTGGCTTCCGCTTGTTTGTTTTGCACCATCATACCCAATCCCATAAGGTGGGTCAACAATAGCCAAATCAAAGTATTTATCAGGGTATTGCTTCATAATTTCCATACAATCAGCGTGGAAAAGAGAAAGAAAAGGCAGCCGATAACACTCGCTATATGCAATTTGGGGGTCGGTGGTATTCGTAAGTTCGTTCATTTAATTTACATTTGTTAAGTTTGATAGTGCAGTGCTTTTAATTCCCAAACTGCACATAGCGGAAACGTTAGCAATAATTAGCCATCACACGCCATTCATTCTACTTTCAATGATTAGAAATCCATTCTACTATTTGGCGAACCCTCAAAGTTCTAATAAATTCCCTTTGTATTTTAAGCAAATTATACCTAATAATATTTGAATTATTTCCCATATTAATCCATATTATAAATTGAAAGGTATGTTATTTTTCTCTAAATTCAAAATTATTTTGTTAAAAATAGCCTCATCAATTAATAAAATATCCATCATTACATCATTGAATAATGGTAATATTTCAATTGCATCTGTTATATTATTATCAAAAATATCATGACATTGGTGATGTGCTAACCCTGTATTCAAATCCATACATTCATATTCTTTACTCTCAGATATTCTAATCTTATGGGCTAATTGACCATGACTTCCAATAAAATGGCCGCAAAAAATACAATAAGGCTCTTTTTCTATTAGCCACTTTTTACGTTTTGATTTCCAGTTTTTTATCTGATTATTTGTCATTATATAAAGTTTAAAATATCCCGTTCAAAATCCTCCATTGAAATATCTTTTAAAAAGTGTTTCAATATTACATCTAGAGATTTACTATAAATCTCGCTAAATTTATTATTATCCATGCTTTTAAATGATATACTTCTTGCTTGCGGTATTGGATTACTATCCTCTTTTAATGTTGGGATTACATCAAATTCACCTATTAATATCATTATATATTTTCTTATCTTATCAATATGGCCAAAATCAACCATTAAATTTTCCGGTAAATGATTAATAGTACAATTTAATAAAGCGAAGTACTTTCTATGAAAATCAATATTCCTTTCTTTCCATGTTTCAATCTCACAATAATCGCCCTCATCTAATTTAAGTAACTTTTTAAAATTATCATCATTTATAGCACTAATTCCGGTCATAAAAAATTCTAAGTTTTTTATTTGTAATTTAGCTTTCATAAATTAATAGTCTCTTTATGTTGGGATGATTTGAATATCATTATTTGCATTTTTTACGTTCAAGTTTTTTCATGTTCTTTATTTTAATTTATATGTTTTAAAGAATATAGCCCCATTTATTATATAGGAGGTTTTAGGTAGAGCATGTTGCGACTAGTACGCAGAGCATGGATAAATGGCTAATGTTTTTCTCCCTAGGATTGAGAACTTCATGTTAGCCCCTGCTGCTATATTCATATTAATTTTTAGTTATTTTGTAGTCATTTTTTTTACTTTTAAACAATACCATCATCATTAGTTAATAGGTTTTTAATTAAATCGTCTCTTGTTTTAAAGATAAACTCCTCATTAATAATACAAGGGGAGTAATTTTCTTTAGTACCTTTATTTAAGTAATATTGTATATTCGCAATACCTTCATCTACGGTTATATCAATTTTAGTAATAGGTAAATGCCTTGCTTTACTTTGAATTATTACCCACACTTGTTGACCTTCGTTGAATTTAGTTTCAATTTTCATAATTTTAGTTTTTAGTTATTTTATAATTAATTTCATTGCTTTTTAATAGTCTTATTTTTCGAGTATCTAGCCTTTCAATGGCCCATCCCATTAATTGTTCTATCTGTTTTAAGTCGTCTTTAGTTTTCATAATATTTAAAATAAAGTGTTATCAACATTTTCTTTTTTGAAACTTAATGGATATTCAAGTATTTTAGGATTAGCCTTTTTATTTGCCCTCCACCATAATTTTTGACAGTATTCAAAATATTCATAATTTTCATCAATACTATTTTTCGACTCTTCTAATTTCCAACCCTTCCCCTGTATTACTTTGCCTGTTTTATCTTCGCCCCTGGTTGCAGCTTTTAAATGAAGTATTCCGGTTTTCTCAATCTTATAGTTAGGATTAAGCATATCCCATGCCTTAGCATAAGCCGCAATTTGTAAATAATGGCTATCATAAACAGCATTACCTGACTTATAATCAATTAACCAAATTGAACCATTTAATTTGCATATCATATCAATTGTGCCGCCAAAACCTAGTTCATCTGATGCAAAAGAAAATTCATGAACTATAATTTCAGGATTATATTTAAACATAAATTCCATCGCCTTACAAAGAAGTACCCATTCATCCCATTTCCACAATTCAACTTCATTATCATTCATATATTTTAATTGTCCTGTTTTAACAAATTGATCTATTCCGTTGTGTACATTACTCCCAATTTCACCAGCTTCTTTTAATATTTGCGAAGCATTCATCCCCACCTGTTTAAGCCAAATAGTAAAAGCAGCACCTTTTGGGTAGGCTTCAAGAAACGTTGTAACTGAGGGTAACCATGTACCCGGGTTTTTCTTTGATTCGTAGTAATGTTCGTCCGGAATTACTATCTTATTATTAAGATTGTCTATAAATTTATTCATTATTTTTTATTTTATTATAGAATAGTATTTAAAAATTTCTTGTTTTATTTTCATTAAATTCAATATAAACATCCATACTTTTTTAAACTTATTTATGAATTTTACCACCCGACAATTCACATAAAAATTGAAGCACCATTTCTAATTCAGGATTTCTAAATGCAAAAGACAAATAATCAATTGGTTCTCTATAATGATAATCATTTAATCTAATGTGTTCACGACAAGCTTTTTCTGTTAAGAATGCATTTTCATATTTATCTGATAGCTCGTAATTTATTTTATAAAATCCCATATCTTCAAGTAATTCCTCTATTTCGCCTCCATCTAAATTATTATACAACTCATTATCCTCTTTCGAATCGTTATCCCATTCTTTATATTCGAAAATAGTTTCCCTTATATCTTCATCAGTTTCAATTTTTGAACCATCATAATACCATGCTTCAATTCCACAACCTTCAGCGGCGGCGACTTCTTCTTTTGTTTGTATTTGGAAGAAATAAGGCATTGCAGTACACCTATGATTTTGTGTGTTTAATTCTTCAGATAAGTTCATTAAGAACTCATACATTTCATCATTTACTTTGATTGTTTTCATTATTTATTTTTTATTTAAATATTCATAAAACTTTTCAGCAAGCGCAATTATATTTTCGGTTTTTACTTGTTGATCTGTAATTTTAATTGCGGTAATAGCACATTCAAGACTTATTTTTCTTTTTTCCAATGTCCAGTCTTTTTGAAATTTACCTCCGGATTTTTGATTTGGAATGTTGAAGATATATCTTTCTTCATTATTATAATCTTTTCGCTTCATGTCAACTTCAATTTCCTGACCAATTGGCAACCCTAAAAATAGAGTATCAAAAGCAGACCCTTTACGGCCATCTTCTAGCTCAATTTCAATTATTGGTTTTTCATTCCATTTTTTACCGGAATCAATACAGTTTTTTATTTTTACTTTTTCCATAGTTTTATTATTTAAATTTCCAAAATACGTCTAAATCTTGATTTATTTCTATTTCTTTTAATATTGTAATTTTAATAAATGCTAATGATTCAGGATTGTTCTTATAGTAAGATTCGGCTATTTGTTTAGCAATATTGCAGTCAGTCGTACTACATTCTTTTTTATTTGTTAATATGTTTCTAAATTGGTATATCATGGACATATATATTTATAATTTTTAATATTAGTCTTCAATATATAATCCTTGTATGAATTGGTTATTTCACTAATTATCAACTCAACATCACTTTCTGATATTGGATAACAATACTCAATTAGCCCTATTTCTTCTGCAAATTCACCGGCATCATATATACATTCTAATTGAATATCAATTTTTCTAATTCTATCCTGTATAAATATTCGATGAATAAAGCTTACCGCACTGTTAGATTTAATTTCGTGTGTTATATCCACCTCTTTCATATTTAAACCATTTTCTAAAAATGATATAAATTGTTGGTAATTTTCAAACATAGTTTTAAATTTTGGTTTCGTTTAAATAATAAATATAAGCCAAAAATTCTTTCATGATCTGATTATCATTTTCAGTTACTTCGCTGCCTGGTGATAATTGATAAAGTTTATTTAATTGTTTCATAGCTGTTTGTTTAATTATATTTAAAGATAATTAATAATTTTTATAAAATATATGACTTTTATCATGTTTTGTTATTTATAATCATTATTAATAATTATCAGTTACAAGTTTTAAACAAATTAATAAGCGATCTATCAGTCATTTATATTTAGTTTAAAATTTTGAACTAACTTTATTCAATTGTTGTGCGCAATTAAAACGCACCTTCCTGCTCAATTTCTTCTATCTTTAATTCAAGTTCATCCACATTTTCTGCTTCTTCAATACCCCATTGTCTTAGTTCGTCATTACTTGCCCTTAATTCTTCCAAATAATCAATGCAACTTTCAAGTTCATAAGACATATCAGCGGCTGCGGAGTATAAATCATCGTATTCAAGTCCTTCTAACTCTCTGTCTTTATACAATACTTGCTTTATAGCTTTTATGTATTTATCAATATCAGGGCAAGTATGCTTTATCGGTTCTCTAATATGTGAAGCCATAATTAACTGCGCACAACACTAAATAAAACAAATAGCCGTGCTATGCGGTCTTTTTAAAGCTATTTGTAAGTTTGTAATATATTTAATCTTTGTAGCTATTATCTTGGGCTACTAGTTTTATTATTTACGTTAGCAACAAGCCTGCTATTCAAAGCATTTTTTATTCTTGTTGCATACGTGGTTTATTGGTCTTATAGTGCAATTACTAGCATTTTTGCAGGCCAGATTGCTAACACCAAATATATTTAATGCTTGGTTGGTGCTTTTAATAGGCATTTCGCCCTCACACACTTTTTGCAAAGCTTCTATATCTATCAAGTTTAGTTCTTCAGCAATACTATATGCTATCTCATACGTGCCTTTTGCTTTTTTGGGCTTATGGTTTCTAAACTCAATTTCTCTGCCTAACTCAAAGTCGTATCTCTTATCTGTAAAAGGCACTTGCTTCGTGTAGCTGTAATCAACTATTAGCTTCCTTTGGTGTCCATCAAATTTTATGTTATATATTGCCATCGCTCTGTATTTTTATCGTTTGTACTATTAATTAAAGTTCGTGCTAATTTTACGCACTAAACATATTTTTTTCGTTAGCGGTCATTGTCGTTCTTTTTCAACCATCGCATAAATGAGTTAAACCCTGCATCTATTTCGGCTTCTGGGCTATATGGTGCAACTTCTCCTAAGTTTGTAGCTTTCCATTCATCTACCAATTTTTCTACTTTTTGGTAAAACAACGAACCGCTAACACTAAATATAGGCAAATTGCCGTTTTTATTTGTTTCTTTATTTGTACTCATAGGTCAGTTTATTTTATTAAGTTTCTACTAATTTTCAAGGGCAATCAGCCCATATTATTTTCCATTATAAACAATAAAAATATGACAGCATTGCCATTAATCCAACCACACCAATCATACCACAAATCACAGCAATTTTACCACCTATCATTAATCTTCTACCATGTTTTTCATTTTCAACCACCACTCCCCACACACGGTATTCTGGTTCAATGTGTATTATCTTACTTTCGTCAATTATTGGTTCTTTCATGTTTTAAAAGTTTATAACAATATACATAGTTAATTTACCGTGCTTTATTGCTACATTGGTTTATAATTTAATCTTTATCTTTTTGTTGTTGCCTCAGTTTAAACGCACCTTACCCAAACGTTAACTTTTGCATTTTATGCATTTTTTATCAGAAATTGAATGTTCCTTTAGTGCTATAAATGCCTTATTTTTTTCAATTGGACTTCCATTTTCATCGGTAAATTTACATTTTTCAATTTGAGTTACTATCTCACTTAAATATTCGTATTTCATAAAAAAATCACGAATAAGTTTAGCACATTGCTTTACCATACTTCGACCTTCCTTTTTACAGGCTTCTTTAAATTTCTCTTTTTCCTCGTCTGTTACTTTTATTTTTTCTATGTATGCCATAATTTTATAGTTTTTACCACCAAAAGCCCGAACGTTTCCGAACGGGCTGAAATCCTGCAAGAACTTTACAGGAAACTTGCAGGGTTAAAATATTCCTTCAATTCTATAATTTACAGTTGAACGAGCAAGTAAATTATCTATTTGAAATTCCAATTCATCATAATTTTCTGGCTCTTCTTCAAAGAAATAACACCCAAATTCTGAATTCCATTCAGTATAAAAATCAGAGTTTGCAATAGCTTCGTGAATAACTCTTTCTGCATCCTTTGTACTTGGAGTTAATTGTAGTCCTGTTTTCATTTTGTAAAGTTTTTAGTTAATAATTATTTGTTTTATTAATTATAACGTCTAAATTACGTATAAGTTTTAATATATTATATGACTTTTGTCATGTTTTGTTATTTATAACCATTATTAATAATTATCAGTTACAAGTTTTAAACAAATTAATAAGCGATCTATCAGTCATTTATATTTAGTTTAAATTTTTGAACTGACTTTATTCAATTGTTATCGTTCATTGCCGTGAAAAGGCAGTGTTTAAAACGAATAGAAAGAAGCACGGCAACGAAAACGATAACAATGCGTAAATTCCATGCTTACTTTCTACCTCGTTTCTAAGTCGGTGGGTAATCGAGCAATTAAAAATAAAAGCCCTCACACCGTTCTAATCAACTTCGGTAAAATCTACATAATAAGTTTTACCAGGAACTAAATAATCTTTGGCAACTGCATTTTTATCAACCTGTATGGTTATGTTACCAGACGGTGTCGCTTCTGCAAACTGATTATTTTCCTCGTTGTCTTTGTCATTAGTTCCGTAAACCGCTGACAATTTTGCCTCTTTGTTTCCATAACTGTATTCAGTTACAGAATCGCAATTAAATTTTGCTCTCATTTGTAAAGTATTTATTATTTGGGTACTCTATTAAAAGTTTTCCCCTTCCCTTTTTTATTTTTAATTTGTTCTCGTTTCAACTTCATCGGTTATTCCGCACGTAACTTACGCTAATCATTATATGGCATTAAAGAGCAAGTTCACAAGCCTTACTTCCGTCTTTTAATCTTAAGCAGAATTTACAGTGTTTATACTTTGGTAAGTTACACCAACTACTATCAGCGTGTGGGCATTTATCATTATTATGGTCGTAGTCTTTATTAACGCCATATAACACGCTGTCATAGGTAATTTTGCTATCTTTTTTCATCTTTAGTATGTATTTATAAGTTTGTAATTCTAATTAATTTTAGTGCTGTTTGTAGGGCAAAACTACCCATACAGCCATTCATTAGCCGTAATTTAAACGACCGTTGTAACTGTATAGTCTTTCATTACTATTTGAAAATCTTTGACAGGGTATTTACCAGACCCACCAAGTTTTTCAATTAATGAAAGCACTTCATCGGTTAATATTTCTCGTTCAATTTCGGAAATATTTAAACCCTTTACTCGTTCCATATATCTAATAATAGCGTGTTCTGAAACTTTAACATTACTGTTATTGTTAAATGAATTAATAGTTTCTTTTAATTTAGTTATTGCCTGTAATTTTTGATTGTATTCTCGTTGTTTATTAGCAACTTCAATTTTCAAAACTTCGGCATCTCCAATCATTATATTTAATTGAGATTGTAATTGTTTTATTTTTCGTATATCATTCATAATAAATAAACTACGGCTAACACGGTATATATGCCATGCGCCAATTAGTGTCGTGCTATTATTTAAGTTTGTCATGGGCGCACGTCACATATACCCATCCGTTAGGTTTAATTAAAAAATACCACGAATCAGAGTATCAATCATGGGCTTCAATAATTTAAAACTATCGAGTTTATTGCTATCTACATCATTCTCGGTTATTCCAAACCAAAACAATATAGGAAGTGGAACATTTGTAGCCAATGCAATTTTCTCTATTACATCCATACTTGGCTTTTTTTGTCCATTTTCCACTTGGCTTAAATACGTTTGTGTAATTCCTATTTGTTGAGCAAAATTGCATTGTGTTTCATTTCTGCTCTTCCTAATTGTTTTTACTGCGTTACCTATTTGCATAATATTTAGTTTTAAATTATTTACCAAAGGTAATATAATATTCCTAATAATGAAACATTGCAAGGTATTTTTTAACTAAAACCTAACAATGTATAAAATTCATTAAAACGAAATTTTATACTCAACGTTATAGGCTATTGCCCTTCAAAATCTTCATTTAGGTATATGCCCTCACCGTCTAACTCATAGCCCATCTCATCTGTCTTCCATTTTACGTGTTTGGTAATTATTCTCTTTGTTCCTGCTTTCTCCCCCCACTCTTCTTTGTCGTTTTTGATTGTCACCTCAGTGCCAACTGGCAACAAGCCAATAACAAAGTGTAAGCCCAATAATTTTAACTTAGCAGTATTCTGTTTAATAAACTGCGTAGTTATTTGGTCAAGGTCATAATTTCCCTCTGTATCTTCTTGTTGTGCGTTGTCAACATATTCCCAATAATCCTTTAATAAATTTTTCATTTCGTTATTTTTAAGTCGTTTTTTCATTTTGTAAAGTTTTTAGTTAATAATTAATTAATTGATATAAGCTCTTGAGGCATCATAACTCAATGATGAAGCATATTTATAGGATGCGTTACTATTTTTCCAATCTTCTTTATCTGATTTTAAAAAATTAAATGCACTTGATAATGCTTTAACAGCTTCCTTTTTTGTGTTGAAAATTAGTTCTTTATTATTAAATTGCAGATTTTTTTCTACACAATTATCTGTCATAATTGAGTTTCTTAATGTTGAATTTCCTGCAAATTGGCCGGTAATAATAATTGAAGTTTTCATTTTGTAAAGTTTTTAGTTTGTAATTAATTATACGTTAAATATACGTATAAGTTTCGACATATACAAATGTTTTCGTAGTTTATAACCATTCTAAATAAAAAACCCCGTACATTTCTGGACGGGGCCTAACTAAACTAAAACCTATGAAAAACTACTTCTTTTTACCGAAAAACTGTTTTTTAATTATATTCCATAATTTCAATCCTTCATCATAAGCTTCTAATGTTTCATTTGCCGAAACTTCTAATAATTTTAAAAGTTTTGTTTTTTCTTCTTTTGTTAATCCATCTTTAAAAGCTTCTTTAGCATATTTAGCTAATTTAATATTAGCATCAATTGCCTCTTTAGCTTCCTTAATAAAAGCCCTCACAATACCTATTAATGTCCCGGCGACTGCAAGTATTCCTAAAATCAATGTTAATTTTTCCATATTATTATATTTAAAGTGTTTTGAAATGCTTCGTGTATATCTTTTTTGCCATTATCTAATTCTAATGTTTCAATTTCATCAATAACCCCGTCTTTTTTAGCTTTCCTTTTTCTTATAATTTGCCGTGTAGCATAATAAACTAATAAATAAAAGTCCTTATCGGTTAGTAATAATTTTAATATTGAAAATGCTATTAATCTCATTATGATTTTATTGTTATTAATGATTCATTTGGTAATATATCGTAAATTTTATTCATTGTATTACGTGAATTTATTACATCTCTAAGTCTATCATTATTAATATCAATAAACATTTCTCCAGGCAATAAACATCCTTTAGAATGGCTTACATAGTTCCCCGGGTGCATTAAAACACCTGCACGATTTGGAACATTAAAAAATCGTAATACTTTACCATATTTTTTATGCACTTCTTTTTTAACCTTATAAATTCCCTCTGGAATACAGCTTGTATTTTTTTGGTTATTCAACCACGGACGCTCTAAAATGTAGCATTTAAATATTAATTTTTCATCTTCTTTAATTTCAAACAACCCCTCTGTTTGTTTTTCAAAATAGTTTCTTTTTAATATTAAACTCATTATTTATTTTGTTAAAATGTCTATTATTTGCTTTTGATGTTGGCTTAATTTACTGTCCATATTTATTGATAAATTATCAATTTTAGTTTCAATTTTTGTAATATTGTCTTTATTTATCTTATGAAGATTTGTAAGATTATCTATTTTAATATTCACCTTATCAATTTCTTCACTAACAATTTTTTTATCGGCCTTTGTTTTCATAGCAGATTCAAATTGCTTAAATGAATTTTTTTTCATCTTATAAAATAAACCCCATGTTGAAATAATTATAGCAGCCCCTGTTCCAGTTATTGTTGCCCCTCCGGTTGATGTAAGCTCAATAAATAATAAATAAAATTTATACATAATGTAATAATTAAGCACCAAATAACTTTATTAACTTCTAAATATTTATTATAAATATCTGTTTTATAATATTTATCTAAAAATTTAAAAAAATCATTTAATAAATAAGAAAATAAAAAAACTTTAAAGAACCAATTAACCGGAATAAATAAAAACAATCTTGATTTTTTATTAAACTCGCTTTTTATTAGCCCCTCGGTTAATATGACTATTCCTGTATCTTTTATTGTTAAAATATATTGTTAATAATTTGTTAATATCATTTATTTTTTGTATCTTTCTTTTTTTAAACTAAAATTTACTACTATGAAAAATTTATTTATTTTAATCGGTTTAGTTTTTGTTGTTAATTGTTATTCTCAAAGAGAAAATATCCTAAGTTTTTCTTATGCTCCTGGTTCAAATGAAATAGGATTAATTTACATTTCAAAACCTATTTTTAGCTTGCAAAAAGATTATAAGCTTTATTCTTCATTCGAATATGGTAATTATAAACTAATTGAAAGAAAAGTAAGCCGTATTGGTCTAGGGTTTTCAACTGATATAGATTCGAGAGTTAGTTATAACTTTGCTATTTCTATAAATATTGAAAAATCAGATACCGTTATTATTAGTTATACATCTGGAGGTATTACAACTAATGTTATTCCAGTAAGACCAATTACCTCTGAAATGGGGTTAACATTTCAAATTAGTCAAAGAACTTATTTAACAATTATGTCTGATCTAATTCATCAAGCCATATTTTATAATAATTTTGCAGCCCCTCATTTTAAATTTGGACTAGGTTATAAATTTTAATTCAAAGAACTTATCAATCTTTTATTAATCTTATTGACATGCCGTCATAAGCGTTTGAGGGACCTAAACAAGGATTAAGAATACTTGCTGTATTATAATGCAACCTCATAAAATAATAATAAACACTCGTGCTTTTAAATTTCATATAAAAATATTGATTTATTTGTGAAAAATTATATATATCTAATTGATAAAAGCCGCATGGTCTAGCACTAAAATGAATAGTATCAATAGCCCCTGTATTTGGACTTTGCCAATATGTAGTTCCTTCCTCTTTTAAAAAACCTCCATTAATAGCATAATCACAGTTTCTTGGTATTCCGAGGATTAATCTGAGTGTTTGAAATTCATTAGTGTCCGGGATATGCCAACCGCTTATATTTTCTGACATTCTATTAGCTCCTGTATCAGTATACAATATTCCATATTCCCAATATGATGTGGAATCATTATCATACCAATACATTCCGGTATCATTATCCATATACCTAAGGTTTTCACACATCCAAGTTTGAGTGCCTACCGTCACAATTTCATATTTTATTCCACCGATAGTAGAACTATCAAGTGTGTACACAATACTATCATTATTATTACCTATTATAAAAAATGGCACTTGACAAAAACTGTCAAGACTAAAAACAATAAATAATATTATTAATATTTTTTTCATATTATAAATCTTGTAAATCATCAATACTTGTTACAATCATTTTCCAGCCATTATAATAACAGCTTAATAAAGTATGTGAGCTTGCTGTTGCTGTTATTGTTGGCTGAGTGCCTTCGGTTGCTCTCCATTTATCGGCTGCTAATGTTACCGCATACCCTGTACCCCCTTGTATTATTTCAATTAAATAAGTGCCTATTTCAGCATTACTATAATCTAATACTGTTATTTCATCAGGTGTTAAAACAAATAAATTTGAGCCGCTTAAATCTAAAGTATAACTACCTCCATCATTAATTGAATCTCTATTTGTAAAAATTATTTGATCGAACTGAGAATTAGTGGCTTTTATATTCCCATTAATCTCAAAAGTATCTGTTGCGGCTGGTAGAGTTACTATTAAATCATTGCCGTCTTCGTGCAATGATACTGAGCCTATTTTTAAGCTGTCATTAATTAACACATTCCCATTTACCTCTAGTTTTTCTGAGGGGGTTGTTGTTCCTATCCCAATAAATCCAGTATTTCCTTTTATAACTAAAGCATCAACAGAAGCCCCTATGCCATTAAAATAAAAATCAGGGGAATTATTATCATCATAATCATAAATTCCAAAACTCCAGCTATTATCTTCATTTTGTATCCGCATAGAAGCATCCCTATCACTTTCATACAAATGAAAAATATTAGATGGATTATTAACTCCTATTCCAACATATCCATTCTCAGCAATTCTCATTTTCTCATCCCCATCAATATTAAATATATGAGATGAAGCATCATAATAACCACTATCGGCTGTGATGTATAATTTCAATGTGTTTGACCCAATAAATAAAGTGTCCTTTAAATGCAACCCCAAAGAAGTAAGCCACATTTTGCGAGTGCCGTTAATACTAAATACAGTTGAATCCTGACTTGTGTAAAAACTGGTATTAGCATAACTGCCTGCTTTTAATGGATTAACGATAAAAGCAATCCTTTCACTCCCTCCAGTTCGATTTTCTATTTTACCCCCTGTTATTAATGAAAAATCCTCATCTGTTGCATCCATTCCATAGGCTTGAGTTGCGTAGTTTCCTACGGTGGCATTTGAATTGGTTATTAAAGAAGATATTGTCGGGGTTGTTGTTGCACTTGCACTTTCAATGTGGAGTTTGGCGAGGGGGGATATTGTTCCTAGACCTAATTTTCCATTATATTTTAATCTCATTTTTTCTGTCCCCACTGTATTAAAATCTAAATTACTACCCGATGGGGCTGTTCCGAAAAGTATATCCCCATATTCTGCCCCATTTGCGTTATTAATTATCTGCCCAAAAATACCAGCATATATATGTGGATTTCCGCCTACATCTTTTAATCCAAAAGAACCGCCCCCAGAATAATCCCCTATCTGAGCTACTGCCCCCCCGGCTCGGCCTTTTATATATGAATGCGTTACCCCGTATGTATTATTTGAATTTCTTTGTTGATAAACAGAACTTGAATTATTATCTATACCTACTATATTCAATGCAAAAATTGGTGTTGCTATTCCTACTCCTATATTATCAAAATAACCCGTATCTGCCTGAAATTTCCGCCCGTCTGTTTTTGGGCTTATTATATTACCTATTAATTCAAATAAACTCGTATCTGCTATGTCCGCTTTTAAAGCCAAAGAATCAATTAATTGAGCATCCGTTACAAAATTACTATCACCAACACTTACAAGCGTCCTATCAATTATACTTCCTGCAAAATCTGATGTATCTGAGCTATGTATATAACCGGATGTATCTGCAATAAGATTATTAATATTAGTTAGATTAGTATTAATACGGGTGTTATGTTCTTGTAAGGTATCGAGATGCACGGCGGCCGTATCATATAATGCTGATATACTATCATGTACGGCTAATAATGAATCATTAATAATTGCTCTTATACTATCGATTGTTTCGGTAGAGTCTATAAAATCTCTATTTAATAGTGAATCATAAAAATCTGCTAATTTCAAATAATTATTAGTAAAATACTCCTCGGATAAAGGTGTTAACCAATTACTAGCTTCTTCACCCTGGTAATATATATATGTTGTTGTATTCTGAGACCCCCCTGTTGTTTGCATGTAAATTTTACCGACTAATCGTGAATTACTTGCAGCAGTTCCATAGCTAGTTGACAAAACAGTTGATATTTGAAATTCATCCTTACTTGTAACTAAACTACTTAAATTTGATGTTGAAATTAGGTGTTCAGTACCATCATTTTCACGTTCATAAAAATCCCAATATAAACGTACACTTCTATTCCCTGCTGTTTTTTGAGCATGAATATGAAGTGTATATATACCGGCAATTAAGCTATCGAATGCAAGCCCCGATGGTGAAATCCACTCTTCAATAAGTGTATTCGTTTCAGCATCGACTGATGTATTTACTGATGCTGTTGTAAGTTCGCTAGGAGTTAATGATGTTTGTTTATATGTAGCTACCGCAATATCAGCAGCATCTAACAAATAATATCTAGCTCCTAAATTAACATTTGCAGCCACATATTTTTCTACCCATTCAGCATCAACAAGATTATGCTGCATAAGAGAGTCGTGGTCATCTCTAAGGCTTGGATTATTATTAAACAATGTTATTGAAGCTGTATCAATTTCTGCATAGGTAGAATAAATCGAATCAGCTATTAATGTATCGAGCGTTAATGTTGGACGTAAACTATCTTGTAAAGCATCTTTTCTTAATAAATCTGTTCTTAAATTACTTGCGGTGTCATCAATTTCAGATTGTATAGTAACAATGGTATCTTTTAATTGAGTTATTGTCACCCATTCGGTAATGCTATCTTGAATCATTGGGTGACGTGTTGAGTCATAACGATAAGTTTGTCCATTTCCAGAACCGGCAAATTGAATAGAATCAACATTTATATAATATACATCATTAGCATATTGTTGAGAAAATACACTAATTGAAATAAAGCTAAATAATAATAATAATATCTTTTTCATAAGTTTTATATTAAGGTACATCTGATGTTAGATACGAAAACGCAAAGGCTAATTTATATGTTGATGCAAAATTATAATCATAAAATATCTTTATTTGTCCATTATAATAAAAATCAGCACCCCAATCATAAGAATCTGATCCCCCCCAATTTCCTAAAGACAAAAAAGATGAAGTAGCGACCCCACAATTGTGGGGTCTAAGGGCTGATGGTATTGTATAATTAGTGACTGTAACGGAAGTTCCTCCATTATCAAATATTAAACATATATTACCTATTACCATATCTCCCGTTTTTCTCAGCGACATATATCCTATAGTATCTGCCCCTACTTTTAATATTTGATCGTCTACCTCTGTAATATTTAAATCAATCACTAAATTTACGCTCGCCCTCCATTGTGTGGTTTCATCAATATCCTGTAAAAATTGTGATACTGATAATCTTCTATCTTCAGTTTCGCTTAAATCATAGAGTGTCATATAATCATTAACGCTAGCCGTTACTAATGGGGTTTGTGATACTATATAAGGGTTAAGCTGAAGTAATGATACTTTTCTTTCTATATTGGACGTGGTGTCGGTCGTTATTCTTGCAAATGTTGCTGATCGGCTTAAATCACCATTCAACAATTGTTCATGTTTAATTTTAGGACTTACAATTGACCATGGGATAGCCATAGTGTAATCATTTACTACGCTTGTAGAATCATCAACTATAAACTTAGCTGAATCAGTATAAACGCTTAATTGACTCATTTCAAAAATTCTTTCATTTTGTCCATAAATATTTACGACAAATAATAATAATACGATTTTTAATAGTGTTTTCATAATTTTATCTTATTTTGTGTCTTAATGTGCCTGTTTTTGTTCTTATTGGGTTTCTGTTTTTATCTATCACATAATGTGTTTCTTCAGCGGCTACAGCCTCCAACACATCATAACTCTCAAATCCTATATCCTGTAATTTTACACTACCACTATAGATATATGTATTTGGTATTTTTTCATAATTTAAAGAATCTTCTGCCCTATATTGTCTATTGTTTATAAAAAGATTATCATGTAATATAGCAAGATTTAATTGACGTATTACCCAAAAAGGAACGGGGCCAAGCTGTAAATTTACATACTCAAGCGCATTCCCTTGTAATAAATTGAATATTCCATTAACCCCGGAATATCCTGTTTTTATTTGCCCCGGTTCTATATCAAAAAATCTAGATTCTAATCTAAAAATATTATATTTTACGCCGTAATAAATGCCATCATTATTATAAGATGTTGTATTATTATAATATTTAACCACAACAGTATCGCCCTCGTTAATAGATGATACATAAAAAGGTTCACATCTATAAGTTTGTGACGTATTTATTGTTGCAATAACATAATACCAGCCTCCTAATACTGAGCAGTCTATATTAAAATCATAATAACTTACTAAACCGTATGAAGTGTTGACAGTTGTTGTAGCCGATGGAATGGCGATACTAGATACTTCCACATCTGTTCTAAAATTACGGAGGCTAAATGAACCGATAGTATGTATAGTTGCAATTTGCGTGTTTATTTGATCCCCAGTTCCTGTATTGTCATATTTAGGAAAATAATTCCAATCGTCATCAGTATTTGGTACAACTAAATTACCTAGTAATCTATTATCTAACAATGGTAAAGTTCCTGCTTGATTATCAGTTCTAACCCATCGTAAAACATTACTTTTGGCAATTCTTACGCCTCCATCACTTATATCAATATCTCCGGTAGTTGCGCTCATTAAATTTTTTCTATTATTTTATATTTTACCGTTATGGTATTTCCCGTTCCATTATAAATATCCCAATAAAATTGTCCAGCAATTACAGAACTTTGTTTAAAATTTATTAATGCATCTATAGTGCCAAGCCCTGATTTTGGAATAAATTTACCAGTAGTTCCATCATATACAAATTCCATTTCAATTTTATATCTATCTGTAGAATTTATTATAAATGCTTTTACTGACCAATATTGATAAGTCGCTACGGCTCCTAATGGTATAGCTGTACTTCCCAATGTTGTTACTGTTAATGGAGTCCATTCACCTACAGCAATAGCTAATACATAAGCATCAAAACCAGCTTTCGAAAGTCTTTTATTAGTAGCATTTGAATCTCTAGTCATCATAAAATGATCATCTGCTATTGGTTCGGTTATAATTGTTGCGTTTGCTGAAAATTTAGCCATTTTTTATATTTTTATGCTGCCTCAAATTCTATCATTGAACTTTCATCTTCAAATTCTATATAATCACTTTCATCTTCAAATTCCATGTAAGTGGGTTCTAATGCTGTAATACTTCGGGGTTCCCATCCCATTATATTAAAATCACTTCCATCTGTTGGGTTTATTGATGTTTCCCGTAACCATATATAATTATAATCATCATCTATTTCACTCCAATATTTAAGATAATAACCGGGATAATCTCTTATTTCTGCAAAATTACCTGGGCTTAATGATGCATTTAAATCAATTTGCATACCGCTTAATAATACGGCTGTATCAGGAGCTAAATCATCAATTGCAATATTTGTATTATCAGTTACAACAATTGTACTTCCTGTTAACTGACTGCTTACTTTGCTTAAATTTTCAGCCCCTTGAAATTTCAAATACTCACCTGTATTATGTAATAAACTCGTTTTTATCCAACGGCCTCTATTATATATACATTGTGTTGGTCTTATTCTTAAATTTGTGTAAAGGGGAGCCGCTCCATAAATTCCAGTTACTACACTTTGCCAACCTTCAATATTATCTCGGCTTTTTAATGTTGCCCCGTCATAATAAGCGTCAATTACAAATATAGCCTCATCAGTATCGAATGCCTCAGTATCTTTACTACGTCCGCTTACAGGGTTAGCTCTTGCCCTTTCTATATCTGCTGGACTTGCTGAAAAGTTACTTATTATAGATTGTGTATTACTAAAATTAATTAACGGGCTTGTATAACTTACCTTTCCGCTGTAATCACTTAACCCTTCTTCATTATCCTTTGAAAATTTAGTATAACCAACTTCATAAATATTATTAAAAAATTCTGAAATAGGTTTTTTTCTTATATCACTTATATCACCTTTTTCTAATACAAATGAATATTGTTTATTTTTAAAAAAATAACTAAGTTCTTCAATTATAATATAGGGTAATCCATCAATATACTCAACTGCCATACCTAAAGGCTGGATAAGATTTAAAACTTGAAAAATATAATCAAAGTTTGTTACAAAATCTGTTTTCCCTGATACTTTAGAATTGTTTTCATTTGGTAAAATACCGCTTATTAAAAGCCCTTTACTAAACATTACTAAACTTAAATCACCATTAACTGCATAATCATAACTAGCATTAAATCCGTTTGAACTTAAATTAGTGCGGCCAAGTATTGAGCTTTTTAAAAGATCATGGCCGAAGTCGGTTATTTTTTGTAATAATTTAGTTACTAACTCAAAAGGCGGTATTACTTTTATTGATGTTGCTTCGTAACCACCTGCCCCATCGCTTCCCGTTAATGATAAATCAAAAAAGTCGCTTAAAAATCCTAAAGTTTCAAGTCCTCCCAAAGAGTATTTTGAATTATAATCTATTTCTAATTTTGAACGGTCATTTAATTTCGTGTTAAAACTCGAATCGCTTACATTGGCATTTATAAAAAATCTCTCTTCATTATGTCCTTCTAAATTTATTATGCCATCTATTAAAATTTTCCATTCAGAATTTTCAAAATATTCAATTGAACATTCAATAATAATATCTAATCCATCGGCTGCTATTTTAGATTTTATCCAAGTTCGTGATGTTTCAGTAAATCCAAATTCTTCAGTAAATTCCCTAATAACATTATTAGTTGGATTAACCTTTAATTTATAACCCATTTGCCCGAATCCTCTCGGTAAATCGTTTATATTAATCGTTAAACTATCAGAATCATATGTTAAAACCATTCTCCACATAATCAGCCGTATTTTTTATTAAGGTAAATTTTACGTTCGTTTCTTTGTCTTACTTCTGCAATTGTTACACCTTTATATATTGTTTGCGGTGTGTTTGATATTCCTTTAATAATTTTATTTCCAAGTTCATCAAAATCTTTTTTTCTTATTGTATTAATATCGCTTACTTCACGTCCTCTCATTGCTAAACTAGCAAGTTCACTTTGTATATTATCGTTCGGAATAACATCACTACCTTTGGGTAAGTTTATCATTGTTGGTTCGTTAACAAGAAACTTATCATTATTAGGTAGTTTTATTAATTCAGTTTGCGAACCTCCGGTGGCCGAGTCTCCCACTACTGCTATACCTCCCTCAAAATTTTTCACTCCTTTGTAAAATGATGGTATTTCTGGTAATGGTTGAGCTAAAACAGTTGATGCTTGTAAAACCCCTGATGCAATAACTAAAGGTACTGCAAAAATTGCCCCGACACCAGTTTGCCCAGTTACTTTCATCGCTCCTACGGCTGTATTTATTGCAATTTCACTTAATGCAATGGATTTATTTAATATCGCTTGCTTACGTTGTATTTTAGCTACTGCTATTGCCTTTTCTTGTTCTAATTTTTCAGTATCCTTCCCGTTCTTTTTTGCTAATGCAATATCATCATCATATCCTCTTGCTGTCATTTCTTGTTTACGATCAAATAACTCATTAGCCAAATCAAAAGCAGCGTAGGCAGTTTCTTTTTTTAATTCCCCTAGTTTTTTTTCTAATTCTATTTGATCTAATATTCTTTGAGCTTCTTTAGCGTATGCCTCTTGATTTTGTTTATCTATTTCATCTAAATTTTCTTGATTTAATGACTCGCCCTCTGCAAACATTTCTTCTTCTAACTTTAGAATATCTTCATTAAATTTCTTTTGTTCAGAGATTTTGCTTTTTTTAATAGCTATTGCCTTTAAATTTTCTTCATCCTGAATAGTAAACAATGTAGCAAACATCCTTTTATTATCTTTAAACACAGATTCTTGTACTGTCAATAAATCAATATATGTTTTTGTTAAAGCTTCACGCCCTCCAATTCCCTCATCAACTATTTCATTTTGTCCTTCATATTTACTTGTTAAATCTTCATTTCTTTTAATTGCCTCTTGTACATAATTTAACTCTGTTTCATAAGAATCTATCATAAAAGGAATACCATCTTCCCTAGCTCTACGTAAATTTGATGCTATATTTATTTCCTTTTCCCTTAATATTGTTAACTCATTTTGAGCTTTTGAAATTATCCCGTAGTTTTTTAAATAATCAATTATTTCTTTTTCGCTCATTCCTGATCGTTGCTCTGCTATCTTAAATTCAGCATCAAAAGCTAATTTAGCATTCTCAACTCTCCCCTTATTTAATTTTTCCTGTATTGCTATAAACTCTTTAGCTGACTTCGTTCTTTCAGCATTTGTTTTTGAAACATCTTTAGCAATCTTCTCTAATTCTGTTAAATTATGAGTTTGTTCAGCTTCAAGTATTGATTGCATCCTTACCCTATCACCTATATCATCTAAAGTTTTTGCATATTCCTCTCCAGCCTTTCTTGCATCTTTAAAATTTTGGATTAATTCTTTAAATGACGTTTCGCCAGTTGCAATACTTCTAAAAACTCCATTCATTCCCTCTTTTAATCCACCTGCAAATATCGCAAACTTATCTCCAGTACTTTGTACTGAATTAATCATTGTATCTAAACCTTTCTTTAACAATTGAACACCTACATTAACACCTGCAAATGCTAATCCACCTTTTACTATTGCCTTGAAATAACCACCAATTCCCTTTGTTTGTTTTTGAGCTGCATTAGCAGCTTTATTCATTAATTTATTATTTTTATCTTGCTCAGTATTTATTGCCTGTAAATTTTTACGCCCTTGTTTAGTTGTTAAATCTAATTTCTTTTTTTGTTCATTAAGTTCTTTATTTCTATTTGTTAATTTTTGTAAAGTACCTATTTCTTTATTTTGCTCTGCGATCTCTTTTTTAGCCTGTTCAGTTACTTCTTTGCTTTTTCTTCTTTTTTCTTCCTTTGCCTTTGCTAGTAATAATTCAGCATCTTTTTGTTTAGTACTTGCGTTTTTTAAATCTGTTTCAAGTTTTATAGTCTGATTTACAGTATCAGTATATTTTTTTTGTTCTGTATTTAATTGTGTTGTTGCTGTTTTTAATTCATTAATATTTTTTGCACCTGAAATTTTACTCCCATAAGTAGACATAGTTTTTAACTGCTCGTTTACTTTCAATAAACTGGCATAAATATCATCAAACGCTTTTTTTACGTTTGGATTAACTAATTGTTTATCATTTATAGCCATTATGCGGCTTTATTTTGAGCGTTCATCTGTTCACGAGTTTTTATTACTTCAATCATTCTCTTCTTAGCACTTATAAATGTTAACATACTATCTTTATATATGTCTATCTTTATATTTGCCATGCTTTCGATAAGTAATACTATTTCTAAATAGCTTGTATTCCCTTTTTTTTCTTTAGTTTTCTTTTCAATTAAGTCCTCAATTTCTTTGTTTTTTCGGTTTATCTGATTTGTTTTATTTATAGCTCTGTTTCTTAATCGATCTATTTCTTTTTCAAGTTCATCAATATTAGTATAGTTTAATTTGTAATCCATTTGAGCCAATATGTTTTCAAAAAAATCAAAGTCTAATTTTATTCCAGAATATTTATAACCCATTAAAAAAAGAACATTTAATATAAATTGCTGATCTGACTGTAATCTAACAACCATTTTACTTAAATCTAAAAGCTCATTTTGTTGTGGAGGATCAATCTCATCATATTTTTCTTTTAATACATCCCTTGTTTCTTCAAGTTCTTTAATATTATCAACATCAGGCAGTTCCATGTAATTATCTAAAACAAGTAAATACCTGGCATCTTCAAAACTTTCGAAAAAGCTAAATACTGTACAAAATTTTAGTTCTTTATATACCTTTGGTAATATCATTTAATATCTCTTTTTCAAAGTCCGGTGCTAAGTTTAGATTATCAATTTTTTGAATCCCAAAAATAGGCTGGCCACTTACTAAGTTGACCAGCTTATCTCTTTTACTATCTTTGGAATCTATCTCAGAATTATTATTATTCTGTTTTAAAAAGAACTTTTCAGTAAAATCACCCTCTAAATAAAAGTTATAACGCTTTCCAGCATTGAATAAAAGCCCCTCAGCCGCTTTACCTTTATAATAATCTTGGCTTGCATATTCAGGAAACTTACCACCATTAGCATCTTCACCCCTTTTTAGTTGGTTTACATTTTCATCAATCAACTCCGCTTCATTTTTCTTTAGAACCCTTGCTTCTATTTCCTGAAGGTTTAGATTCTTTAGATTTGTCAATAGTATCTGTATTACTTCCATTATCTTTTATTTTACCACCGAGTTGAACAAAAATCTTTTCATAATCAAATGGAACATTATGAAAGATTGCTTTAAATTTCTCTAAAGTACACTTGCCTTTTATTCCAAGTGTGATATTATGTTCTTTGCCGGTCTTATCAAATACTATCATTATGCTACTGCTGGGGTTACACTTCCTGTTACTCCTTTACTCTCGATAAATTCATAATCTATTCCTGCATAAACTAAGGCCGCTGAGACTAGATTATAAGTCGTTGCCGTTCCGTCTGTCATTGTAAAAGTATAAGTTCCGCCTCCATCATCTGAAAATACCGAAGTAGTTCCGCCGGTCACAGTAAATAAAGATTCTGTTAAATTAGCAACGCCATTTCCTGATTCATCAATAACAGTTACTGTTACGTTATATAATGCGCCTGTTGCCGTTGCTGCAATTGTAACCTCTCTTACTGATTCAAGTTCATCAAATAAAAAAGCCGTTGGCTTAAGAATTTTATTATACTGCTCGTGATCTGATTTATTACTAAATGAAACGCTTCCTTTGACAACCATAATGTCATTAAAAGGAATAGTTTTTTGATCAATCGAAAAGTCTGCAACTCGCAAAGGGTAAAAAATAGTTCCCGTTGCATCTGTTCGACCTTCAATAATATTATCATTCCAAATAATATATAGATCGAAATCTTTATTATTAAGAGTGAAAAGATTGTTCATTACAGCATTTTCAACATTAAACATAAAGTCAAATCCATATTCGCCATCATTTAAGGTGTTGATTTGACCGCTTGTAAATGTTTTCTTTTCTGCTGCTGTTGTAGTTTCTGCACCTTCTACAATTAAAGGTGTTTTATACCATCTTCCAGTAGTTTGTAATAACCCTGTTGAATAGGTTGCTTTTAATATAGCCGCCGCTGCGGTTGCTATATTTGCTCCTTTTGGCACAAGTAACATCCATTTTGCATGAAGCTTTTTTTCAGCTACACGCCCTGCCTTAGTACCAATAGGCGTGACATCATCTGTGTTCGGTAATTGATTAAATCCCATTTTTTTAAATTTTATTTACGTTAATATTTTTAAAGCTCAAATAAATTGCATCGACAATAAGATTGAGTTTGTTTTGTTTTGTATCCTCAGCACCTAAATAATAAAGGTCTTCATGATCATGTTCTATTTCTTGTTTATTATTCCAAAACCAATTACTTACTTCCATTTTTGCCATAAATGAATTATAAATTGGATATAAAGAAGTTTTGAAAACATTACTTAGTCTCTCATCTGATGTATATTTTCGATCTGATTCATCAATAATATACATATCGAAACTAAGCTCATTAAAAGGGCTAAAACTCACTTCTTTAAATTTTATAGTAGGAAGTATCAATAAAATAGCAGGAAATTTCTTACCAACTACACTATATTGTGACAATACTTGTAAGTTATTGGCTATCTCTAACCAATGACCTGAATAGAATTTAGGAATATTATTAGGACTATCACCTGTTTGAATAGATGTAACCAACGCCGATATTACATCGGTAGGGTAAAAAATTGTATCTTGTGATATGTTATTAAATCCCATTATTCTAATGATAAATATTGTCCATAATTTGTACAATCAGTTAAAAGTTCAGGGTAATAATCAGTTGATAACCCATTTTTATAATCCATGTAATCAATTGCGTCCTTATAATAATCAACTCCCTTATTCCATGCCCTTATCATTTTAACCCTTAAATTACCGAGTGAAGAAACCGAATTTTCAGTCTCCGATTTCTTTTCTCCGGTATCTGAATCAAAACTTTGCTTTTCTCTCTTAAAATAAAAATAAACAAAACTGGCTAACATCTTTTTCAAACCTACCCATTCATATTTATACCCGTCAATAGTTACTATCTCACCATCTCTTAAAACTGTATAAACATCTTCATCTTCATTATCTGTTAAATATTGATAAAGAGCTTCACCAAATAACTCCCGGAATATCTTTTGTTGATACTCGGTTATTATCGTATTTAAATCAGCTTGTTTAGCTAAATCAATAACGCTAGTTGGTCCTATATTTAAATATAAAATGCCTGTAAAATCCTCATATGTTATAATGTTAGCCAGTGCCATGTTATTCTTATTTTAAAAACCCTTTTTGTTGCTTTTGCTTTTCGGCTGCTTTTGCTTTCTTTGCATCGTTCATCTTTTGAATCTTTGCTTTATTAGCCTCTTCATCTTTTAAATAAATGGCTTTTTTAGCTTTTACCAAAATGTCAGCAACTATGCCGGTGCAAATTTTTTGATTACTTTTTATTCGTGCTTTCATTGTTAATTATTTTAATTACCTGCAGGTGATACTAATACCCATTGAGTTCCATCATAAACAGCCATAACTACTGATCCTGTATTAATTTCGCTGCCTTCTAATGCGCTTGGAGCTGCACCTGGAGCTTGTTCATATACATTTTTGGCAGTACCGCCATCAACGGCAATAGTAAGGGTAGTTGTATTTGCCCCCTCGGCTACAAACATAATCATTAATCCAGCCTGTAATGCAGGTAAATCAGGAGTATAATCAAGTGCTACGGCAGAAGCAGCAGTACCACCAACTCCGGCAGCATCGCAAAAATTCCACGTTGCCCCACGTATATTACTATTCCCTAAATTAGTTACTCCATCAGTTGCATTATTAATTACTTCTCCATTCTGCAATTTAATATCATTATCGCACCCGGTAATTTTAATGCCATCGAACCAATCTAAACCATTTGATTTAATATATAATCCAGAAAAATTAGCACTTGCGTTAATAGTAGCCCCTGCATTTATTGATCCATCAATTGTTATTCCAGTTACATGTTCAGTTGCTCCAACTGAAAACCCTGCTTCTGATTCAATTGCTGCACTTATAGCGTCAAATGTGCCATTACCGCTTAAAACTGATGTTCCTGATTGTTCAGCATAAGCCCAAAGACCAGCATGTACTCCGTCAGCTATATTAACATCCCTTAATCTAAATTGGCTTTCACTTCCAACAATAGTTGATTGATTTGTTTGATTAGTTGTCATTGCCAAAGCACGTGAATATGTTCCAGCAAATACTTTTCCTGCTGTAGCCGAATAATCAACCATACTGTAAATCCCAAGCCCTGCATTAGTATTAGAAGATGTTTCCGGCAAAACTATATGTTCGCCTGTATACCCCCAGCTACCAACTGAGCCAACTGTATCAATTAACAACGGGTCGCTAACAGTTATGTTAGTCCCATCGGCTGTTAAAGCATCTAAAGCAATAGAACCAACATTAGCAATATCCCCATCGCTTAAATCAAGCGCATCGGTGGCTAAATTTATAGTTCCATAATCAACGCTTGTTACTCCCGTTGAGCTTGTTGCTGTCCATGTATCAGCAGAAGGTGTTAAAACTAAATCTTCTGATTGTCCTAATAATTGAATACTTAAAACATCATCCGATCCAATTACTACACCAGAAGCTCCATCGACATCATATACATCTGAAAGCATTGTAGCTGCAACGATTGTATCTGTAGTAAGTATTTTCCCATCAGAAGTAATATCGCCTAATCCTGTGGCAATTCCAGTCACCCCAATATCCCAATCGCTCGTATTTATTGCCACCGTCTCAGTTCCTGCACCAATAGCAATTGCTGAACCATCAGCTTTAATTGAATCTAATTCAATATTTCCTACATTAGTAATATTTCCATCAGATAAATCAATTGAAGTTGTAAATGTCGGGGATGTAGAGAAAACCAAATTAGTTGATGTAGTTCCAGTAGCACCAGAAGCCGTATATCCAGTAATATTATTAAAAGATGTTATTGAAGCTGTTAAAGCATTAGTGCCTCCGTTTGCAACTGGTAATACACCTGTTACACCTGTTGTCATAGGTAAACCAGAGCAGCTTGTCAATATACCTGCTGATGGAGTTCCAAGTGTGGGGGTTACTAAAGTTGGAGATGTAGCCCTCACGGGTGCGCCTGTTCCTGTTGCTGTTGTCCAAACTGGTGCGCTTCCTGCGCCACCACCGACTAATATTTCAGTAGTAGCTCCGTTATCTAATGTTAATAATTCTGCATCAGTTATTGAACCATCACTACCATAAGTTGCTGCGCTTACTGTGCCGCTTGCTTTAATAGCTCCGGTAACATCAAGTTCAACTGTTGGAACGGCTGTTTTAATACCTACCAAACCATCTGGATTTAAATTAATGTCCCCCTCCGCTGCTGCCGCATCTACTGTAGCAATTGTTAATGCTCCATCGGCTGCAACCGTTGCAGTTGCGTAATTAGTTGCATCATAATTTAACCTTAATTGTTCTGTAGTGGCAGTCGTGCTAATTTTACCTGTGCCTGTAATTGTTGTTCCACTTATTGCGCCTGTTGATGTAATAGCTCCTATCCCGGTCATTGCTCCAGTTGCATCAATAGCCCAATCACTTGATGTAATTGCGGTTGTACTTCCTGCATCTCCTAAAGTTAAAGCTCCAGTTCCCCCAGCCGCAATCGTTAAAGCTGCATCGGCATTATTATCAGCACTTGTTATCGTTACAGTTCCGGCGGTTGCCCTTGATACTGTTAATGTACCTGAATTAGCAGGTATATCATAAGCGTTACTAGTTTTAACCTCGAAAACATCAATTAAAGTTTGTTGAGTTGCTCCACTTGCTACAAATTCAACTTTCAAATAATTATAATTAATTGGCGATGTACTTGTAATTGATCCGTCATCACTATCGGAGGTCCAAGTTATAGCCGAACCGATTGCAACCCATGAGCTAGTTGATGTTACTTTTCCATAAGCTGTAATAGTTACTGAAGGGGTTCCTGAAACATCTTCTAATCCAATTGTGAAAACTTGGTTTTGTGCGTATTTCTGCCTATTTTCTATCGTGAAAGTAGTTGTTTCGCTAGTATTTGTCGTGTCGCTTGCATCTAAAGATACTGGCCTTAATTCTGTGTAACCAGTCCTAATACTTAATGTTCTATCTGCTGCATTACTGATTAATGCTGCAAAAATCAGTAATATTAATATAGTATATTTTTTCATATTACTATACATATATAAGTGCATTCCAATCAGTATCTACAGAATCAGAATATATTACAGCCGCCTTGTCACGTACTGCAAATGCTATTCTAACTTTTACAATAACAGTTTTTTGTCCTTCAGTGGCATCGGTTCCATTATAAAGAATCTCTAATGTCATTTCTTTACGTTTACCAATTATCAATTGTTTAGTATCGACAACTGCCATTGTGTCGGCTGTAATCCCGGTTGATTCAAAAATCCTTAATCCGTTTACAAAAACAGGTCTACCTATATTATCAAAAGACACTCTTCTATCACTAACTGAGTTATTTAATAGGTCTTTCAATTGACTGAGAATAGTCACTTCCTGGGGATTCATAATTATTGCATTCGGAATATATTTATTTGCCTTGCATTCATCCGCCATAATACCAATAAGATCAATAATATTTGCTCCAGGTATAGCTGCTGCATAAGCAGTACCAGAATAATCAGTATGCTTATTTGCCGTAAACAAACCAGCCAACGCCGTTGAATCATCTCCGGCAGTTCCTAAAATCTGACCATCAATATTGTCAAGAATTTTATCAGGAAATACAATTGCAATTTCATCTAATGCTTCAGGAAGATCATCTAATGTTTCATCAGATAAAGTACCATATGTTGAAATATAAAACGCTTTAAATTCAACGGTTTTAAGTAAGAAGCTTGATTGACTTGGTGCTGATCCTTCTGTTTTTGTACCAGCTCCATCAGAATAACTATACGCAACCATCACAGACATATATGCTTTAGATATTCCTTTTGATGGCATCCATTCCATTACATGAGGATAAATTGTAAGAGGTATTCCAACTCTTGTAGGGTCAAGTTCAGTTAAGCGAACAGTAGCTACATTTGATTGGACAATATTACTCTCTAACATATCAACCGCTTTCATTGTGAAAACAGGAGAGGTGTTATTGCCTTTTTCGGTAAAATAATCTTTTAAAGATAGCCTGTGACCGTTATCGTCATTTTTTTCTGTAAGGACATCTTTCTTTTCCATTATTGCTTCTTCTAAGGCTTTCCTAAAAGTTCTTGGAGCTTTATTAGTATTGCCGTTTTCTTGCATTCCTTTTACAGCTAATCCAATTTCCTCAATTGATTTTTCAGCTTTTGCCTGTGCTTCAATCATTTTGGCTACTGAATCATTTAGTTTTTTCATGCCTTCGTTGTCAAGATTATCAGCAATTTGCTTATTAATCTCATCAACTTTTTTATTCAATTGCTTTTCTGTTATTGATTCTTTTTTCGAATCATCTAACATTTTTTGCACCTTACTTTCTATATCGGAAAGCAAAGCCGCTTTTTCTTGCTCGTCTTTTACTTTTTGAGCTTCAATCTCTTCTTTTGTCATTTTTTAAAATTTAAATTGTTTCTTAAAAATTCATATTTGCTTTGAGTGCTTTCATTTAGCGGCTCTATTTTTTCTTGAGTGGATTGCTCCGGCTCATTATATAATTTTTGAGTGTCTTTTAAAGACGGCTCATAATTTTTTACCCATAAAGTAGGCGTTACGCTATTACTTCCGAATACAACTGCACTGCCCTCTCTCTTTTTAGCTTCGTAAACAACCCAGAAATAACCATATTCATCAGCTACATCTGGATTAACAGCTTTCTTTTTCATTTCTTCAAAAAATGCCATTTGCTTTTCGCTTTGTTCATCATAATATGCCAAATCTATATTTACATAAATCATCCCTATAGAATGTTGCTTCACATCACCATTTATATAAGTATCAAACATAAATGGCATTTTAGATTTTTCGAGTATAAATTCGTTTATATTTATTGTCGTTTTAAAATCAATATCTAATCCTATTTTATTAAAATTTGTTTTTTCATTATAACTTTTTGCTTTACTTGATATTACATTTTCAAATTCAGCTTTATGTTGTTTTAAATGGTAAGAATAAGGATTATCACTAACCGTTTTATTCCATATTTCTGGCATGTGTAAATCTAAATGACTATCAATAATATTTGTTGAGTTTATTACAGATTTCACATGTATTATATCAGATGTTATATTCTCAATTACTGGTTCATATTCTTTTGTGGTTATATTATCAATAAGTGCTGATGAATTAGTTTTATATTCAGACATTTTGATTTGTCTCATTTCATCAAAATTATTTTTAATAAAACGTGTTTGATCCATTTTAGTCTCAAACTTTTTGTCTGGAAATTGTTTTATGATATAATTCATAGCTTTATTTTTTAATTATTTTACCCTCATTTAAAGCTTTTTTCTTTTTCTTATCAAGCTTTTTAATTTTTTCAATTTCTTCTTTTGTCAATTTAGTTTTCATTGTTATTTTCTTTTGATTTTAATCCTCGACCTGTTGGTTTTAAACCTTGGGATATTAAAACGTCATCTCCGGTAACTAACCCTTCGTTATATAAAGCCAACATCCTATTATTTTGCTTTGTTAATATATCTTCTTTGGTACTTAAATTTTCTTGTAATACTTCTATTTTACTATAATCAGGAACTATCCATTTATTATTTTCAGCTAATCCGAAATCAATAGATTGCGTTTCTCTATAATCTTCAACCATCGGCTGAATTATAGAGTTATATAATTGCTTAAGCGTTTCAGCTCCATTCCTTAACAAGGCAACTCGGTTATCCATTAATAAAGAAGGGGGAAAACCTCCTATTGCTTTACATATTGCCCTAAAATCTGCTTCGTTATTTTCATTTATATTAAGGCTTCCAAAATCAGGTGATATATTCTGATAAGTCATATTATGATTCATAAATTTAAAAAGGCTTCCTCCTTTTTTTGCACCATAATTATATTTAAAATCATCTATTACTCTTTGCTTTTCTTTAGGGTCCAATATAGCACCATCAGGATCGTTATTAATAAACATGCCCCAAGCTCCACGATTTATATAAAAATGATATTTAGTCTCATAACCTTCTTTGATTGTCTTTGTAGCCATGATAGCCGAGTAAGCCCTCGACTGCCCATAAGCATAGGCTCCATCATCAAAATTAAGTTGAGAATCTTTAAAATGACTTATATCTTTAGGGGCTATATTTTTAACGTTATTTATCCCATATTTAAGTTGGTAATATTTTATATAATTATCTCGAAAATCCACATTAGGATCAACTTTATCATATAACATCTTATCAAAAATAATATTAACATACTTAACAGGTAATAAATAAAGGTGATTTGCAAACTTCATACTTCCAATGCCTCTATGCATGTTCGTATAATTATCGCCAAATAATAAATAATTTATAAATGTCGTTCGTAAAAAATTTGTTGAACTTTGATAAGGGTTTGGTTTATCCAATATCTTATCTATCTCAGGTAGTTTTATTGGTATTTCTTCACCTTTAGTATTATAACTTACTGTTTTATATGGTATTTTTGCAGCTAAATTAGCGCAATACTTAATTGGTGATGATAATTCCGGAACTGAATTAAACATATCAAGTAATACCGTATCGCTTTTTGTTATTGATGTTTGATTACTTAATAAATTTAATTGAGATGAATTTGGAGTCCAACTTATATTTCTTTCTTGAAATGATTTTGTGGTAATATTATCTATCTTATCAAATAATTTTATTTCCATTCTGTTATTTTATTAGGTAAATAACAAAATATAGTAATAGTTAATAAGGTCCCAATGATTTGAAAACCTAAATAAACATCATACCAAATAGATATAAGTATAGCAGGAAGTATAAGGATAATAGATATATACGCAATAACCTCTAGTATTTTACGCATTTAATAATGCTTATTTTAATTTAGACTAAATAAATATAAGCAAAACTAAAACAAAAAAAACGAAATAGCAAATTATTTCGTTAATTTATTTAGAATTGTTCTAAATAATTTTTGTCTTCTGTTTTTTTTTCATAGTATTATTTTATTTTTCTAAGTTTCATATTTAGTATTTTTACAGATTCATATTATTACCGTCATGGCAAATATTTACCCACTACACGTATTTGAGTTAAAGAGTATCCTTCTTCATGTTTATTTGTTTTTACAAAAAAACCATAAGCCCCAGCCCATTCATGCGCCCCAGTTGGGAAATATGCGTCAAACTCGCCAAAACAGACAATTCCATATTCTGAATCATCCCAACTCGCAAATTCTCCCTTTACCTTGTCGCCTATCCTATATTTTATTCCATCTATTTCACAATAAATACTTGCCATAACAATAGATAAAATCCATTGCTTAAATTGTGCTAATTTGTTACGTAAGTATTTCATATTAAGTTTATTTTGTATTTGAACATTTGTTTTCTAAATCGCAACGTATCTTATCTGAACCGCCAATTAAGACGTACGGATAAACATTTCACACATTGTGCATCCGTATTGTGATTTTTTAAATATTGAGCATTTACGAAAATCGTTTTTCTCTTTGCAGTAATTTTCACTATCAACTACATTTGACAAATCCTCAATTCTATCACATTGCGATTTTAATCTTTCAGAAGTTCGGTTTTCCTCTTTGATACATCTTGCAATTAGGATAATTTCTTGTAATTCAGTTTTCATTTTGATTAAAATATTAACTGGCGGTAACACACAATAAAAAATATATGGGTGTTTGTGCCAAATTGTGCAGCTGTACCTTTAATTTGATTCAATGTATGCGGATAGGCTACTGCTTTAAATCCCATACATTTCTTATTGCCAACATTATACACAAGCGTAAGAAAGTTTCGTTCATTTAATCAACACCTGTGCAAACTTGCCATAATTATTTTTGCCCTCGCACATGTTCTACAAGTAAGTCCTGTATATAATTTTTAAGGTCTTTTTTTGCCTTTACTGCAAGTATTTGAAGCTTTTCAAGTACTTTGTTTTCTTCTGGTATATCTATTAGTTTTCGCATTTCCACATTTTTTCAATTTCACTTCCAGTTAGCGCATGTGCTTTTCTATTTTCATAGTATTTATCACACAATTCTTGTTGCTCAAATTTTGCAAGGTCATAGTTCCACCACGCCATTGCACTTTGTCTATATTTGCTCATGTTATTAAAAATTATCCCATTCAGAAATACTTCCACTATTGTTTTTCAATCTCAATCTTAGGTTTACAATTCCTTTTATATCATAAGTGCTTCTTACGTACTTGATAGCCGATTCCATTTTGTGAAATCCTAAACCAAAAACCTCTAATCTATTCCAAATATCACTATGTCCTAGCGCATATTCAACTTCAAAAATATCTTCCATAATCTTAGTATTAAATTTGTTTCTGTAAATATATAACATATATACGACATATACAAATAAAAATTATAGAAAATAACCCCTCCCTAAGAAAATAATTATTACTTTCGTGTTCCAAATGTAGGTAAGTGATTAAACGCCAGTGTATAACAACGCATAAAAATAAAAGCCTTTGGAAGCTTATTATTTCAAATTAACGTTGTAGTGTCGGCTTCAATTCTTATGCAAACCGTTATGGGCATTAACCACTTGTCGTAATCTATCAAATTCTTTATTGTCAAATAAATCATCGTCTGGATAAATTTCAAACTCATAAAGCTTTATTTGCTTATATTCTGGATACATATTTTCATACATCCAATTTTCAATCCAAGAGCTATTTTCAAATTCAGTTCTAATAGTATCTCCTTGGCATAAATTTATATAGCATAACAATTGCTGTTTATCTTCAAAATCTCCATAAAGCTTTTTGGTGTCAACAACTTGTTTTTTTGTTTCGTTTATAAAGTACATTTGAATACTCATATCACACAATGCCACATAACAATTTGTAAAAATAATAGCCTGCTATGTGGTCTTTTTAGAGCTATTATCGATTATTAAACTATTGTATTTCAATCAATATTTCTGCGTATTTACGGCTACTATTCTTATACCAACGTTATATGCAAGGCTACACCCGTTTAAATTCATAAGTTATATCCTTGTTTTCGTGCTGCGTAAAAATTACGTCATACTGTGGCACAGCATCGCCCTCTTTTAGTTTATCAAACATTTTTGAAACTCCATACATATACCAAGTATCATTTTCCCAATGCCTAAACTCTATATGCGTTGGGCGAAAATCTTTCATAAAAATACATAATCGTTCCCAATCATTTACATATAATTCATTGCTAATTTTTACTAATCCTTTATTCATCATTCAATCTTTATCTATCAATAGTTTCGCCAGCGCTAAATTCAATTTCTCTGTAATTTGTTTTCATTTTATATTATTTTAAGTTTTACAAGTTCATTAAAACAACGCTCAGTAGCTATCACATCATTAGCAGCATTATGAGCCTCAAATGTTTCACTAAATAGTTTAAAATATAGCTCTTCAAGTGTTGGAAACTTTGGTTTATTACTATTTTTTTGTTTAAGGCCGCAAAACTTAATAGTCTTCATCATTGTGTCTATTCGTTTATTTTTGTGTAGAGCAAAAATAAGACTATCAACATTACTATTATTATATAATCTTAAATAATTTGCCTTAATTATTGAAGTATCGAAATAAATGTTATGACCAATTATCTTATCAGCTATTAAACAATTTTTAATAAATTCTAAAAAAACTAATCCAAAATCAACACCCGTTTTATTAGCTATTTCATTTGTTATACCATGTATTTTAGTTGATTCAATTGGTATTTCGTAGCCTTCAGACTTAATAATATAATCATTTACATTAAGTTCATCTGATCTTTTCCAGGCAATCTGCACTATATAAGGAAATTGCATGTAATCAGTTTTCCAATGCAATCCTTTAGGAACTAATCCGGTTGTTTCTATATCAAATGTTATATTCATTCTAATTATTTTAAAGTTTTTTTAATTGATCTTCTAAATATTCATTGTGAGTTTACTCCACTGTTATAAACAATTAGCCCTCGCACCGCTCTTTCAAGCATACTTTTGAAGAACATCTTTTGAGGTACTTATTGCAGAAATAAACCTGCTTAACCTCCATGCTTTCTATTCCCTTAGTGTTAGGTCTAAATTCTACTTTTTCAGTTTCTTTCGTATTCATTAATTCCGCAGTTTTGTTCTGCAAACACTCGCTGAATTGTATTCTAAATGATTTTGCCATCGCTAATAAAAGTTTATAACAATATGTATATGTAATACAGCCAATTAAGTTTAGTTTTAAGTTGAAAATATGTGCAAGGCTGTACTACACATACATTCAACGGTGTACATAAGGTAATTGTGCAATCTGGGCAAGTCCCATTAGTCATTAAGATATGTTCGTTGCAAATTTCGCAAACCGCCACTTCGTTATTTCTAACAATAGATAAACGCAATATTTCGTTTTGCATTTTACCTTTTGTTAGTTCTCCTTTATTGTATCTGTCTACAATTTTTTGTATTTCTAATCTCATAATACTGCGTTTATCATTAACATTAGCTAATTACTTTCATAATATTTTAGTTTAAGTTATTTTTTTAATAATCTTATTTCATATCCAAGATAGTTGGCATATTTTACTAATAAATCATGTGGCATTTTTCTTTTTTTAGCTTCATATCGACTCATTGTATCATCATTAACTTCTAAATGTTTTGCTGCTATTTTTTGTTTTATTTTTTGCTGCTTTCTTAATTCTACTAAACTATCTAATATATTCATTTTGTCAATTAGTTTTAGATAAACTAGTACAAATTTACAATTAAATAATTAGAATAACAAAACTTTATACACATTTTATCCCATTCCCTTTAGAACTGCAAAGAATCTATAAGAAAGTAAATCTACTAAATCAATATCCCGGCCTAAAGATTCAATTATCTGTTTACGTGAAATGATTTCAAGTTTATTATTCTCTGAATATTTATTTTGCTTAACATGCTGTAATTCCTGTTTTAATTCATCATTAGGAAACTTACATTCAACAGATAAAGTACCGTTATTGATTGATTTAATGAAATAAAAATAAAGCTGATGTTTAAAATTTTTATAATTTTCTCTGCCTATTGGTTGTTTATCTGGTTTAATTCGTAAAGCTCCATAAAAATATTTATTAAATTCACCGGTTGTATCGAAATAAACAACATCATTCATTGACTGTTTTAGCTTCATTACAGCAAGTGTTATCTTCTTTACATACT
>Ga0307376_10000410_pt1 | contig 53510 bp, 68 predicted proteins | sample TR2MG_FD_202536 | JGI IMG/M metagenome (GOLD analysis project Ga0307376, IMG submission 202536) | Soil microbial communities from Risofladan, Vaasa, Finland - TR-2 | ecosystem: Environmental > Terrestrial > Soil > Coastal area > Acid sulfate soil | place: Finland: Risofladan, Vaasa | collected...
GCATGAGCAGATACATGGCAGTTATCAGGGCAGCCGGCGAGCGCCGCGAGCTGGAGGCAGTCCGCTCCGACTACATCGGGGAGGCTCGCACCATGGCAGAAAAGACGGCAGAGCGGCTAATGCTGCGCGGCGATATTACCGCCGGCGCGGACATAGCCATTGTCGAGAACGCCACAGGCATCAGGGCCGAGGAATACCACTGGCCACAATTACCGGCTTGAGGCGCCAGCTACAGGGGCCCGCGGGCTCCTGACTGGTGGCGCTTTTGCCATCATCAACGCGAGGATAAGACTATGCCATTCGTAAGCCAGAAATTTATCGACACAAGGACCGGCGAGATCGTGACGCAAGTTCCGCTCTCCCAGATCGCCCACTTCGAGGAGTACAACGGGCCGCTGCAGGCTGGTGACTTTGACACCACCAAGACCAAGGCGCCGGCGCCACGCTGCAACTGCAATGATCCTGAGATCGCCCAGTATGGGCCGACCATGCCGGGTCACTGGTTTGGCTGTCCTGCGCGCGGAGGTGCTAAATGATTGCCGAGCAATTCTCACTATTCGACACGCCAGAGGTCGAGATGCCCGAATGGCAGCGCCGGCTGACTCAGTTCAAGAAGCAGCCGGCGCCGGCGCCTGCTCCAGCATTAAAGCGGGGGCCCGTTGGGCTCCTGCGAATTGGAGCGACGGCAAGCAAGCTGGAAACCCTGGCAACAGCAATGCAGGCCAGCATTGACGCCTGTTTCGCTGACCGCCAGACCAACACGCCGAAACGACTGGGCCAAGCGATGAGCAAGCGGGCAGAAGGCGAGCGCCTGAAGCGGACACAGTCCGCCATGCGGGCGCTTGCTGCTCTGCATCGGGGCGATGGATGCCCTGCCAGTCTGGCCGGCCTGACAAGCAAGAAGGCAATCCACGATCTGATGGCCGCCAAGATGGAGCAGGTGCCAAACGGCTATCACTCGTACTATGTGGATAGTGGCAAACCTCGGGACGAGGCCAGCCCTGAAGCATTGCAATTGTGGGCGCTGCTGTCCGAGAAGTCAGAGGAGGAACAAAGAGCAGATGAGCTGCGCCAAGCTATAGAGGGCCTGCAGTTCAGCAAGATTCCGGGCTACTTTCCGACGCCTCCGGCAGTCGTCGATCTGATGCTGGACTATGCCCAGATCGAGCTCACGCATAAGGTACTGGAACCGAGTGCCGGCCATGGTGCTATCGTGGACAAGATCCCAGAATGCGCGGCGGTCGTGGTGTGCGAGGTCAATCATACGCTCTGCGACATCCTGCGCATGAAGGGCTTTGATGCGAGGCCTACGGATTTCTTCGAGATGTACGAGCTGGCCAAGTTCGACCGCATCCTAATGAATCCGCCATTCGAGAAGCAGGCCGACATCGCGCACGTATTCCACGCCTTCGATCATCTGAAACCTGGGGGCCGGCTGGTGTCAGTGATGTCAGCCTCGCCATTCTTCAGGACAGATAAGCGGTCGACCGAGTTTCAGCGATTCGTTGAGGAGCGCGGCGGCGAGGTCGTGGATCTGCCAGAGGGAGCATTCAAAGAATCCGGCACTGGTGTCAACACCAAGCTGGTCATCATCGACAAGGAGTAACCAATGAGCACGTTTAACACACTACTGCACGGATCCGCGGCTGACGCTGCGGGAATACTTGGGGGCGATAATGCGCCTTCGGACAACATGAGCCTGCGAGCTGCGCTTACCAACGCGCTAGACCGCATCGATATATTAGAGCGGAGACTCAACAGCAAGGGCAGGCCGGGTATCCGGCCGCCTGCTGAGTGTCGCGATTGCGGCACGATCTACACCAAGAAGGACATCGGCCAGACCTGCGGCGAGTGTCATCGTGGGGTGATCGAGTGAAGCCTAACGCTGCTGAGTACAACCCGGATCCGGATTACTTCTCTGATCTGGTGGCGTCGACTGGATTGACGCAGAAGGACCTGGCTAAGGTCATCGGTTGCACCGACCGGGCAATCCGGCAATGGTGCTCAGGACAGCGCAAGTTCAGCTATCAGACTCAGTTCACGCTTGAGGCGCTGGTGCTTGGTGTTTAGTTGCGGAGGTCGGGGTCAATGTACCCGGCCTCGCCTTTCTTGAAGTCGTCAGGGTCATCGCTCTCGCGATACTTGGCAGACTCAGGGACCCGGACCACGCCAATCTTGTCGTTGTACAGAACAAGAACATCACCGGGGCTGACTTGGATGTCGGCCCCGGTGAATGCTCCTTGAATCAAGAGCTGGTCGCCGGGTATCGGCTTGATGCGCACCATGAAGTCCTCAAGGAACCGAGCAACTTCCTCCTGATTCTCGACGCGCCATTGGATGTGTGGACAACCTGGGGGCAAGTCCCGCGGATGTGGAATCGCAGCAGCTACGCCTCGGCCGCGTAAGTTAGTGTCTGCCATTTACCATTCTCCAGACGTTCGGGAGCCTCCAGCGGAGACCGGATTCGGAACAACTCCCCGCATACCATCTGATACTTTGGCCACTCTGGATTCAGAGCGACAATGATCGGTCGGTAGACGGTAATCGTGCGTTTGCATTCAGTCGTATCCATTCGTTTCTTGTGCGCCTCGCGGCTCGACGGTTGACATTGTGCTCAGGCCATGGGCTCGCGTCAAACTCAGCGAGCAGAAAATTCTGCACTGGGATCAGTACCTTGACCTCATCTCCGAAGTGTTCCTCGAAAGGAATCCTGCCATGAGCCAATGCGGGACCCAGATCGCGACGATACTTGGAGCGCCGGCCAGAGCCATGCGTGTGGCCAAAGTGATGCCAGATGCACAGGCCAATCGTGGCCATATGCTCGTCCTCAAGGCGCCGGCCGCGGTTGGTGACATGCTCAATGGTGGTGTGCCTGTCCAGATAGCCGCGCAGCAGGCATGGCAGGCAGCCGCAATAGATCGCAATGGTATCCATGCGCTGCCGCTCGTTCTTGCGAGCTCGCGGAGTCTTACCGACCATCCTCAAACCGCGGATTAAGCCTACTAATCTCCGCAAGAGCATCCCGCAAATGACTGCGCGGCCGCCTTCGAACGAAAGCCTTATCTATTCCGGCACGAAGGATTTTTACTTCAGCGGTCAGGCGCTCGATTTCAGCGTCCTGCTCGACAATGATCTTTCGCGCGTGTTTGTAGTCAGTCACGATTCTCACTTCCCTTCTCCTTCCAGTGCCTGTCTACGCCCGGATCGCAACTATCTTTCCACTGCTCTAGCTCAACCTCCAGCTCATCGACCCTTGCTTGCAGTCGATCAACTGCGTCTTTGTCCCATATTGACTCTGCTACCCTCCAATGGACACACGCATCTTCCAGCTCGGCTATGCGCTTTAATGCTTCAATAAACTCAGGCGCATCATGTGTTCTTTTACAGAACGGGCAGTATGATTGTGGGTCACTCATCACTCTCTCCTATCCATGATCTCTACTCCCAACGCCTACAGCCCTCGGCCGGCGCTTGTTGCCGCGTGTTTCCAGCGGCGGGTTGATCTTCCACTTCCAGTCCTTGAGGTACTGGTCAATCCTGGCAGTCGACCAGCCACGGCGCTCAAGCTGCCGGCGCTTGGCTTCAGCCTTAGTATTCAGTGATGTCATAGCTATAGCTCCGGCACATCACCGACCAGTATCGTGTCGTCATCTCTACGCGACGATGCGATGGTCAGCTCAAGCCAGTCCTGATTCGTTTGGTCCCACTTCCACGCATAGCCGTGAATTGCCTCCATGTAATTGCCAAACGAGATGTAAAGCACGGGATCGCCCGATTCCGTGTCGGTCGTCCGCATTACGCCGAGGTTTTTCAGCACATCAAGCACAGCAATGGCGGCGGCCGAGCATTGTTTTTTCTTGAAGCCCTGCTCCTCCATCCAGTCGAGACAGTGTGTTTTTATCCAATCTATTTTTTCCTGTTCGGTCATCTCAATACTCCGTAATGTCATAGCCCATTGCCTTCATCAGTGCTCGTTTCAGTTTGTAGACGTCAGTCCGATGACCGCTCTGCATCTTGACGTCCTCGATGACCCGATTGCCGAATGGCGCCTTGGTCAGGTAGGTAAAATCAGCCTCGTAGATGACCTGCCGATCCCATTTGTTGTGCTGGTTGGAGCTGGTCATTATCGGCACCCCGCCAATGATGATTGGAAATTCAGGATGCACTCGCAGATCCGAGATCTCGCCGGCTCGCTCCAGAACCTTGAGATCCATGTAGCGCAGAAACTCGCGCTTGCTGTCGAACCTGATGCCGTCATGGATCGGCTTGTTCACGTTACCGTAGCGGCCCTTGCTCTTGCCATTGGTGGCCTGATGCTGCCCGGGCTTGTTACGCTTACCGACCGAGGTGCTGGCCAGATCCTCCTCGCTCCATCGCTTTTGCTTTACCATTGGCCTGCCCTCCAAGGAAGGTACGGCGGCAAGCCTCGGTCATGCAGGGGCGGCCTAGAGCCACCGAGGAGGGCACCATTCATTTCTCACGCTCCATTCGTTTGATAAATAGCCTGACAATCTTCTTGGCTGCCTTGTAGTCTGGCCACTCTCGGATGTTCTCACCGAGCGAGTCCTCCGCATCCCAACATGCCTCACCAAACCACGGTAGCCAGTCATCGCCGTGACGCTGCTTGAGCACAACCAGGGCGATGGCCAGCCGATCGGCAAGCAGGGCAATGCGTCTATCCGATCTTGCCTTGTGCTCGCAGTTTTCTTTGCATTGCTCCATAAGCATATTTCCTCGACTGGATGTAATTGCGGACCCGCTTGTCTGGGATTACAGGATTGAACGTATCCCAATCCCCGGGCGGCGTGACGCCAGCCTTCTTGCGGAACTGGTTGACTGCCCAGTTTTTCGATTCATTGTTGGCCCGCTGGTGGTGTAGCAGCATGGCATAGAAGGTTTCATGCGGCGGCCAGCCCTCCGGCAGGCGCTTGACCATGTTCTTGCCAATTGGCACAAGGTCGGCCTCCTCGACAGCGACGTCGCGCTTGGAAAACGGAATCTCCCACCCGCAGTTTGGACAGCGGCGCTGGCCCCTGAAGATGTGGCCACAGTCACCGCACTCGTAATCCTTTGACTCCTTCTGCTCGCCTGACTCCTTCATTTTCGACCAGTTCTCGCACGCTGCCTTGCCTTCATCGAGGCGCCACCGGAACAGATCGTCAGCCTGACCAAGGCGCAGCGTGTTGCCGGCATGGTCGAGCACCATGCAGGGGCCGTACCCTGGGCGCATCCCGCGGCCGATCATCTGCAGGTGCAGCACGATTGACTTGGTCGGTCTGGCCAGCACCACGCAGGTCACGCTCGGAGCGTCAAACCCATAGCTGGCGATGGAAACATTGCAGAGCACTTGCACAAAACCTGCCTTGAAATCATCCACGATTCGATCTCTGGCGCCCTGATCGAGTCCGGTATGCAGGGACCTTGACTGGATCCCAAGCTGCTGGAAGCGGTCGTTCAGGGCCTCACAGTGAGCAATATCGACAGCGAACACGATTGTCTGTCGGTCCTTGGCCAGCCTGAGCCAATTGTCGACGACATCACCAACCAGAGTGACAGCGACCTTCGACAGCGGCGTGCGCTGATAGTCACCCTTGACGACTTTCATGCCTGTCAGGTCAGGAGTCGCTCCACCCCAATACTCACAGGGCGCGAGGAAGCCATCCGCGATGAGCTGCCGGACTGATGTCACATGCTTGATCTCTGTAAAAAAGCGCCCGAGACCCTTGCCAGTCATTCGTGCCGGCGTTGCGGTGTAACCGTCTATGCGGGCCTTGGGCGCGTAGTGGTGCAGGATCTCGAGGATCTTCGGCGCCATGCTGAGATGGCACTCATCTACCAGCAGGCGGTCGACCTTCGGGAACCAGAAATTAGAGCGGCGGGCGCGGGCAATCAGCGTCGGCCACGATACGACATGCACAGCGTTGACAGGATTCCAGCTCTCGCCCTCGCGCTTGGCCCTGAGCACCGACACGTTTTTGTAGCCAACGAGATCCTGGCAGACTTGTGCGGTCTGCCCGAATATCTCATTGCGCGGCGTCAGGATCGCCGTACTGTTGCCGCGAGCCATCTCACGCTGAGCTATCAGGGCTTGGATGATCGTCTTGCCTGAGCCCGTAGGTGAGCAATGGATGACCTTATCGTCGAGGCCGTGATTCATGGCGTAGTTGACGTCATCCTCCTGATACTGGCGCGGCTCAATCTGCACAGGGGGCACACTCGCAAAGTATTTCCTGACAGATCGGGCAGATGGAAGAATCTGCTGAGATCAGGTTCCACTCCTGTTCTGCCAAATCCCTGATGCAGACCCGACAGGTGGCACAGAAGGCGACCGGGATGATCCCGAATTCGCCCTCCATGCCCTCCTCGTCAGCGTCGAACGATGTGCTACAGGTTGAGCAGTAGCGAGTTTTCACTCCTCGGTCTCCGTTTCGTCAGTCTTGACCGGCACCGACTCCATGCCCGGAGCAGCGTGGTACGACTGGATGTTGCCGTACTGATCCCGCATCTCCGGGTTGCCCGGATTGAAATGATGCTCCGTGCCGAGCGTGGACTTGCGCATTATGGAGTTGCGGAACACAAGGCCCACCATGTTCTGATGGTCCTCGACTCGCTTCTGCTCATAAGCCAGTGACATCTGCAGCACCTCGGCCTGAGACTCGCGATCCTGCAGCTCTGACTCGCGCGTGTGGTAGTGCGCTAAGTCGCTTTTGAGGTCTGCAATGGTGGTGGCCGCCGCATCATAGTTTCTCTCGATGGCCTTGAGCTCCTCCTCCAGATCTTTTTTGCCCTTGCGCAGCCATTCGTTTGTGCTCTCGAGTGATGCGACCTCGTCCTTGAGGTGGAGAAACTGTTTCATAGCCTCGCCACTGAATGCCGCCTCTCCGCTCAGATCGAGGATGATTTTGCTGATTTTCTCCATGTGGTTGTCGTTGTCCGCCATTACTTTCTCCTCATTACGAGCACAGCATGAGCCAGCCAGCTCGAGACATACTCAAAGTCAGCGACGTCATCCTTGTTTGGGTTTAGTTTCGTGACATCCCCGCCGCCGTATGGCAGCGCCTTGATTGCCGACATCGCCTGCCTGAGCTCCTCGAGCTCGGCTTCCTCCTGGGTAGGAGCCGGCCGCGTTGGGCGTACATCCTCTGGCTTCGGATCCACGGCCTTCCCGGGCTTGTTCTTGCCGCCCGGTTTGACGTCCTCGAGCATACGCTCACGCACGCGGCGAACAGTGTGGCGATTGACGCGGCACATATCGGCAATCTCCTGAACAGCCATCTGCGACACCTCCGGATCCTTGAGGGCCATCTCAACAACGTGGATCTTGTCGGCGTTGGTGCGGCGAGCTCCGTGCTCCGTGTTGGCGCCAAGGCAATACCGGAAGGCCGCGTGCAGGTCGCCGTCATGCAGCTCACACTTGACCTCTGTGATGTCGCACTCAACAAAGGCCTGCAGGCGTTGAAAACCATCGGCCAGAATATATCGCTCGCTATTCACCTCAGCGAACACCACCAGCGGCGGGAAAACCGCCCCGTTGTGTATGTCCTCGACGTACTGCGCGACGACATCAGGATCCAGTTTTTTACGCGACTGGGTAGCGGCGCTGGCGAGGATATTGTCCGCGGCCAGCGTGATGATCTTATGCTTCGACGACATGGGTATCTCCCGGCATCAGGTCAAGCTGCTTGTTGTATAGCGCCTCGAGCTCGTTCTCGACCTCGTTGGCAAGCTGCGTGATGAGCTGCTCGCGCAGCGTCTTGGTCTGGCCACCGCAACAGAGCTGCATAACCACATCAGGAGGAAGGCTGGTTTTGGCAGACTTCAGTGAATCTTCAACCGCCGCCCTGACATCTGCGGCGATCACATCCAGGCGCTCCGCCGACTGCAGCCGAAGCCGCTGGCGGAAAGACAATTTCCTGATTTGTTGCTTAGCAACATTCTTCTTTTTACTCACGATTCGTCCCTCTCATTAAGTTCATCCTCGGCCGCGGACAGGAAGCTACGCATCTTCTCCTCCATCTCCTTGACCTCCTCAACCGTCATTCGAGTACCGTCCTCATGGACTCGGTACTTCGGAAGCGGGACAGGATCAATGTTTTTGACCGCCCACTTCAGATAGCCGGACGGAATCTCCGCCAGCAGTTCGCCCTCATGCTTGCCAAAATGGCATCGCAACCCCTCGTCACTCATTTTTCTCTCCCAATTTCCTCGCCATCGTTAAATTTGATCCACTTCAGGGCGGCATTCGGAAACACCTGCCTGACCAGATCCATGAATTCACGGTCGGAATCGGACAGCTTCGCCCGGATCCGCTCTCTTTCGCTCTGCTGCGTTTTCTCCACACATACCTCCGGGCCTTTGGCCTGATCGGAAGGATCGGTTACTCGGCTCGCCTTTGTCCTGTCGGATGCGCCTAATGGCCACGCAGATCAAAGGACAGCCCGTTGGTCCTCCCTGCGATTTTTGCCTGCTACGAGTTTCGGTCGAGTGTGGGGGTAGCACCGCTGGTTGCGGTTGAGGGTTGCGAGAGACACAAGATCTTGTGTTAAGATGCTCGCGTCTGGTTTTCGCCCGTCAAAGCCAACCAGATTCGAGGCCCCTTTTCCGTGTCGGAGTAGGGGCCTCACTTCGTTTGAATGTAGCGGAGTCATCCGTGCTCCGCAATCAAATCTTTCATCTTGACTACCATGCGGTAGTAGATCGAGTCGGGCACAGTGCAACAAAACTCGCACTGGACCTGCTCGCCGTTGTGTTCGTACCAGCCTACATTCGTACAGCTCGGGCAACTCAACCCCTTGGAGATGTCCACCATCTTGCGCAATTTCAGAAGCGCCTCGTACTCGGCCTTCTTTTCCATGTTGAGAACCTCAAAATCTCCAGTCATTCCCAAAACATCCTCCAGTAACGATCCCGGTCCTGACGAGCTTCCCGGCGACCGATCGAGCGGCCAATGATGATGGCAAATATCGCAGAAAATATGCCTGCGCCATAAAAGGTCAGGGCCAGCAGGAAAACATCGAAGTCAGTCATACCTTGATAACATGGCTTTCCAAGCCATCCCCAACTCTGGCCATCTCTTTGGTTTCCTTGTTGTGCAGGCAGAGCTCATGCTTGCCATCACTGGCGTCGTCGATCATGGCTGCAGCAACCTGCATCATCAGGATTGTGGCCCTCAACCTGCCCTCGGCCTCGCTCATGGTGTTGGATCCGCTGGCGCACTGAGCGATGCCGTTTGTCTCAATGATTGTGACGCCAATGTCTGCGCAAGTGGCGGACATGATGTGCCTCTGAAACTCAGTAAGCTGCATCTGGATAATTTGATCGTAGCCCTCCGGCTTTTTCTCTTTCACGTTACTCTCCTCGCGTTGGTTAAATCGGGATCTTCGCCTTCTTGGCCTGCTCATGTAGATAGCGCCTAAACCACTCGGACTTGCTCAGTCCCTTGCGCTTGGCGAGCTGACTTAATGCCACCGACTCTTGTGGCGTAAGACGAACATCTATGTGCTTTGATTTTGTGTCCATGGTGGTATACAGTACCGACAGTTGTACCGACAGTCAATAACCTACGCGAGGATAAAAACGATGAACGAAAATTCAGATTTCATACCTGATGACGGCGAAACCACAGAGGCCAAGCCGAAACCAATAGTGCGCTTCAACATCAATGACCAGCGCATCGCTGAGCTAAAAGAGGAGTGCAAGGACGTCGATGCCTACAAGGACTTCGACGCCGCCAAGGAAGCCAAGTCAAAGCTCACCAAGATGCGCTCCGCTCTGACTGAGTCACACAAGACGGTCAAGGCTGATGCACTGGCGTACTGCCAGCTCGTCGACGGCGAGAAGCGCCGCCTGCTGGAGCTGATCGCAGAGATCGAGGACCCAATCACCAAGCAGCTCAAGGAGATCAAAGAAAAAGCTGACCGTGAGGAGGCCGAGCGTGTCGCCGCTATCATGGGGCACATCGAGCAGATCCAAGCCTTCTCTCTGGATCGCCACAGCCTCACCCTGGCTGAGCTCAACCAGCGGCTCGAGACCCTGCTGACTCTCGAGATCACCGAGGAGATCTACCAAGAGCACCTCGAGGACGCGGAGAACGCCAAGGTTGTAGCCGAATCCAAGCTGCGCATCGAGATCACCGCCGCCGAGGAGCGCGAGGCCGCCGCCAAGAGGGCCGCCGAGCAGGAGGAGGAGAACCGCGAGCTGCGCGAAAAAATGGCCGCCATGGAGGAGGAGCAGCGCAAGAAGGACGAGTTGGTTGCTAAGCAACAAGCCGAGCGCGATCGTGAGGCCGCCGAGCAGCTCCGCAAGGAGAACGAGAAGAAGCAGGCCGAGCTCGACAAACAGGCCAAGGAGCAGGCCGAAAAGCAGGCAGCCATTGACGCCGAGAACAAGCGCCTAGCTGACGAGAAGGCCGAGGCCGACCGCAAGGCCGCCGAGGAGGAGGAAGCGGCTCTCAGGGCCATACAGGCGCCTGACAAGGACAAGATTGTCCTATTCGCTGATGCCGTGGCACATCTCATCAAGGTCAAACCAACCCTGCAGTCGGATCTCGGCAACGAGATCATGCTAAACGCTGTAGCCAATCTAGTTGAGATCGAGCACGACCTGCGTGCCCGGTCGGAGGAACTGTAATGTCAGAAGAACAAGCAATCTACGCCGCGCGCTCCAATACGCCACTACTTGACGACCTTGTCCACAGAGTCAAGAACGTCGAGTCCCTTCTCACCAATCAGGCAGCGCCAGCTCCACAGCACGACAAGCTGTTCGCCGCGCTGGCCATAGCTCAGGGCCAGATCCAGTCCGCTATCGCTGACAAGGAGAACAAGCACTTCAACTTCAAGTACGCGGATCTCGATGCCTGTTGGGATGCCTGCCGCAAGCCGCTGTCTGAGAACGAGCTCGCGGTCGTGCAGCTCCCATCGGTCGGCCCGGACGGTGCCGTCACAGTCAAGACTATCCTCGGCCACAGCTCCGGGCAGTCGATCTCCTGCACGTACACGATGCACCCGGAGAAGTCCGGGCCCCAAGCCCTCGGCTCCTGCATCACATACCTGCGGCGCTACACGCTCTGCCCGCTGGTCGGCATTAGCCAGGAGGATGACGATGCCAACATGGCCACCAAGGATCCAAGCGAGTACACGCGAATCACCAAGATCCAGATGAACGAGATCCTGTTGCTGGCCAACAAGCTGTTCGGTGATCGCGAGGACGAGGTTCTTGACCGGATGCTGCAAAAGCTGTTCGAGGGCTGCGCCATCAGCGACCTGCCGGCCGACAACTACGATCAAGTGGTCGGGCTGCTTAACAATCAGGCCAAGCGTGAGGCGGCACAGGCGCAGAAGAAAGCAGAGAAGGAGGCGGACGAGCCAGCCGCCAAGAAGTAAATGGACTGCCGCATTATCCGAGTCGAGCAGGGATCTGACGAGTGGCTGGCACTACGCCGCTCGCGGATCACCGCCTCGAGACTGGGCGATGTCATGGCCAAGCCAGACACCAAGCGATACCAGAAGTATCGCCGGGAGAAGGTGCTGGAGCTCCTCGGCAACGAGAACGTCGAGGAGACTCCAGAGTGGGCCAGACACGGCCGGGAGAACGAGGACAAGGCCATCGCCGGCTACGAGTACAAGTACGAGGTCGACGTCGAGCACAATGTCTTTATGATCTCAAAGAAGTACGACTGGCTGGCGGCAAGCCCAGACATGCTGCAGATTGCACCCGAGGCTGAGGAGGAGTTCGATCAGGGCGCGGAGATCAAGTGCCGCGCGCTGTACAAGAACTACAAGGCGGCCCGGGCGCTGGCGGTCGACAAGAAGGGCTCGATAGCGGCTTGTCCAGCCTGCGATCGGCACCAAGTCCAAGGCAACATATGGGTATCAGGGTGGCGCTTCTGGTGGTACGTGAACTACTACATCGGTGACGATCTCGAGGGTGGCTTGGTGAACAAGATCCATCGCGTCGGGATCCCGCGCGATCAGAAGTTGATCGACCAGATGGAGGTCAGATGCCTGCAGTTTATGAAAGAATGCTACGAGCTTGCTGGCATGTAGCCTAACCAAGGAGAAAATAGTGAGTGATCCACAAGTACCAAATGAGTTCGTCGATGGCCCAGATCAGGAGCCGTTACCGGAAACTATCGAGGCGGCAGTAAAGAACGCCATTGCTGCCAAGACGCCACAGCGCATAGAGCTGAGGCCATGTCCGTGCGGAGAGTTATCCGTCACGCTGATGATGGATGCCGCGCCAAACTCAAAGATCGGCCGCGCAACCTGCGGAACCTGCGGCACATGGGGAGTCGATTTTCTTGTGCCGCGTAGCCAGGACCAGAACCTCGTTGGCATGAAGGCAGCAGAGGCATGGAACGAGGCGCCGCGTGGGTAAGTGGCTGCCTTGGGTTCTGCTGGTCTTGCTGATGGCGGGATTTGGGCTGGCCCTGTTAATACTCTGGTGGTTTAGCAATGGCGGTCTAGTTATGATGTGACTTCTTTCCTCGCGGAAGGAATGCGGAGCCCGACCGTACTCAACTCAGGGATTTAGGCGCCAGCAATGGCGCCTTTTTTTATTGCTGGACCTTGCCCTCGAGGCGGGCTAATGAGCGAGAGATCCCCGGGACCTGAGAGCACACAAACTCAACGTGCTCAACCTTGCCCTCGAGGCGGGTGATTCGCCGCTCTCCGCGCAGGGCGGCCCCTACTATGATGATAACAAGCACGATCGTCTGGCCAATGATCCACATAGCAAACTCATTCATGGCGCGGTCAGGTCTCGAAGCAGGTCCTCGAGGTCCCTGACCTCCTCCTTCAGGAGCTCTACCCGGGTCTTGGTCTCGACCAGCTCGCCATTGATCTCAGCGAGGCGGGCCTTGTAGGTCTTGCCAGAGTCAGTGACCAGAGTCTTGTTCAACACAATGAGTATCTGATCCTCAGTGATGGCCGCGGTGCCCTTCTCGAACACGCCCATGAAGAACGCTCCAACGCCAAACACGATCGCCGTGATAACGGCGACAGCAACCTTCTCAAATATCGGCTTAGTTTCCATCCTTGGACCCCTTCTCGTTCAGTCGCTTGTTGATGGCTGCGCGACGAGCTGCCTCAGCCTCCTGTTTTTTTCTCAGCTCCTCGGCCTCTGCCTTCAGTCGCGCCAGCTCAGCGTCATTGGCTTCACGCTCTGCCTTGATGGAGTCGAGCTGGTTCTGCTGCTGCGCGAAACGGCGCTCTTGCTGCTCAAGATAATCCTCGAGCTCCTCCTTCTGCACAGCCTGGGCAGTCAGCTCGTTGTACTCCTCCTCCCAAACCACGACCGCGCCGGCAGGGATAACTGGCTCCGCTGGTGGTGGCGCCGCTGCTGGCACAGGTGCGATGTGTGCCATGTCTACCTTCATCGTGCGGTTGCCACCAAACTCGAAGCCGAACGATCCCTGAATGGCCGTGTCGCCTCCAGCCCTACCAACACCAACAGTCAGCGCCGTGTTGCTGTCGTTGTCCAGCATGTAGGCAAAGCCCATGCCGAAGCCTGTCCTATTGCCGACGCGACTGGCGCCAAAGGTAAGGCGAGATGTCTGGTCTTGCGGCAAGTGAACCTGTATGGCCTGCGTTGCTGCAAGATAATTTCTGCTCTCGTCGTACAGCTTGTTGACGTTGGTGATCCACTCTGTCGGAACCTCGCCGGCAGGACCTCGCTCTCCTTGTGGCCCGCGCTCACCCTGCTCACCCTGCGGACCTTGCGGACCTTGCGGGCCCGGAGGGCCTTGCTCACCCGGAGGGCCTTGCTCACCCGGAGGGCCCTGCTCACCAGGAGGGCCTTGCGGGCCCGGAGGGCCTTCGCCGCCGCAACCGTGCTCAATGAACCGAGGGTGCTCACAGTCGCCGTGCTCCTCACCGCCAGTCGCATTCGCTCTCTGCATGAACATCACAAAGCAGGCAAGCACAAGCAGGCCAGCCAGCGTTAAATTGATTTTGTGGTGGGTTTTCATAGTGCCGCTCCAATCAGGCCAAGCGCGATTATCCCCCGATAAAACCAGTTGTCCATCTTATGCGCGTGACGCTCGTCCTCGAGGAGGTCCTGCCTAATCTGTGCAAGCTGTTGCTCGAGCTTGCCGGCAGCGACCAAGTGATCGTAGGCAGCATCAGATTTGCGCAGGCCATCAGCCATCAGCGCAGCTACCTCGGTGTTTGTTTCTGCGATCTCGACGTAACGTACAAAGATCTGCCAGCACTCCAGCGACCAAGCACCTGTCTCGCGATCGATGTCGCATAGCTCAGGGAGTGAGTCAGGATCCACGACCTCCTGCGTCTGGTCACGCTCGACCGTCTGCCAGTCAGGGATCTGGTATCGCTCAGTCGCGCACCCGCTTATTAAAATTGTCAGCAAGATCAGCCAGGGTTTCATCATGGTCTCCGAGTTTCTCGAGGCGGGCCTTGGATTTCTCCTTGAGGGCTGCAGCCTTGGCCTTGTCAGCGGCAGCACCGGCCTGCAGTTTAGCTGCTTTCTCGAGATTCTTTTTGGTGTGATCCTGAACGATGACCTCGGCCTTGTGCTCTGCCTTCTTGGCGCGGCGCTCGAGGCGGGTAGATTTTGCGCCCGCGAGAACCATCAGGATAGCCGTCAGGACGGCGCCAGCGGCCGCCAGCCAGCCGATCGACTTTATCTTGGCCCAGAGGTTCACCCTTGACCCTTGCCGCTGAAGCTATTGGCTGCAGCGCCCGTAACAATGGCGGTATAGAACGTCAGGCTACCATCCAAGGCCAGTCCAGCAGCGCCGCCGATCGCATAAAACATAACCATGAAGGTCTTGTAGGGATTCTCCATCAGGTATCGCTTGAATGAGAACGTCAGGTCAGTCTCTCGCTGCTCGATCACTTTCTTGACAATGTGAGCAGCAACCCCAATGAGCAGGCCAACCGCTGTTACCCAGTACGCAGTAATTATTTCCATCTCGGTCTCCTTACCAAAACGAGCAGCCGGATCCTCGGCGCTTTATATCGACGACAGGCCCGCAGGAGCCATCGGGACACGCGGGCCTATAGTAAAATTTATGCTGTTAGACGGCCCCGACTCCGCAGCAAGCAGGGTTGTGGTAGTTAGCTGGCAGGCGTAGTCGCCGGTAGGTAGTCCTGTCAGGTCGACAACGTCAGTGTGATCGCCAATAACCATGTCGATCTGCTTGACCTCTGAGCCGTTGCAGTAAAGCGTGTAGAAGTCCAGCTCTTGCTCGAGCAGCGGAGCTCCGTCCGTGTACTGACTTGGTGGTGTCCAGCTTATTGTGAGGCTTCCTGCCTGCTGAGCATATGCTGCTCGTAGCGTGAACCCGCGATCATAGTCAATCGTCAGGCTTGCGAGGAGGGATACAGCCACAATCCATTGCAGCAATCGCTTCATCAGTCGAGTCTCCGTACTCCAAGAAGTCGTGATGCAGGATACCTTGAAATCTTCACCGTGTCCGACTGGTTGCCGCCGAGGATCTCGATGAGATCACCGGATCTGCCAGCATAAAAACCGACATGACCGGGTGCATCAGTAACCTCGGGCCCCGGCTGCTCACCCTTGCCTCGTTTGATGACGATGATGTCACCAGCCTCCGCGTCGTCTATCGAGATTCCAACGCCAATGTTTAGCCAGGACCGAGCGCGCAGGTCCTTTGACCTCGGCAGGCGGGCAAGCCAACAGATGTAGTTCGCAAAGCCAGAGCACCACGGCACCTCGTCGTTGCTTGGCCATGCGTTATCGAGCTTTAGCATAGCCATGATCTGAGGGTTGTCGACGCTGCCGCCAATCTCCTTGATGCCAGTGAACCGCTGCGCCAAATCAAATGCGTGTCCGCGAGTAAATATCATTCCGTTGTCCTCGAGTTGCGCACCCGCATCATCTCGTCAGCCATATCCGCACACTCCTCAATGGTGGGCTTGGTGGCATTCTCTCGGTAGTAGCCGGGGTGCATTGTCCAGCCAACCAACGTGCAAAAAAAGTCATCCCAAACCTCTTGATTCTCGTTCACGCCGTCACCCACGTTGTCTGGTCGGTCGTCCAGCGCCAACCAACCAGACCCCACTCGTCCTGGCCGTAATCGATACGCAGCATCCCGCGGATCTGATTGGTGTTTAGCGGATCGCCATTCTCGTCGAGCTCATCCCATGCAGGATTTTGCCCCTTGTAGTCGTCGATGACGTTTTGACGAGCCTCACCAGAGAAGTGCCGCGGGCTGACCTCGATAATGGTGTTGCCGATGCGCTCTATTTCGAGGTATCTCGAGATCCCTTGCAGCTCCACCGGAACACCGGGCAGGCCAGTCTGCCGGTCCTCCACTGTCATGCGGCCGTTCTGGTCAGTGGTTCCGAGTGTCTGACGCAGCGGGTTGTCGTTCAGGTAGTAGGTCCACGATGCCTGACCGTCTACCCATGGAGTAGCGAAGTAGCCGGGACGGTTGCGGATCCTGCCGCCGGGATGAGAAACCTTGAAGAAGCCGCCGCCGGCCATGCCATACAGGTTCATTATCGGCCGGATGCAGTAGTCACCTGCAGGGGCAACCACTCCGCAAGGGTACGCCTCCATACCGAGCCGAACGTGCAGCTCCAGCTTGTTTAGGATCCACCGTTCCGAAGGATCTATCAGTGGCCAGAGGGCATAGTCGAGAGTGTATGGTTTTTGGATAATCATTAGTTAATTGCCTGTAATGTGATGGTCGCGCTATCGTCGGCGCTAGACGTTCCATTGTCGCCAAGTTCAAACGTGGCCGAACTATTCCTACTATCGGGTGCCGACTTAGCAATAATCGAATGCCCCCAAGACCTATCGGCGTCGGTTCTAATCCAAGTGTCGCCCGCCGCCGCCGGGGTAGAGTACGTTGAGCCGGTTTTGCTGGCCGATGTATAGCGTACTTCGTAGTCGGCCCCGGTCGTACTCGGTTCGTCGGTGTGCCATTCGCCCGCCGCTACATCGGTTAAGGTGCCATCGTCGTCGTGTACTAGCGTACCGTCCGATTGGAAAACGACGCGGCAAGTCACTAGGTTACCTATATCTGTAGAACTTAAACTATGATTGGTTAGCGATACGCCGCTGGCCCCGCCCCCGCCAAGAATCGCCCGCTTGACGCCCATGCCTGAGAGCATTCCGCGCTGGTACTTTGGTCCCTTGAATGACTGCATCGCCATGGCCAGCCACTTCAGCGGATCCCCTTCTCCGTTCCACCCAAGCTGCAGGATCTCGTACATCCATCCAGGCATCCGCCAGTCCTGCTTGAAGCGAGTCTCACGCACGCGATCGCGGAATGCCTTTGGCTGTGTGAACTTGGCAAACAGTCCGTCAGGACTGATGCCATCGATGATGACTCTTGATGCCATTACGAGTAGTCCGCTCCTGCGCCATACCAAGTGGTTCCGCCGTCCCAAGTCTCAAACGTGAAGATTGAGAACCCATCGAGCGTAGCATTCATTACGTGAGCCGCTCCTCCTGCCCATCTGAACGTGCCACCAGCCCATGTGATCGTGCGGGCGGTAGCTGAGTCCTGCGTTACCTTGACCGTGATCTGGCCGTAGGTGCCGGAGGCAGGCGCATTCGACAGCGTGATGGTGATATTGCCAGTGACGCTCTCGAGGTCCACCTCGAAGGCAGGGCCAACAGTGTAGTCGAGTGTCTGCGTGGTGCCGGAAGGCGTCGACGACGAGGACTGGATCGAGTAGTCGAGCAGGTTCGCACGAATAATATCGTTGTCCTGCATATTGACGTCGATGTCCGTGAACACCCAGTCGAACGAGCCAACCGCCGAAGCGATAGCGACGTTGGTGCCGTCGAACGTCATGGTGCAATCGCCAGTCGTTCCCATGATGAACGTCGCGTTGTCGTCCATCTGGAAATTCAACGTGTCGTCGAGATACAGCGTACCCAGGCCAACCTTCGAGAACACGATGTCGGTGCCATTGTTGGTCATCGAGAACGTGTCGGTGTTGGTCGAGTCGTACAGCGTAAAGGCGTTGCCTGTCCTTACCGAGGTTGGCGACGTAAATTGCACCCCGCCAGTGGCCGTGTTGATGACAAGGTTTGTGCCGTTCCAGTCGATCTGCGCATCACCGCCAGCGGCACTACCGAAGCGCATCTCAAAGTTGTCCTCGAGGCGTGTCGAGTTGTTGAGGATGATCTCACCAGTGGTATTGCCAATACGCACAAGGCCACTCGTCACATCCATATTTATCAAGGCGCGCGTGGTGGCAGCCGAGTCATCCGTTGCTTGCAGGAAGCAGAGATCGTCCTGTTTGTTGAAGCCAAAGGCGTCAGCAGCATCACCAGAGCCAACCGTGTCGAAGATCATAAACTGGTTGCCAGGACCATGAACCTCAAAGCCGTTGGTCACAGTCGGCGTTGCAATTATCTGGGTGCCGTCATAGGTGAAGCCGGCATTGCTGTCGATGTCAGTCGCGGTCGTGAACACCGCAATCTGATTGTCGAGCGGGCTGCCCGATGATGTAACTGTTCCGGATCCACCGGCAGGAGCGGCCCATGTTCCATCTGCTCTCAGGAAGTTGGTTGTGCCGCCGCCTGACAGAGGAACCGATCCATTCAGCGTCGAAGTAAAGACAGGCAGGAAGGTGTTGACCTGGGTGCCAGTCAGCTCAGTGACGATGCCGCCAGCAGAGAGACTACCGAGCAACGTGTTTGCCGAGACAACATTCTGGATCTTGGCATAACTGATCGCGTCATTTGCGATCGTGGCTGCGACAGAGCCGGGTCCTGTGGCTGTTACATCTCCCGTTAGTGCGGTGATTGCGACATTTGAGACCTGATGATCGACACCATCGTCGGCTGTGAAGTACAGCTCATCGTCGGCGCTGTTGACCCAGATCTGTCCGTAGCCAACAGAGTCGGCCTGCGCCGCCGCTCGCTGCTGAAGGAATATCGACGAGCTTGCGAGAACCAAGGTTCCCGTTACATCAAGAACCGAGCCGTCCCATGTGAAGTTGGGATCACCCTCAATGGTGGTTGCGCCAGTCCATACAGCAATCTCGTTGTTAGCCGGAGTTCCTGAGTTGCTGACGTTGCCGGTGCCACCCGCAGCGGCAGATGTCTTTTGCAACTCGAACTGAACATGATCGACGTTACTGAATATCGTCGTGCCGTTGTCGATAATGGATACGCCAATCGTCCACCAGCCAGTATTGTCGGTGACGCTTGTCACCTCAAAGACGAAATACTTTTGTCGGCCAGCAGTCGTGCGGAGTGTCAGGACATCGCCAACCTCAATGGTGTCAAGGAACCATGCGGCATCATCGTCAGCGTAGTCGTTGTCGTCCAGATAGATTTCTGTGACGGATGCAGGTGTCGCGCTATTCAGTCGGAACAGACTTGTCGCTGGGTCTGCTGCCCCTGTTGGGGTGTTGAACCGCCATGTGCAGACTTGCAAGTTATTCAGCGGCGAGGATATGAACTCGCCGCGGTCGTAGAGGGCCGGGGCCGCATCGTCGCAACACCAGATCAGCGAGTGGCCTGCTATCGCTACCGGATCTCCTGCCGCTATCGTCTGACCAAGGAACCCAAGGTCAAGCGATTGAAATATCAAGTGGTTCTTTGAGCTCCCTGTAAGCGTTACCCTTCCTGCCGTGGTGTTGGCATCGAATGTGATGTTCTCGCCCCATGCCAAGTTGCCGACACTGAATGTGCCGCCACTCACGCGCACTGGCAGGTTAATCAGGTCCGTCACTGTGTTCATGCTCAGACCAATCGTGCCCGACTGATTCACCAATTGCAGGGCGGTTGTAGTTGCACGAACAGAGCCTTCCAGCGTGAGACCAGAAGCACTGTAGAAGCTAAGCGTAGGAATAGATGACGGTTCCGAGTACCGCATATTGAGAGTCGGCTCGTACCTTGTGTCTGTAGTCTCATCCCAATACAACATCTGCCCATCGACAGTGCCGTCTACTAGAGCGGAGGCAGGAGCCTTCCAGCTCGCAGTTGTTGCAGTATCCGCAGATAACACCCAGCCAGCCGTCAGGCCAGACAGGTCGAGCAGGTTAAGCTCCGTTGCAGACGCCGTGACATCAGTCGCGCCCGCGGCGAGCAGGTGAGTGTGCGATGCTGCCGCGAAGTTGCTGTCAGCGTAATTGACCCAGGCGGTGCCGCTCCAGCGCAGCAGGTCGCCGGTGGTGATAGTTGTCTCGGTTACGTCACTGATATCGTCAAGGACAAAAGCGCCGGCAACAGCAGCAGCGTGCTGCGTAACACTAGATTCGGTGATGTTTGCATCAGGTACGTTGGCCCATGTTACTGCGGCGGTAAGGTCGTTAGTCTCTGTGGTCAGGTACGTTCCGAGGTCCGAGATATCAGCTTCAACAAGGGCGCGTCCAACGTAACCAGTCGTGCCGTTTGCCACCAGTGCAAAACGGTTCGTGTTCGTCGCGCTTACAACATCGGATAGCTCATCCAACTGACCTACACCAACTACACCCAAATCCCAATCGGTGCCGGTATCGTCAGTGAACACAAGGACGTTGGGCGTATCGTTTCTTACCCAAAGCTGGCCGTGGCCGGTTTGATCTGCCTGTGCTGCGGCAATCTCCTGGAACATGAGGGTGGCGCCGTTCTGCACAAAAACCTTCTCGACACCACTGACGCTGCTGATCTCGACCGGGCTGCCGGCAAACGGCAGGAACCGGATAACGCCGTCAGCCTCCAACTGCAGGAGATCTCCAGACAGGTCAGATTTGATGATTAGGCGATGGTTGCCGGACGAGAGGGTGTGATCCATCTCTATCTCGAAGCCGTTGCCGCCAGTCTGGTCGCTGACGCGGATGAAGTTGTACGGGTTATTCGCGGTCGTCAGGAAATTGATGCCGTTTACCGCGGTGCTGCTGCCCATGTCGAGTTCGAGTATGTAAGCACCAGCGACCGAGCCAGCGTCGAGCCTGAGCTGGCGAGTGGTTTCGTTCCATGAGATGTTGCTGCTCGGCTGATACGTCGAGCCGTCCCAGTACACCATGTCACCAGCGACGGCGCCATCGACCACGTTGCTCAACCCGATGACCGTGTCAGTGCCGGTATCGTCAGTGAATACGAGCACGTTGGGAGTATCGTTTCTTACCCAAAGCTGGCCAACACCAGCCGACGAAGCTGCAGCGGTCGCGGCCTCGTTGATCTTTATGTTGCTGGCGCCAAGCCTGATCGATGTGTTTTCTACCCAGTTCGGATCTATCCAGACCAGCGGCGAATCATTGACTGTGCCAACCGGCAGCGCCCCCGCAATGCTCGAGAGCTCAACATCGTTGCCGAGATCATCCGTGAACATCAGGACGTTAGGTGCGGAGTTCCTGACCCAGATCTGTCCAAAGGTTGCAGCACTGGACTCGGGCGGAGTGGCCTGCTCGAACATGACGATCGAGCCACCGTTTAAGGTGATCGAGTTGGTTGTTGTTGAGCCTACGTCAGTCGTGTCCTGCAGGCTGGTGGCTGTTGCTACTTCAGGGTTAAAGAGCTCAGTGATCGAGACAGAGGTCACACCTGGCTGAATGACTCCAGTCGTCTGGACCTGCCACAACCTGTCATCGCCGGTCTGCTGTCCAGCCCAAACGGTCGTGCCCTTGACAAGGTCGCTGCTGCCATCCCAGTCTGGCGCGCGTGACCAAGCACCAACCGAGTCAGCCTCCCAGATACCATTCTCGGTTGCATCGCTCTGCGCTGTCAGTAGGACGCGGTCTCCATTTGCAATGAACACGCCCCCGTAAGGGTTGCTGATGCCGCTGAGCACAGGGACGTTGCTCTCAACCGCCACCACACATCGAACCTTGATCGCCAGTGATGCGATCACCCCGTTGAATCTATCGATAGCCATTAGTCTCTCGTCCCTGTGAAGTATTCGAGGAGCTCAGGGTCATCCTCGTCGATCAGTGCCTCCAACATCCTGTTGGTCTGACTGGCTGGCACATGGAATAGCGTACCAAACGATTTGACAAAAGCCTCGCGCGCCGCCTTGTCGTTCTCACCCTGCAATGCCTGTATGTAAAGATCTGACAGGTCACTGGCTAGACCTCCTACTGGAGTGTTGCCGCCGCCATAGACGGCCGTTGTAATCTCCCGGGCAAATGGTACGCCTGAAAGCACCGACAGAGCAGTCTGCTCAGCGGTGAACTTGAGATAGTCCTCTGGCTCCTCGGCATCATCAGGCCAGTTTCCGTAGATCAGCGCACTGGTCAGCCCCTCGAGGGTAAACAACAGAATCAGATCCGAGGCGTACTGAGCAGCGGAGATGAAACCTATGTCCTTCTTGAACTCCTGAGTTTTCATGTACGCGATGTTGCCCTTGCGCAGCATGTAGGAGATCAGCGTCGTCCACAGCCTGATGAACTGCTGCTGTCGGGTACTGGTACTCAGTGTGCCGCGCTCGATGTTGGATCTGTCAGAGAAAAATCCGGACGTCTGCGCGAGCTCTACCTGCGCATCTGCGTAGAAAATTGCATCGGCATCAGACAGGCCCTCCTCGTTGCGCCCCTTCCAGTAACCGCCATACCAGGTTGTCACATCGACGAGCGACTGCATCTTGGCGATCGGCCAGAAGAACGTGCGGCTGATCTTGTCCATGGCCATCTTCGCCGTAGTCGGGATGCCGCCGCCAAAGTTCTGCTGCAGGAAGTTCGACGTATCCTGTACATCCTTGTCGAACGCATTGGCCTGCCCGTAGCGCACCTTGAGGAAGGCAGACATCTCGAATGCCTCCTTCCATGCCTTGACTGGATTAGCCATGACGCGACCGAGGCCCATCGCCATGGACTTGGATCCGATAACAGCCATCGACTGAAAGGCACCAGTGAGCTGCAGCGCAGTTGTGTAGATGTTGTAGGCCAGCTTCGACTTGGTGAAGCCAACACGGATGTAGGCGATGCGCCGCTCAACCACTGAGTTGGCCGGCAGCTCTCCGACAGCAGCGTCAGTCAGCCACAGGTTCAAGGTATTGAGCGCCTGTAGGTTGCCTGTTTTGCGGAAGGCAGCACGGACGTCTTTGTCGTTGATTAGATTCTTGACAAAGTTGACCTCATTGCCGATAGCGATGTCGCGAGTGATCTCCTTCAGGTGCTTGTCGATCTGGAACACACCCAGGGCCACCACGTTTTTGTGGTTCTTGACGCGATTGTAAGTTGCACCCGCTCTGGTCGTGGCGCTGACGAACACACCGTTGCCCATGTTGGTGTAATGGTCATCGAAGATCTGGGCCTTCACGCGATCGCTGAACTCTGGGTTGTAAGCCAGTGGGTAGTAGCCGCCACTTAGGTTTACCTCGACACCATCAGATCCAACCATGGTGAAGCTGGTCGGCTCTACCTTCTCGGCAGATACTCCGCGGCGCTCCTTCATGGCCTGCGATAACTGCGGCCAATAGCTGCCGATGTAGTCCCAGATGTCCTGCACGAACATCCAGTCCTTTGACTCCAGCTTTGCGACCGCCGCCCTGACGTCAGCCTCGGGATAAGCGAGCTGGCCATTCTCGTCCACGCCATTAAGCAACGCGGTGAGGTTGCCATCGTTACCCATGTTCAGGGCCAGAGAGATGACATCATTGCGTGACATCTGCTCTCGCCCAACGACAGCGAAGTCCTTGCGGTCCATGCGCCGGCGCTCTGCATTGGTGTAACGCTTTGTCCAGATTTTCGTGACGTCCTCGAGGGCCTTCTGCTGCATCGGTAGCAGGCGCTCCGTGTACGCGCGCCTGATGTTGTTAATCATCAAGCGATTGATGGCACCCCATCCCTCGCCGTCGACCAGTCTGGCCAAGACACTAGGGCCAAGCCAATGCGAGATGGCGCTGTTGAGCTCTCTGCTGCGCTGCTGCTTGGGCGTCTTGGTGCCTTTCTGCAGCGTGACATTCTGGTTGTTGTCGAGGATCTGGCTGATGATTTCCTCTTTGGCCTCCTCGAGGACAATCATCTCTCCGTTGACTGGCATCTTCAGTTGGAGGTCGGCCTCCTTCTCGAGCTGCTTGACAATGTCGCGCAGGCCAACCAGGTCATCAGCGGTCAGCTCCTTCCAGTTCACATTGCCGGAGAAGATCTTTTCTGCAGTCTCGGGCATGACCACCATGCGGCCAGACTCGACAGCCTCTCTGAGATCCCTGAGTGCTGCGTCGAGCTCCACCTCCTTCAGTGTCTTGTTGGCAAAGTCTACGTTCTCGATCACGGCAAGGATGCGGTCCAACACACCGAGCTTTCCGAGCCGCTGCTGAACTCTCGGCTTGGAAAATTTAGTCATGTAGTTGCGGATCTTCTCGCTCTGCTCTTTGGCCCTGACTGCCGCGCGATACATCTCGTAGTTCACGATCTGCTTGCGCTTCTCGACGTAGGCCTCCTCAAAGTTATTCTGTCCAGCCAGCTCGAACGCTCGCCGGCCAGCCTTACGCTCTGCGTTGAGGTAGATCCGTGGATTGATGTCCTTCACCTGCTTGGCGCCGATGGTTGCTCTGGCAGCCTGCTTGATGATGGCCAGCTCCTCGCGCTTCGGCAGGCTTGCCTTGTTGGCATCCCGGGAGGCAGTACGGTTTTTCTGGATGTCCTTCTTGGTGGCGCTCACGATTGCTCTGTCGCGGCGCTGGAGCTCGCGTAGCTGACGCATCTCTGCAGCCAGCACCGATGCCCTGCGGTCGTTGTGAACGATCCTGACGGCGTCCTCAGCGATTGAGCCGTCGATCAGTGGGTCGGGAAAGAGCTGCTGCATCCGAGCTTCAGTCTCAGCCTTGATCCAGTTATTCATGGAAGGGACCTTAATCAGGTCCTCTATCATCTCGTTGGCTGACTTGTATCCCAGTGCTGTAGCGGCAACGTCAGTGTCTACGCCACCCTCCACGCTATACACCCAAGGCTTTGGCAGCCTGCCAACAAACTCCTTGCCGTAACGATCAATCAGATCTGCCTTATCGAGCTTGAATGGCGCCCGAGTGAGTGCAGACCCATCAGGCCGTGTACCGCGCTGCAGGAATGCAAGCGCCTTGTAGACCCGGGCAGCGTGCGCCTCGGCCTCTACCTCAGCCTGAACCTTTTTCTTTTCGTCCTTCCACCACGTTAATTGATCGCGCTTCAGTGCTGCCATGGCCTTGACGGTGAGCCGCTCGAGCTCCTCGTTATTGGCGTTGACAATGCTGGTGCGATAGACCTCGAACACCTCCTGCGACACGCCCATGGCTTCGGCCGTCAGCCAGGTCTGCTGGAGCTGCTCCACGGCTCTGGCTGCTTTGATCTCGTCGTCAGTCGCGAGCATCCGGTCCATGACTCCGCGGATCTCGTCGGTCAGTTGAATGGCGTCCGGGCTCTGCCGCATCCGGCGCCAGATGTCAGTCAGCCATCGACGGAAGGAGTTGAATGCGTCCTGCAGGGCCATGCTTGGAGCCTTGCCCTCGTACAGATACTTCTCGAATGACTCTGCCCAGAGCTCATGGTGCTCGCGCGTAATCTGTCCGCGGTTTTCAACACCGAGGTACTCGAGGATCTTCGCGTAGTCAGCCTTGATCTTGTCGGTTGCTTCCGGGCGCTCTGCCAAGCTGCCAATGACCTCGAGATACAGGTGGCCAGACTCATGCAGGAATGTAGACAGGTCGCGAGACTGGAACAGCCTGATTGTGGCTCGGCCGACCTCGTCGAATGTAATTGATCCCTTCTTTTTCTGGAATAGCGTTTGACCCTCGAGGGCGGCCTCCTTCATCTGCTCAGTGATGTCGAGCGAATGCACTCGGATCTGCTGATGGTTTTTCTTATTGGCGATACCTCGAGCTACTTCCTCCAGCTCATACGGGCCGCTGGCAATTCTGTTGGTGGCATCCATGACATACCAGCCAAGGGTCTCCCGGGCTTGACCGTATAGCCTTGGATTTCTCCTGAGCTCCACCCTGAAGGGTGCTCCGGTCGACGTCTGTACTCGCTGGCCATTGCGTACTACGTTGGCATTCTTGTCCAGTTTGCGCGCAGCTTTGTTGGTCAGGTTGACGAGCTCGTTGTCATAGAAGTTGACATGAGCTGAGTCATCAGCCTCCCTGCCGGCACGCTTGTTTTGTACGTGCCCGGGAGTCCAAGCGACCTGATCGTAACCCTCCTCTGCAGCCAGCCGGATGATCCGCTTCATCGCCAGCGACGGCCATCCTCGTCCCTTGAACGGTGCATTAGGAACAGCGTCAACGACTTTTCTGAGAGCTTCACGCTTTAATGCCTTGGCCTGCCTGTGCGATTCAACCGCCATTGCGTATCGGTCGCCGGCCTCTATGGCAACCGGATCTGTTACGTCCCATCGCTCCGCCCAGTCTCTATTGAAGCGAACCGCACGCCTCGCCTCTCCCTTGGTGTCAAAGCCAAGGAGATCGCTGCTATCGAGCACCTCATCGAGAGCAATAGTTGCCAGAACGCGCTCATGTTCGGCAGCCTTGATGCCATCGTCGAGGACCTTGATTGCCTCTGGGCTCAGGCCCTCCTCGTCACCCCGGTATCCGTAGCGGCTGCCACGCTGATGCCAGTCGCTCTGCACTTCCTCAACGAACAGGATCCTCTCGCCGCTCGGGCCGTACCGCTCAGTTGTGCGCATCCAGGCAAGGATATTTTTCTCGTTGAAGTGACTGAAGCCGAAGTTCTCTTGCAGGCCCTTCTCACCAGCAGGAGGAGCTTCGATCCTGAAGTCGGTCGTTGTCTCCTTCGCAATGTTCAGGCTGAGCGCGTTCATCTCCTCAACGAGCAGATCGTACTGTTGCTCAGTAACATTGCTGACGGTCAGCTTGAGGTCTGGTTGTCCTGAGTTCTCGCGCTCGAGGACAGCACCAGCCATACGCGGTTCAGATTCGATGAATGTGAACAGATCATCGGCCTGATCGTCGTCGATTGGATAACCCTCGCCTATGTGCTCGAGGTCGAGCGTGAATACCAGCGTGTCCTCAGCGATCTCTGGCAGCTTCAGGAAGATGTCGCGCGGCTTGTTGCCGTTCGGCATTGACTGGCCCTTATAGGCCGCGTCACCGAGGGCCTGAGTCTCGACAACCTCGATGCCGTTATTCTCAACAAACTTGATGATCTGGTCGCGAGTAACAGTATTGTTTAGCTCGGCCTCGGCCTCGAGCCACTCATCTACTCCGAGCCACTCCATCTCCGCCTTGGTAACACCTGGCTGCTTCTTGAGCAGGGCGAGCATTTCGTTAGCCTTGCCCTTGCCATTGGGCATGGTGCGGGCAGCAGTCAGAAGTCCAGATGTGAAGCCGATCGATGACTGATAGAACGTCTGGGTAGCCGAAAGTGTGCCCTCCGAAGCCATGCTCTTGGTCTGGCCGTTTTCCAAGTACAGCGCATCGAGCATTCTCCAGTCAGCGAGGTTGCCAAAGCTGGCCATATTGTTCGCGGCCGTGGTGTTCTTTTCCTTAGTTGATACGATGAAGGCGGCAGCATTCATGTCAGCAAGAGCGCGGATCAGGCGGTTCGACTGGCCAGTATGTTTGAGCTTTGACATCTCCTGTGGAGTCATCGACAGGAAGCCGAGAACGTGATGCCTGTTGTTCAGCATGAGCACCCCTTCAGGGTTGCCCATATCCTTCAGGACTTGCTGGGTATCTGCCGGCGAGCTGATCTTCCTGCCGTTCTGTTTACCGCGAATTTTGCGGGTGTAGACAGGCACCTTCTTGTTGCGAGCCGCTGGCGTGATAGGTCCACGACTCAGCACGCCATGCTCACCAAACTCTGTGAACTGGCTGTTACCGCCGCCAACCAAAACGTGACCCTGAACTTTTACGCCTGAGCCTTCCATGAGCTGATCGATACGCCGCGTGATGCGCTCGTCTGCCTGCGACGGCTCGAGGACACCGCTCGGGTGGTTGTGCATCAGCCAAACTTTTGCAGCGCCAGGTATCGTAATTACAGCCCCCGCGTATGTAGATGGATACACGGCCGTTCCATCAAATGTCCCGCGAGCGTGCTCGACGATGCCGACGACATTGTTATCCTTGTCCAGCACGACTGCCCACATGCCCTCGCTGGCATTGCGACGAATCTCCGCAAGAACGTGCGCCGCATCTGCAGGGCCATTGACCCTTGTGATGCCGACAGATATTTCTTTCTCGACCTCAACCTTGACGATCGCATCGTAGTTAGCCTTGGCTTCGATGATGCGCTTGTCGACAGGTACGTCAGGGCTGGAGAACAGATCGCCCTGCTTTGGGCCCTTGGTCTTTGGCTCGTTCAGAGATGGATACGGCTCGGTCATCTCGCGCACACCGTTATCCCTGAGCTTCATATCCAGCAGGCGATTGGTGATCTCTTGGCCTTCTACCAGCAGATCGAGCAGCTCCGTGCGGATCTCCTCACGCTTGTCCTGCAGATCTCGGAAGTTATTGAAGATCTGGAGTTGAGTCTTTCCTTTCAGCATACCCATGACCAGCTTGCCGTTACGCAACAGGTCTCCGGTAGCCGGATGGAAGAACATCTCGTTGATGCGTGTCATCAGTGCCGTGTCGTCATAGACATCGATGTCAGGACCACCGGGCTCCCAGTGCCGAAAAATGGACTCGATAAAGTTGATGTCGTCAGACACCTGAGCCAGCGCACCGCCAGCATCAGTGAGCTTCTGGATCTCAGCAAGCCGTGTGCGGAGCTTCTTTTCCTCAGCCTGCGCAAACGATCGAACCTCACCCAGGACGTCCTTGCGCTCCTGTACCTGCGCACCCTTGCTCGCCGCATAGCTGGCGATGTCGACGATCTTCTTGTCGAGCTCAACAGTCAGGGCGCGCACGGCCTGCTCATCGGTCATGCCCTGCTCGATGAAGGCTTCCAGTTTCTCGATGTCGGCGGAGCTGATCGGCACGCCGGCCTTCTGAAACTTCTTGATGCAATCCTTGAGCGCCATCAGTCCTTAGTCTCCAAAAATGCCATGACGAGCGCCATTAAGAGCTCGTCGTCATCGCGGAGTATCCTCTTTCGCCGCGCGAGATCCGAGCCCATTGGGTGAACTTCCTCGATGGGCGGCACGAACGGAGCCGTCCTGCCGTAGTGCGACGACAGGTTGTGAGAGCTCGCGTATTGAGATCCTCCATAGTGGCTGCTCATGTTCCATCCGTGCTCGAAATGTCTCTGCCGCCATTGGCGGAGTCGTCACCAACGATGCGGTCCTTGCTGTCTGCAGCGTCACGTATTGAGTAGCTTCCATCGACAGCCTGCACGATCTTGCCGGCCGCGTTGGCACGCAGCAGTCGCAGAATCTCGGAGAAGGTCTCGCCGTTCTCAATCAGGTTGTCAAAGAACAGATCGATGTCAGCCTGCTGGATCTTGCCGGCGATCAGGCCGGCACTGTTCTGCGACAGGATCCGCACCTGGTTGGTCGTGGCGACGTCTAGGATGTTGTTGTTGGTGTTCTTGAGCGACACCGTGTACTGGCCATCCTCGAAGGTCACGAAGTATGGAGCAATGATCGTGAAGGCCTGCGCGTAGACGAACCCGGAGATGATATAGCTCGGGTTGTTGCGCTGCGTGTCAGTCCATGGCGCACCTTCCTCGGTTGCCTCGAGGTCCTTGAGGTCGACCCAAAACTGAGCGGTATCAAGCTCGCGAACCTCTGGCGATACCTGAATGATTGGCATGTCAGCACGCGGCACGAAGATCTCGCCAGTCACCCAGTCGATTGAGACAGCCATTATTCGTCACTCACCATGGTAATCGTCGCGCTGAGACCTGATGCGCCGATCGTGTCGTTGATGTTCACGCGCTTATAGACCGGGCTGTTGGTGCCCTTGGCCACGTAGCCAACAACAGACTGTGGCGTTGAGCCGGCGTAACTGGTGGTGACAATTCCACTGACATTAGTGATGTCGAAAGAGATGATGTCAGTGCCGCCAGACTCCTCGAGGAACACCTTGGCCCCTTCAATCGGGTTGCCGTCCGTGTCCTGCACGGTGATCGTTACGGTGACGGTCTGGTTGACTGTGACTGTTCCGGTGTAGCCTGCCGCGCGCTCGTAGCTAAAGGTGCCAGTGCCGTTAGATACGTTGATTGTGACGTCACCGTCTGCTGCATTGTCGACAAGGAACACAGTGTTCCCCGTAGAACCGTTACTCGTAGTCTCGTAGCCGCTGACCTCATAGCCGTCAATATTGAAGGTCGTCAGCGAAGCCGTGTTCAGCGAGATCTCGATGGCGTGGCCAGTGCCGTCAGAGTTGAACGTCAGGTTATCCTGGGCCTCCTCGTCGGAGCTCGCATCCCAGAGAATCGCACCGAGCGGATCATTCGAGCCGTTGAACACCAATCCATCGCACGGCAGCGTGGACAGGTAAACCTGATCGCAGTTGTTGAAGATGCAATCATTCGCAAGGCGACTGGTGCCACCAGTGACCGGGAAGGTGATCGCACCGATATTGGTCATCGTTACTGCAGTCAGCGAAAGGGTGTCGATGTTTGTATCCGACATATCGAAGATCGCTCGAGTGCCGGTGTTGACAATGACCACGTTATTGAGCACGAAACTGATGGTGTCGGTCGCGTTAGCCACTACGCGGAACAGGAAGTTGCCGGTGCCGATGGCTCGACCACCAGCGTTGTCACCGATCCAGAACCACTGTTCGCCGGTCGCCGTGAAATACGCATCGGCGTTGGCGGCAGGCTCGCCCCACTCGGTAGACCCAAAAAATCCGTACTGCTCACCAAGCGGGTTATTGGTGAGACCCCAACCGTTCGTGACGTCATCGCCCTGCACATCGGCCATGGTCTCTGGAGTGCCTGACGTACCGCCATTGATGCGCAGCGCATAGGCGCCGTTCGTGTGGAAGCTCATGCGGTCAAGGAAGATGTTGGCTACGTTACCAACCGCCTTGGCAAGGTGAAGGGTGCCAATGCCGACCGATGTTATTGCTGTCTGGTCGAGGTTTGCCTCGGTTCCTGCATAGGCATTGAACGATCCCGGTGTCGCCACGACCACGGAGACATCCAGCTTGTAGGCGTTATAGAACGGGACTAGCGGCAGGCCGACCGCATTGTTGCCGGCCATGTCGTAACCGATACGATCTGTGCCGTCGCCAATTACTCCCTGGGTGCCGCCGTTCGCATAGGTGTCGACGAGGTTATCTTTCAGCAACCAGTAGACAGTTGAGTCCGACAGGTCTCGAGTGCCGCCGATCGATGTCGTGTACATATGCTCGTCGGCATTGGTGTGCTGCGACTGGATCGAGCCGGAGCCCTCATACCGCTGGCCGGTCGTCGTGTTGACGGTTGGCGTTGGACCGTCACCGAGAAATCCGGTTGCCGAGTCACAAGCGTTGAGAGTTGTGCGGAGGTCTGTGCTCATTGTCCGTGCAAGTAGTGCAGGACAATAGCAGCAGCGTTGACGCCATATAGATCAGTTGGATTCAGGCTCGGAATCTTCACGCAAATATCTTCCGGGCGAGACAGATGACCGTTGCCCTGATTGGTGTTACCGAAAACGAGAACCTTGTCTCCGGATGGAATATCTGACAGTGCGCAATCCCCATCTGGCTCAAAGAAAATACGGATGCCAGTGCTGGCATCGAGGCACTCCTCCATGGTGGAGAAGTGCCCGATGCTTACACCAGACATGACAGGGACGATTGGCGTGACGTTGAACACATCAATACCGTAGGCGCCGCGCAACTGGCGCCACATGCGCCACTCAGTATCAGGCGGTAATTGTGCCTCGTCCCATCTTGTGCAGATTGTCCTCATGTTTACGCATCCGGAGTCCGAATCGTCGAGATGCTGAAGGCGCCAAATGATGCAGTCGTCTTAAACGTCTTGATTGGATCCGGTGATCCACCGCGGCGTACCGTCACAGCCACCGAGTTTGGAGTCGTATAGGTTGCCGTGTACGACTCACTGGTCGTAAAGGTCTGCTCATCGATGAACGCTCGGAACAGATTGTTGCCAGAGGTTGCAGCGTTCGGAACCGTACCGACGAGAGTGAATACGCCTGTGCCGGCTACATACGAGCTGTATTCCAGCAGATCGTAGTTGCCGTCAGAGTCGCGCTCAAGTCGCAGGAAGCCTGCTGCAGGAGTGTTCGCCGGGATGTTGCCGCCGCCAACAGTAACGATACCTTCGCCGCCAGCGAGCGTGACGGTTATTGTCATCTCGTCGAAGTCTGGCTCTGCATCGCCGTTGATGTCGAGTGTCGATCCGTCCCATGGGTACACGGTGACGTAGTCGCCAGAGACAAGGTTTGTAACCGTACCGGAGCGATTGTCTGGCGGAGCAATCGTGACTTCCAGCAGGTTCGGGAAGCTGTCGCCGGCAATCGCGTCTGTAGGATCGATTGCAATGCCAAAGTTCGTCTGGAAGTTGGTGCCAGTAAACAGACCGACAAACTGGTTGTTGATCGTTCGAGTCGAAATTGCACCAGCAACATCGATTGTCTGCAGCGAGGTAGCACCGTAAAGCGTCTGATTGTCAGCCGGAACAACACCAGTGAGCTGCTGGCCGTAGATGTTGCCATCTGTGCCGTTATCAAAGATCGCGTAAGCGAAGATCTGACCGGATGCTGAGTTATTGACTACCGTGCCAGAGGTTGCAGTCGTTTCTGCAGCGCCGCGCAGCGTGGTCAATGCCTCGGTGTTGTTGAACGTGCCAGTGACGTCAGCCAGGATCAGCGTGCCAGTCGTTCCTTGGTCATCAAGATAGATGACTCGACCGCGACCGCCGCCTGCGCCCTCAATGGTGTCACCAATGACAAACGGACCAGATGTTTCGCCGGTGTATGGGACCTCAGTACCGTAGGCCAGAACCTCTGGCTCAGTCAGGTTGCCACTCTCCGCGTCGTAGGCAAAGTTACGATTAAAGCCAGTGAACAACTGAGCGTTGCGACCAAACAGGGTCTCGGCCGTGCCGCGCCTCTGGATGTACTTGGTGTACTCGTAAGTCTCGAGCGCATTCTCTGTGTCGAAATCAATCGACAGGCCGAATGGCGTGGTGCCAGATCCCTCGTTGTAATCGAGCACCTGGTAGCCCTCAGTAAGGACTGGCGAGTAAGCAGCAACCGTGCCGGAAGCCGTGTTGTTGTTCGCGTCACCAGATGAGAACAATGCGAGCGAGGTTTCGGCAGTACCGAGTGTCGTGAAGCCCTCAAAGTAGTTCTCGCCATACTCGAGCAGCTTGCCTTTGACTCGCTGGCCGTCGATGCGGACACCAGCCTCAATCGTCTTGACCAAGATCCGGACCTTGCCTCGTACCGAATCAGGCATGTAGGCGTTGTTCCAGTAATCCGTGATGATCCCATCTTCCTGAATCAGGATCGGGCGAGTCGTAGCAAGAGGCGTCGTTACCTGCACACCAAGGCCAGAGTACAGCTCGCGCGTATTGCCTGAGCCCTGATCGATGGACCCGCCGTACATATGCTGCGCGACGGTATCGTTGATATTCACAGCGCCAAGCAGTCGGATAATTTCGTCCGTTGATCGATCTGATGCGGTCGGATCAATGATCGACAGATCATCGTCGCCGGCGATCGTTTCGTCATCGTTGAGATCAGACAGGAGCCTGTGCAGCTCAAGCGGACTGTAAGCGCGAGGATGTACCTCGCCATTCAGTGTGCCGTCGCCGGCGATGTCGCCAGTGAAAGTATCGTTGTTGACAGGAATGCTGGCATCGAGGTCAGTTATGAAGCGGACTGACAGTTCACCAGTAGCGCCGGCATCAGATTCGACGGTAATGACTTCACACTGTTCGCCGCCAGAGAAAGTCAGGATCTCTCCAGCCACCACGTTGGATGTCTGACCATCGAAGAAGAAGCTGTGCGTTGCACCCAATGCAGGGCCGGTCCATGTAACTGCGCCGCTCGCAGCCACCGCTACGTCATCGCGAGCGTAGGCCGGATACAACAGCAAGTTCGAGGTGTCCACATCAGCCGTGACGCCACCCTGGGTCAAGGTGTCCGCTGCATCAGGGACGATTGATCCGTCAATGATCGCGATAGCCATTTTTCCAGTATTACCACCGAGGTCGATGTCCCAAACAATAAAGCCTGAGTCAGCGGCAGCGTTCCATGTGACAAAAGCGCCTTCCTCGGCAAAGCTACCGCCTGCGCGGCCGCTGTATTCGAGTGTGTAGTAAGTGGTCATTCCTAGCTCCTAGTTAATAGTGCGTCCCTGCGGCGTTGCCACAATTTTTGAGATATATCCCTGATTTGATCGCTGAACATCGAACTCATAGGTGATCCGGCCACGCTCTGCGTTGGCGGTCTGGATCTCTGTGAGGACGGTTTGCAATGGGGCCAAGTCAACTGGCGACCCCTTGGGTCCTGCGTTCTGTTGACGAATAAGTGCCTGCAGGGTAGCGAGCACTTCAAGTTGGCTTTGGCTGCGGGCGAGGTCTGCTTCAGCTCGCTCCTGGCTGGCTTGTACGAGGGCGTCCATCTTCTCAAGCAGCTCACCGAATCGCTCAATGGTCATAGGCTCCGCTTCAGACTCAATGAGATCACCGCCCTCGATCATCTCGAGGTACTCGGAGTCGCTGACTTTCCGTTTAGCCATTCAAACAATCCATTAGTTTTTTCAGCAGGTTACGGCGCTTGACGGTGCGATCGTACTCAACATTTGCTTTAACAGTCCGTGTTTTCACCTTCCCCCGGTGAGTGAATGTATCAGTAATCGTGACGTCGCCAAAATCTTGTTGCTTTGCCAGCGCGTCCTGCTTCTGCGCGAGCAGGACCTCAGCCCTGGCCAGAGTTGTGTCGATATTCTCTCGGTAATGCGAGAAGTCCCGCCCCTGCTCGGTGTGCTCGGTAACAACTAGGTTGAATACCAAGTCACCGAGGGCGTTCAGCTCGTCGGTATCGATCTGGTTGAAGGTCCTGCCAATCTTGAGCTTTGCGCGAATTTCCGCATTGCTCATCGTATCAATGTCAATGCCCTCCTCATCGAGAGCATTGCTCAGATCCTCCAGCATTCCGGCGAGGTTCTGCTTGCTCTCGTCGGTATCCAGAGTGCTATAGACGGAATTACCACCGAGCTCGCGGTCAATCGCATCGAGCAGCAGGTTCGGGTCCCGCTCCGCAATAAAGCCAGCTTCTTGCGCAGCCTCCGCCATGCCATCGAGTGTGTCGCCATCGTTGCGAATGGCCCCCAGACGTCCGCTGGCGACCGCCTGAGCGCGAAAGTCCCGGGCATCTAGCTCTGGGTCGGGTACAAGTCCGCCGCGCAGAGAGATGAAATCAAGCAGCGATGGGCCAAAGATGTCCCGCTGCGTCGGTATGTCACCAGCTCGGATCATGTCAAGGTAAGGGTCGACCTGCGCATCAATGTCCTGCGGCTTCAGGTTCTCGTTGCGCGGGCCCTTCACCCCACCGAATACCTGATTGAACAGCACCAGCGGCTCTATGCCTTCCTGCCTTGCCAGGTTCGGAATGCCACGCAGTATCTCGGCAGACTTCGAGGCAGCATCGCCTGAGTAGTTCAGTGCTCGAAGCTGGCCAATGACGTCAGTCATTATCTGCTCGTCCTGAGCAAAGTCTCCGGCAATACTCTCGGCCATTCCCTCGACCGTTTTCATTGCCTCCTTCTCGTTGGCGTAGAAGGCCTCAGCCTCCCGGGCTGTGAACTGCTCGGAGTCTGTACGCAAATCCTTTATCAGGGCGTTGTGGTGCTCGGTCGGGGCAATGGTCTGCAGGTACTCCTTGATCGGCACATCGATGAATCCAGTGACCTCGGTGCCTTCTTTCAAGGCCTCCGGACTAACACCGAGAGTTTTGGCTGTCTCCTCCACATCCATTCCCTGCGACTGGAAATACTCCCTAAACTTTGTCGCCTCGATCTGGATGGTCTTGTTCTGGCCAGCGTCACTGAGGCGGCTGACGAAGTCTGTCCACTTGGTTGGCGTTTCCTTGCGGGTCGTAGACTCCTTGGATGTTTCCCCAAGCGTCTGGTAGGCCTGCAACATCTGGTTGGCGCTGCGGGCCTTCTTGGCGTCACCGTAGAACTGGGTAGCAGGACCCATGCCACCGATCAGCGCGGTGCCGTAGAAGGTATGCTCTATGGTGCTTAGCAACATCTCCTTCCAGTCCTCGCCGGTCATGGCTTCGGTTTCAGGACGGATGTCGCCGCGCTCTCTGGCGTCTGCCTTGAGGATCTCGCCTGCCCAGGCTGTTGTGGCCTCCTGAGCTGACTCGGTCAGCATCTCTGTCGCCTGCACTTCGCCATAGTTAATGGCAAGCCTTGTAAAGGCGTTTTTCACGGTTGGTTTGGTAAGTAGCTGATCGACAATCTCGCCAGTAGCGTCACGCTGTACTGCTCTGAATCCCGGCAGCTTCTTGGTAATCGCGCCGATACCGACTGACTCAAGGGCACCATTGACCACACCAACGACATTAGCAGCCAGCATGGCGTCCTTCTGATCGAGGCCTGCCTCGCGGTACTGATCGAAGGCCAGAGCTCGCTCGAGCTGACCTGCCGCCATTGTCCTGCCGGCCCATGCGCCAGCACCGATACCACCGAAAAAACCCGGCACAGCGCCAATGCCGAAGCCTCCAGTTAATCCGATGCTGCCACCTATCATGCCGCCCATCATGGCCTCGTCCGCTGACTGGGCAAGAATAGTTCCCTGAATCGGGAGCTGGTTTGCCATGCCGGTCAGAAACTTGGTGAAGCCCTTGCTGGTGTCGTCGCCCTCCATGAGCTGCCTGAGCTCTTTAAGGCGGGCCATGTCCGCCTCAGACTGTGGCTCGTCAGGTGTCTCCATCTGCCGGCCAACGATCTCGGCCATCTCTGTCGTAGCCCAACCCTTGTCCCACCCCTGAAAGACTGGCGCCAGTGATCGCTCAAGGCGTGTCAGGTTGCGGCGGTCGCGCTCTAGGACGGCAAGATTGTAGGGATGCTCAGCAGCGAATTTGTTGAACACCGGGGCACCATTGACGGCGTCGGTGTAGTTCTCGTAGTTGAACTCGTTGCGCTTGACCTGCTTCTCGATATTATCGAGATCCGCGTCGACAACGTACTCTGGCAGTTTTGTCTTGGCGGAGACTGCGAATACGCGGGAAGCGCGATCCGGGTCAACCTCCATATCGTTGGCGACATTCAGGGCAAACCCGCGCTCACGCTCCTGCTTCTGTCTAAGGTATTCCTCAGTGACGCTCATCACTCACCCTTGAGTCTGCGGATAACCTCGTCATCCCCGAGCCCATTGTCGAGAGCAAAGAAGGCCCTCTCGAGATTGTTATTGCTCGGCTTAGCGACCCCATTCTCGCGTGCCATCTGGCGCAGAACTTCCTCAACCGTGAGCTCGGTGCCGTTAATCACCATCTCCTGCACGGCAGCCCTGGCCAACGGTAGGTAAGCCTTGTCCAGCTCGTCTTGCGTCATAATGGCGACCGGCTTGGCCTCGTCCAGATCGTAGTCCGATGTGAAGAAGTCTCGGTCAATGAATGCAATCGGGACCATGGTACGGGCTAACTCAATGCGGCGCTCGTCATTGCTTAGCGGGCGACCGAGCTCCGTTTGCTTTGCCTGCACGGCAGCATCAAAGTTGAATAGCGCCTGCTGGTATCGCTGCGCCTCTGCATCGGTGCGTCCGGTCTGCGGAATAAAATCTTTACTAACGAGCAGCGCATTGACCATCTGCTGATTGGTCAGCCCGCCGGGTAGTGTCGTTTGCTTACCGCTCTTGATAAGGTCCTGCTCGTCCTTCAACGACTGCCACTCTCGGCGGGTAAATACAGACTTCCACGCGGCATCATCGAGCATCGTCCTCGACTTCTGCTCTTGTGTCAGGTTGCGCCATGCTGCATAGGAGTTGCCACCATCCGGGTCAAGCGTCCACCGTACCTCTGTTGGCCGAGCGAATCCCTCGCGGCCCTCTGAGTAGCTGATAGCAAAAGTCTCAAGCGCAGCTCGTTGGTGCGGCTCCAGCTTCGATAGCTCGACTCCAGAGATGTCCTCGTATCGAGAACCATTGGCAATCCGATCCGTGTTCTCGGTGATTATCCGCTCCTGCAGAGCGTTCTTATTGCGCGTGACCTCATTGCTGGCGCCGGTAAGCATGGACTCGAGGCGCTCGCGGGTGCTGCCATCGAGCTTCTGATCCTTGGCCATCTGTCTGGCCAGGATATTAGCAGCCTCGAAATTGTCAGGGTGCTGCTCATAGGCAATGTCGACGATCGACCGAGCGGCTGCATTCTCATCGTCGATCTCATTCTCAGTCTGGGTTTCGCGCAGCATCTTGACCGCGGTCTCAAAGTGCAGGAAGTCTGCAACCGAGTCTGTGCCCTTGCCGGCACGGATGTCCTCTGGCGTGACCGGGCCGCCCATCTCTCGACCATTGATCGATCGCTCGAGCATCTGCGCACGCATTTTAGGATCCATGTCAATCAGGCGATCGTAGGCCCATGCCTGCACGACGCGCTGTTTCTCTGCCTGACCATCAGTTTCATCAAAAAAGCCAGCGGCAACCATGGCATCGACGCGATCGGACTGCGTCATCATCATGTCGTTCACGACTGTTGGCGACTGCTCTACCAGCATCGCCTGTTTGTTGATCTCGGTGTCGGCGTAATACTTGCCAACCTCGTAGTCGACCCGCTTCTTGCGGCCGAGCTCACTAACCTCGACAACACCGCGCTCGTTCATCAGGCGAGCTTCGGCATCAAATACAAGGCGGTCACGCTTGCCAGTGACGGTCGGGAAGATGCGGGCATAGTGGCCCTTCATCGCCTCCCTGTATCTGGCGTCAAACGTAGAGTAATCCTTGTCCTCTTTGAGTTTTGCGCGCTCCTGAATGTCGGCAATCAGGTATTCATTCTTGGCGTTGGAGTAGCTGAGTGCGTCATCCTTCTGCTTATTCTCGACAGAGATTCTCGCGAAATTGCTGGCAGCATTCTCCAGAGCACTGGCGATCTCCATGTTTCCGCTGCCGGGAACGTCAACGCGGCTGCTACGCAGGCTAGGTCTAGCGCCGTAGTCCAATACTGATGGAAGTGTTGCCATATTTGTTCCTAAGTCAGGTCAGCTTCGATCGTAACGGTGGCGATATCAATGGTGTCACCGCCCCCAGTTGGGCGAATCTTGATGGTCCCTGTGTAGATCTGCAGGCCAGAGCCAACGACATTCAAAAGCCAGAAAATTGTGTTGACGCCAGGATGCCAAACTCCTTCTGGGTACTCGATCGGGTCTGGGGTTCCCGGCCCACCGTCAATGCGAAAATCATAATCAGCCATATTCAGCGTGCCGCAGCCGCCATCCCACCGGCCAATCAGGATGTTGTTGGTCGTACTGGTAAATCGCGTGATGGTGCCATCTGTCTCGATCTCTATGCCCGGGCGAGCTGGAGATGGATAACTGTCGAATGCTTCATACGGATCACCAATGAACTGCGGCGTGCAGATACCAGCCTCTCCAGCTACCGCACGATACATCAGTGCAAGGGCGCTCATGTGAGCTGCTTCCCTGCGATCTTCCATTGGCCAGCGGCGTTCTTGAAGGCTACCGCGTAGCCGCCATTAGCCAGCGTCCGAGATCCGGTCGAGCCGTCATCGGCAAAAATCAGCGTATCAGTGCCGCCAATCGCGATTGTCAGGGTGCCACCACCGTCATTGTCAAAAGCGATGAAGGTGCCGATCTTGTACGGGACTGAAGCCTCTGCAGCGATCGTGTATGTCTCGCCGGCGCCACCGGCGTCCTTACGGATTGTCTTGCCTTTGTCAGCCAGGACAGTCGTGTAGTTGCCGTTCTGCAGGTTGACGTCAGAGCGTGATGGATCAAGAAGCTGATCGGTGCCGGCGTCACTGGTAAACATCGGTACGTTGTCGCCCTCTGACTGCACCCAGAACTGGCCAAGGGCTGCAAAATCAGTGTCGGCGGAGGCTGCCTCGCCAATATAGATCGAGCCGAGGTTCCGCCATGGTTTTGTTTGCTCAACGTGCGTGATGCCGACCGTGCCAATCAGATTGGCAACACCGGCATTGACTGAGAGCGTGTACTGGTTAGTGCCATCTGTGACGCCAAGCGTCGACTCTGTCATCAGCGCACCTGACGCTGAGTTGATCGTTATGTCGGTTGCAATAACCCAGTTATTGCCTGCACCGTCGCCGGCAAGAACCGAGCTAACTGCTGGAGAAGGCAAGGATCCAGCGGACTCAGCAACCCACCCGGCATTGTTGCGCACGTAGCTCGAGCCATCGATCGGAGCCTCGGTAATACCAGCCAGGGTCGGATCGAAAAACAGGATAATGTCGATGTCGTCCTGACCGATGATGATAGGACTCGGCACTCCGTCGACCTGATACAGCACGATGTCAGTCATCGACTGACGCCAGACCGGGATAATCGTGCCACCAACAATGTCGCGGTTGCCATCGAAGTCGCCGGCGCGTTGCCATGCCGAGCTCTCGACGGTGTAAATGCCGTTGTCGATCGGGTCGGCCTGAGCTGCCAGCAAAACCCTATCGCCCTCGGAAACGATGTAGCCACCAACCAATCCGCCAGTTCCAGAAGGCGACGGAATGTTGGCAAGCGATACCGTCTTGACTGGCGCCTTAATGGCCAGCCCTCCGACAAACGAATCAACCCGATAGTTTTGCTGCGTTGCCATCTACTACTCCCAGAGCTTTGTTTGTACGCTGCCTGCAGGGACAGGTGACATCGGATAGCCCTGAGCTGAAACCGCTCCTGATGCGGATGCTCCAGCGGACGCAGCAGATGGAGGACCACCGCCCCAACCACCCATGGACGCGCCGTAAGATACAACTGAGGTGACGGCATTGATGTAGGAGGCCTTCACGGCGGCATCGCCCTCTCTGCGAGCTTGTTCGGCACGGAACTGCAGGCCCTCTGCCTCATCCTTTCCGACCCATAACCTCGACATCATTCGATACATGCCCTCTGCGTTCAGGTCTGCCAGTAACTTTGTTACACCATGACCAGTGCCACCACCTGACGCGGCTGATGATGCCAGCGCCCGTGAGTACATGAATTCCTTGTTGCGCTCCTCCTCGGAGACATCTCGGGACGCTGCTGCTAGACGACGATACGACGCATCCGTGTAACCCTGTGCCTCCTGATCCTTGAGCTTCTTGGCTTCAGCTCCCTTGTACAGGGCGCCGACTGCAAGTACGGCTGCGACTGCTATCTGAGCCATGCGTAATACTCCCCTTCAAGGTGTGTGAATCCGAGTCGAAACAGTATCCTGCAGCCCTCGGCGTGTTCCGCGATGGAGATTACCGGCCCGCGGTAGGCATCGCAAAATCTCATTGACTTCTTGACGATCCGCATGACTGCAGGGCCGGACAGATATGGTTCCAGCTTCTCGTTGAAGTCCGCAAAGAACTTGCCGATGTCACCTTCTCGCGCAACACCGACTACACCGCAAACTTCATCGTCAACAAGAGCGACATAGGCGCGCATCGTCACCCTTGGAGGTTCACCAAAATACGCTTCGATGTCAGCCGAACTGGCTAACCTCGTCGTGATCTTGGACTTGACCGCTTCTCGATCGACTCGAACTCTGCTGTTGCAGCCAGGATTGTCGCCGGTCTTGGCGATTGAAATTGCAGGCATATGCGTGAATCCAGCTTCCAATCTCCCCCGAAAGAGAAATTGTCCTCATGGTAGTCCTCCCAGATAAAGTCATCGGCTGTAACCTGACCTTGCTCAACCAATGGCATGTCGTAGAGGGTGTTGAAATCGGGGCCGTACTGGATCCCCTGATAGTGAAGGTTCTCGGCAATGAATCCCAAGCGGCTGATCTTCTTGCGCTCCATCAGGCCAATGCCTTGAATCTCTCCGAGCTTGGCGCTCTTGAACTGGCCAGTGTACGGCAGCCCATAAATGATGTTTGTGTAAGGTGCACCATCGAGTCCAGACAGATCGAGCTCGCCAGGTGTGCCGAACTGAGTAACCTGAGCTGTGCCACGGTCAGCGCCATCAGCCCAGATCGACACTGTCAGGCCAGACAGTCTCTCCAGCCCTGTCAGGAAGTCAGTTGCAACTCCGGTGTACTGGCCCCATGCGTCTGCCATGTAGTTATTCAGACCACCGATCGCCTCACTCTCCTTGGACCACTTCAGCAGGAATCGCTCCTCGCCTTGTGCGCTGTTGAAGCCCTTAACCGTGTAATAGACCTGATCCTCGACTACCCCGGGAAGAACCGCGACATCCTCAACGCACCAGTTGCCGGGTCCACCGAGCTCGACCTCACACCAGCAGATGACGTTCTCGGCGCGGTCATAGACCAACATCCCGACAGTGCCGTCATTACGCACGCAATGCACTCGAACGTCTGGCTTCATCTGCACAGCAATCTGCCGGATGCCAGCCACGTTGTAGTCAGGCGCGAAGATGCTGAGATCAGCAGACTGGTACTCCTGATCCGTGCCAATGGCCAGCTCATAGAGTCGCTGCTCAGTGCGATCAACGAATACGCCCTTCGAGTTGATTTTTCGGATGTTGAAGTTGGTTGGCGTGATTGCCTCATCGAACGAGCTCGAGCGTACGCTCAATGGACTGTTTCCATCCATGCTGGCTGCATCTAGGTTCGCTGAGTTATCTGAGGTTCCGAGCAACAGCTTGCCAAATGATTTCAGCCAAGCAATTGTGCGGATCGGTCCAGAGCCTATGTTTCGATTGATCGGTCCAGCATCGCCAACCTGGTTGTCGTCATAAGACTCGTAGCCATCAGATACAGATGCCCAGATGCGATCCCTACCGGCCCACCAGAGCCGGCCCTCATGCAGCTCTACTGTGTCTGGCCAGCCGTTTGCCATGCCACCATTCCACTGGCCAAGGCTCCAGTCTTTACTTGGAGTGATTGATCCTAAGTCGCTGAGCACCACGGCGTCGATAACCGTTGGCGAGGTATAACCTGTCATGCGGGCGATGCCCTGAATGGTTCCACCGGGATAGGTGAGCGTGCAGTTGACTGGGCCAGATGTGAAATCGCCGGCCTTAATGCCAAGCCGGTAATAAATTACAACATCGTCCTGACCATCGGAGATCGTGAGACTCTGGTTCGTTGTCCACACAGGCGACCAGTCAGTCCAAGGTCCAGAGTCGGTGCCAATAGAGAACTGCAGCGTTACCGTTGCTGATCCTGGCGGGATATTCTCGATAATTACCAAGAAGTCTCTGGCCGCGCCCTTGCCTGTTACGCGAATCGGTTTTGTGAACGTGTCGTCTGCGTTGATGCCATTCGTGACAGTCTGGCCAACAGAGTCAATACGGATAAGAGCTCCTGCACCAAAGATACTGCCGCCCATGGTCTGCTCGAAGATTGGCTCTGATGCTGTCAGCGTGATGTCGCCAGCAATCGCGGATGGCGTGATCGTCGTCTGAGATACATTCAGGACATTGAACGGGCCGTCCTCCGGGCCATAGTCAACCACCGACCATGATCGCGGATAAGACACACTGAGGTCGACGTATTCGCGGCGCTCGATCTTCTTTTGCTGCAGGCCATCAGCAGCGCAATAGATGACATCTCCTGACTGAGCCCACCGCACTGATGCGACCTGAGACTCGGTTGACCACCCAGTCGAGAACTGCAGCACTCCAGCGGCGGTGATGCCACAACCGCCTACCGTCACGGTGTACTCGCGATCGGTAGCAAGCTCAATGAAAAAATGATCCTGCTGAGGTATGAAAGCGATACTGTGAGCGCCCTTCTCCAGGAGTGTCTCAGACACCAGCTCGTCACCGTTCAATGTCTGGCCGACGCGCAATCGCACCGGACCTATGCGCGGCGAGATAGAGAGCGAGTGCTCGACCAGTTGCTCACCAACTCCAACCTCGACACGCTGCGTCACCTTGGCGTAAGTCTCTCCTGATCCTGACAGCAATAGGTCGCCTGTGCCTGAGCTCGCAGTTGAGCCTGACTCTGAATCGTCCTGCCAGTCATTGACGCCAACACCCAGGGCAGCGTTGAAACCGCCATCGGTAACAGCGGCCGAAACAGCTACGCGCGACACCAGCTCATCATCGACACGGATCCGCATGTAGCTGCCCTGCCCAAACTCAATCAGCGCCGTATCCTCGGATCCAAAGATGAACGGCATCTGCCTGACAAGGTTGAGGTCCTCGAACATGCTGTCGATGTATTTCAAGCCCGGACGGAACATCGCGGACCCGAGGACCCGCGGTATGAGGTTTTTCTGGATCTCGGCCGACATGGCCATGCGATCTAGGTCTATTCGAGCCAGACCGCGCTTTGATACAACTCCCCGGTTAAAGGCGAGGAGGACCTTTTCACCCATCGTCATCAGGCTACCCGATCAACTGGTTGCGCTTGCCTCGATCACCTGACGAGCTATTGCCTCGCCTCGAGCTTGCCCAACCACCCTTGGGAGCGAATTTTGCTGGCTCCTCCATGGCATCTGTTGCCTTGGACTCAGACAGCCACATTTTGTATTTTGCCAATAGCGACTGATCGGATATGTCTATGCCAGTAAGCCGAGGCGCCACCTTCATGGCCATGTAGTGCTCGACCATCTCGGTGAAGTTCGGCGGCCAGAGTGAGAAATCACCGCCAAACTGTACGTCATTCGACACGTACTTGATGTAAAGCAGCTCAGCGTCAGAGAACCACCACGCGCCCTCTCGAGAGTAGCGTGTGCATGGAAGGTTGAAATACTCGTCGTAACAGACGGCCATCGTCCGCATCCAGTCAGTTGGAGCGTCAAAGCCATATTGATAGCCGAAGGCTGGCGTGATTGATGGATTTGCCGACAGCTCTACGGTGCGTTGCGCGAAATACCACTGGCCCATCTGCAGAACTCGATCTATCAAATCGTTATCCCAGATGTCATCCAGCTTGTAGCGAGGCTCACGATTCTCAGTCAGGGAGGCCAGTTTGCGCTCTCCGAGTACGTTCAGAGCGCCGTTGTAAAGAGCTAATTTGGATGTCATTTACTACTCCTCGCCAGCGCATCCCTGCGCTAATGTTCAGTCCTTGATCGGCTATCTGCCTGCGGCTGACTCATGGTTTGCCGCGTACCGCCGAGCAAGTGACTCAGTCTCGAACCCATCCTTCAATGGAACATCTCCGCGCACTACTGCCCACTTGTGATGTGATCCTTTGAACTCGACCTTATAGATCGAAGGCAAGGATACCGCCTGCTCCAGAGGCGTGAGCTCGAACTGCTGAATTCTGACAACGTGGGCGTACAGGCGGCCTGCGCCGCATACGTGGAATACATCCTTCCACGCCATATTGTCAGGCATAGCAACGATCTCATCTCCAGGGCGGAGCGATGTGGCAATGTGCTGCCAGTAGTTTTCGTTGAGAAGGTCGTCGCGATCAACCGACATCGGCACGTTTACACGCCATCGATTTGCTGCTTCAACCTCGAGGCCGAATCTAGCTTGTGTGATAGGGATGAGCTCCCCTTTTACTTCCTCGACTGGCTGTTCTTTTACCGCTGCTTCTGCCATTACTGGTCTCCGTAACAAGAAAGGGGCAGACCCGGATGAGCCTGCCCCTCGCATTGTCGCGCCTAAGCCTTTGTTACGTCAATTAGGCTTATGGGTTGCTGACGATGATGGTTGTCACCAAGCCAGCGGCGTCGATGGCAGACACCAGGCCCCACGATGCGTCGACCGTGTCCTCAACAAAGAGGATTACGTCACCGACCCGAAGGCCTTTGTCGTGTCCATCAGTGATGAAGGACGCGGCCTGCATGTTGCCAAGCGTGTTGTCAGCGGTGAGAGCTCGATACGACCACTGAGCTACGGCGTAACCACCGTCATCAGCGGCCGCATTGTCGCCAGTACCCATGCGGGGAAACATTTGCTGCAGATTGTCAGACTTGTAAGCCATGCGAATCTCCTTACGCGGTTAGAGTCGTTCCGACAGCGTGTACGAGTACAACACCACTGTTCTGGAGCAACTGTGAGCCCATGTAGATCGAGCAACGAGACCACGAATAGTCCTGCTCCTCGTCATACCCCGCCCGCGCCTCAATGTTGTCGGCATTGTAAGCGTGACCGATCGCGTTCTTGTGGTACGCGAAGCAGGTCTCGTCTGCGGTGCCTTTGCCAGGGAGGTCCGGGTGAACGACAAAGTTCATGCCGAGCCAGCGGTAAGACTGCTGGCGATCGCGCCATGCCTCGGGCGTATTGTCGATCGGCCCATTGGCTGTGAAGTCGCGACTGGTGAACGATGCCAGCGTCAGCAACATGCCCTCGAAGTGAGGCGTGACGAGCATATTGATGTTTCCATCGAACGGCACATCGGCCTGACCCAGTCGGGTCTTGGCTTCGAGACACAGGTTGAGCGTAACGACAGCGGCGGCGCCGGTGTTGATGGTGCCGGTGTTCAGCTCGGTGATGATGTCAGAGTCAATCTTGCGATTGATGACGGCCATGCAGGTCATCTGCATGATCGCGCGCTGATTGCCTTGGCTGGCGAAGATGTTGAAATCGGTCTTGCGAACGAGATCATGCCACTCGACCAGCGTGCAGGCAGGCTGCGCGAGGTTGTCGCCGCGTGCCGGAATCAATCCGTTCACACCGCGGGTTTTAGCGGTTGCACCGCCTGAATCAGCTACCAGAAACGTCGCTACGTTTCCCTTGATTACGGAGTCGGTCGTGACCGAATCGCGCAATAGGGACTGGTGCTGCTCGAATCCGGCAATGAATTCCTGCCGGTATTGTGTTTGAAAAGCAGTTTCGGCCATGTCGGCTCTCCCAAAAAAAGTGAATTTCCATTTCCACTGGTCGGGTTGGCCTGATCTTGGCTGTGTGAGGGTTAGCCTTGCGGGGCCTCACACATTGCCGGCTCAGGGGCCGGGGGGCGCCGGGGCTCGAATGAGGTTGGCCGGCTTGATGTGGTGACTGCGAATTTAGCCCTGCATCAGCCAGGTTGTCAACTACGTGTAGCTATTCGCTGAACCGATCACCGTGTTGGCCTTGGCCAGCTCTCGCTGACGGAGTGCCTTCACGGTTTTCGAGTCATATACGACGCCATCGAACTCAGCCTTCTCTTTGCCACGATCGAAGTAGCCCATTGACCATGCTGTCGGAGGCTTTGACCACCTGAATGCCTTAGAATTTAGCAACTTCCCCATCAGTAGCTCTTTGCTTTTTTCTTGGCCTTCTTGGTCTTGCCGCTGAACGGGGTTTTCGGCTTAGCCGGCTTTGAGCTGGATAGCCTGCCAACATATTTCGTCTGCGGTGCCGATTCGCTCATAGCTGATCCGTTTCTCCACCAAGGGGAGTTTTTGCGCGACGACCTCGAGCACGGCCGGGAATCGGTGAGGCGACGTTCGAGGTGCCACGACCCGGCTCAATGCCGGTATAGGTGACACTCTGCTTGCGCTTCCTCATGTCAAAGACCTTCCTGAATAGCTTTGCCATGACCCCTCCTTACTAGGCTGTGAAGTCGATTGAATCACCCGGTTGAACAGGGCCAGTGTCAATCGCCGCTTCCGGCTGATTGTCGTTATTGGTCTCGATGTGCTCTGTGGGCTGCAACGGTGCTGCCATGATGGTTCTCCTTAACCAGTCTTGCGTTTGTCGTGCTCCAGTCGGATGTCGTAGAGCTCCAGAAGTCGATCCTGCATCTTCTGGTCAGCATTGTACTCCTTGCGATTGGTGCGCATAAATTTCTCGATCTCAGCGATCTCGTTATTGAGCGTCTGAGCTGGATCGTTGTTCTGGCTGATTACCCTGGCCAGCGGATCCATCTTGCGGCTCAGGCCTGCAAGACCCTTGACGATCTCTGGGATATTCATAATTGCTCGGCCTTCACCGTCGCGAGCATTCAGTATGGCGTCTTTAGCCTGTTCGCCAAAGGTCGTTTCCAGCAGCTTGCTGACCATATTGATGTTGGTGCGGTAATCAGATCCCCACTCGTTGCGCAGCGCGTCCTCAGTTTCCTGATGGTGCGAGTGATCGATCTCCGCGAGCTGCTCCTGCTGCTGCTCAGCGAAGCCGTTGTACCAGCCAATAACTTCCTGCATGACTTCAGGAGATACGTTCTTGCTGTGCATTTTCGTTGCAAAGTCAGTGAAAATCTCCTTGTCAGCCTCACCAACAACCAGACCCTCTGGCAGATTCTCAAAGTAACCTTCAGGCTCAGCAGGGATACCGTTCGCCTCGCGAAACGCCTTGATGTCATCGTCCGTCGCGTCCGGGGCCGGGGCCTGCTTGTACATGCCACCGCGGATCGTGGCTTGCGCTTCACGGAATGACTTGCCCATGTCAGCCGGAGTCGAGAACCTGTCGAGCTGACTCTTGAACTTGGCGTCGTCGCCGGCGATGTCGACTCGCCAGTCACGGTTCTTGGTATTCTCAAAATCTTCGAGGAAGGCCTGCGGGGTGTCGTAACCCTTCAGCAGCTCAATACGCTCCGCGGGAGCATCATCGCCAACAAGCGGCTGGAACCAGGTTGGCTCTGCAGGATTGTTGATCGGGTTATCGGTTGTCTGGTCTGTTTCCGCCATCTTCTATCTCTCTCGCTGAAATTTTATCGGGATCCGTCCTTGTCGGGGCCGACTTCAGCATCCATACCAAAGTGGTTCCTATGAAGCGTTTGCCTTCCGCGAAGGTCGTGCCGTGCTGATCTCCTGGCCGGTAGCTCGTATCGTGAGTGCCAGCAGCGCGAATCATATACTCGATCGCTGCAATTTGCTGCCGCTCTGAGGCCTTTCCGTTCATGCAGGCGCGCAGCGCCATGACCTCGAAGTTGGTGTAGTCCGGACGCTCCAGAGGATCCTTTTTCGGCAAGCACTCGCCAATCGTGTCGCGGATCTCTCCCATCAGGCAGCTACATCAACGCCAGTCAACTGCGAGGCCTGAGCAACATCGCGGATCGCGGCGCCACCCTTCTGGGCAACTTCGGCGCCTTGCTGAATCTCCATGGCTTCCTGATCGCGGTCGGCCTGTGCCTGCACTTGATCCAAAGGAACCATGTGTCTGGCCGGCAAACCGATACCTGTCAGGGCATCTCTGAGAGAACCATTGACGTCGACGTTGTAAGCGGCAGTCGGATCCATCTGTACAGCCCTCTCGAGAAGATCTGCAGTTTCGTAGAATACCGCGGCCTGCTTGCGCTCGATGGCGTCGTGCAGCGGACTGACAAACTTGAAATGCACTTCCTGACCCTGCAGCTCTTGTGGCATGTCCTGCACGGATCCAAAAGCGCCAGCGCGCAGAAGGCTGTCGAAGGTATCTTCACAAAGTTGGCCGTTGTAGTCGTGCTCCATCGGCTCGAATAGTGGCAAGGCTGCCCTGACATACTCCTCTACGCGCTGACCTACTTCAAACGCCGTCATGTCGCCCTCTGGCGGCGGCAGCGTTAATTTATTCAGGTAGAAAGCCTGCGTGAGCATCTGCATCTGCATGTCGCGCTCGTTGTAACCCTGCGGCAATCCCCTGCGATCCTGAGCGATCGGCCTGAGCACATCACCCTTGCGCTCGTCGTACTCGACATCGGCCCATGTAATGCCACCGGCATACAGTTGCACATCACCGCGGACAGCGTCCTGGGTGGCAATCATCGGTGGACGCACGGACATCTCGCCGGCTTCGAGAAGCGTCAGGCTCATGGCCTGTAGCAGCCGTGCGTCCGGTAGGCCGGCAACAGTGGCGGGGGAATAAGCGTATTGGGATCCGGATACGGTCTGCCATCTTGGCACCGTGAAGCCCATGGAGTTCTGCGGCATCTCACCCATGATGTGATTGTTCAGAGTGTCGATGTAGCTCAGCACCCACGGATAGCCCTTGGCTATGTCCTGCTGGCCCTGATAGACGTCCGTCGAGGCAACCATTCTGAGGCAATCGATCTTCTGCAGATCGCCACCCATCTGCATCGACATACGCTCGACGTTCGGGTGCAGCTTCATGCCCATCTCTTTGAGCTCTTTGATGGTCGGCTTCCATTTCACATACAGCTCGCCAATGGTGCCATCAGATTTCTCGGCCCATGCGCAATCGCGCAGATGCCATGTCCTGTATAGCAAGTGCGGTCGCTGTGAACTCCAGATTATTTCACGCGAAATTACACACTGACCAAACGCGGCAAAGTCTGCATCAGCCTCAGCCGTGGCGCGGATGAACTGCGCCTTGCGATCGTACATCGCCATGCGCATCCGCTTGGTGGCCCAGTCGAGCCACTGGTGGCCGGCCTGCGTCAGCATGTCCTCGTCATGCACCGAGATCGAAAACCACTCTTTTGCCCGCGGGCGCAGCATCGCTGCAAACGAGGTCGACAATTCGCGGTGCACAATAATCGGATAGGAGCTGTACAGATTGGAGGCAAACTCCTCACCGACATAGCGAGTCACGGTGAAATCTGCGCGCTGCGGGTAAAAGTTGTCGGCAATTTCCTGCCACAAGGTTGTCAGGACCTTGCGGTCAGACCAGAGCTGCATTCCGCGTGCTACAAGGTCTTGAGGTCTCATCCGAGTGTGTCTCCGGAGGTCATTACCGTCGAGGCGCGTGAGCCTACTCGTTTGGCGGCCTTGCGCCGTTCGATCAGCTTGAGCATCTGCTCATCCGGCATGTTGGCATTCTCGAATTGCTTGTTGATGGCCTTCTGTTTTTTTGCCTTTTTCTCGGCGCGAATTTCGTCGTTGGTTTTCCAGCCCTTGCCGACAGACGCATTGAATGATCGCTTGGCTGTATTTTTGAGTCCTGACATTAGTGTCTCCCTCCCCTCCGTGGGCCGAGATTTACGGCAGGTCGCCGCGAGGCTTTGCCAAGCATCGTACCCGCCAATTGATCTTTGCGCCACTCATGCAAGTGTGTAACTGCCCGGGCGCCTGCACTCCATGCCTGCACCACAGCATCTCCCCTGTCAGGAGAACGAGCAAGCAAAGCGACTACGTCTTTTTTCGGTGTGATCTTGATGCCGTTTGCGGTCAGCTCCCAGGCCACAGCGGTCAGGTCTGAAACCAGCATCGGGTCATCCGGAAGCGCAATCGGTGAGCCACCATCCTGCTCAGGATCCAGCGCCTCCATGAAGCGGTAATAGACCTCTGCGCGCTTGTTGAAAAACTTGAGCTGCTTCTGTTTAGTGCGGCCAACGGACGGATCCATGCCCACATGGCGCTGACACTCAACACCATTCTCCTCGAGATGCGCAAACGCCTCAGCACCGTTCATCTCACCACAGTCAATCACCGGAATCGCGTTATGCTTCCTGTGCTTGATAACCAATGCCGCGACATCGCGGCCGTGCGGGGTCTGATGGCCCGGGACGGCAATAACAGGTGGATAAAAACCGTCATAGCGCGGCGCCAGCACCGTTTCGTCCTTCTGGCGAGCGGCATCGACACCGATCGCGCACATCGGCACATTTACGGGCGGCTGGCCGTTGTAATCGTCGCGCCATCTGTTTTGCGCGGCTCTGATCCAGTCGGTCGGGATGAGCTGGTCGGGCTCGTCCTGGCGGGCCGCCATGAAGTTACCGTCACGAATGGCCGATCGTAAAGGCTCCTGTAGCGCATCGAGCTTGGCCGCATACTTACCGTCTGAGGCAAGAAACGGATTGTCGTCGAGCTTTCCGGGGATAAAGGTTCTTGATTCGGGGGTGAGGTATCTGATCGTGCCATCCGGGTTCTTCCTGCCTGAGTCAATTTTTACATCCGGGCCATCGATCCAGTGATCGAACGAATTACCACCATCGCCCTGCATCGTGACTACCCAACGCAGCTCACCAGGCTTGGCCGGATTCGGGTAACGATTATCCAGCCACGGCGCAAACATCGAAATGATCCAGTCGCCCGCTGAAGTGGTTGGCGGGTTGCTGGCCAAAACCACCCGACACCGCTGCCCATCCTCCGCCGATCGCACCCAACCCATCAAAAAGCGCACCTGCTTCTCACGATTCTGCACCACCTCGTCAATCGCGAGCAGATCGTGCGCCTGACCCTGCCAATGCTCCTCATCACCCGGCTTTGCCAAACCACCAAAATCGATCAGGCGATCATTCACGGTGCGCAATCTTGGCGGAATCGAACCGTTGTAACCCTTGTCCGTGCCATTGATCTCCTTGGCCCGATCCGTCAGGGCCGTCAAATCAACGTAGTGCTTCCTGATAATCAGCGTGCGCTTGTGCTCAGTGAATGCGAGGCCGAGTATCAAATCGGTCTTGCCGGAACCACCGGACCCGCCGTAAAGCAATACATCGGCCTCACAATTGACCGCGTCAAGCTGCGGCCCAACAGTCGGAAACCACATCCTCCCTGTTGAGCGATCGCCAATCGTGGCATCCAGCTCAGCACGCTGCTCAGGCGTCATCTGCTCATACTTCTTGAGCAGATCCTCCATCAGTAAACTCGACTGCACGTTCATTTCCACACCGGAAATCGAAACCAGAACGGCATACTGGGTATCGCAATCGCCCGCAAATCCAAAACCACCTGCTGCACAACATCAGTCGGAACCATCAACAACTTCAACGGCCCCTCACGATCATCCAGCGGCAACGGATGCTGAAACGCCGGATTCTGAACCTCAACAACCGGCCCGGTGACACGCTTAAAATCCGTGTAGATCAAGCCATAACCCAACGGCATCTTGGTCTTATTGATCGAGTCAATAAACTCCTCACAATTCATCCACGGATCGCCTTCATCGCCTGCTTGAAATCGATCATGCCACCGTACATAGGCGCCGACAATCGCCTCGCCAAAGAACGCAAATACTCCACCTGACGATTCCTGTCCTTACAATTCCGACAAAACTCCGTGTACTCCGCCTTGTGCGCCGGAATCTCCTGGGTAAGCCGAAACTCCGGATCAGCAAGAAACATCTCCCACCACAAATCCACCAAATCACCCTGCTGCTGAAAATGCACCCGCTCATGCGCAATCAACTCGCGCGACAAATCACCCCTCGAGGGCGAATAGATCTTCCCACCATAAGCAAAGATATTCCGCTCAGTAACCGGCAACACCGCACGAATCGCCTCTATATTCGGCGGCCAATCCTGCACAACCTCCGTCACTTCCAATATCCCAACCTCCAAAGCGACCAAATGCCCCAAACGATCAACACCCGGCCAAAACCCAGTCAAACGCCACCACCTCTGACGCCACCCCTCAAACCCTCGCCTGTCAAACTCAGGCGCCTTAACAGGATCCCCAAAAACCTGACCCCTTCGCGACACCTAGCGAAGCTCGAAATTTTTTTTCACCCTCACTTATCCCGCTCCACACACACCGCAATAAACCCAACATCCTCGCGCTCAGTCTGCACAGAATCGCGGGCAGCAATGCAGCGGGCCTCCTGATGATACACGCCCGCCTCGACCGCAGGGGCAGGGGGATGACCAGGAACCACCAACCAAACCAGCAAAATCCACTCAATCATGTCGGTACACCTTTTTGCTACGAAATTTTTTGAAATTCTGTATGGAGAGGCTCCATCCCCGCGGTCGGCCGCGCGCTCAGCGGGCCCCGGGTCGTATATAAGGCCACCCCACCTTCGGCGCCGCGAATCGTCGTGTTGCTTAGCAACAGAGCGAGGCTGAAGCCCTTAGTCTGCAATGGATGTGTCCGGCGATTCGGGCCATTCGGGCTCTGTCGGTACAAGGCTCGATTCGCCCTCAATGACTGCCCCGGCTGCCTGATCCTCCAGCATGAACAGGGCGAGGCGCCGCATTTTCTCCCGGTCT
>Ga0307376_10000411_pt1 | contig 53462 bp, 53 predicted proteins | sample TR2MG_FD_202536 | JGI IMG/M metagenome (GOLD analysis project Ga0307376, IMG submission 202536) | Soil microbial communities from Risofladan, Vaasa, Finland - TR-2 | ecosystem: Environmental > Terrestrial > Soil > Coastal area > Acid sulfate soil | place: Finland: Risofladan, Vaasa | collected...
ATCAGTAAAAAATGGACGATGCCGATAAGGGACTGGAAAGCGGCACTGAATCGTTTTACTATCCAGTTCGAGGAACGGATGCCGCAGCATTAATGAATTCCGTTTACACAAAATTCAGGACACCCCCATTTTTATATGTTCGAGCCAAATAAAATTTTGGCTCCGTTTTTTTGCGCCAATCATTTCGTAATGACGCTTCAACTTCATTATTAATTTCAGCTGGTTCATCACAAGTCTCACGCCATTTCTTTCGATAACCCTTACAAGTGATCAGAAGTAATAAGCTGATTTCAGCTTGTAAATATTTCATTATGGCATCAAGGGTAGCCAATATCGTTTGCCGCTAATTATCACAAGGATATTGTCGTCTTCACGTATGATTTCATAGCCCTGTGCTCGCCATGCGTTTCTGGGTAAACCATGAAAGTACGCAAGCGCAACAGATATCCATTTGCGCTTGGTAGCTTCTCCGCCATCTCCAGCCTTCATCAGAGACAGCATTTCGACTTCCAATTTTTTTCTTCGTTTTTGCAGTGCACTGACTGGATCTGATTTGGGTAAGCTAATCTCAATTGCATGCTTGTCACGTAAATGCTTCACAAAACCGGAAATGGCCGCACGCTGCCCCGGTTTTGTTTCCAGATAAGCATTCAGCACCGTTTGATCCGGAGGTGTGTAACCCATTTCTTTGCCCTTGAGTAGCAGGGCCGCTGAAGGTGATAACGCCAGTCGGATAGAACGCACCGTTGTTTGACCTTTTTCGAGATCGGTCATTAGAGATTTATAGTAGCCATTCAGGATTACTCTTTCCTTCGAAACTTTCCCCACCTTGTCTAAGGTAGCTGAAATCCGCCTCAGGTTGGAATCCTCTTCCTTTGCTGTCGCATCAGAAATAACAATGCCTGTTTCCTGCATCCAGCGCATTGGTAGTAATACTCGGCGCAGACGGAGCGTCCCAAAATACTTTAGCAAGATCGAAAACTCAGGAATGGCTTGCCACCGCTTCTCAATATCAAGGAAAAACGGGAGATAGCGATGAAACGTGATCGCCGCCTTATTGTCGCCAACCGAATGGCTAAGCCATTTCACAAAACTTCGGAAATGTTCAGCTATTGCTGGCGTCGAGAATGCAGCACTATCAACCCACATGCGTTTTTCTAACAGCTCACGCCAGTAACACGCCTCACATTTTTTCCCTCTGCCGGCAGGCATGGGCAAGCTGCACGATAAACAAAGAATTTCACCTATTTCGAGACAGTTTTTGCATAACATCCTCCCATCAGCTGCTGGCAGTAAAAGACGATAACGGTGGCACGCAACACAGACCTTATGGTCAGCACGAGCACATTTTGGGCAGGCACGCTGATTGTGACCCAACCTGGAAACACGGGTCAGTCTTTTGGATGGAATGCCACACACCTCACAGGGTTCAGGTTCTCTGTAATGAGATGCACAAGGACCGCAAACAGGGCCGTAAGGAGTGATCTTCCCAACCTCATAGCTTGTCTTGCCACAGCGCGCGCAAGGCTTGTCCAGCTGGCATTTTTGACAAATCGCCCGGGCATCATTTTTTGGTAATAGCGCAAAATTCTGACAATTCGGGCACATGCTTCTTTTGAATATCCGGCTATAGCAAGTACTGCAGAACTTCTTTGTTTTGAACACGCGCTTTATATAAGGAACGCTTTTACCGCATTCGTCGCACATCTGCATGGTGTCAACAGTCAGAGTCATCGTTGCAACATCTCGAGCCTGCGCTGCAATTTTGCCATCATGCGCATAACTTCATGGCGCGGACGTGGTGCCGTCAATGTACGTTCAGACCTGGGTGTGCGGGACCTGGGTTTATCCGGTAAAAAGGAGGTAACCCACTGCAGCATTTGAGGGAGAGATTCGTCTTTTTCGCAGAATCCTTGCAGGGTGATGCCAGACTCAATTAAGGCATTTTCGAATCGTTTTTTGTTGGTGAGCATTAAGGGGTAGAAACTCCCGATTAGTTTTTGACGTTCCTGAGTTTGCAGCAGTTCAATTCTCAGCTCTGACGCTACTGGGAAGCTGCCCGGCAGCGTACTTCCTAGGCGATCAATGAAATTTCGCAACGCTTCTATCCCACTATGATTTGCTCGTCTTAGCAGGCGGACGAAGAAACAAGCCAGTTCAAACCACTCAGATGCAACAACAGCGTGGCCCTGGAACATCCCTTGATTCTGACATACAACATGATCAGCCATGCATTGAAAGGCGCTTGCTTCAGTGGCCCATGGACTGATGCTTGCATCCCGCAAATCGGCTTTACAGGTCGCACATATGACGATACTTCGATCTTCAGCTAACAGCCGGTGAGGTTCAACCGGTGCCTTACAGGCATGACAGCGGTCACGTAATAAAACATTATGCCATTCGCAACCTGTGTGCCATGCAAACCGCCACTGAAGGCGGTAGTAAGGTTTAGCATCTTCTGCAAGACAAGCTGGACAATATTGAAGTCCACTGCGTCGCTTAGTGTTTCGTGCGCCCAATGCCAGCATCCACGGCCACATCATTTTGTCTGGGAGCGTTCCACCAAAAATCTGGCTGGCAACGGAACAGAGGGTTGCCGCTCTCAATGCTTCCGTTGGGATACCCGAGACCTTTGAGAGGTGTTTAATCCGTTCATCAGTAAAAAAGCGATCTGCATCCCCCGTCCAGATTCTCCACTTTGGCCATAACTGTCCGGACAGTACCAGCGGGTCACAACCTTGAGTCAGCGCAGCACGAACCAGCCAGGATGAAATAACTTCATCCTGCATTAAGGGAACAGTAATCACCCATTGGGAATTTACGCTATCACTTCCCGGATGCCACGTGTAGGTCGCAACCATGCCTTGCTTTCGATGATAGGTTTGTCGATTTGTTCTTTTCCGCAAATAATTGCTTCTTTGGCGCACACAACCAGTAACCGATGAAGATTCCCAGTATTCCCTTCTGAAATAATATGCAGCAAAGAGGCAAGTTCTGGCGTATGCAGCTTTGACGCCTTCTTGAGCGGCAGAACCTTTTCAAAGCCGGCCAGCAATTGCTGAAAGTCTTTATTTAGCTCCCACAAGGGCAGGGTCATCACGTCGAACCGGCTGGCGTGCTGAGGATCTGTGTGCAGTACACGTACAGCTTCACGCGTGCCCACTCCCACTATGGGGATGGCAAGTTCATTGCAAAGTAATTTGATCGCATTCATTACTTCACGTTGTTTGACGGGCGTTCCGGTGAGTAAAGAATGGAATTCATCAATGATGAGTACCCGGGTATGGCACAGTCGTAACAGGTGAACAACCTGATACCGGAGTTTAGAGGTTGGATCACTGGCCCGATAGGGCGTGAAGAACCGCTCCAGAATCGAAATATATAATCCCTTTTCATCCGCGCTGGGCGGCGCTTCAGCCAGGATGACAGGTTTAACAGGCTCGGAATCGTCATTAACATATGCCTGACCACATAAATCCTGAAAGCGTCTGACAATGGTCGTTTTACCGTTGTTGGAGTCGCCCACTATCAATAAATTTGGCATGCGCGGACGAACTGGCTTGTGTATTAAGCCCTGCAGGGTATCCATGATTTGCTGGGCGGACCTGTTGCCTATCCATCGGGGCTGATCCATAAAATCAATCCGCTCTTTGTCCGACATGCCCATGATGTGACGAAACTCAGGATGGATGTGTTCGTAGCTGTCCGTGCTCATGCGATATCTCCAAATGAGTCAATATCACCATCGACGAGTCCGCCAAAGAGCGTCTGTGGCACAACAGGTGCCTGAACAGGCTTAGAAGGTAAGGGAGCAGCTGGAGAAATCTTTTTCTCATGCTCTGTACGCCGCTGGCTCGCGCGTCGGGCTTTCTTGGATTTTTCCATGGCATCGTCAACTTTGCCACGCAACTCCGTTATGGCATGAAGAATCTGATTCTGGTTGACACTCTTTGCGCCTTCACGTTTGAGCATATCGCGCGCCTGCTGGTATTCCCAGATACTTATCGAAGGCAGTGCCTGGTCGGCGAAAGGTACCTTGAAATATTGCCTGAGATCGGGGTCAAAGAACCACAATGTGCTGATGTCTCTGGGGTCACGCCGGAAAATGAAATCACGTTTTTTACCAATGGTGTCCGGGTCTTCAGCATTGATCCATTGACGAAGTACGTCTGCGTAATAAGTCATGCCATCGATGGTGACACCAAAGGTCTGAACTGTGCGATTAAAGGAGGGCAAAAAATCCAGTAAAACAGTCATGCGATTAGCAGGAATTGGAGGAAGTCCTATCCCCTGAACCTCAGCATTACCAAAAATTCCAATTTCCCATTTCCGGAGAGGTGACATGCCGATACCGCTGTGCATTTTCTGGTGATAAACCTTGCAGATAAGTGTAACCAGCCAGGCTTCAAACTCAGATTTGGTCATGGTGGCATGTTTTTCGGAGTCATAGCCGTCCTTATCCTTGATGGATGAGAACGTGGTGCCAGGAAGGTCATGTATCTCACGGAGTAACGTTCCAAGGACTCTTTCGATGTGTCCGCCATAACGGGGCTGCGCTACCGGACGGAATTCCAGATTGATGTCATGCATCTTGCATGATTTCCCGAAATTGTCAGAACGAAAATCTGCACCGTTATCAACATGAATTGTCGCTGGAATACCCCACACCGGCCATTTTGCATCCACTTTGTGGAGCAATAACCATTCATCCTTTGGCAGTATGGAATGTGCGACACACATGGCCACTGAAGTTTCAGAAGGGGGGTCGAAGGAGAGGTAATAACCCGTTACCATGCGAGTATTTATATCCATGGCCAGCGTTATCCACGGGCGTCCAATAGGTTTCCGATAAATATCGTCCACTAAAATAATATCGGCTGGTGTGTGATCGATCTGAACATACGCCAGTGGAAAATCAGCATTAGGGAAGCTGCCGGCAGCTGGCAGGAATTTGTTTCTGGCCTTTTCTGCAAATCCCCTGCCACGCAGTCGTGCTTTCTCTGTAACACGGGCGATTCTTGCCCTTACTGTAGTTGGGTGAGGCGCTTCAATGCCTCGCAGCTGGCAACGTCTGAGCACTTCTGTAACTGTTTTCGTCGCTGTGGGGCGTTGCGGCGTCAGGTAGAAGTCCTTAATAACACTTTCAATGACTTCATCAGCAAAGACAGGTATTCGGCTCTTTCCTTCCTTCCATCCACGCTTACGCGGAATGAGCGCAGATACGACGCCCAATGCCTTGAATTTTTGGAGCCAGCGGTAAAGCGTGGCGGTATTGACGCCAACCTCTTTGGAACGGCGTTCAACTTCATGGCGGCCCAGGCAAGTTACGGTTAAAAGCGGTTTGATCGCGGCATAGCGTTTTTCTGCTATATTCCAGTCGTCATCCGCAATGTCGGCCATATCGTAATGTGGTGCAGCATCAGCAGATTTGGTGTCAACGACTGGGCGCAGATCGCCGATACGCAGTGGTGCACTACGTCCACTTTCTACTTCAATTCCAATTACTGATTCAAAATCCAGAAGCTGAGCGATACGATAGATAGAGTTATTGCTCTGAAAAAAGCTGCCTACCTGTATGTCAAGACGCTGCCTGTGCGGTTCGAAAGCAGGGTTTGGAATCTCATCGTTAGGTTCGTCACTCATTTGTTGGCACCCATAGCTCTGTAGAGTCGTTCAAAGGTAATGTAATGTCACAATCCAGTTGTCTGGTAGCCAGTAAGTGCCAGATATGGGCAACACCATTCTCTTTGTAAATCCCCATGAAATGTCTGGCAAGAATGTAGTGGAATGGTGCGCAACCCATCTGGCGCAGATTATCAATCAGCCATGTGCTTTCTTCGACAGGGAACTGCATGCGCTTATAAAGCGCAAGGAACTGTATGTTTTTGAGTGTCTGATCCCGAATACGGGATTCGTCATGGATATGAAATTCCCATCCCTGTTCCTTAGCATAGCGATATGCTGCTTTCCACTTGGGCATCCATTCGCGCCAATGCTTTTTCCACTCGGCTTTTGGTTTAACTTCTGACAAAACAGGTTTGGGAGAATATTCATATGACATGCTGCCAACGCGGTAATACACTAGGAAGTCTGGTGTATAGATATAGGATCGTCCGTTAGAAGCGATAAAGGGGATCTGAACAGGCTGGGGAATTATGTCCAGGGTAGCGAGGCAGAATTCTTGTCGGATAATGAAATCCCGCTCAAGCGTAGATTCGTAAGGAACGCTTGTTTCGCCGCGAAAAACATAGGCACCAGACACACTCCTGCGGGTGGGTTTTATCTTGCGTGTCTGGCTTGGGAGATGGTAGTCGCAACTATTTCTCATATAGTCCTATGCAGTCTCAGCTAATTGTGTGATTATCGTCGCAACAATTGAGATAAATGTTAACCTAAGTCACTGTTTCACAGTTGGCATTGTCGCATATATTTAGATAAATGACAGGGGCAGTAATCCGCGGCCCGGTGAAATTTCGATCGCGATGCACGGCGTGTTATTTCTGGATGAGCTGCCGGAGTTCGACCGTCATGTGCTGGAGGTATTGCGTGAGCCGCTGGAAAGCGGGCGCATCACCATCTCGCGTGCTGCTCGCCGTGCCGACTTCCGCGCACAGTTCCAACTGGTGGCCGCGATGAATCCTTGCCCCTGCGGCTATCTTGGCCATTACAACGGCAAGTGCCGCTGCACGCCGGACAAGATTGCGCGCTATCGCGGCAAGATTTCCGGGCCATTGCTCGATCGCATCGATATCCAGATAGAGGTTCCCGCTGTGCCACAGGACACTTTGCTTAAACAGGGAGAGGGCGAATCCAGCAGCGAAATCCAGTTGCGTGTGCAAGCCGCGAGGCAGCGTGCCTTGCAGCGCCAGGGCAAGCCGAATGCGCTATTGAGCGTGAGCGAGATCGACGCATTGTGCGCGGTGGACGAAAAGGGTGCAGCGTTATTACAGCAGGCCATCACCCGCTTAAATCTGTCTGCGCGCGCCTATCACCGCATATTGAAAGTTGCGCGGACCATTGCCGATCTGGCTGGCAGCGAAGATATTCTGACTGCGCATATCGCAGAGGCGGTGCAATATCGCAGGATGGATAAGCTGGGTTAGTTATCAGGGAGAAGCGATATGATCAGATCTAGTTTGGATATAAGTATCAATATAATCAAGGTGTTATGTTATAGCAGTCGAATTGGTCATAACCCAATGATCATTCGGGTCAGACCGGGGAACGCTGAGGTTATTCTCTGACGTTGTGCTGCAGTTGATTTTACTTTCCTAAAATCCTCCCTTGTTAGCATTCAGCAGGGCTTTAACAAGCGGCAGGGATGCGTTCAGGCATGCTAAAATCCGCGCTCATTTTTTGAGCCGCACACCATGAAGCATATACCGCATCCGATAGAAAAACTCTTGGCGCAACGCATCCTGATTCTGGACGGCGCAATGGGCACCATGATTCAGCGCTACAAGCTGGGCGAGGCTGACTATCGCGGCAAGCGTTTTGCGGACTGGCACCGCGACCTCAAGGGTAACAACGATCTGCTGGTACTGACCAAGCCCGAGGTGATCAAGGCAATCCACAGCGAATACCTGGAAGCGGGCGCCGACATCATCGAGACCAATACCTTTGGTGCCAACGCCACCACGCTGAAGGCTTATGGCATGGAAGCGCTTAACTATGAGATGAACGTTGCGGGTGCCCGCGTCGCGCGCGAATCGTGCGATCGCTATGCCACGCCAGACAAGCCGCGCTTCGTCGCCGGAGTACTGGGCCCGACGGACAAGACCGCCACAATCTCGCCGGATGTCAATGATCCCGCCGCGCGCAACATCAGTTTCGACCAGCTGGTAGCAGATTATTCCGAAGCCACGCGCGGCCTGATGGACGGTGGCGCCGATCTGATTTTGATCGAGACCATTTTCGATACGCTCAATGCCAAGGCCGCGATCTTTGCGGTGAAGGCAGTGTTCGATCAGCGCGGCACGTCGTTGCCCATCATGATTTCCGGCACGATTACAGATGCCTCCGGCCGCACTTTGACCGGGCAGACCACCGAAGCCTTCTACAATTCGCTGATCCATGCCAACCCGCTTTCCATCGGCCTGAACTGCGCGCTCGGCGCCGAAGAGCTGCGCCAGTATGTGGAGGAATTGTCGCGCGTCGCCAATTGCTATGTGAGCGCACACCCCAACGCCGGACTGCCCAATCCGCTGGCCGAGAGCGGCTATGACGACACGCCGGAAAACATGTCTGGCCACATCAGGGAGTGGGCCAAGAGCGGCTTTCTTAACATTATCGGCGGTTGCTGCGGCACCTCGCCTGCCTTTATCAAGGCGATTGCAGCTTCGGTTGAAGAGTTCGCGCCGCGCAAGCTGCCCGAGCTTGAACACAAGACCCGCCTTTCCGGGTTGGAGCCGTTCAATATCGGCGACGACTCGTTGTTCGTCAACGTCGGCGAACGCGCCAACGTCACCGGCTCGGCCAAGTTCAAGCGCCTGATTCTGGAAGGCAACTACGACGAGGCGCTGGAGATTGCCAAGCAGCAGGTGGAAACCGGCGCGCAGGTGATCGACATCAACATGGACGAGGCCATGCTGGACGGCGAGGCCGCGATGGTGAAATTCCTCAATCTGATCGCGTCTGAACCGGATATCTCCAAAGTGCCGCTGATGATAGATTCCTCCAAGTGGAGCATCATCGAGGCCGGCCTTAAGTGCGTGCAGGGCAAGCCCATCGTCAACTCCATCTCGCTCAAGGAAGGCGAGGAGAACTTTATCAAGTATGCCACCCTGGTGCGCCGCTATGGCGCCGCCGCGGTGGTGATGGCGTTCGACGAACAGGGCCAGGCCGACACGTACCAGCGCAAGACGGAAATCTGCAAGCGCAGCTACGACATCCTGGTACACAAGGTTGGCTTCCCGCCGGAAGACATCATCTTCGACCCGAACATCTTCGCCATTGCCACCGGCATCGAGGAACACAACAACTACGCGGTAGACTTTATCGAGGCCACCGCGTGGATACGCAAGAACCTGCCCTACGCCAAAATTTCCGGCGGCGTGTCCAACGTGTCGTTCTCTTTCCGCGGCAATGAGCCGGTGCGCGAGGCGATACACACCGTGTTCCTCTACCACGCCATCAAGGCGGGCATGAACATGGGCATCGTCAATGCCGGCCAGCTCGGCGTGTATGAAGAGATTTCCAAAGAACTGCGCGATGCGGTGGAAGACGTGGTGCTTAACCGCAGCCCCGAAGCAGGCGAGAAGCTGGTCAAGATGGCAGAGAGCGTCAAGGGCGGCGGCAAGGAGCAGGTGGAAGACCTGGAGTGGCGCAAGGGCACGGTGCAGGAACGCATCACCCACGCGCTGGTGCGCGGCATCACCACCTTCGTGGTGGAAGATACCGAGGAAGCACGCCTGCAGGCGAAGATGCCGGTAGATGTGATCGAAGGACCGCTGATGAGCGGCATGAACGTGGTCGGCGACCTGTTCGGCGCGGGCAAGATGTTTTTGCCGCAGGTGGTGAAATCGGCGCGCGTGATGAAGCAGGCGGTGGCGCATCTGGTGCCCTACATCGAAGCGGAGAAATTGCGCTCGGGCGACACCAGCACCAAGGGCAAGATTGTGATGGCCACGGTCAAGGGCGACGTGCACGACATCGGCAAGAACATCGTCACCGTGGTGCTGCAGTGCAATAACTTCGAAGTGGTGAACATGGGCGTGATGGTGCCGTGCCAGCAGATCCTCGACACCGCGCGCGAACACAAGGCCGATATCATTGGTTTGTCGGGCCTGATCACCCCGTCGCTGGAAGAGATGGCGCATGTGGCGAAAGAGATGGAACGCCAGGGCTTCAAGATCCCGCTGCTGATCGGCGGCGCGACCACCTCGCGCGTGCATACCGCGGTGAAGATTGAACCGAATTACCCGAGCGGTGTCACCGTTTATGTCAACGACGCCTCGCGCGCCGTGGGTGTGTGCAGCAACCTGCTGAGCAGCACCCTGCGCGATGAATACGTGAAGGGCATCAAGGAAGAATACGTCGCTTCACGCGCACAGCACGAAGGCAAGAAAGGCAAGGGAACCTACGTCACGCTGGCGGAGGCGCGCGCGCATGGCGTCAAAACCGACTGGAAAAATTACGCTCCGCCCAAACCCTGGCTTACCGGCGTGCAGAAATTCGAGGACTATCCACTGGACAAGATTGCCGAATATATCGACTGGTCGCCGTTCTTCAATGCGTGGGAGCTGGCCGGACGTTACCCCAAAATATTGCAGGATAGTGTGGTGGGTGAGGAAGCGACCAAACTGTTTGCCGATGCACAGACGATGCTGAAAAAAATCATAGACGAGAAATGGCTCACCGCCAACGCCGTGTTTGGCCTGTTCCCGGCAAATACGGTCAACAGCGATGATATCGAAATTTATACCGATGAATCGCGCAAAAAAGTGGCGATGACCTGGCATAACCTGCGCCAGCAAACCAAAAAGCCGGACGATATCCCAAACTTTTGCCTCGCCGATTTCATTGCGCCGAAAGAAAGCGGAGTGGCTGATTACATCGGCGGTTTCGCGGTGACTGCAGGCATCGGCATTGATGCACATGTGGAGGCTTTCGAGAAACAGAACGACGATTACAGTGCGATTCTGCTGAAGTCACTGGCCGACCGTCTCGCCGAAGCATTTGCCGAGCTGCTTCACACCCGCGTGCGCCGCGAGTTCTGGGGCTATGCCGCCGATGAAATACTGGACAACGATGCGCTGATCGCCGAAAAATATCGCGGCATCCGCCCCGCTCCCGGTTATCCGGCCTGCCCTGAGCACACTGAAAAAGGCCCGCTGTTTGATTTGCTGCAGGCACCAATCAATGCAGGCATTACGATCACCGAGAGCTTTGCGATGATGCCAACCGCGGCAGTCAGCGGTTTCTACTTCTCGCATCCGCAGGCGAAATATTTTGCCATCGGCAAGATCAACAAGGATCAGGTCGAGGACTACGCCAGGCGCAAAGGCATGACGCTGGAAGAAGCAGAGCGCTGGCTGGCGCCGGTATTGAATTATTAAAACTGAAGGCAGGGGATTTAAAGATGGAAAAACGTTCATTATTTTTACCAATCGCAGTATTAGTAGCGGCTGGATTTTATTTGTTTGCCACAAATTACCAGTTTAAAGAACCGAAAAAAATTGACCAGGCTGCATTGGCTGCGTTGGTCAAGACCGATGTGAAACCGGGCACTGGCGAGGTAGCCGCAGCAGGCAAGACGGTATTTGTGCATTACACAGGCTGGTTATACGATGAAACGGCTTCGGGTCATCAGGGCAAGAAATTTGACAGTTCGCGCGATCGTAATCAGCCGTTTGAATTTCCCCTGGGTGGGGGGCAGGTTATTGCGGGATGGGAGCATGGCGTAGAAGGCATGAAGGTCGGTGGTCAGCGTCTGCTGATTATTCCACCCGAGCTTGCTTACGGAGCAAGCGGTGCGGGCGGGGTGATTCCGCCGAATGCAAAGCTGGTGTTTGATATTGAACTGATTGCTGTCAAATAGCCATATCGTTTACTGCTAGAGACCGCAAACATGAACTTGCTGCTCAGCCATCCGCTGCTCTCAACCACGCTATTGCTGGTTGCGTCGAACATGTTCATGACCTTTGCCTGGTATGGACATCTTAAAAATCTGGCCAGTTCACCCTGGTATATCGCGGCGCTGCTGAGCTGGGGGATCGCGCTGTTTGAATATCTGCTGCAGGTGCCGGCCAACCGCATCGGCTATACCCAGTTTGATCTGGGTCAGCTGAAAATTCTGCAGGAAGTGATTACCCTGTCGGTATTTGTGCCCTTTGCCGTGTTTTACATGAACCAGCCGTTGAAACTGGATTACCTCTACGCAGCCCTTTGTTTGCTGGGTGCGGTTTACTTTATTTTTCGTAATTAAATTCGTTCGTGCCGAGCCTGTCGAAGCGAACACAGCGCATCCGTTCACACTTCGACCAGCGCCGGAGCGAACGGGTATCAAGTGTCGTAATATAAATAAAGAATAAATATAATCATGCATATACATATATTGGGAATTTGCGGCACCTTCATGGGCGGTATTGCGGTGCTGGCAAAAAAGGCGGGCTATCGCGTCACCGGCTGCGATGCCAACGTCTATCCGCCGATGAGCACGCAGTTGCAGGCGCAGGGCATCGAGCTGATCGAAGGCTATGGCATCGAGCAGCTTTCACTGAACCCCGATATGTATGTGATCGGCAATGTCGTGTCGCGCGGCAACCCGCTGATGGAAGAAATCCTCAACCGCAACCTGACTTATATCTCGGGCCCGCAGTGGCTGTCGCAAGCGCTGTTGCAGAACAAGTGGGTGCTGGCAGTTGCAGGCACACATGGCAAGACCACCACCACCTCGATGCTGGCGTGGATACTGGAATATGCCAATATGAACCCCGGTTTTCTGATCGGCGGTGTGCCGCAGAATTTCGGCATCTCCGCGCGTCTGACCGACTCTCCCTTCTTCGTGATTGAAGCGGATGAATACGACACCGCCTTCTTCGACAAGCGTTCCAAGTTTGTGCATTACCGCCCGCGTACCGCCGTGCTCAACAATCTGGAGTTTGACCACGCCGATATTTTCCCTGACCTCGCCGCCATTGAAACCCAGTTCCATCATCTGCTGCGCACTGTGCCGGGTAATGGCCTGATAGTGAACAACGGACGCGAAGAGTCGTTGGCGCGTGTGATCAAGCGCGGCTGCTGGACGCCGGTAGAGTTGTTCGGAACAGCACAAGGCTGGAATATTGACGATGCAAACCATGTCACTCTGAATGGAATATTCCAGGGCACATTGCAGTGGGACTTGATGGGCGAGCACAACCGTATGAATGCGCTGGCCGCGCTGTCGGCTGCGCGTCATGCAGGCGTGCCCGTGGCGCAGGGTCTTGCCGCACTGGCCGAGTTCAAGAACGTAAAGCGGCGCATGGAGGTGCGCGGCACAGTCAACGGTATCACTGTCTACGACGACTTCGCGCATCACCCCACTGCCATCGCCACCACGGTCGAAGGCCTGCGCCGCAAGGCTGGAAAGTCACGCATCCTCGCCGTGCTGGAGCCTCGCTCCAACACCATGAAGCTGGGCGTGATGAAGGACGCATTGCCAGCCAGCCTCAAGGATGCGGACGCGGTATTTTGCTACGGTGCGAATCTGGGCTGGGATGCGCGCGGCGCACTCGCCCCCCTGGGCCGAAAGGCCATGGTCAGCGATGATCTGGATGAACTGGTTGCTGCGATAGCGGCTGCTGCCAAGCCCGGCGACCAGGTGCTGGTGATGAGCAACGGCGGCTTTGGCGGGATACATGAAAAATTGCTGAAGCGGCTGGCGAGGCAGTTGGCCTGACTGTGCGGCGTAAGCGATCAAGCTCAGTACCTATAAACGCGCCTGTCTGAATTCAATAGTCGCTCCATCACTGCGCGTTGCCCAGCCCACCCCACCCCACCCCACCCCACCCCACCCCACCCCACCCCACCCTGAGCGTGCACTGCGCCTCGCCCAACTACGCTTTCTGCTTTATACCGGCAACCCGGCTGTAACAGTTCGCGCAGCACGAGAGAGTTGAGCACATGCCCGCCTTGCAGTAGTAATCTATTGAAATGCTTTGATAAAAACGATTCTGGCTGTAATATTAGCGTGATGGACGGGCCTGACAGCCAAGTATGCTTTGCGGCAATTCGAAAGGGGTGATATGGGAATACTACGGGAAAGCGGGCTCACACTAAAAATGTCGGACGACAGGCGCCAGCTCATTGCATCCTTTACACCCTCGCAAGCAGTCGGTGCTGTCGACAAAGGCTTGCTAAAAAGTGAGTTGACCGAGCAATTCCCCGGACTGTTCTATTTTGAGCAGCTCCTGCCGGAACTGGCAGAAAAAATGCGTGACGGTGAAGTTTTTGAAAAGACTGTCGGCGAGGTGAGGGACGGCGAAGTATTCGTTAATCTCGAATGCGACAACATGGCCGCGTACCTGACTATTTCCCCCGCTTTCGGCGGGGTGCCAGTCACGCGCGAACAGGTGGCCGCTGCGATCAAGGCAGCCGGCATTATTTCCGGACTCGATGGCAATACCATTGAGCGGACTATCAAGGCGGGACAGGGCCATAATGTCGTGATCGCCAAAGGCCGTCAACCGGTATACGGTGAAGATGGCCGGATAGAATTTTTGATTCCAGCCATGAAAGAACGCTCGCCTTGCCTGGACGAACATGGTCTGGTGGATTTTCGCAATCTCGGGGATGTGCTTACGGTCCAGCCGGGCGAAACACTGGCGCGACGCATTCTTCCCACCCAAGGGGAACCGGGGGAAAATGTACTCGGCCAGACGATAGCCGCCAAACCGGGCAAGGAGGTAAAATTTGCCGCCGGTTTGGGCGGGACGGCGCCGGATAATAGCGATCCGGAGGTGCTGGTTGCCACCATAGTTGGCCAGCCTGTGCAGGTGAAGAATGGTGTGTTTGTTGAGCCAACCTATGCGGTGGCGCAGGTCGATCTGTCGACTGGCAACATCGTTTTTGATGGCACGGTCAAGGTGAAGGGCGATGTACTTTCCGGCATGACAATACGAGCGACTGGCGACATTAACATCTCCGGCACGGTGGAGGCGGCGAGCGAAGGCGGCGTGGTGCTGGAGGCTGGCGGTGATATTGTGGTGCAGGGCGGGGTGATCGGACGCATCGATTCCGGCGATGAGGAGAGCCGTATGTCACGCATCCATTGCAAGGGCTCGTTTACCGCGCGTTTTGTCCAGAATGTCCATATATACGCAGAGGACAGCATTTATATAGGCGACACGGTGATGCAAAGCGAGCTTTGCGCCGGAAACGAAGTTGTGGTGGGTAAAAAGGGCAGTTCCGGCAAGGGGCGGATTATCGGCGGGCAAATTCAGGCCGCCCTGATAGTGAAGGCGCAGGTGCTCGGCTGTCCGGCACTCACCAGAACGGTGGTAGAGGTAGGATTTCACCATATGATGCAGGAACGTCTTCGTCGTCTGACGAGTGAACGGCAAGAATTGGACAAGAAGCTGGAAGATGTGCAAAAGGTGCTGGCTTTCCACTCGCTGAATCCGGGCAAGATATCCGCGGCAGACAAAGAGAAAGCCGAAAAAACTCTGCTCGGAATACAGTCCAGCATCGCGGTGGTGCAAGAAGAATGTGACGGCCTGAACCGTCAACGCCAACAGGTGGACAAAGGCCGCGTGGTGGTGGAAAAAACCCTTTACGAGGGTGTCGAAGTCATGTTCGGGGCGCAGCGCTACAAAACGAAAATGGAGCAGGGGAGTGGCGTATTTTGTCTGCGCGGTGGCGAGTTGGAGTACGGTGATCTGCCCCGCTAGTCGAGACAGGCGGTTGAAATTTTACGACGCACCTTGTTTATACTGTTCGGTTGCGGCAGTTCAATGCGCTCAGTTTCCATCGAGTATCTTTTTTTTCTGCGCTTCAAATTCTGCATCGCTGATGATGCCCTTCTTGCGCAGATCATCGAGCCTGGTGAGCTCCACATAGCGATTGCTATAACCGGATGTTCCCGGGAGGCAGTCGGCCCAAGCAATGCCGAGGGCACAATCTAGCGGATGATGTGCACAGCCACCCATCATCAATAACGCCGAAAGTATAGCCGGCGCCATTATCCGTTGTTTAATTTTATGGCTCATCAAATCTCCTGTGTTTAAATGGTTGATTGCGGCACTGCCGACAAATTTTGCAAAAGCGTTACTCATTAATAGCGCGTAGGGTCATGGTGCCTTTATACAGTCTTACATCCAGTCTGCCGAGGAAGGACATGCCCAGCAGCATTTCTTCGCCCAGATCGGGAATGATTGAAGCCGAGACATCATAGGCGACAAGGCTGCCAAGCTTGACGCTGTGCAGCCTGACCAGATAGGAAACGGTATCGCCATTGGCTGTTTGGGTTCTGCTGGCGGAAACGCTATGCAGCCCGAGTTTGTCTGCCAGAGCCTGTGAAATGGCCACATCTGTGGCGCCGGTATCCACCATGACGGGAGTCTTGACCCCGTTAATGTAGGCCTCGGCACGATAATGCCCGGATAAATCGCGTTTCAATGCGACATCACCGGTAGCCAAGGGGCCGGCGCGATTTGGGTTTACCATGGAATTCATGAAATAGAACAGCATGCCAGCCAGACAAAGCCAAACAGGCACGATCAGCACGGTTTTGAAATTTGAAGTAGCGAAAAGTGCCATGATCTTATCGAGCGGGAAAAAGTGTAGGGTTCGCCAGTTTTTGTATATAGACTGCAAATTCGGGATCCTCGCCACGCAGCAAAGCGGGTAAGGCGGACCGAAAATCGACACGGTTGCACCATTCGCCCATATAGTCTTCCCAGGAGCGCCACCGTCGCAACTGTTTCTCGTTCATCTTTTCTTCGTACAGTAGCAGGTAGGCCCGCTCGAATAATGAAATCAGCATGTTGAATATAATGAACATGCGTTCACGTTGTTCTGCCGACAGTGCGGGGGTTTCTTCGCTTGAAAACAGGCGCAGATCGGGGTTCTCCAGCGCAATTTTGAGAAATTCCTGATAATTGTCGGAGAGCAGCTGATAGACTTCCTCCTCCTCGTTGTCACGCTCTTTGCGTTGCTCGAAGATGAAAACAGAGATCGCCAGCGGCAGACCAACAACCGTCACCACATAACTGAGCAGTTCCCAGAGTTCCAGCGTGGACATCAGACCAGCCCCATCGTTACCAGCGCAATAAACGCTGCGAACAGAACGAAGTGGCTGACGCCTTCTATCGCATTGGTTTCGCCATCGTGCAGGTTGTTCATCACCGTGAGGAAGGTAAGCAACAGCATGCCTGCCTGAACAGGGGTGAGCGCCATAATGATGCGGTCGCCGTTGAACAGGGCGATGGCCTCTATCACCGGCAGGGTAAGCAGAACGGTGGCCAGAGAAGCGCCCAGCGCGATGTTGACGGTGGTCTGCATGCGGTCTTTTTGTGCCGCTCTCAACGCGGTAAGAATTTCAGGGCTGGCGGAGATCAAAGCGACCAGCACCGCTGGTATGGCTTTGGGCAAGCCGCTGCCTCTCAGTCCGGCATCCAGCAGCACAGACATCACTTCCGAGAGCAGGCCTACCAGTATGATCGCGCCTACCATCATTGAGACATGCAGCGCGTTTGGGCTGTGCATCTGGTCGTGTGCTTCCTCAGCGGTGTCTTCGGTATATTCAAAAAATTTGCGGTGTTCTACCGTCTGTAAACGCAAAAAAGCCAGATACATGATGGACATGGTGCCGATGGAGAAGGCTGAGTAAATCTGCCATTGCGTTTCAGGCACGAAGTCTGGAATGAACATGCCGACGCCGATGGCAACCAGCAGCATGGCGATGTAAGAATTGGCTGAATCCAGATTATATTTTGCGCTGCCGTGCTTCAGCCCGCCAACTATCGCCGCCAGCCCGAGGATGCCGTTGATATCGAACATGATCGCGGCAAATACGGTGTCACGTGCAAGAGTCTGGTTAGGCTCGCCTTGCAGCAGTACAACGAGTATCACGACCTCAACTGAAACGGCAGCAAGGGTCAGTATCAGCGTGCCATAGGGCTCGCCAAAACGCATTGCCAGCACTTCTGCATGGTGGCTGATACGGAATGCCACGCCGATGATTGCAGCCAGAATGACCAGCAGTGCGCTCCATAGCAGCGCACCGCCATGCGCTACCGCAGCATGCTCAAGCGCGAAGCCCAGCCCAAGCACGATCAAAGCCAGCGCAATCGGAAATTCTGATATGAAGTATTTCATAAATTCAATAAAGGTGTACTAAAAAGGTAAACCATATGGCTGATGGTTCGCCGGGGTTTGCAAGCTTGTTTCATGATTAAATTCGGTGCGCTAAGAACCGGGTGTGATGAAAAATTCAATCAGGTCTAAACTACTGTCGGAGTACGGCTGGCCCAGGCTGATGGAACCCTGGCCGCGCAGGACGGTGTCTTCGCGATTGAGACGTGTCACCATGCCATCGCTGCTGCGGATATAAGTGCCGTTGCTGCTGTGATCAGAGAGGATAAAGTTGCCAAATCTGAATTCCACATTTGCATGCTGGCGTGAGGCAAAGTCACTCTTGACGATCATTTGGCAGGACTTGTCGCGTCCCAGGAGCAATTTGTTGTTTTGCTCATTGATAGTGTATGAGTGTGCTCGATAATTGAGGGTGAGTTCAATGCTATCGGCCTGTGGCTTGCGGAAGGCGGACATGCCGATACGCGTACTCCCCATGTCTTCAAGCTCCAGTATCACCTGGAAAATGTCGAGTTGTTCCTGTTTACCCTTGAAATCAGCGCGCAGAATTTTGCGCACCTTGTCATGCAGCGCAGGCGGCAGCGCATCAACCACGGCAGTCGTTGTCATGATCTGGCTGGCCCGCGTAATTGACGCCACGCGCGCTGCGACATTAACGGCGTCACCATAGATGTCTCCATCCTCGCAGATGACATCGCCAAAATGGAATCCTATGCGTATATACATAGGATGCTCGCTGGTTTGATTGTCCGTTTTGATCGCCATCTGCATTTCGCAAGCCGCGTTCAGCGCAGCTTCTGCGGAGGGAAAAGTGCATAAAATTTCATCACCGATGGTTTTGATGAGCGTGCCGTTGTGTGTGCCCATGGCGCCGTTCATGATGGAAAGACATCTTGCGATCAACTGGCGTGCCAACTGGTCTCCAAGTTTGTCATAGAGCGCAGTACTGCCGCTGATATCGGCGAACAGGATGGCAAGTTTTTTAATTTGGGCGGACATGTGGTTTTATCAAAGTTACCCGTTTACCCCGAACATCATACGCTTGGCCACAAACTTTTTCATACCGGGCAGGCAATCCAGCAGGCTTAGCGAGGCGGCGCGTGTGGCGCTTGCCAGTGGCAGGTCGTTGGAAAACAATCGCACCAGCCCGTCGGTAAAGCGTATGCCGGCATTGCGGTCCAGACTTCTGGATTTTCTGTAATTCGACAGCATTGCGTCGGAACCGAGTGTTTCGGCTGTGCTGCGCAGTATTTCCTGCGCCAGCTCACACGCATCGCGCAGCCCCATGTTGAAGCCCTGTCCTGCAACGGGATGCAGGGTCTGCGCGGCATTTCCGATCAGCACGGTGTGAGGCAGCGTGGTTGCGGGTGCGCGCCGGAGGCGCAGCGGAAAGGAGCTGCGTGCACCCGCACTCAGGAATGATCCCACCCTGTCGCCGAAGTGCTGGTGCAGCTGCGCGAGCAGGGTGGCGTCATCCCACAGCAGCATGGCATCGACCGCTGTGTGCGGCACCGTCCATACCAGTTCATACCCGTCCTGATAGGGCAGCAGGGCCAGAGGACCATCTGCGGTGAAGCGCTCAAAAGCCGTATTGGTTCTGGGATGGCTGCAGGTAACGTGCGCAATGATGGCGCTCTGCCCGTAATCGCGCACCTCTGCGGGATGGCTGGTTTCGAGCAGTTTTCCACCGTCAGCCACCACCACGAGCCGGGCATGCAAATGATGTTCGCTGCCGTCATGCTGATAAGCGATGTCGGCGCCATCGAGGTTGCTTTCCAGTTTTGTGACCGTGGCACCATAGCGCAGATCTACGTTGCCGGTTTCCAGCGAATGCTGCAATGCTGCCTGTAACACGGGATAGGGCAGCACGTAGCCAAGGTCGGGTACATTCATCCCGGCGGCATCGAGCTGGGTGCGGCCGAAAGAATCTCTCTGCGAGATGTGGATGGTTCTGATGGAGGAAACCTGCGACATGTCCTGCCACACGCCGAGGCGTGCCAGCAACAGGCGGCTGCCGTATGACAGCGCCAATGCACGCGGATCGGCGTTCGCATCTTTCGATTTGCGCGCTTCCAGCACGCTTATCTGCAAACCGCTGTCGCGCAAGGCGAGCGCAAGTGCCGCGCCCACCGGGCCGCCGCCTATGATTGCAATGTCGCAGATTGCTGTCATGTGTGCCTCATCAGCGTTTCGAGTGCATCCACTGTCTTCGGCACGGCATGGGTCAACACTTCGCATCCTTCTGCGGTGATGACGATGTCGTCTTCTATGCGTATGCCAATGTTCCACAGGGTTTCCGGAACATTATCGGCAGGGCGTATGTACATGCCAGGCTCTACCGTGAGGGCCATGCCGGGCTGCAGGTCGCGCCAGTCTCCGCCCTGCTTGTAGTTGCCAACATCATGTACATCCATGCCCAGCCAGTGGCCGGTGCGGTGCATATAAAAGCGTTTGTAGTCGCCGCTGTCGATCACGCCATCCACGCTGCCCGCGCACAGCTTTAGGTCCAGCATGCCCTGTGCCAGCACGCGCAGGGCGGCATCATGTGGCTGGTTCCAGCGTGCCGCAGGATGCGCGCCGGCGATGGCGGCCAATTGCGCGGCCAATACGATTTCATACACGTCTTTTTGCGCCGGGCTGAATTTTCCGTTGACCGGAAAGGTGCGCGTGATGTCTGCGGCGTAACCGTCCAGTTCGCAGGCCGCATCGATCAGCAGCAGGTCGCCATCCTTCAGTACGCTGTTGTTGCTGATGTAATGCAGCACGCAGGCATTGGCTCCGCCCGCCACGATAGAGGTGTAGGCGGGGCCTTGCGCCCCGCTGCAACGAAATTCGTGCAGCAGCTCGGCTTCGATTTCATATTCCATTTTGCCGGGGCACGTGGCGCGCATCGCGCGCACCTGTGCGGCGGCAGAAATAGTGGCAGCGCGGCGCATGGTGCCGAGCTCGGTGCTGTCCTTGATCAGGCGCATCTCGTCCAGCAGCATGCGCACATCGTGAATTTCATTCGGCGCGGTGATGCCGCTGCGCGCCTGTGCCTGCACCCGGGTACGCAACGCGAGGATGCGGTCATCCCAGACGGCGTGAGCGCCCAGCGGATGGAACAGCGCAGGCTGGTTGCCCATCAGTTCGGCGAGCTTGTCATCGAGCTGTGCGACAGGATAGGTGGCATCAAAGCCAAACAGTTTGCGCGCTGCGTCCGGGCCGTAGCGGAAGCCGTCCCAGATTTCACGCTCCATATCCTTTTCGCGGCAGAACAGGATGGATTGCGGCTGGGCTCCCGAGAGCAACACCAGCACGGCGTCAGGTTCTTCAAAGCCGGTGAGGTAATGGAAGTGGCTGTCAAAGCGATAGGGGTAATGTGCATCGCCATTGCGCAGTGCTTCGGGCGCGGTGGGGATGACGGCAATGCCGCGCTGCATCTGTTGTAGCAGTCGGGTGCGGCGCAGATGATACAGGTCGGGATTAAACATGGGGGGTATTGTGCGGTGCGCGCAACACATTGTCGAGTTGCTGCAGACGCTGGGGCGTGCCCACGTCTACCCAGCGACCGCAGTAATGTTCGCCGCTGACCTTGTTCAGCGAAATTTGAGTGCGCAGCAGGGGTGCCAGCGGTGCGATCGTGCCGCGAGCAATATGCTGGAACAAGGTGGGCTTATAAATACCTATGCCGCTGAAGGTCATTTTGGGTAAGCCATCGTTAATGCGGCCATTGAGTAAGCCAAAATCGCCATTCGGGTGCTGTTCCGGATTGTTCACCAGAACCAGGTAAGCCATATCGCTGCTGCTGCCTAGCGCGGAAGCGTGGACGGCAAGCTGTGCGAAATCATAGTCACAGTAGATGTCGGCGTTGATCACGGCAAACGGTGCGTCATCCAGCAGGTGCATGGCATTGGCTATGCCGCCGGCAGTTTCAAGTGCGCTGCGTTCCTGGGAGTATTGAATGTTGACGCCGAACATTTTTCCATCACCCAGGGCGGCTTCGATCTGTTCACCGAGGTGGGCATGATTGATTACCAACTCGGTTATCCCTGCGCGCGCCAGCCTGTCGATATGCCACACGATCAGGGGCCTGCCTCCAACTTCAAGCAAGGGTTTGGGGGTGTGGTCGGTAAGCGGGCGCATACGCTCACCCCTGCCGGCTGCCAAGAGCATGGCCTTCAAAATGTATAGCCTATTTCGGGTTTGTTTACTTCGAGCTCATCCAGCAAGCGCAGCAGCGGTTTGAGATCGATATAGCGCTCACAGGTGCGGCGCAGATAATGCATCACCAGCGGCATGTCCTTCAAATAGCCTTCCTTGCCGTCGCGATGGCACAGGCGCGCAAAAATACCCAGCACCTTAAGGTGGCGCTGCACGCCCATCCATTCATAGTCGCGGTAGAATTCGCCAAAGTCTTCATGAACCGGCAGCCCGGCCTTGCGTGCGTTTTCCCAATAGCGTATCAGCCAGTCAAGCACATCCGCTTCTGGCCAGCCGATATACGCATCTTTGAACAGCGAGGCCAGATCGTAGGTTATCGGCCCGTAAACCGCATCCTGAAAATCCAGTATGCCTGGATTGGGTGAGCTTAGCATCAGATTGCGCGAATGAAAATCGCGATGAACATATACGCGTGGCTGGGCCAGGTTGTTTTGAACGATGCGCTGGAACGCGGTCTCGAGGGTGGCTGTTTGTTTTTCGGTCAGCGTGAGCTGCAAATGCTTGCCAATATACCATTCGGGAAACAGGCGCATTTCACGCAGCAGCAGGGCCTCGTCGTAGGGCGGCAGCACATTTTCCTGGCTGGCAAGCTGAATTTTAATCAGCGCGTTGCAGGCATCGCCATATAGCTCGCGCATATTGCCTGTGTTGAGAACCTCAAGGTAAGTGGTGTTGCCGAGGTCGCTCAACAGCAAAAATCCCTGCTCCAGATCCTGAGCAATGATCTGCGGCACGTGAACACCTGCCTGGGCAAAGAGTTGGGCAATGCGGATGAAGGGGCGGCAATCCTCATGCTGCGGCGGTGCATCCATCACCACCAGCGTACGATCGGCAAAGGTGGCGCGGAAATAGCGGCGGAAGCTGGCGTCGGCGGAAGCCGGCGCGAGAGAGAAGGGTTGGTCCGGGGAGAGGCTTGTTAGCCAGTCGTTTAGCAGTTGTTGACGTTTCATTGGTATTGATTGCCTTATTCTCGAATTTGTGCGATTTTATCACCTTAATTTGCAAATTCCGCACCATGCGCTCCCGCTTTTTCCTGGTTTTAATTTCTGTTTTATGTGTATATTCACCGGCTAGCCAGGCGCAGGATACGTCGCAGCCGAAGAAACCCAGTTCCCAGGCTAAGAAGCCTGCCTCCAATCAAACAGAGAGCCCTACGGTGATTACTGCCGACAGCGTCGAGGCAAAGCAAGGCGAGACGCTTGAAGCGACAGGCAATGCCGAGCTGCGCAAAGATGACCAGTTTATTCGTGCGGACCACTTGCTGTTCCTGCAGGAATCCAATGAACTGTTTGCCGATGGCGCGGTGCGGGTTGAGCAGAAAGGCACCTCGCTGACGGGCCCCAGTTTGAAGCTGGATCTGGATGACCACACGGGTGAAATGACACAACCCTCATTTACATTCAGCGACGCCAATGTGCGCGGTGATGCCGAAACCATGCACATAGAAGGCAAGCAGAAATACTCTTTTGACAAAGCCAGTTATACCAGCTGTCCGGCAGGCAATGACGATTGGTTGCTGAAGATGAGCGATCTTGAGCTGGATCGCAATACGCAAGTCGGCACTGCATACAATGCGAGAGTAGAATTCAAGGGCGTGCCGATACTCTATACCCCGTGGATGAACTTCCCTCTGAATGACCAGCGCAGATCAGGTTTGCTCGGACCCGTACTGGGCAGCACAAGCAAAGGGGGCCGAGAAATAATTCTTCCTGTCTACTGGAATATAGCACCCAATTATGATGCGACAATCTCGCCCCGCATCATACAAAAACGCGGCACGCTGTATGACAATGAGTTTCGCTATATGGGAAATAGCTATACAGGCAAGATTGATTACGGTGAATTGTTGAATGACAAGCTGACTGACAGGAACCGCTCCCACTCATCGCTGCTGCATATGCAGAACTTTGGTGCTGGCTTTACAGGCTCGCTCAATTTGAATGAAGCATCGGATGACGCATATTTCCGCGATCTCTCCACCATACCTGCCATTGCCGTACAAAAACATCTGCTGCGCGAGGGCGCCTTATCCTATACCGGAGGTGGGTGGTGGACGGCATCAGCACGGGCGCAGAGCTATCAGACACTGCAGGATCCGGATGCTCCAGTGGCTCTCCCCTATCGTCGTTTGCCGCAAGTCAATGTGGGGGCACAGCGTGTGGTCGGCGGATCGATCACTACGCTAAGTGCAGAGTATGTAAACTTCAATCATCCAACAGCGGTCAATGGCAGCCGCGTGGTGCTTTACCCGAGTATCATTTATCCCCTGGTGAATGATCCCGCATACTACCTGACGCCGAAGTTTGGGGTGCATGCTACCCAATATTCACTGGGAGAGAACAATACAGGTACTGAGTCTAAATTTGAACGCTCGGTGCCGATTTTTAGCCTGGATAGTGGCATGACGCTGGAGCGCGACTTTACTGCGTACCAGCGCGAATATGTGCAGACTCTGGAACCGCGTATTTATTACGTCAAAATTCCGTACCAGGATCAGGACATGCTGCCCAATTTCGATTCGGCGCCGTCAGTATTCAGTTTCATGCAGATGTTTACCGAAAACCGATTTATTGGCAGTGACCGCATCGGAGATGCTGACCAGGTTACTGCTGCGCTTACCTCGCGCTTGCTGGATGCAGATAACGGCAACGAGCGATTGCGCGTGGCCGTAGGAGAACGCTTTAGCCAGCAGACGCCGCGCGTTATTTTAGGTGCGCCAACGGCGACTACCAACCAGTCCGATGTACTGCTCAGTGTGGGGGGCAGATTGACTAGCGCAATAACATTGGACAGTCTGGCACAGTACAATCCCAATGAATCGCGTACCGAAATGTTTGCTGCAACCGCACGTTACAAGCCTGAGGCGGGCAAGGTGTTCAATCTGGGCTATCGCTACACTTTTAATCCCGATCCAACATTAATTTTAAAGCAGCTTGATCTTTCCACGCAATGGCTGCTTGGCGGGCGCTGGCATGCGGTTGCACAGACCAAGTATTCGCTGCAGGAGCTTCGCGCCGTGGAGGCGTTGGCCGGGTTTGAATATGGCCAGGACTGTTGGTCATTACGTTTTGTGGCGCAACACTTCGTTACCGCTACACGGGAAAGTTCTGATACTTTCTACCTGCAACTTGAACTGAATGAACTGGTTCGCGTAGGCACCGATCCGCTCGGCGCATTGAAACAAAGTATTCCCGGTTATTCAATATTGAGTGAGCAACCACGCGCTAAAACCGTGCAAAGCCTGCAATAACCCCTTTTTATGGAAAGTAAATCTATGCGGTATACCAAGATAGTTAATGTGCTTTTGCTATGGTCGTTTTGCCTGACCGGGGCTATTGCGGATGATTTGCAGCGTTCGGCCGACAGGCAAAAATCGAGTGTAGCAGTCGATCGAATAGCCGCGGTGGTGAATGACGACGTCATTACGCGCTATGAACTGAACAGCTATCTGGAAAAGATCAAGCAGCAGCTAAAGAAGCAGGGTACGCCACTGCCCGCAGAGAAGGAACTGGAAAAGCAGGTATTGGAGCGCATGATTATCGATATGCTGCAACTTCAATATGCGAAGGAGTCGGGTGTGCGCATTGATGATGCGCAATTGGATAAGGCGTTGGGCCGTATTGCCCAGCAAAATAATTTTCCTTCACTGGCTGAATTCAGGGTAAAGCTGGGCAATGAAGGGGTCGACTTCAAAAAATTTCGTGAAGAAATCCGTAATGAAATAACGTTCACGCGTCTGCGCGAGCGTGAGGTGGATAGCAAGCTGGTGGTAAGCGACAATGAAATAGAAAATTACCTGCTGACGCAAGAGAAGCAGGCGGGTAAAAATGAGGAAATGGAACTGGCGCACATTTTGGTGCAGATCCCTGAACAGGCCAGTGCGGACAAGATTCAGGCGAGCAAGCAACGCGCAGATCAGGCTTGGGAACAGTTGCGCAACGGGGCGCAATTCGCACAGGTCGCTGCAGGATTTTCCGATGCGAAAGACGGTCTGCAGGGTGGCAACCTGGGATGGCGCACGTCGGATCGCCTCCCTACAATATTCCAGGAAGCGCTCAGGCATATGCAGCCCGGTGAGATCAGCGCGGTGCTGCGGAGCCCGAATGCATTCCATATTATCAAGCTGCTGAATAAGCGCAGCAAGGATGCGCCGGTGATGATTACGCAGACTCGCGTGCGCCATATTCTGATCAAGACCAGCGAATTGACCTCCGAAAATGAAGCCAAGAGCCGTCTGGCTGAAATTAAACGCCGCATCGACGGTGGCGCTGATTTTGCCGCGCAAGCCAAACTCTATTCGGAAGATGGTAGCGCAGCGCAGGGCGGAGATTTGGGCTGGGTTTCACCGGGGGTGTTTGTGCCCGAGTTTGAACGCGAAATGAACGCGCTGAAAGTCGGCCAAATGAGCAATCTGGTGCAAACTGAATTCGGCTGGCATCTGATCCAGGTGATGGAACGCCGCAACGCCGATGTCAGCGTGGAACAGAGAAAACAGCAGGCCGCCATGGCAATCCGCTCATTCAAATCTGAGGAAGCGTATCAGGACTGGTTACGCCAATTGCGTGACCGCGCCTTTATCGAGTATCGCAACCCGGCGTCCAATTAATGGATCAGTTCTCAGCGCCCTTGGCCATCACTGCCGGCGAACCGGCAGGCATCGGTGCAGACCTGTGTCTGCAACTGGCCCAACTGACGCATGATATTCCAATGGTGGTGCTGTGCGATAAACAGTTGCTGCAGCAGCGTGCCAAGCAACTGAATTTACATGTGCAGCTACTTGATTATAATAAAGAAAATACAGACATTTGCAGTGCCGGGCAGTTACGGGTATTGCATATGCCCCTGGCGCAGCAAGCAGTGGCAGGCAGGTTAAATCCGGCTAACAGTCATTATGTTCTGGCATTGCTGGAGCGCGCAGTGGCGGGCTGCCAGTCGGGCGAATTCAGTGCGATGGTGACCGCGCCCGTGCACAAGGGTGTGATCAATGACGCGGGCATTCCTTTCACCGGACATACTGAATTTCTGGCAGAGCTCACCCACACACCGTTGGTGGTGATGATGCTCGCCGGTGGTGGCATGCGCGTAGCGCTGGCTACCACCCATTTGCCGTTGCGCGAGGTGGCAGACGCCATTACCAGCGAATTGCTGGAACGGATACTGAGCATTCTGCAGCAGGATCTGCAGCGCCGTTTCGGCATCGCCCAGCCGCGCATTCTGGTGGCCGGGCTGAATCCGCACGCGGGTGAAGGCGGGTATCTGGGGCGCGAGGAAATCGACATCTTGATTCCCGTGTTGGACAGGCTGCGCGCGCAAGGCATGGATGTGAGTGAGCCCTTGCCTGCAGATACGCTGTTTACCCCGTCTCGCCTGGCGCAATGCGATGCGGTACTGGCGATGTATCACGACCAGGGCTTGCCGGTGTTGAAGCATGCGAGCTTTGGGCACGGTGTGAACATCACGCTGGGCTTGCCGATTATTCGCACCTCGGTTGATCATGGCACTGCACTGGATCTGGCAGGAAGCGGGCGCGCTGATGTCGGCAGCCTGCTGGAGGCGATACAGGCAGCGGCATTGATGGTTGCAAGCGAGAGACGAAAATGATGCACGCAGCGAGAAAAAGGTTTAGCTCCGGCATCATTTGCGCCCGCGGCGCAATGAACCTTCACTGAAACATTGTTTATTAATTGGAAATGTATGCACATAGCTCGTAAACGTTTTAGCTCCGGTATAATTTGCAAAATGCGCAAGTTAGCCTGCACTGAAGTTTATCTGGAAGGATGGCTTAATGCATAAGGCCAGAAAACGCTTTGGGCAGAATTTCCTGGTGGATGAGCAGATTATCGCCGACATCATCCGCGCGATTCAGCCCGGGGAAAACGATACAATGGTGGAGATCGGACCGGGACTGGGTGCGTTGACGCGGCCATTGATCAAGCAGCTTAAGCAGTTGCATGTGGTAGAAATTGACCGCGATATTATCAAGCGCCTGGAGAATGACTATCCCAAAGACAAGCTGGTGATACATGCCGGAGACGCACTCAAGTTTGATCTGGCAGAAGTACCTGGGCCTTTGCGCATCGTCGGCAACCTGCCTTACAACATCTCGTCACCGCTGCTGTTTCATTTCTCCAATTACGCCGCGCGCATTATCGATATGCACTTCATGCTGCAGAATGAAGTGGTGGAACGCATGGTAGCGGAGCCATCAACACCCGCCTACGGGCGCCTGTCGGTGATGCTGCAATACCGTTTTTACATGGAGAAATTGTTGGATGTGCCGCCCGAATCCTTCCGCCCGTCGCCCAAGGTGGATTCTGCCATCGTGCGCATGATCCCGCTGCCCCTAAACCAAGTGCTGGTGCGCGATGAGAAGTTATTTGCGGCCATCGTCGCCACGGCATTCGGGCAGCGCCGCAAGACCTTGCGTAATACGCTGAAGGGTTATCTGGCTGAGGCTGATTTCAAGAAGCTGGGGATAGACGCGCAGTTGCGGGCGGAGAATCTGGGGGTGGCTGAATTTGCACGCATTGCCGAATTCGTAGCCAATGCTGAAAAACCTAACGGTTTTTCCGCTGTATAAACTCGATCTTGTACCCGTCAGGATCTTCGATAAATGCCAGTATGGTGGAGCCATGTTTCATGGGGCCGGCTTCGCTGATTATTTTTCCGCCGCGCTCGCGCACCAGGTCGCAGGCTTTGTACGCATCTTCAACTTCAAGCGCGATGTGGCCGTAAGCGTTGCCGATGTCGTATTTGTCCACGCCCCAGTTATAGGTTAGTTCTATTACTGTCCCCTCTGCTTCATCCTGAAAACCAACAAAGGCCAGGGTAAACTTGCCGCCGGGATAGTCATTGCGGCGCAACAGTTTCATGCCAAGGACATCGGTATAGAACGCAATGGAGCGATCCAGATCGCCGACTCTGAGCATGGTGTGCAGGATGCGCATTTGCTGCCCCTCTCAGACGACAACCATCTCAAAGTCATCCTTGCGCGCACCGCATTCAGGGCAGGTCCAGTTGATGGGCACATCCTCCCAGCGGGTGCCGGGCGGGATGCCATCTTCGGGTGCGCCGCTGGCTTCGTGGTACATCCAGCCGCAAATCAGGCACATATAGGTTTTATATTGTGGGGCGGCGACGTCAGGTGTTTGGGTCATGGCGGAAGATATCAGTTAAAATGCAATCTTTAAAGAATATTATTTTACCGCGATGCCAGATTCCCTGCCCGAAATTCCGCCGATTGTATTAACCTTTGCTGCATCCGACCCTAGCGCCGGTGCGGGCATGCAGGCCGACATTTTGACTATCGCCAGCATGGGCTGCCATCCGCTGACCGTGGTGACCGCACTTACCGTGCAGGACACCAGCGGTGTGGATGACGTGCAGTCAGTTGATGCCGAACTGGTGATGAACCAGGCGCGCACCGTGCTGGAAGATATGCCCGTTGCCGCGTTCAAGATCGGCCTGCTGGGCAGCGTGGAGAATATTGCCGCGATTGCGGAGATAATTTCCGATTACCCTGATATTCCGCTGGTGTTTGACCCTGTGCTTAGTTCGGGTCGCGGCGATGAGCTGGCGAATGAAGACATGCTGGATGCGATGCGCGAGCTGCTGTTACCGCAGACAACCATTTTGACGCCGAACAGCCTGGAAGCGCGCCGCCTGATTCAGGATGAGGAAAATGATGAGGACAATCCCGATCTGGCCGAGTGCGCCAAGCGCATCATTCAACTTGGATGCGAGTATGTGCTGATCACGGGCACACATGAAAATACGCCCAAGGTGATCAATAGCCTGTACGGCGATCGCGGCCTGATACGCAGCGACAGCTGGCCGCGTTTGCCGGGGATCTACCATGGCTCAGGTTGCACACTGGCATCGGCCATCGCTGCGCTGCTGGCGAACGGCTTGCCGATGGAGGAAGCCGTGCGCGAGGCGCAGGAATATACCTGGGAAACACTGAAATATGGCTTCCGTCCGGGCATGGGACAACACATTCCTGATCGCATGTTCTGGGCGCGTGAGGATGAAGAAGATGATGGCGAAGAAGAAAGCGCTGCAGTCACCAAACACTGAGGTGCGCGCTATTAAGGGCATTTACGCGCTTACGCCGGATAGTATCGATACGGAAGATTTGCTGCATCGGGCCAGGCTTGCACTTGCGGGCGGTGTGCGGGTGTTGCAGTACCGCAACAAGATCGCCGATGCGGCGTTACGAATAAAACAGGCGCGCGCTTTGCGTGAGTTGACGCGTGAATATGGCGCAACTTATATCGTCAATGACGATGCGCAGCTGGCAGTTTTAGTGGATGCAGATGGTGTGCATCTGGGCGCGACGGATGGCGACATTAAAGCGGCCCGCGCCTTGCTTGGACACGACAGGCTGATCGGCGCATCCTGCTATAACAAACTGGCTTTGGCGCGTGATGCAGCAAAGGCCGGGGCAGATTACGTGGCGCTTGGCGCGTTTTATGCCTCCACGGTGAAGCCGGATGCGGCGGTGGCGACGCTGGACCTGTTGCGCGATGCGCGTGCCGCACTGGACGTGCCCATTGTCGCCATCGGCGGCATCAGTGCAGACAACGGGGCGGCATTGGTAGAGGCGGGGGCGGATGCGCTGGCCGTGATTTCGGCAGTATTTGACGCGGCGGATATTGAACTGGCCGCAAGGAATTTGGCAAAACTATTCAGGTAATAATGAGCATGACATCACACAATCAGGAACTATTCGATCAATCCCAACGCCTTATCCCGGGCGGGGTGAATTCGCCGGTACGCGCGTTCAAATCGGTGGGCGGCACGCCCTTATTCTTCAAGCGCGGGCAGGGTGCCTATGTATGGGACGCGGACGACAAGCGTTACATTGATTACGTCGGTTCGTGGGGGCCGATGATTGTTGGTCACTGTCACACTGAAGTGGTCAAGGCGGTACAGGAGGCGGCAGCACAGGGTCTGGGTTTTGGCGCGCCTACAGCGGCCGAACTGGATATGGCGGAAACGCTGTGCAAGCTGTTACCCAGCCTGGAAATGGTGCGCCTGGTCAGCTCCGGCACCGAAGCCACGATGACTGCGATCCGCCTGGCGCGCGGCTTTACCGGTCGCAGTCGCATCATCAAGTTTGAAGGCTGTTATCACGGCCATTCCGACGGTCTGCTGGTCAAGGCGGGCTCGGGTGCGCTGACTTTCGGCCAGCCCAGTTCGTCCGGCGTGCCTGCGGAAATCGCAGCGCTGACCACCGTGCTGGACTACAACGATGTGGCCGGCCTGGAGCGCGCCTTTGCCGAGATGGGCAATACAATCGCGGCGGTGATTGTGGAGCCGGTGGCCGGCAACATGAACCTGATCATGCCCAAGCCTGAATTTCTGGCGGCCATGCGCAAGCTGTGCACCGAGCATGGCGCCGTGCTCATTCTGGATGAAGTGATGACAGGCTTCCGCGTCAGCCTGCAGGGCGCGCAGGGTTACTTTGGCATCAAGCCGGATCTCACCACACTGGGCAAGGTGATGGGCGGCGGCTTGCCGGCTGCAGCGTTCGGCGGACGCCGCGACATCATGCAGTGCCTGGCCCCACTGGGTGCGGTGTATCAGGCCGGAACCTTGTCCGGCAATCCGATTGCGGTGGCGGCAGGCATGGCGACCCTGAAGCTGGTGCAGCACAAGGGCTTCTATGAGCACTTGGCAAAAACTGCAAGACAATTGACCGAGGGTTTGAGTGCCAGCGCCAAAAAACACGGGGTCAAGTTTTGCGCGCAAGCGGTGGGTGGCATGTTCGGTCTGTATTTCAGCGAGAAAATCCCAGGCAGTTATAGCGAAGTGATGGCATGCGATGCCAGGGCATTTAACCGCTTCTTCCACGCCATGCTGGAGGCCGGTGTGTATCTCGCGCCTTCCGCATTCGAGGCAGGCTTTGTGTCGGCCGCACACGGCGAAGCCGACATCGCGGCGACGATAGCCGCCGCCGATAAAATTTTTGCGGCTTGGTAAACAGAGATTATGGGATTATTTTCACGCGCCGTATTTTTTACCACCGTCAACGACTTGCACGCACTGCCGCTGCACGGCGGCAAGGAGGTCGCCTTTGCCGGCCGTTCCAATGCCGGAAAATCTAGTGCAATCAATACCTTGGCGAACCATGTGCGCCTCGCCTACACCAGCAAGACGCCGGGCCGCACGCAGCACCTGAATTATTTTGATCTGGGCGATAACCGCTTCCTGGTGGACTTGCCGGGCTACGGCTATGCCAAGGTGCCTACCGATGTGCGCGCCCACTGGGAAGGCCTGCTGAGCGAGTATCTGCAGACCCGCTCCGCCCTGGCCGGACTGGTGGTCATCATGGATACGCGGCATCCGCTGACACCGCTGGATGAGCAAATGCTGGACTGGTTTTTGCCGACCGGCAAACCGGTACACATCCTGCTGACCAAGTCGGACAAGCTCAGCCGCCAGCAGTCTACGAAGACTTTACTCGAGGTAAAGGCGTATCTGAAACAACACTACCCCAATTACACGGTGCAGTTGTTTTCCAGCTTGAAGAAACTGGGACTGGAAGAAGCAGAGGCAAAGATCGCCTCATGGTTCGCACAGGAATAAACTCAGGCCGTAAGCCGTAGATGGGCAAAAAAAGCCCCTGAACAAGGGGGGAAGTCAGGGGCAAAGAGTCTTAACGGTGTTAAGACACCCGCTCAGGGAGATGAAACGGGCTGTGGTGTAAGCCACATACTTCTCAGATATATAAATATTGAAATAGTTCCAGAATATTTTTAGGAAGATACCATGCAAGTAATCGGACAATATCCCCACAAGCGAATGCGGCGAATGCGCCGCGATGCATTTTCACGCAATCTGATGCGCGAAAATGTACTGACGGCTTCGGACCTGATCTATCCGGTATTTGTGCTGGAGGGCGACAACCGTGAAGAGGCAGTGACTTCGATGCCGGGTGTGAAACGCCAGTCGCTGGACAAGCTGCTGCTTCAGGCAGAAGAGTGCGTCAAACTGGGCATACCTATGCTTGCACTGTTCCCGGTGATCGATGCCGCTTTTAAAACAGAAGATGCGCGCGAAGCGCTCAATCCTGAAGGCCTGGTGCCAAGGGTGGTGGCCGAACTGAAAAAGAACTTCCCTGAACTCGGCGTGATGACCGATATTGCGCTCGATCCCTACACCAGCCACGGGCAGGATGGGCTGATCGATGCCAGCGGCTATGTAATCAACGACGAAACCGTCGCCGTGCTGGCGCAGCAGGCGCAGGTGCATGCACAGGCCGGCGCGGACGTGGTGGCGCCTTCTGACATGATGGACGGCCGCATCGCCGCGGTGCGGGCAGCGCTCGATCGCAAGGGCTGCATCCACACCCGCATCATGGCCTATTCTGCCAAATACGCTTCTAGCTTCTACGGTCCTTTCCGCGATGCGGTTGGCTCCAGCGCCAACCTGGGTAAGGGCAACAAAAACACTTACCAGATGGATCCGGCGAATTCGGACGAAGCCTTGTGGGAAGTGGGCCTGGATCTGGAAGAAGGCGCAGACATGGTGATGGTCAAGCCCGGCATGCCTTATCTGGACATCGTGCGGCGCATAAAAGACGAATACAAGGCACCGACCTTCGTCTACCAGGTCAGTGGCGAATACGCGATGCTCAAAGCCGCCGCGCAGAACGGCTGGCTGAATGAAGAGGCGTGTGTGCTGGAGTCTCTGCTGGCATTCAAACGTGCCGGTGCGGATGGCATCCTGACTTATTTTGCGATGGATGCAGCAAGGTGGCTCAAGCGGGGCTGATTGCGGCCAGATCAGAATTGATCAAGCCGGGTTTTGCAGAAATATTTAATACAATCAGGTTATTATGAATATATCTGCGACTGCGTCAGCAGGCCGCCACGCACCTCAAACGCTGCACTTATTGCTCGCTTTCCAGCAGTTTTTCGACTGCCTCGATATCGGCATGACTTTCAGGCTTGCGGCTGCCGCTATGCCGTGCATTTTCAGGCAGGACGGCAATATGTACCGGCACATTCGTCTCGCTTAGCAGGGTGAAGCTGGGCAATGTCTGTAAGCGTCCCATCAGCTGGGTACGCCACTCACCACTTTCGAACTCCACGTTGTGCTTGAGTAAAAACATCATCACGGCTTTGGCGTCGTCCGAATACACGGACAGATTGATATCCGACTGTTCGCCCGCGCTGCCGTCCAATACCGAGCCGGTGAGGTAGGGGTGAAACGGTTCCAGCAGTCGCATCGCAGCCACTGCCTGTTGTCGCAGCTGAAGCAGGATGGCAGGGTGATGCTCGTGCTGGAATAGCGCACGGAAGCTGCGCAAGGCCTGATCAACCTCCTGGTTGCTGGGCAGGTGTTGGGTATCAGGCGCCCCCAACTGCTTAGCCGCCTTGCGTTTGGCAAACGCGTGATCGGTGATGCCGTTTTCGGCCATCAATCGCGCTGCCTGATGCGCGAGTTGCTCGCGCATCAGGTCGCGGCCCAATTCGCCGTTGCCGGATTCATGATGCTTGGATGTGTGGTGGTTCCTGCTCATCAGAAGAGTTGATCGCTTGCGGTATCGGCCGGACTGGCGGCAGAGTCTGCGACTTCAGCTTGCTCGGCGGGAAGGAATTCCTTATAGAAATATTCCATCCGGTTGCCGGCGGGATCGCGCTTGCCGTTTTCGTTTATGCGAGCCGCCACCATGTTTTCGGGCATGGAATAAACTGCCTCGGGCACGCCGGGCAGGATTTTTTCCATATAATCTATCCACATCGGAAGTGCGGCACCGCCCCCCGTTTCCTTGTCGCCCAGGCTGTGCGGGTTATCGAAGCCTATCCAGGAGATACCCACCAGGGTGGGATGGAAGCCACAAAACCAGGCATCCAGAGAGTCGCTGGTGGTGCCGGTTTTTCCTGCCAGGTCATTACGGCCGAGCTGCATTGCACGAATCGCGGTGCCGTGCCGCACCACATCTTGCATCATGCTTACCATGGTGTACGCATTGCGCACATCTATAACGCGTTCAGCATCGTCACCTGCCTTAACCGGCCCGGCTTTCTCAATGATATTGCCTTGCGCATCTTCAATCCGCTGGATGAAATAGGGCGTAATTTGAAATCCGCCATTGGCGAAAACTGAGTAAGCGCTCAACATCTGCATGGGCGTGACAGAGCCGGCACCCAGCGCCATGGTGAGATATGCGCCGTGTTTCTCCTTGTCGAAACCGAATTTGGTGATGTAGTCGCGCGCGTATACAGGCCCGATGGCTTGCAGGATGCGGATCGATACCAGATTTTTGGATTTGATCAGGCCTTGCCGCATGCGCATGGGGCCCTCAAATTTATCATCGTAGTTTTTCGGATACCAAGGCTCATTGCCGGTTTCTATCGAATCAATCACCAAGGGCGCATCGTTGATGATGGAAGCAGGGGTAAAGCCCTTTTCCAGCGCGGCGGAGTAAATGAAAGGCTTGAAGCTGGAGCCCGGTTGACGCCATGCCTGGGTGACATGATTGAACTGGTTGCGGTTAAAGTCGAAGCCGCCAACCAGGGAGTAAATCGCGCCATCGCGTGGATTCGCTGACACGAAAGCCGACTCAACCTGGGGCAATTGTGCAATCTGCCACTGGCCCTTGGCATCAAGCTGGACGCGAATTAAGGAGCCAACCCGAATACGTTGATTGGGAGAGAGTTTTTCGCCCAATGTCTGCTGCGCGAATTTGAGACCGTCGCCGCTGATGGTGGCAATCTGCCCGCCCTTCACGTAGGCGGTCACGCTTTTGGTGCTGACAGTTTGCACAACAGCAGGCAGCAAATCGTCGCTGTCAGTGACTTCCTGCAGCGCTTCCTCAAGAGAATCCTCGCTTAAGTCATCGTGCAAGTTGATATATCCTTCAGGGCCACGGTAACCGTGGCGCCTGTCGTAATCAATGACACCTTTGCGCAATGATTCGTATGCCACCTTCTGGTCAAGCTGGCGGATAGTGGTATAGACGCTGAGCCCCTGGGTATAGGCTTCATCCTTGTATCGTTCGTACATGACCTGGCGCACCATTTCAGCGAGGTAGTCTGACCTGACAGAAAACTCCTGATTGCCGCGCTTGGCGACAATAGGCTCAATCTGTGCTGCGTCAAAAGTGGCATTGTCGATAAAACCCAGCTCGTGCATGCGTCGCAGCACATACATTTGACGCAACTTGGCGCGTTTTGGATTCACCACAGGATTGAAGAGCGAAGGCGCTTTGGGCAAGCCGGCCAGCATCGCCATTTCAGAAATACTGAGTTGATTCAATGACTTGCCAAAGTAGATTTGCGCCGCCGTGGTAAAGCCGTAGGCCCGCTGGCCCAGATATATCTGGTTTATATAAAGCTCAAGGATTTCATCCTTGCTCAGATTGTGTTCAATCTTGAAGGCAAGCATCATCTCGTTGAATTTGCGAGACAGTGTTTTTTCCTTGGTTAAGAAGAAGTTTCTCGCCACCTGCATCGTGATCGTGCTGGCTCCCTGCTTGACGCCGCCCGAGGTGAAGTTTGACAACGCTGCGCGGAGTACACCGATGTAATCAACGCCGCCATGCTCATAAAAGCGCTCATCTTCCGCGGCAAGAATAGCCTTCTTCATTAGCTCGGGCACTTCGCCAATCTTGACCAGTGCGCGCCGTTCCTTGCCGAATTCGCCCAAGAGCACACCCTCTGAGCTATAGACGCGCAGCGGCATATTGGGCCGATAATCTGTGAGTATCTCCAGCGAGGGCAATGCCGGGTAGGTCAGCAAAGCAGCGAAAGAAAGCAACAGGAACGGCAGGATAGCAACAGCAAGGGCGGCGAGAGCCGAGTAAAACCACCAGCGAGAAGTCATATTGTAGGTAGACAGGGGGTAATTGAAATTTAGGAGATGTAATTATAACGACTCTATGCTTTGAACATAAGGAGTAGAAACAACTTTACATAAGAGGGGGATGTTGCTAGGATTTAAAGCAATTTATACGAAATGGCGCTAAACACCATAATGATTAAAGGAAATTTTGATATTCCACTGGATTTTCTGAACACCAAAACTCCGCCCTTGTGCGGGGTGGATATTAGCGCATCTTCAGTCAAAATCGTGGAACTCAGCGAAACGGCCGACAAGAAAGGTTATGCGCTGGAACGTTATGCAATTGAATCGCTACCGAAAGATGCGGTCAGCGACGGCAATATCAACAATCTGGATGCGGTATCGGAAGGTGTGCGCCGCGCCTGGAAACGAATGGGCACGCGCATCAAAAATGTGAGCGTTGCCTTGCCAGCCGCGGCCGTGATCAGTAAAAAAATTATGCTGCCCGCTGGCTTGCGCGAAGAGGATATGGAATATCAAGTCGAGTCGGAAGCCAATCAATATATCCCTTTTGCGCTGGAAGAGGTCAATCTGGATTTTCAGGTTATTGGCCCCGTGCCAAATAACCCGGAAGAAGTTGAAGTGCTGCTCGCGGCATCGCGCAAGGCCAACGTGGAAGACCGGGTCGCGGCGGTGGAAATGGCCGGACTTAAAACAATTGTGGTGGATGTCGAGCCCTATGCGGCTGAAGCGGCATTTGAGCAAATTAGAACGCAATTGCCCAATGGTGCGCATGATCAATGCGTTGCGCTGGTAGATATTGGCGATAATGTGATGAACGTGGATATCCTGCGCAACGGATTGTCGGTATACACTCGGGACCAGCAGATCGGAGGGGCGATATTGACCCAGCAAATACAGACAAGGTTTGGGCTGTCCGCCGAAGAGGCGGAAGCGGGCAAGCGCAATGGCGGGCTGCCGGAAAATTATGAAAGCGATGTTCTGGCACCATTCCTGGAAAACCTGGCAACAGAAGTGACGCGTGCACTGCAATTTTTCTTTACCTCAACCCAGTATAACGAAGTGAGCTATATCGTGTTGTCGGGTGGCTGTGCTGCACTGGCCGGATTGGACGATGTGGTAGCGACGCGCACGCAAGTAAATTCATTGGTGGCGAATCCGTTTGCACAGATGACATTGTCAAGCCGTATCAAAGCGCGGCAGTTGCAAGTTGATGCCCCTGCGCTGATGATCGCATGCGGCCTCGCTCTGCGGAGGTTTGACCCGTCATGATACGCATTAATCTTTTACCGCATCGTGCAGAAAAGCGCAAAGCACAGCAAATACAATTCATTGCATTCAGTGTCATTGCGGTGATATTGGGCATAGTGATAGTGGGTTTTGTGCATGTGGCCATCATGGCGCAGATTGATTATCAGGAACGCCGCAACATATATTTGAAAAAAGAAATTGTTATTCTTGATAAGCAGATTGATGAAATCAAGAAGCTGCGTGAGCAAACCAAGTCGTTGCTCGCTCGAAAAACCGTGGTAGAAAATTTACAGAGCACGCGTGCTGACGTGGTTCATTTACTGGATCAGATGCTGCGTATCTTGCCGGATGGCGTGTATCTGAAATCACTCAAGCAAACTGGAAATAAAATTGCCCTGATTGGATATGCACAATCCAACGCTCGCGTTTCTACCTTGATGCGTTCAATTGAAGACTCCCCATGGCTGGAGACCCCGGTACTAATTGAAATTCACGCGGCAACGGTGAATGGTGCCCGCCTGAGTGAATTTTCTCTCAGTTTCAACTTGACCAAACAAGCGCCGCCGTCTGCGCCAGCGCCGGCTGTAAAGCCTGCAGGAGCTAAAGGGTCGCCATCGGCATCATTGATGCCCGGTGAAGGCACCATGTTATTGATGTCGCAAGTGGGTAAGGCGGTGTTATGAATAACATATTGGATCAAATAAGAAATGTTAATCCGAAGACACCGGGAAGCTGGCCCTTGCCAATCAAACTGGGTGCCTTGGCACTCATGCTGGTCGGGGTAGTATTGGTAGGTGCGGTGCTGGACTGGCAAGATGGATGGGACACGCTGTCCACCAAACGCGAGGAAGAAAACAGGCTTAAGGAAGATTACTTGGTCAAGAAGAAACAGGCAGTGAATCTGGACTTGATCAAGAAGCAGCTTATTGAAACGCAGCAATCATTCGGTGCCTTGCTCAAACAGTTGCCAACCAAATCAGAAATGGCGGCGTTGCTGACTGATATTAATCAGGCGGGGCTGGGGCGTGGCTTGTTGTTTGAATTATTCAGGCCCGGTCCTGAAGTGGCAACCGGTGTCTTTACTGAGCAACCTATTACAATCAAGGTAACAGGCAGTTATGATGACCTCGGAAAGTTTTCCAGCGATATTTCAATGATGCCGCGCATCGTCACGCTAAATGACATTAGCATTTCTCCTGCAACGGGTGGGCAACTCGTCATGGATGCCATCGCCAAAACTTATCGTTATCTTGATGAAGATGAAATGTCAGCGCAGAAAAAACCGGCTGGAGCAAAGAAATGAGAAATATGACTTTGGCTCATACAGCGGTAGTCATGCAGCCTGCTAAAGGTATTTTTCTGATGCTGCTAGCCACTGTGCTGTTAATGGCATGTGGCGGCGAAGAGTTTCAGGATCTGCAGGACTTTGTAAGAGACTCGGGCGCAGATTTGCGCGGCCAGGTTGACCCGGCTCCTGAAATCAAACCTTATGAAGCTTTCGCATATGACAACAGCGCCTCGCTACCCGATCCCTTTAAGCCGCGCAAACAGGAGACAAAAAATTTCAGTGGCTCTGGACTTAATCAGCCTGATCTTTCTCGTCCCAAGCAAGAGTTGGAAGAATACCCGCTGGAAGGGTTGAAAATGGTCGGATATCTGCGCAAAGGCAGCGTAGGCAATGCCATTATTCGCTCAACTGACGGCAAGTTGCACCGTGTAAAAGCAGGTAATTACATGGGTATGAATTTCGGACAAATCACTTCTGTCACCGAGACAGAAGTGAAAGTAAAGGAAATGGTGCAGGACAGTGCCGGCGATTGGTTAGAGCGCGAGAGCAGTCTGCAATTGGTAGAGTGATCAGGAGCAAACAGAAATGAGTCAATTCCATAGTGCCACACGATTCTTTGTGCGATTTGCGGTCACGTTAATAGCGGTGTATGCAATGAGTGCAAATGCACAAAATAATATTGCGGAGAATGCACCTGAACCCCAAGCTGCCAGCGAGCTGAACAGCATCGAATCTATCAGCGCAAGCCGTTTATCCGGAGGTGAGGTGCTGGTCAAGGTGGGTTTGAAGCATGCATTAACCGCACCTCCCGAGGCATTTACAATTGGCACGCCGCCTCGCATTGCATTAACTTTTTCTCAAACCTCAAATGCTCTGGGCAAGAGAACACAGGAGTTTGCCGAAGGCGACCTGCGTAGCGCAACGATCGTGCAAGCCGGGGACCGTACCCGGCTGGTGCTTAATCTGAATCAGATGCTGACTTACGACACACCAGTCATTGAGGGCAACTTTTTGTTGATGACCCTGAAACCGGTCGAAGGGGCTGCTGATTCGTTGGTATCGCGCTTTGCCGAGTCCAAGCCGAGCACGCAGAAACACAGCCTGCGTGATGTGGATTTTCACAGGGGAAAAAATGGTGAGGGTAGAGTACAAATTGACTTATCCGACCCAAATGTGGGGATAGACATCAAGCAGCAAGGGAAAACACTGATCGTTGATTTCCTGAAAACCAGCTTGCCGCGCAATTTGCAGCGCAAGCTTGATGTGGCGGACTTTGCCACCCCCGTGCAAATACTGGATACATTTGAACAGGGTGAGAATGTACGTCTCATCATCGAGCCCAAAAACCAGTGGGAATACGCGGCATATCAGGCGGATAACAGATTTATCATTGAAGTCAAACAGGTGATTGAGGATAAGAAAGCAGAAAAAGCCAGGTTGGGCTACACCGGTGACAAGCTGACATTAAATTTCCAGAATATCACCGCTCGTGAAGCGCTTAGTGTTATCGCTGACTTTACCAACCTGAATATTGTAATCAGCGATACGGTAACCGGAAGCCTGACGCTGCGATTGAAAGACGTGCCATGGGACCAGGCATTGGACATTATTCTGCAATCGAAGGGGCTGGATAAGCGCATCAATGGCAACGTGATGCAGGTAGCGCCGCGTGAAGAAATAGCCTCTAAAGAAAAAATTGATTTAACCGCAACCCAGGACATCGCCAATCTCGAACCCTTGCGCACAGAAAGCTTTCAATTGAGCTATGCGAAAGCAGAGGATATGGTGCTGCTACTGACGAATGAAAAGCAGCACATTTTATCCAAACGCGGCAGCGCGGTGGTGGACACGCGCACCAACACAATCTTTGTGCAGGATTCGTCATCCGGCCTGGATGAGGCGCGCAAAATTATCAAGCAACTGGATGTCTCAGTCAGGCAGGTGATCATTGAGGCGCGTTTCGTAGAGGCGTTCGAATCGTTTAGCCGCACTTTGGGCGGAAAATTGAGCTCTACAAACAATCCAATTGCTACTCCGGCCGCATTTAGCCCGGGAACAGGCATAGCGACCGGCAACGTGAATTTGCCTGGGCACGGCTCAGGTGGGGTTCTTGGTCTGGTATTTACTGCGGCAAACGGGAAAGCGCTGAGTCTGGAACTGACGGCATCACAGATTGATAACAAAACAAAATCCATAGCGAGTCCACGGGTACTCACGGCTGATTCTACTAAGGCGCTGATCGAAGCCGGTGTTGAGATTCCTTATGCAACAGTAAGTGCAGCAGGCACGAATGTGCAGTTTAAACCGGCAAAACTGGCTCTGAACGTGACGCCAAAAATCACGCCTGATGACAAGGTAAACATGAAGGTGACGCTGACCCAGGACACAGTAGGCCAGATTTTTAGCGGTATCCCGAGTATAAATACTAAAAAAGTGGATACTCAGGTGTTGGTCGAAAATGGCGGCACCCTGGTGATAGGCGGTGTCTATACGCAGAACGATGGGGAGGCAAAAAATTCCGTGCCCTTGCTGGCGGATATACCATTGCTGGGCTGGTTGTTCAAGAACGAAACAAAAACAGCGGAGAAGAGGGAGTTGCTTGTATTTATTACACCCAGAATTGTCGCAGAGGCTTTGAATCTGCAGTAAACAATGCCATGCAGAAACAATAAAGCCCGGCTGCTGCCGGGCTTTATTGTTTCTCTCTGCCGGACATTGATGAGCCTTAATTTTCCGCTACAATTCGATTTATGCAAATCCTCAATAGTTCACCGGCTAAACGCCCCTCAGGCAATATCATTCTTGTCGGCATGATGGGATCAGGAAAAACCACCGTCGGACGATTGCTTGCCAAGCAGCTTGGCAAGACTTTCATTGACAGTGACGAAGAAATTTTAAAGCGTACCGGCGTAACGATTCAGCACATATTTGATGTGGAAGGTGAGGCGGGTTTTCGCCAGCGCGAAGCCAGCATCGTGCAGGAACTATTGCGACGCAATGATATCGTGCTGGCCACAGGGGGCGGCGCGGTGCTGGATGCGCACAATCGCAGCGTGATGCGTGAGAATGGCACCGTGGTGTATTTAAAAAGCGGGGTGCATGACTTGTGGCAGCGCACGCGTCACGATCGCAGCCGCCCGCTATTGCAAACAGCTGACCCGCGCGCCAAATTGCACGAACTATTCGAGCAGCGCAATCCCTTATATACAGAAACTGCGGATATCGTCATCCACACCGGCAAGCAGAACGTGCAGGTATTATTGTCCGCACTTCAGCGAAAACTCAACAGCTCACAAGGCGCAACACAAGTGTTAAAAAACATGCAAACATTAAAAGTCGGGCTGGCCGAGCGTAGCTACCCTATTCATATAGGCAGCAATATATTGAGCAGGGCAGATTTGCTGCTGCCCTTTCTGGCACATAAGCGTGTCGCGATTGTCAGCAATACCACCGTTGCGCCGCTTTATCTGGGGCAGCTAAGCAAAATGCTTGAAAGCAATGGGGTGAAGGTTGTATCCATCATCCTGCCCGATGGCGAGCAATACAAAAATACCGCCACGCTGAATTTGATTTACGATGCCCTGCTGGGCAATCGCTGCGAACGCAACACGCCGTTGATCGCTCTGGGTGGTGGCGTGATCGGCGATATGACAGGTTATGCGGCAGCGACCTATTTGCGCGGCGTACCATTCATACAAATTCCGACCACACTGCTGTCGCAGGTTGATTCCTCAGTGGGCGGCAAAACCGGCATCAACCATCCCCTGGGCAAAAACATGATAGGAGCGTTTTACCAGCCGCAGGTAGTAATTGCAGACATTGCCACACTCAATACCCTGCCCGATCAGGAACTGCGCGCAGGCCTCGCCGAGGTGATCAAATACGGCCTGATACGCGATCTGCCATTTCTGCAGTGGCTGGAAGCCAACATGGAAAAACTGCTGGCAAGGGATGTGCCTGCGCTGCAATACGCGATCGCTCGCAGCTGTGAAAACAAAGCCGAAGTAGTGGGCAACGACGAACGCGAAAGCGGGGAAAGAGCCCTGTTAAATCTTGGCCACACCTTTGGCCATGCGATAGAAAACGGCATGGGCTATGGTGCATGGCTGCACGGAGAGGCAGTCGCGGCCGGCACGATTATGGCAGCTGACTTATCGCAGCGCATGGGCTGGATAAGCGATCAGGACGTGATGCGGATTAAAACGCTGTTTGAGCGTGCGGGATTGCCCGTGGTCGCGCCGCATCTGGGCGTTGACCAGTATATGCAGCTCATGGGGCTGGACAAAAAAGTAGTCGATGGCCAAATTCGTTTCGTGCTGCTGAAAGCGCTGGGACTTGCGGTCATATCCAGCGCAGTACCGGCAGAATTGCTGCGCGCAACACTGGAAGCGTGCAGTGAAAAAGTTTGAGCTGGCACCCTATGCAGTTGACGCGCACAATTCGCGCGGTCGAATGGTGCAGGAGGATGCACCAAGCGCACGCAGCGAATTTCAGCGTGACCGCGATCGCATTATTCACTCCACCGCTTTTCGCCGTCTCGAATACAAGACACAGGTATTTGTAAACCACGAAGGTGATTTATTCCGCACACGCCTTACTCATAGCATAGAAGTCGCGCAGATCGGTCGCTCCATTGCCCGCCACCTGCGGCTTAACGAAGACCTGGTCGAAGCGGTCGCGCTGGCACATGACGTAGGTCACACCCCGTTCGGGCATGCCGGGCAGGATGCGCTCAATACATGCATGCAGGGCCATGGCGGCTTCGAGCACAACCTGCAATCATTACGCGTTGTAGATATGCTGGAAGAACGCTACGCTGCATTCGACGGACTCAATCTCAGCTTTGAAACACGTGAAGGCATACTCAAGCACTGTGCGCTGAACAAGGCAGCGGAATTGGGTGAGGTGGGTGCGCGATTTCTAAATAATCAGCAGCCTTCGCTGGAAGCGCAAATTACCAATCTGGCAGACGAGATTGCCTACAATAACCATGATGTAGACGATGGTCTGCGCTCAGGCCTGATCACCCTTGAGCAGTTGTCCAGCGTGAAACTGTTCGGCTCGCACCTGCAAGCCGTCAAAGCCGCTTATCCCAATTTGGACGGCAGGCGCGTCGTGCATGAAACGGTGCGTAGCATGATCGGTACGCTGGTAACCGACCTGATCAATCAAACCGAACAAAACATCCGTACGGCAGCTGTGCAAAGCCTGGACGATGTGCGCGCTGCGCCTACCCTGGCGGCATTTAGCAGCGAATTGCTCGAACAGCAGCGCGAACTCAAAATCTTTCTGCATACCCATTTGTACCGCCACTATCGAGTCATGCGCATGAGTACAAAGGCGCGCCGCATCATCAATGAACTGTTTCAGGCATTTATAAGCGACAGCAGACTATTGCCGCCGCAATTCAAGCGCCAGGCAGAAAATGACCAAGCCAGAGCCGTAGCAGATTACGTGGCAGGCATGACCGATCGCTATGCCATCAAGGAACACCGCAGGCTGTTTGCGGTTGAGGAAGAATAGATATTTAAAATATTGTTATTATACAATATGCTGCAGGTTATTACTGAGGACGGCGCTTGGCCAGCCCGCTTTTAAAGTCAGGCCACGGCATCCTCAAAATCTGCCAGCCTCAAGAGCTTGTTTAAGCAGGCCCTTGCCATAACATATCTAAATGTCGTAGAATTCGCGCCCTTTGGCATCTGCTAAATTACATACAATAGGTTTTTGACTATGGTTATTATTCGTCTTTCACGCGGCGGCTCCAAGAATCGCCCCTTTTTCAACGTAGTAGTGGCAGATTCACGCAATCGCCGTGATGGCCGTTTTATCGAGCGCGTTGGTTTTTTCAACCCGGTTGCTCCAGAAGGCCAGGAAGCCTTGCGCTTGCAGCTGGAACGCATTACACACTGGCAAGAAAAAGGCGCGCAATTGAGCGAGACTGTTTCCAAGCTGGTTAAGCGCGCTGGTGCAACAGCAAAAGCCTGATCCATCCGACTCCATGGTTATCATGGGGCGTATTGTGGCGGCGCAAGGATTGCTGGGCTGGGTAAAGGTGCAAACTTTTACCGAGCATCTGGATACCTTGATCGATTACGATACTTGGCAGCTTGGCAATGATACTCACCCATGGCGCGAGTTTAAGGTTCTGGAATGCAAGCCGCATACTAAGGTGCTGGTGGCTAAGCTAGAGGGCATCACCGATCGAACCGCAGCAGAAAAGTGCAAGGGTTTGTTGATTGCCGTGCCGCGCAGCAGTCTGCCTAAAGCAGCCGAAGACGAGTATTACTGGTCAGATTTGATTGGTTTGAATGTGGTCAATCTGCAGGGTGAGTCGCTGGGCAAGGTAGACAATCTGCTGGACATGGGCGCGAACGATGTGATGTGCGTGCGCAACGACAAGGGTGAAATCCTGATTCCGTTTTTGTCGCACGTGGTGCAGCAGGTCAGTCTGGATGAAAAATTAATCCGCGTGGACTGGCAAGCGGATTATTAAGCGTTATGCATTTCGATGTAATTACGCTGTTCCCGGAAATGTTCGACGCAGTGACGCATTACGGCGTCACGCGACGCGCGGCCGAGCAGGGCAAGTATGTGTTGCATACGTGGAATCCGCGGGAATTCACCAGCGACAAGCACCGCAGCGTGGATGACCGGCCTTATGGCGGCGGCCCGGGCATGCTGATGATGGCCGAGCCGCTGGCCCAGGCAATAGAGGCGGCGAAGCACTGCCAGGCACAGGCCGGCATCAGCAAAACACGGGTGATACACCTTTCACCGCAAGGGCGGCCACTGACACACGACATCGTGAAAGAGCTGCTGGCGCGGGACGAAGGATTAATTTTGTTGGCGAGCCGTTACGAGGGCGTTGATGAACGACTGTTGCGGCAGCATGTAGATGAAGAGCTTTCCATCGGTGACTATGTATTATCCGGTGGCGAGCTGGCAGCGATGGTGTTGATAGACAGCATGGTGCGGCAGTTGCCCGGCGTATTGGGCGATGCCGAATCGGCGCAGCAGGATTCCTTTGTACAGGGCCTGCTGGACTGTCCGCATTACACGCGCCCAGAGGTTTATGCAGGCGAAGAAGTGCCGGAAGTATTATTGTCCGGCCACCACGCCGAAATAGAGAAGTGGCGGTTGAAGCAGTCGCTGGGTCGCACCTGGCAACGCCGTCCGGATTTGCTGGCACAACGCCAGTTAACAAAACAGGAAGCTCGGCTACTGGCAGAGTACCAGCAGGAACAAGCTTCCGTACAACAAGAGGAAACAAAATGAATCTGCTCGCAATATTGGAACAAGAAGAAATTGCCCGTCTGGGTAAAGTGATCCCCAGCTTCGCCCCTGGCGATACTGTGATCGTAAACGTAAACATCGTCGAAGGTGAGCGCAAGCGTACACAGGCTTTTGAAGGCGTGGTCATCGCCAAGCGCAAGGGTAGCGGCCTGAATGCATCGTTCATCGTGCGTAAAGTATCTGCCGGTGAAGGCGTGGAACGTACATTCCAGACGCACTCACCTATGATTGCCAGCATCGAAGTCAAGCGTCGCGGTGATGTGCGCCGTGCCAAACTGTACTACCTGCGTGATCGTTCAGGTAAATCAGCACGTATCAAGGAAAAGCTGGTTGCACGCAAGACAGCAGCTTAAATCTGCATTTTGCCTGTTAAAAGGGGAGCTTCGGCTCCCCTTTTTTATTGCCGGTATGAGTTATGATTCGCGCCATGAAAACCGCTCGCAACTATCAGGCAATACTAAGCGCACCATTCGGTGTGCTCGGTATTTGCTGTGACGATGAGGCACTGACGGGCATAGACTTCCTCCCGCCCGATTTCCTGCCGCAAGCCCCGGCCAGTCCATTCGCGCAAACCGTATGCAAACAGCTGGCAGCCTATTTCGCCAATCCCGATTTCAGCTTCAGCCTGCCGCTCAAGCCTAATGGCACGGCCCATCAACACAAGGTGTGGCAGGCTATGCTCGCCATACCGCGCGGACAGACACGGCAGTATGGCGAGCTTGCATGGGAACTCACATCCAGCCCGCGCGCCATCGGGCAGGCCTGTGGCGCGAACCCCATCCCCATCGTCATACCCTGTCATCGCGTGGTGAGCAAGGCTGGGCTGGGCGGTTTCGCCCATCATCGCGCTGGTTATGAACTGGGCATCAAGCGCTGGTTGCTGAGCCATGAAGCCGCAAACGTTGCTAGCGGAGGAGCATGAACAACTTCGATAAAAACAATGTAGGGTGCGTCCCACGCACCAAAATGATTGGTGCGTGGGACGCACCCCGCGAGAATTGTTGTTATTATTTTGAAACAGATGGAAGCCGCGTTGAATAACACCGAGCTGCTCGATGAATTCAGCGACACGCTGTGGCTGGAAGACGGCCTGTCGCGCAACACCCTGGAAAGTTACCGCCGCGACCTGAACAAATTCGCCCTGTGGCTGCAACAACAGCGCAATGCGCTCTTGCTGCAAGGCACGCATGCCGACATTCAGGGTTTTCTGGCACATCTGGTGGTGGAACAGAAGGCGCGGGCCACCAGCACCAGTCGCGCCATCTCAAGCCTCAAGCGCCTGTATCAGTACCAGTTGCGCCAGGGCAGAATCAGCGTCGACCCCACGCTGCAAATTGCCACACCCAAGCTGCCGCGCAGCCTGCCGAAAACGCTCACCGAGCAGGATGTCGAACTGCTGTTGCAGGCACCCGATGTGGAGAAGCCGCTGGGCCTGCGCGACCGCACCATGCTGGAAGTGCTGTATGCCAGCGGCCTGCGCGTGTCTGAGCTGGTGGGGCTGAGCGTTGCGCAGGTCAGCCTCGATATGGGCGTGGTGCGGGTGATGGGCAAAGGCAGCAAGGAGCGTCTGGTGCCGCTGGGCGAGGAAGCACTGGACTGGCTGCGCCGCTACTTGGCCGAGGCGCGCCCGGCGCTGCTGAATAATCAGCTGAGTAATGCGATGTTTGTCACGGCAAGGGGCGACGGCATGACGCGGCAGATGTTCTGGTACCTCATCAAACGCCACGCAAAACTGGGCGGTCTGCACAAGCCACTGTCACCGCACACCCTGCGCCACGCCTTTGCCACGCATCTGCTGAATCACGGTGCGGATCTGCGCGTAGTGCAGCTGCTGTTGGGGCACGCGGATATTTCCACGACGCAGATTTACACTCATGTGGCGCGAGAGCGCTTGAAACAGCTGCATGCGGTTCATCACCCGCGCGGCTGAACTATTTATTCGCTTGCCAGCTAAGTTATTGTGTTAAGTAAGCGCGTTAAGTGCCTGTGTTTGTGTTAAATAATGGTTGTAATCAGTGAAAATTTGATGTAATGTCCAAAAAAAATCACTAAATGCGCGGATCGCGCGAACGGGGAGCATTGCGTGCAGAACTATTTCAACAGTAAAAAAATCAATAACTCGCTGGCATTGTTCCTGTCGGCAATCGTTTTTTCACTTCTGGCAGGCTGCGGCGACGGGGGGACTGTTGCGGGGACTACAAGTGTTGGAGCGAACACCACAGTCGCCACTCTTCAGATATCGGGCACACCCACTACAGTTAAATCTGATGGTTCAACCACCAGTTTGATCACAGTTGCTGCGGTCAGCACAACCAATTCATCGGTAGCCGGTGCGGTGGTAACACTTGTTACAGATACGGGCCTACTTTCCGTATCTACGGTTACTACCGATAGCACCGGCAAGGCAACACTGACTTTTTCATCTGGCACAGCTAACAAAGCTAACCGCACTGCGACCATTACGGCCACAGCGGGCTCCGCTTCGGCTTTGCTACCAGTACAAATTGTGGGTTCCACGCTCGCGGTTTCTGCGACCAGCGGATCATTACAGTCAAGCGGAGCTAGTCCGGTCACCATGACCGTTACGGCCAAAGATGCAGGTGGCACGGCCATTCCAGGCGCGACAGTAACACTGACCCAGACGGGCGGCGCAACAGTGACGCTCACCCCTTCTTCGGGTACAACAGATGCAAGCGGCAAGTTGTCTGTCTCAGTGGCGGGTGCAGGTGTGGCCGCAGGCACTGCAACTGTGCGTGCAGCTGCTGTGGGTGCCATGGCAACCCTCGATTTTAATGTTACCGTAGGTACCACTTTTGGCATTAATCAGGTTACATTGAACGCTGGAACGGCTGTAGTGCCAACCAGCCCCAAAACCACGGCCATGGGAATTAGCGACTCCTTGGCGGTGCAGGTTGCAGCGCCCGTCTCAACCAGCGTTATATTCGCAACGACGATAGGAACATGGGTGGGTGCACCTGTTGCTACGCCTAACGTGATAGCGGTAGCGCCGGCAGCGGGTGTGGCAACCGCAACCTTAAACACAGCTTCGGCAGGTGTCGCTAATGTATAAGTGTACGATGCCACCACCCCAAGTTTGAGTGACACCATGTCGGTGGCGATGACAGCAAAGACTGCAGCCAGCATTTCTCTGCAGGCAACACCTACGGTCGTGCCCAAGAGCGTGGGTTCAACGGTGGGATATTCAAATCTGGTCGCGTCAGTTTATGATGCGACCGGCGCACCGGTGGGTGGCGCGCCTGTCGCATTTTCAATAGTGAGCGGTACCGGCACCAATTCGGGCGAAACTGTTTCTCCAGTGGTCGTGTTTACCGCATCGTCTCTCGCCAATGGTCTGGCTTTGGGTGCGGCACCTACTACCTTCACATCCGGTTCACTTTCTTCAAACGCTTCAGGGGTTCACGTTCGCGCAACTGTGGTGGGCACCACAATCACAACGCAACCTATACCTGACCCAGTGACTCATTTACCCGTGAATGGCACAACTTCCAGCCTGGATACGGCTATTATTGTCGGCGGTACGGCAGGCTCGGTAGCGTTTGGTCAGGCTGCCAAAATTGTCGATTTGGGTGGAACCAGTACTATTTATACCTTCCCGATGTCGGTTCTCGTAGCAGATTCTAACGGCAGTCCTGCGCCGTTAGGCACAGTGGTCAATATAAGCGTCAGGCCAATTGCATGGAGCACGGGTGCACCATGCACCATCGATCCAGACACTGCAACTACTGGAACTTTCTGGAATGAAGACAAAAATGAGAACCTGATATTGGATGCTGGTGAGGACGGAACCAGGAAACATTACTTTACTGGTGTTGTAGAAGCAGGAGGAAATAAAAACAACTCGATCACTCCAGAGAACTCGTATGGAGGAACATTGGCCTCTACCAACCCTGCCGATTCACCTGGAACAACGACAACTGACGCGAACGGGCTGGCAACATTTAACCTGACCTATACCAAATCCAGCGCGTTTTGGGTGATCAGCCGAATACGCGCTCAGGCGGTTATACAGGGAACGCCCGCAGTTGGAGAACTCAATTGGCGATTGACGGCTTCTGAACTTGATGCCACTCCTACCAAGTGCTATCTGCCTGGCTCACCTTTCGTGTTCTAGCATTCTGGAATTGGCTTAATTGAATGAGAAGCTCGGCTAGGCCGGGCTTCCTGTTTGCTCGCAGAGTGGGCAAGTATTTGTATGATAGAGGTAATCTGTGGACTATCTGCTATTTAACCTGTCCCCGCTCAATACTGATCCCCACCATCTTGCTGCCCCTGATAGCCTGCAGCTTGGCCACGCTGACCTTGACCCACGGTGCGTTAAAATCTTTCAGTAAAATTTGTGCGATGTGTTCTGCCAGTGCCTCCAGCAAATTGAAGTGTCGGCTGGACAGCACTTCTTTCAGGTGGCGCACGATGTCTGAATAATCCAGCGCGTCGGCAATGTCGTCGCTGTGGCAGGCCAGGCTGTTGGGCAGGCCAATGTCGAGATCGATTTGTATGGTTTGCGGCACCAGCCGCTCCCAGTCATAAACGCCGATGAGTGTGTCGACTTTGAGTTCGCGCAGAAAGATGATGTCCATTAGGGCAGTGCCAATATTGATGTGTGAGAAATGGGAATCGCGTAAAATTCGCGCCTTCACATTTTAAGGTATTCCAGATGTTGACCCTAGCTTTTGTTGTGTGTGCCTATCTGTTGGGCTCGGTTTCCTTCGCGGTGTTGATGAGCAAGGCCTTCGCATTGCCTGACCCGCGCACCTATGGCTCGCAAAATCCCGGCGCGACCAACGTGTTGCGCAGCGGCAAAAAATCTGCAGCAGCACTGACATTGCTGGGGGATGCGGCGAAAGGCACGGTGGCCGTATTGCTGGCGCAACACTTCGCACCGGAAAATTACACGCTGATTGCGGCGGTGGCACTGGCCGTGTTTCTGGGGCATCTGTTCCCGGTATTCCTGCGCTTCAAGGGTGGCAAGGGCGTGGCCACCGCGCTGGGCGTGTTGCTGGCGTTGAACCTGTGGCTGGGGCTGGCTGCGTTGGCAACCTGGTTGCTGGTTGCGCTGGTGTTTCGCCTGTCTTCGCTGTCCGCCTTGCTGGCGGCGCTTGCTACGCCGGTTTATGCTTATTTATTCGGCATGCCGCGCGAATACCTGCTGGTTGCAACAGTATTGTCACTGCTGTTGATCTGGCGTCACAAGGGCAATATCCAGAATCTGCTGGCGGGCAAGGAAAGCAGGATCGGTTCAAAGAAATAATATAATATAATTAAACAGTTATAAGCGATTTGATATGGCTTGTAGGATGCGTCCCACGCACCCTACAAAACCGCACACTCAATTTATGTAATATAGTCAATATATTACATAAGTTATTAATCCGCGGTACGACAGGTTCACGGAATTAATTCGCCAATATTCAGTTCCTGCAAATCCCAGCGCGGCTTGACGTTGAAGCGATAGCCGGATTCGGCTTCTTGCTGTTGCAGGCGCAACGCACCGGCAAAGGCGATCATCGCACCGTTGTCGGTGCAAAATTCCAGATCAGGATAGAACACGCGGCTGCCGGATTTTCTGGCCGCCTTATCCAGTTGTGCGCGCAACTGCTGGTTGGCACCCACTCCACCCGCCACCACCAGTTGTTTGAGCCCGGTTTGTTTGAGCGCGGCCATGGCCTTGCTGGCCAGCACATCGACGATGGCCTCCTGCGCGGCGCAGGCGATATCGGCACGGGTTTGCTCATCTAGAGTGTGTTGCTTGCTCAGGGTGAGTACGGCGGTTTTCAAGCCGCTGAAGCTGAAATCCAGATCGCCGCTATGCAGCATCGGGCGCGGTAACTTGAAGCGCCCCGCAGTGCCTGACAGAGCCAGCTTGGCCAGCTCTGCGCCACCGGGGTAGTTGAGCCCCAGCAGCTTGGCGCTCTTGTCGAACGCTTCGCCTGCGGCATCGTCCAGGGTTTCTCCCAGCAGGGTGTAGCGACCTACACCATCAACGCGCATCAGTTGTGTGTGCCCGCCCGATACCAGCAGGGCGACAAAGGGAAACTCGGGTGCCGGCCTGGAAAGCAACGGTGACAGCAGGTGGCCTTCCAGATGATGCACGCCCAGCGCGGGAATGTTGAGTGAATATGCCAGCGAGCAGGCCACACTCGCGCCGACCAGCAAGGCACCGGACAAACCGGGGCCTTGTGTGTAGGCGATCGCGTCGATGTCGTTCAGCTGGCAAGCGGCTTGTGTTGTGATCTCGCGTATCAATGGCAGGACATGGCGCACATGGTCGCGTGAAGCGAGCTCGGGCACCACGCCGCCGTATTCGTTGTGCATTGCAATCTGCGAGTGCAGCGCATGGGCAAGCAGGCCGCGCTCGGTGTGATACAGCGCAACGCCGGTTTCATCGCACGAGGATTCTATGCCCAGGATCAATTTCACGATGCTAATACCTCAATTAAAACGGTTAAATGAAGCGCACATTGTACGTATATGTGAGCGCTAATTAAGCCTTGTAAAAAATAGTTGATAAATGAATTGACGGAAAAGTTTCGATCTATATAATGCGCCCCTCTTTGCAGCTAAGGCAGCAAAAGTTTGCTGGAAACATCGGGCAGTAAAATGAAATTGTTTCGCTGAAATTTGGAATGATTTTGAAATAGTTTTAAATATAGATTGACGCAGCATAAACGATCTGTATAATGCGCACCTCTTCGCTGCTACGGCAGCAACCGCGAAAGCGGAAAAGCTCTTTAAAATTCAAATAAAACAACCGATTAGTGTGGGTATGTGGGCTGAGGAATTTAATCAATAAGCT